>Ga0055452_10000076_pt1 | contig 21307 bp, 2 predicted proteins | sample China_Galinas_PW_6_FD_57735 | JGI IMG/M metagenome (GOLD analysis project Ga0055452, IMG submission 57735) | Wetland microbial communities from San Francisco Bay, California, USA, that impact long-term carbon sequestration - China_Galinas_PWC_D2 | ecosystem: Environmental > Aquatic > Marine >... | reverse complement strand
CCGCCGCTCCGGTTTGATGCAAATCGAGGCCGCCGACGTACCGAAGGTGCCATCCGCCGCGCGCGCCGCGGATCGATGGGCGTTGAGCTATCGTTATGCCGCCGTGCCGTTTGAACTAGCTTTGAGGACTGAGAAGATTAAACCGCGCATCACCATGGATACACTGGTGGAAGCGGTCCTCGAGCCCGAAGCTCTGACACTGCACGTTCAGACCCTCTTCGACATTCGGAAGGCCGGCGTCTTTCGCTTGGGGCTCAATGTCCCTCCCGAGTATGCGGTGCGAACGAATCGTACCGTTCAGGTGCCGGGGGTGGCGGCCGTCAAGCCCGAAAGCGTCACTTATCCCGAGACTCTGGACGACCGAACCGAAGTCATCGTCAATCTGCGAGAAAAGGCGTTGGGGCGGGTCGGGTTCGCGTTTGACCTGTACAAACGACTGGACGAACCCGATTTGCAGGAACCGACAGGCCACGCCACCGATATTGCAATCGAGTATCCACAAATCGCCTCGTCGGATGTAGAGCAAGCGACAGGGAGGTTGGTTGTGTACGCCCCAGAGAGCCTTCGCCTCAACCCGGCGGTGGCAGACGGATTACGTAGCGTCTCCTTGTCCGATGCCATGAACGGAATGCAGTCAGCCGTGGGGCGCGGCGTGTCGTCATCGCGAAATACCGACTCCGTGTCCAACGTTGCCTCCTATGCATTTACCAACGCCCCCTTCACACTGACGCTTAAAGCTGAACGACGCAGGCCACTCGTCACCGTTTATCAATTGCTCGCGGCCCGAGTGGAAACCGGTGTGGTCAAGTACACCGCCACCTTCTCTTACGATATACGATATAGCGGCGTTGACCTGCTGCGTCTTGATGTGCCCGCCGACTTGGCCGCGAGGATTCAGAACGATACGAGCGCGGTGAATGAGTCGGCCATCGATCCACCGCCGGAGGATGTGCCGGAAGGCTATGTTGCATGGAACCTGCGAGGTGATAAGGCCTTCAAAGGGAATGCGATCATCAAGCTGTCCTGGGAGACGGGGATCGATTCACTCGACATTGGGAAGAGCGCGACGATCACCCTGCCACGCCTCGTGCCGCGGGACGTCGACCGCGCTTGGGGGCAAATCGTGCTGGCGAAAGCCGAGACGATCGACATTCGGGCCGTCGCAGACGAATCATCGATCTCGCTGGTTGGTCTGCGGCCGATCGATCCGCGACATGACCTGATGCAAGGCGTCGATCCAGCGACCGTTAAGGACGCCGCACGTGCCTTCGAGTTTCATGACGACTGGGCCTTGGCCGTCACCGCAACGCGGTACAAACTCGAAGAGTTGAAGCGAACCAGCATCGAACGTGCCTTCATACGAACCGTCGTTACCAGAAGCGACCGAATCTCGACACAAGCGCTCTACCGCATGCGTAGTGCACGGCAACGATTGGCCGTCAATCTCCCGAAGGGCGTGGAATTCGACAGCGACCCGGTCCGGATCAACAACAAGCCGGTGCCTCTCGAACAAGGGAAGGCGGGCGAGTACTTCGTGCCGCTGGCAGGGTCCAGTACACAAGAACCGTTCATGCTCGATATTCGCTACGTTCTACCCTCGGGGAGTTCGTGGCTTGCGGGTCCCGTATTCCCATCCGAGCCCGCGGTACAGAAGGAATATCTCGGTGCCTACCTGCCGCCGGATTGGGTGTTCCTTGGCTCTATCGGTCCCTGGACCGATGAGTTGCGCTGGCGATTCGAAGATTCTCTTGTGTTCAAGTCGTATCCGCGGCGAAACGACGCAGAACTCGTATCGTGGGTCACCGAGGGAGTTGGTGTTTCGGCCAATCCCGCTGAGACATTTCAGACCGACGGTCGGCTCTATCTTTTTTCGACCTTGAGACCGCAGCCGCCGCCTGACGGCGCCCTTAGCCTCGTGACCATCAACGAGGACTTGTTCAGCGTTTTGATTTTCGTGATCGTGGCTGCCGTTGGGATATTTCTACTGCGCTACCCGACACGGATTCGCTTTCTTGCGGTTGGCGCGTTTCTCACCATGCTCGTGCTCTTCGGTGTATTTGTCCCCACGTTTTCGCGACAGATCATCGGGGTCGTCCTGTTCCTGGCGATTCTTACGGTCGCCGTTATCTGGCTGGTGCATTACTTCGTTTGGGTACGACCGCGCGATCCGGATTTCATCGCCCGAAAGGAAGCGCGTCAGGAATTGCGGGTGGCGCGAATGCGCGCGAAGCTGGGTCTCGCGCCGGCCGCCGCGGCACCCGAACCTCAATCGCTTTCCGGGTCACCACCCACAGTCGACAAGCCTGCGGAACGCGCCCTCGATTCCGAGAATGACAAACGGAGTCAACCGGACCAGGAGGAGGGAGGCGGGAAAAATGAGTAGTCGCACAATCCTGATACCGGTGGTGGTGCTCGCGGGGTTGATCGCCGCAGGTCGATACGCTCTCGCCGGATCCGAACCGATCGATTCAAGCGAGATGAATCGAGAGATTTTCGTACCCTTTGAACGGCTGTCCGGATTGCTGGAGGACCGACCGGAGCGCGTGCTTCTGTCGCGCGCAGAATACGAATCTCTCCTGGCGAAGGCTCGCAAGCAGCCGAAAGCAGACGCGCCACGATCGGCCCTGCTCGCCGCCGCCGATTACGTGATCACCATCGAGCAGGCGCGTGCGGTACTGGTAGGGAAGATCACCGTGGACGTCCTGAACGATGGGCTGCACAAGGTGGGCCTTGATTTGAACGGCGTCGGGCTCCGCGCTGCGACGCTCGACGGACATGGCGCTTCAATTGGTCGTAACGAGGACGGTGGCCTTGAGCTATTCGTCGAGGGCATGGGAAGCCATGAACTGATGCTCGACATGGTCACCAGGGTAGAAACCACCGCAGCTCTCCAATCCCTACAGTTTCAAGTGCCGACACCCCCCGCCACGAGAATGGGCTTGGTTGTTCCGGGAAACGTCGAGATCAGGAAAGGCGCCCACATCATCAATCGGGTCTTCGATGAAAATGCCCAAGCAACTCGTTTCGACTTTCTGCCGCAACCGGCCGGCATCGCACTGGTCGCGGACGAAGTCACACAAGTTACCCGCGTAGAGCAGGCAGCGGTGCCCGGTACGGTGTCGCTGGTGATGACACTGAACAACCGGATGCTGCAGAGCCGGCGTGTGGTCGTCGCCCGTGCCGTCATCGTGGATGAGATCACAGAGACTTATGAACGCCTGCACGCGACGTTTTCCATGAACGTACTCCATCGTCCAGTTGATCAGTTTCGCTTCGCCCTGCCGACCGGATTCGAGCCGACCGATGTCGACTCGCCGTTGCTCTCCCATTGGGGAGTGGATACCGCCGGGCCGGAACACGTACTCGATGTGCGCCTTCGCGAGCCGGCTACCGGCACGGTACGCATTTCGTTTTCAGGCGTCTCTAGACGGGATGTGTCGAGGCTTGCGGACTGGACTCTGCCGCAAGTCCGCCCACTCGACGTGGCCGGCACCGCCTCCGTTGTGGGCGTCCTCCTCGAGGATGGACTCGATATCACGACGCTGAAATCCGAAAACCTGATCCCCATCGACACGACCGTGCTCCGGGGCGCGCTGCCCGCCACTCTCTTCGAGCGAAGCGCAGGCGAGCCACGTCTCCGAACGGTGGCAGCCTATTATGCGCCCATCGGAATCGAAGCTACCGCGCTTAAAGGCGGGTTTGAGAAGCCTGCCGCACGTATGTCGGTGAGCACGAGCATGCTGTTGACGCTCGATGAGAGGAATCTTCAGGCGCGCGGTGGGATTTCCATACTTCCGGAGGTTGAGAAGACTTTTGGCGTCGCTCTGTCCGCTCCAAGGGAGTGGCATATCCAAGAAGTGACCGACGCCGCGGGCAAGTCCCTGCCGTTCGACGTGTACGAATCTGACTCTTCGGACCAGTCCCGGGTTCGCATACATCTGCCGTCAGGCGTCCCCCCCGGGCAGGTGTATGGCGTCTTCTTTCGGGCCGTCCATACGCCCGCGGATTGGCTGTCCGATTGGAATTCCACGCAGGTCGACTTCCCCGTCTTTGCGGTTGCCGGTGCCTCGCGCGATGTCGGCGCGATCGCCGTGCGCGGAGGCGAAGATATGGCCGTCTACCCGCAAACCATGGATCGTCTGACGCCCCTCGATGTGGATGAAAAGACCGCCTTCGGTCTGGCCGAAATGAACGCCCCCGATCAGTTGCCGGCCTATCGCTATGAGGCGCAACCCTATCATGCCACTTTTCGTGTCGAGCGGACCGCACCGCGACTGACGGCACGGACGTACTCGTTTATTCGATTGGAGAGTGAGCTTCTAACCGCGCATTATGAAATTGCATACGATATTGAGCGAGCGCGTGCACGGAGTTTGTCGCTTCGTCTGCCGGCGTCTACGCCGTCCGACCTCTCGATCCAAGCGCTCGACGGCGTGGTGATCAAGGAATACCAGGCATCGATGGTCGACGGGATGCGGCAGTGGACCATCGAACTGGCGGAGGGTCACCGTGGTACAGTGCGGTTGGCGCTCGACTTCGAACAAGGGTTGGATACGCCGGACGAGAGTGAACAGGCGCTTCCCATCATATTGGCTGCCGCGGTCGTGTACCAGTCTGGACTCGTATCCGTCGAGGGCGGTCCGGAGGTGGAGTTGAAGATCTCCCGCCACCCGCGCAAGGTGGATGTGGGCGAACTGGCCGGCGCGACGTATCGCCCGGAGAAAACCGCGGTCGGTCCCCGAAGTGGCGGCGGCGTGTTTGCGTTTGTCGGCGACGAACCCGAGGTGACCGTTCTCATCTCGCGGCCGCCGGAATACGCTCTACCGCCGGCTATCTTGCAGCACGCGGAGTTGGTCACGCTGGTATCCGAAGACGGCGTGAGTCAATCGGCGGCCCGATTCCATCTGCGCACCAAGGCAACCTTTTTGCAGATTGAACTACCCAGAGATTCGACGCTCTGGTCAGCCGAGCTGGATGGGATGCCGGCCAAACCGCAAAGGGAGGGCGGGCACCTGTTATTGAGCGTGCCGGCAAAGACAGCAATCGACTTGCGCGATTTACGGATCGTTTACGAAACGCCGGTCGACAACGTGGCGTTCTGGAACGATCTTGACGTCGGTGCGCCCCGTCTTCTTGTTCGCGCCAACGGCAAGAATTCACCGGGAATTGATGTGCCGGTGGCCAACTTCGACTGGCACCTCTACCTCCCGACCGGGTTCGATGTCGTCGATCACGGTGGAACGGTCACCTGCGCGGCACTACCCGCTCCGGAGCCCGCCGCGTGGGCCATAGCCGGGTTCTTATACAGGCTTGCCGGAGGCGTGAATCCTTTCTACTACTTACCGACATTGAGCCGCGCCCGTGAGTTCTCCAGTTCCTTGTCGAACATCAAGGACTTCGGCACATCGAGTAGGGTATATGAATCTGAACCTGCTGGCGCGGAACGAAGGTCAGCAGGCAAGCGTTCGCGCCGGGCTCGACCAATCAAGAAGAAAGAGAAAGCTCTGCCGCCCGCGTCGGCGGTTGGACAGATCGCAGGCGCCGCGGGCGCCTACGAAGAGAAGGGTGACGAGAGGGCTGTGGTTGGTGGGGCCGGCAAATGGGCACTCGAGGGCGTGCGAAGCTTGACGATCGACCTCGAGGGTTCCGGTCAATCGATGGCGTTTCGGAGTCTGGGCCACGAACCGCGATTGAACGTAACGCTGATCAACGACCGCCGCGTCCGCTCGTTGGCCTGGGGCTTGGCATTGGGGATCGGTGTCTTTGGTGTAGCGCTGACCTATCGACCAGCCCGCACAAGAGCCCTCTACGTCGTGACGACATTCTGCGTGGGCACGTTTGTTCCGCTGATTTCGGGCAGCCCTGGAATGATCCATATCGCCAACCCGATCGTGTACGTCGCGTGTCTGCTCGTGCCGTTCTACCTCGTAATGCGCTTGATACGGTGGTCGGCGAGGAACTACCGTCGAGTTCGAGTTCAACCGACTGTGGCCACGGCGATGGTGGCATTCGTCCTGATGATCTGCCAGACCGCCCAAGCGGAGTCCTCTGACCCCACCGGACAGCCGGACGATCCGGTGTTCGTGCACGAAGTGGAGAACGGCGGGCCGATGACGGTCCCGGACGACGCGATTATCGTGCCGTATGATCCATCGTTGAATGCCGGCACACTTCCCGGCACCGCCCCCGCCGATCAGTTGCTGGTCCCCTACCGAAAATACGTCGAGCTGTGGAATCTGACGCATCCTCGCGATCTTCTGACCTTCAACGAGTCGTCACCGGGCTACCTTCTGGCCGGCGCCGCTTTCTCGGCCACGCTCGAAGGCGACCGGTACCTCGAGCTGACTGGTCATCTCGACATCGACGTGCGCACTGAAGAGCCGCTGGCCGTACCGCTGCATCTCGGCGGCGGCGTATTGACACAAGTGCATCTCGACGGCGCGCCCGCACGGATGGGTGTCGCCCGTACAGCGCCTGCGGATCTCCAGGCGCAAGAAGACGGCGCAACGATCGCCCCTCTGACATTGCCCCTCCAGGGAAAAGGCGGGCATCGCCTTGACCTGACCGTACGGTTGCAAATCGTACGAAAAGGAGGTTGGAGTATCGTTGCGGGTCGGCTACCCGCGACTCCTGCCACTACCTTGACATTGCAGATTCCCGGCGCCGGGACGGAAGTTCGACTGGACAGCGCGTGGGACAGTCGATATCACGAAACGAAAACCGACCTGGAGACAATCAACACCGCGCTGGACGAGACCGGTTCGATCGGAGTCAAATGGCGGCCGAAAGTCCACGAGGGATATGTGGACCCCACTCTGACTGCCACATCCGATGCCCTGTTCGATGTTCGCGAAGACGGTCTGCGCCTGATCTGGCAGCTCAACCTCGATTTTGGCCGAACCGAACGCGACGGTTTTACCGCTGTGGTGCCCGGGGACTATCTGGTGCAGACGATCGACGGACCGAACGTGCGGGGATGGGTTTCCAAACCGCTCGATTCGGCGGACGACAGACTGCAAAACCAAGAACTCCGGATTTCGCTGCTGAAACCCGCTCGAGAGAGTGGAAACGTCACCCTTGTCTTACACCGCACGGCCCTGCTTGGGGGGGAAGCCGCGCCAACGTTCGATGTGCCGTTCGTTCAAGCCGCCGGCGCAGTTCTGCACCGTGGACGAATGACCATTCGCCGCAGCCCGCTGCTTAGCTTAAGAACAATCCAGTCGGTCGGCGTAACCCGGACCGACATTTCGGAAGATGCCCTGAATCTGGCATGCGTGGCCGACAACAGTTTCGAGAGCCCGCTGGGTGCACAGGCCTATCAAGCCTACCAGTTCACGACCACGCCGTTTCGCGTCGAATTGAGCGCCGCGCCTACGACGTCCCGACCAAGCGTCGATACCCAGACTGTATTGCGAATCGGCGATCGGCAACGCATGCTCGAAAGCCGCCTGAATATCAGCCCGCAAGCACAGTCGGTCTACGAGGTCCGGGCTGCGATTCCGCATGACCTGATGATCGACGATGTTTTCGCGCCAACGCCGTTCGAATGGTCGATCGTGTCCGAAGACGACCGGAACGTATTGACCGTGTACCTTTCCGCGGGTCGCCACGATCGTTTCTCCATTCAGATTCGAGGCACACTCGGCGAAGAGACAGCCATCGAATCGTTCTCGCTGCCTCGATTCGAAGTATTCGATGTTCTTTCTCAGCAAGGCGAAATCGTCGTTCAGTCAGACCCTTCGATCGCAGTACGTACGGCCGAGTTACAGGGCTGTCGCGAGATCGCGTTGGATCGAACGTATCGTTGGCTGTCGGTTGACCAGCGCCCGCTGTCCCGCCTGGCGATCAGGTACACGTCACTGACCTATTCCGGCCTGGTGCAGATCTCATTTCGTGAACCTATCGTCAGCTGCTCCACGCTGACCAACGTGCGCGTGACGGCTACGGCAGTCGAGGAGACGATTCTGTTGGACTTCGGCATTGAGCGGGCCGGTGTCCGCAGGCTCGAATTCCTCTTGCCAGAATGGATGCAGGACGCGCGTGTTTCCCTGCCCCTGCTGCGTCAGAAGACGGTGGCGCCGGTTTCCGATGGACCTGATGCCGCGTTTCGCGTTTCGCTTCTGCTACAGGATGAGATCATGGGCCGACTACGGGTACTCGTAGAAAACGACAGACCGCTGACGGGTCTCGTGCAACGCGCGCCAGTGCCCGTGGTAGAAACCGGACGGGTCAATCGTCAATTCGTCACGCTGGAAAACGCCGGGCGCGACGAAGTGTTGATCGACAAGATGGAAGGCTTTGAAGCGCTTTCCCACCAGCAGAAGGAATGGCGGATACTGACCGGCATGCTTGGCAGTTCCATCAATCAGGCCTTTATCGCCAACGGGCAGAATCCCGTGTTGGGCTACAAGACGAAGGAACGAGTCGTCGTCGAGACGGCCGGCGCCCGCATCGGACTTGCGGAGACGATTCTGACAGCCGATTCCTCCGGTGCCTATCGGGCGGCACTGTCCTATCGCATCGACAACCGGACGGAACAGTTCCTCGAAGTCGAATTGCCGAAAGACGCGAAACTCTGGAGCGCGATCGTGGCCGGCCAGCCGGTCAAGCCGGCACGACCGACTACTACAGTCGATTCTCGCCGGGTCCGCGTTCCGCTTATCAGAACGGCTGCCGGAGACCTGGATTATACCGTGCTCCTCAAGTACGGCGGTCGCATGCCGGCGCCCGGCGGTCTGCGCCGTATCGAGTTCCCGCTCATACAAACCGTGAACATCCCGGTCGAGCTCAGTCAGGTACGGCTCTTCTTGCCCGACTCTCATCGTTGGTGGCGCTTCTCGGGTACGATGCGTCGCGTAGTCGACGAGGGCGATCTGGCAGCGGGCGTCGTTCGCTACCAGACCCGGCTGGCGGAACGGCTGATGCGTACGATGCAGGGTGACAGCCCGTTCGCGCAGGTCCGGGCCGCAACGAATCTGGAAATCTTGAAATCTCAGACTGCCAGCATTCGCCAAGCCGCCTCCCTATTCGGGCTCAATCGTAGCCTACAACAAGAGATCGCTTCCAACGATGCCGTTATCCGACAGGCTGAATCGCGGAGCGAGAAACTCCTGGGCGAGCGCCAACCCGTCGGCGCGGAGGACAATAGGGATAGATTGAATTCCGTGTACGCCAATCAGCAAATAAGCCGAGCAAGAAACCGCGTTCAAGCTCTGCCCGGCAACTTCAAACAGGAAGAGTCGCGCGCGGGCGCGCAGCGCCGGGACCAACAGCGTTTTGACCGCCATTGGCTAACGGCAAATGACCTAAGTCAAGTCGACAAGACGGAATCGTCGGAAGACCGGGATGAAGAAGAGACTGAGTCGTTCTTCACCGTAACCCATGATGCCCCTGTCGGGAGTCCGGTCGGCCAAGCCGCCAGCCAGCAAGCGCAACCGAGATTCCCATTCGATTCTCACGAACGGTCCGACCTTCGGCAGCGCAGCAAGCAACGGCGGGTGCGCCGCGGCGAAACCAGTGACGCGGTAGCGCAGTATCAACAACAACTTCAGAAACCGAGTGGGCCTGCCGCGCGGGCCGACGCGCTGTATGACACTTCTGTGGCGCCGGTACTCGAGTTTGCGGACGCCGCCGCCGTAGGGGGGACCGCCGTCCGCGCCTTGTCCGATGAGAGCGCGGGCCTGACAAGCCTGGACGTCGACGTCCCTGCGCGCGGCGTACCGTTCTTTTTCACAACGCCGCGTGGAGAAGTGACCATCACCGTTCGGTCCGTGTCTCAACAGTTCATCGAAACCCTGTGCCGCATCGGGCTGGCTCTTGCCGTGATTGCGATCGGCATCCTGGGCTACGTCGCGTGGCTGAGATGGCATGCGTGGATCACGCCCGAGGCCTTGTCGATGATGGCCATTGTCTTGGGCTTTGCGGGGATCATCATCGGCATACTGCCCATATTGGCGCTGGTTATGCTAGTGGCCGGCGTCGTTGCGAGAATCGGATTTCGACGCCGCGATCGCGCCGTAGCATCGGCCTAATCTCAGACCCCGAACGGTCCATCTTCTTCGCTGACAGGCGGTCGACATACTGCGTCCAGATAAGTAAGCAATAAGTTGCTGTCAGCAAGGAGCTTACGGCAAAGTCCGATTTCTCGGAGTAGTTATCTGGCGCCGTACTACACCGGCGCTACATTTGGCTATCGCTTTCGTGGGCGCGTCTTCCGCTCGCCGACGGATGAACGGTAAGCTGAGGTACGGTGCGGCGGTATGGGCGAGCCGAGCAATTCACTCATCAAAGCGGCACGTCCGCGGCCAACTCGGTTTGGCTGCGAATGAACGATCGTGGAAGGACACAGCCGATCTCTAGTATTGTCCGTCAATCATTCTCGACACGTCGAGAACTTAGCGGGTGACAAGGCGCGCGTGGCGGTGCCAGACCGCTCGCCGATTTCAGGACTTCGCGAAAAGGGTTGCCGCCACAGGTTCAGGTTCGGACGAGGTTTGCAGGAGTCGTAGCGGCCGCTGGGGCAAATATTGAAATTAAGGGCCTGAATCCGTATCATGGACGGCGGTCGATTGGGCCAGGGGACGTGTAGGGAACGATGATTGAAATAACGGTTACGTTGTTCTGACAGCGCTCCCTGACACTTAACCCGATTAGCCTGGTTGGCTGGCACCTGATGATCAATGTCCGGTCCTCACAGCGATCCTCCGTGGGATGCGGAGCGCGGATGTGACAAAATGACCGCGAGATTTCGGATAACTTCCAGGTCAGTCGCGGCGGCAGGGTTTGTCGTCGTCACTTATCTATCTGCGGCTTCCGAAGGCGCTACACATAACGGTGGTGATGGTCAGCCGCAGGAGAACGGCGTCCACGAGCGTGCGACGGTCCCCGGCGGCAACGACGTGTTGCCGCAACTCTCGGCCATTCGCTTCGCTGCCATGCAGGTCGACTCGGGCGGAAACCTCCGCGGGGACGAGGTGCTCGTCTACCAGAACACGCTGGGGGAATACTTCTTCCACCCCGGCGTCGGCTCTCGTGTCGCGGATGACCTCACTCCAATTGGCGAGTCCTGCACACTGTCCAAGTTCGTCATACGCGTGAGCGGCAGAGTCGACGGCGGCGGCGGTGACTTCGGCGTTGAAGTGGAATTGTACGATGATTGTCCCGACCCATCCGTCGGGGGTCAATTGATCCCCCACACAACTCGCCTGGTACTCGGCCTGCCCGATGACGCGGACGTATTCCACGATCTTGAGTTCGACTTCGCCGACCGTGGAATTTGTGCTGATCAATCCGAGTGCCACGTTTCGGCACAGGACTGTGCGGACACGTCGCCCTGTGAGCCGGATCCTCTCATCCTTCCGCCCACGGTGTGGCTCCGTATGAGGTTTACGACTTCGTCGGCCGGAATCGTCGTAGGATCCCCGGCCCAAGTTGGCAATTCAGAAGATGCATACGACGACGTGTTTGGCGACTGTACGCAGCATTTCGGGCTCTGGCCGGCGTTCGCACATGCGAGCTTCTGGGTGGAGATATATGCCGAGCCGGGATGCACCTGCGAGTCTGACGCGGCATGCGCCGACGGTGTGTTCTGCAACGGCTCCGAGATCTGTGGCGCGTCGGGCGGATGCGAGCCCGGTCCGACGCCCTGCGCACGACCGGACTTGTGCCATGAGGAGTCGCAATCCTGCTCTTGCGAAACCGACGCGCACTGTGACGACGACCTTTACTGCAATGGCATGGAATCCTGCAACGAGTCGGCGGCCTGCGTCACGGGCGCGGCGCCCTGCGCGCCGGGTGAAGTTTGCGATGAGGAGGCCGATGAATGTCTGTGCGACAGCGATGACGATTGCGACGATGGTCTCTATTGTACCGGTTTCGAGTCGTGCGACGTAGCGACCGGTGCATGCATTGCCGGCGATCTTCCTTGCGCCCGCCTGGATCTGTGCGACGACGTAACGAGAGAATGCTCGTGCGAAATCGACGACCACTGCGCAGACGGTCTGTTCTGTAATGGTGCGGAGACATGTGACCAGGCCGGCGTCTGCCTACCAGGTACGATGCCGTGTCCGCCGAACGAAGTATGCGACGAAATGGGCGACGAATGCCTGTGCGACGGCAATGACGACTGCGACGACGGCGTATTCTGCAACGGCACGGAGATCTGCGATGCCGCTGGCCACTGCATTCCAGAATATGTTGCGGACTGTAACAACAACAGCACGGAAGACACCTGCGACATCGATCAGGGAACAAGCCAGGACTGCGACGGCAACGCCGTACCCGACGACTGTCAAACCGATTGCGACGGCGACACCATCCCGGATGCCTGCGAAGTACCGCCGTTCGGCGATCTGCCGGACTGCAACGGCAACCTCGTCCCCGACAACTGCGATATCGCCGCCTTTCATGACTGCTGCGACGCGCGTAACGAAACGGGTTGCAGCAACCCGGACATCGAAGCGTGTGTGTGTGACGTCGACCCGTTCTGCTGCGACACGGATTGGGACCGCGTGTGCGTGGAAGAGGTCGAATCACTTGGATGCGCCACGTGCGATGTGACGCGCGACTGCAACGTCAACGCAATCCCGGACGAGTGCGAATTTCGGGGGCGACTGGTCGGCCACATTGGATTTGGTGGTAGGCCGGCGATGAACTTCGATGTGGAGACGGGCGCAGTCACGCCGTTTTCCGGCATGAGTACGCGCGGACCGGGATACCTTTGGGGATGGGCGTACGATCCCCTTGAGGATGTCTTGTACGCAAGCGACCACGAAAACGACCTGATTTTTGCCGTCAATCCGGACACCGGCGGTTCGTCCATTGTCTGTGCCGTACCCTTCACTGATGTACGCGATTTGGCCTTCGATCCAATAGCACGCACCCTATATGGTGTGGCCCAGGACAACGACGAGTTGTTCTCGGTGAATCCTGCAACTGGCGTGCTCACGACCGTCGGCCAATTAGGCTTCATCGACCCTCGCGGCCTCGCGTTCGATGTTGCAGGCAGTGTCCTGATAGTCTCGGGAAGCCAATCGCTGTATAGCCCTTCGCTCTATTCCGTCGATCCCGTCACGGGCACGGAATCCATCATTGAAATGGAGACGCCAATAGGCTTCGCCGGTCTCGCACTCGACGATGCCACGGGCTCGCTATATGGATTGAGCGGCGGCAACTTGTACGTCATCGACCTGGCATTGGGCACGCACACGCTCGTGGACGACGCCAACCTCTACATGAACGGTCTCGCGTTCGACTCGCACCGCGACACTCTATTTGGTGCTGAGTACGGTCAATACCATTCGCGCCTTGTGGAACTTGACAAGGAGACGGCCACCAGGACGCCGGGCGCACCGCTTGGGTATGGCTGGGCCGTCGGTTTGGCTTTTGATGCCACGAACACCCTTTTCGGTCTCGATTCCGGATTGGAAATGCTGTTCACCATCGATCAAGAGAGCGGCGTCGGCTCGTCGCCGGTGCCTCTCAGCTCCGGTCGCTTGGACGAACTCGCCTACGATTCCTTAAGGGAGGGGTTTCTCGCCGAAAACTGGGATACGGACGAAATCGTGTCCATCGACGCCGTAACCGGCGCGGTTTTCCCGGTGGCCCCGCTGGGACTTTCCGTGAGTGCCATGAGCTACGATTCATCCACAGATACCTTGTACGCGTCCAGCGCGAATCAGCTTCTGGGGATTGACGTCGCCACCGGCGCAGTCTGGACGGTGGGTTTTCTGGGTGTCGAGTATGTGAGCGGTCTGGCGTTTGACCCTGTACGCAACGTGCTTCTCGGAATAAGCAGTAGTCTATTGCTGGAGATCGACCCGCAGACGGGCGCCACACGCGTAACCGGGGAATTGCCGTCCTCGATGAATCTGTCCAACCTCGCGTTGGACCCAACATCCGGTAGACTCTTCAGCACCCATTTTTCATATATTGGAACGAGTGGCCGGCAACTCGTGGAAATTGATCGCGAGGGCGGAAGCGTTTCCTTTGTCGGGCAGGTCGGACACCCACCCGGTAGCGGGTGGACCTTTGACGCTTCCCGCAACAACATCTACAGCCTGTATGGTGGCGACCTCATCACGATTGATCCGCATACGGGCGAGGGCACCGCGCGTCGATTGAACCTCGGCGCCTACACGAGCGCCGACGTGACGTTCAATCCGAACACTGGCACCATCGTGGGTGCGGCAAGCCGTGTCATCTACATCGATCCGGCAACGGGGTGGGGCACCGAGACGGGTCTGCCGTTTGACACCCCGCCCCCCAGCGGCGCGGTCGAGGGAGTGGCCTACAACCCCTACACCGACACGCTCGTCGGCGTGTCAAATGACTATTATACCATCTGGTACACCATTGACCCTGCAACGGGCACCACCGAGATGATTGACTACTACGATGGGATCAACATTACGTCGATCGCCTTCAGTGCCAACGGTGCCGTCCTCTATGGCATCTGCAGCGAGCCGGGAAGCGACCGGCTCTGCGGGCTCAGCACCGGGTCCGTTGCACGTCTGGGCACCGGCGAGATCGGCTTTGACAACATCACCGCCATCGCACTCGATCCGAATACGAACACACTCTATGGAATCGACGCCGTAGCCGGTGAGTATACGCTCATCGACATCGATCTTTCGACAGCGGTCGGAACGGCCATCGGGCCGGTCGGCCACTCCGTTTCAGGATTGGCATTCGATCGGAATTCCAACACGCTCTACGGCGTGGACTCCTCAACCGGCCGACTTTCAATTATTGATAAGACGAGTGGAGCGGGAAGCTACGTGGGACCCATGGGCTACAGTCTCCTCGGCCTGGCGGCCGATCCTCTCGACGGAATGATCTTTGCGGCGGTCAGGAACCTGAGCTGGCTGGTCAAGCTCGACCCCGAATCAGGCGTTGTATCCGAAATCGGGCCGTTTGGTTTCGATCGCGTCAAGGGACTCGCCTTTGATCACTCGAGTCGAACACTCTACGGCGCGGGCTGGGATACTTCGACGGGCGGAGACAAGCTCATGACCGTCGATACGGCAACGGGCGCGGCCACTCTTATCGGCCCCCTGGACCGTCGCGTGGAGATCCAAGAACTGGTTTTCGATCAAGACAACGGGAAGCTCTACGGCGCAAGTTATTTCGAGGATTTTTTTGAGATCGATGTCAACACAGGTGCGGTCACATTTATCGGCAGCAAGTTCCCACAGCGGATCACCGGACTGGCTTTCCTGACGAGAGGTGCCATCGACTGCAATGCGAACTTCCGGCCTGATTCGTGTGAACTCGCGGATAACGACTGTAACGGCAACGGACTGCCGGACGAATGCGAAGGCGACGCGGACTGCAACGCGAACGGGCAGCGAGACTTTTGCGACCTCGCGTTGGGATTGAGCTTGGACTGCAACGGCAACCTGATGCCGGACGACTGTGAGCTGATCGACAACGACTGCAATCAAAACGCCATACCCGACGACTGCGAGCTGCGATTCAATGATTGCGATGGCAACGGTGTGCTCGATGAGTGCGATCCCGACGAGGATGACGGTGGTGTGACTCACCGTCTTCGGACCAGAATGCTCGCCTCCGACCCCATGCCTGGCGCCGAATTCGGGTATGTGGTGGCGATGGACGGCAACGTCGCCGTTGTGGGTGCGCCGGGCAAGGGCGACCGCGGCCCGGATTCCGGCGCAGCCTATATCTATGAGCGCGATACGGACGGCGTCTGGCACTTTGTGAGGAAACTCGTCGAAGAAGACGCCGCACCGGGCAACCGATTCGGCGAGTCCGTCGCCATATCCGGCAACAGGATCATTGTCGGCTCACCCGGCGGAGACAACTACGGGATTCCATCGGGGGCAGCCTATATCTATGAGCGCGATTGGGGTGGGCCGAACGAATGGGGTATGGTTGCGAAGCTCACGGCCTTCGATGGTGACGAGGGTGATGCTTTTGGCGGCCACGTCGCTATCGACGGCGACATCGCCGTCGTCGGCGCAAGGCTTGCCGCGTATGTCTTTCATCGCCAAGGTGGCAACGCGCACGAGTGGTTTCTTCGGAACAGGCTGGGTCTCTCGTATTATTGCAGGTCAGTGGATATCAGCCACTACAATATCATTGTCGGGGTCGGTGGTTTGGCGTACATCTATGAATACAGCGAGGCATCCTCATCATGGCACTGGGATGCGACACTATACGCTAGCGATCGGCAAGACGATGGATTTTTCGGTTACGCCGTATCCATTGACGGGGACCAGGCGGTGGTCGGAGCGCCGCACGTTTACAAGATCACCGACGAGTCCGGTGCAGTATACATTTACGAACGCGATGAAGGCGGCGCCGGCGAGTGGGGAGAAGTGCAGAGGCTCACGACCATTGACGAACCTGCCTCGTCTTTCGGCTCTGACGTATCCATCTCGCAAGGCTTGGCGATCGTCGGCGCCCGGACCAGTGACGCGGCCGGGATCAACTCGGGCGCCGCGTTCTTGTACGTGCGGCAGTCGCGAGAATGGGTCCTCTCGAATCAACTCCTGGGATGCGACACCACAAGCCAGGACGACTTTGGTCATGCGGTGGCCCTGAGTGCCAATACGGTCATCATTGGCGCCGGCGGCAACGCGGTCGGCACGGACCGTATCGGTTCGGCTTATCTCTTTACGACACAGTGCAGCAATGGCGTCTTGGATCCGGGCGAACAATGCGATGATGGCAATATCGACAGCGCCGACGGATGCTCCGCCGGCTGCGCGGTGGAGGACGGGTCTGCATGTATCGGCGAACCGTCGTTCTGTGACATAGACTGCAACGGTAACGGCATCATCGACGCCACGGAGATCGCGGAGGGCACAAGCCCAGATTGTAACGAAAACGCCATTCCGGACGATTGCGAAACGGACTGTAATCACAACCAGGTACCCGACGATTGCGACCTCGGCGCCGGAACCAGCCTTGACTGCCAGGGGAACGGCATTCCTGACGAATGCGAAGTCGATTGCAACGACAATGGCATACCGGACGATTGCGACCTGACCTCCGGCACAAGCGAAGACTGCAACGTCAACAGTATCCCGGACGAATGCGAGCCCGACTGCAACCGAAACGGTGTGACGGACTCATGTGACCTCACCGGGGGGCAAAGCGAGGACTGCAATGGAAACCTCGTCCCGGATGAATGCGATATCGAAGAAGGCGTCAGCGTCGATTGTCAACCCAATGGGGTCCCCGATGAATGCGAAGCCGACTGCAACACGAACGATACCCCCGACGACTGCGATATCGATTCCGGCACCAGCACCGACTGCAACGTCAACGGGACACCGGATGAGTGCGAACCCGATTGTAACGCGAACGAAGTAGCTGACGAGTGTGATATCAGCACCGGTTCGAGCCTCGACTGCAACGCCAACCGGATCCCTGACGAGTGCGATCTGGCGCAACAAACGAGTGCCGACTGCAACGACAATAGCACGCCGGACGAGTGCGATATCGCCGATGGCACAAGCCTTGATTGCCAGAATAATGGCACGCCCGACGAATGCGATATCGCCAATCATGTCAGCGCTGATTGTAACGGAAACGAAATCCCGGACGAGTGTGACATCTGGAACGGCAACAGCCAGGACTGTCAGCCGAACGCAATCCCAGATGAATGTGAAGCGGACTGCGATCTCGACGGAATTCCCGACGTATGCGAACTGAGCGATGGCACGGAAAGCGACTGTAACCTCAATGGGGTTCCCGATTCGTGTGACATCGCTGACGGTTTCAGTCTCGATTGTCAACCGAACGGATTACCCGACGAGTGTGACATTGGTGCCTACACGGAATCCTCAGGAGTCATGTCGCCAATTGGTGGAACCGTCCCACAGCAGTATACGTTTGTACGGCCTCCTCCTGCTTCGGGTGATGTGACGCTCAGATTTGAGGCTACTGCCGACCTCCAGTTTTCGTACGAATCGGTCGGCATCGAGTTGAACGACATTCCGGTCGGCCGCGTGTTCGAGACGGGAGCGAGTCGCTGCGCCATCCCTCCGGATTCCGAGTCCATTACACTGTCGGCGGGGACATTTAACGCCATCGTCGCAGGAAGGAACGCGGTGGTTGATATGCTTCCGACGACGAATGTGGACGCGACGCAATGTTCGCCGAGCCGCATCGAGGTCACCCTGGAATACGCGCTAGGAGAGGCCGGACCCGATTGTAACGGTAACGGCATCCCGGACGACTGTGATATCGCCGACGGCGTCAGCTTGGACTGCAATACAAACGGCATTCCTGATTTATGCGAGCTATCCGACGGCACTGTGCGCGACTGCAATTTGAACCTCCTTCCAGATGTATGCGACATTGCCAAAGGCGTGAGTGCGGATTGCCAGCCGAACGGTATCCCGGATGAGTGCGACCTGGGCCTGAGATTTACAGATTCGTCGGACATGCTGGCACCTATTGACGCGTTATTCTCGCAAACACACTACATAGACAATCCACCCCTGGCCCGTGGCATGGTCACATTTACGATTTACGCCAACGCCGACCTGTCTCGAAGCTCGGAGTATTTCAGTGTCTTCCTCAATGGTGTGCCCCGGGGAACCGTGTTCACCTCCGGTGGTGTGGACTGTGCGGAGCCACCCATCGCCGACGAATTGGCCGTCACCGCGGCCGTGTTCAATGAGGCCGTGGCCGGCGGCACCGCTCAAATCCAGATCATACCGAGTGCCGGTGTGGATCCTGGAGCGTGCGCCGACTCCTGGGTCTCGGTTATGACATCGTACAACAAACTGGGCGGATCAACGGACTGCAATCAGAATGAGCTGCCGGACGACTGCGACGAGTGGAACATGGACTACGACAACAACGGCTCGATCGACCTTCTCGATTACACGTACCTCTTGACTTGTTGGGGAGGACCGAACCTCATTTCGGAGACGGGCGATCCGTTGTGCGCGACCACCTGCCTCCAAGGGTTTGACGAAGACGGCGACGACGATGTCGATCTTCACGACGTCGGCGCGTTTTTGCGCGAGCTCGCGCCTTGAAGCGTGCAGCTACCGGCAAGAGATCATGCGGCTATGGCTGGTCTTGAATCGTCTGCTGAAAACTGCCCCAATCGATGAGATCCACGTCTCCATCAACATCGTGATCGAACGCGTCGAGGCACAATCCTACGCATTTCGGCGACACCGGCACCGGTGCCAGTCCCGGGCCCGAAATACACTGGGCGAAGCCGATTTGGTCGTTTACCGCGATGACACCATCACCATTGTAGTCACCGTCGCTGACCACCTCGCACGCATCGAGCACGCGGTTTTCGTTGCAGTCGATGCTCACGTGCCGGGCGATGTCGCACACATCGGCCTTGCCGTTGCAGTTGCAGTCGTCGTCAGCGAGGGGGAAAATATGTGCTGCGCCGGCCCAACAGTCTTCTCCGGCGGCACAGGCCCCATCGTCACGGCGTGAGCCGAGAATCGCCATGCTGCCGCTCAGGGCAACGGCCGACGAAAAGTCGCTGTACGCCTCTCCGTCAGCTCGGGAGAGTATGGCGACATCATACCACCTCCAGGGACCGGTGTCGTTGCGGCGCTGGTAGAGATACGCCGCGCCATTACCGACCGCACCGACGAGCAGGGCATTGCGGTCAATGTCCACGGCGCTACCGAAAAAGTCATACCGTCCTTTGTTTCGAGCGGTTAGTTTTCTTCGAAAGGCCCAATAGCCTGTCCCCACTCCACCGAACTGGTACACATACGCGGAACCGGCAGCTTCCACATGCTCGTCCGTGTTATCGTAGGGTGATCCCACAACAGCGAGGTCGCCGCTAATCGCCACAGCACTGCCGAATTCATTCCTGATTCCCGCATCGCTTGCCCTGATCTTATGCGTCTGTCCCCAGTGGTTTGGTCCACCTTCGTTTCTAAAGAACATGTATGCCGCACCGGCCAAGACTGTACTTTCACTGTCTTCCGGCGCGCCGACGATCACCCTGTCCGCGCTGATGGCCACCGTGCTCCCGAATTGGTTGCTTCGGGGACCATCACTAGGCATAATCCTGGCCACCTCGCCCCAATTGTCTTCACCGCCCTCGTGACGTTGAAAGATGTAAGCCGCCCCCCTGTTGTTGTCGAAACTGCTGGCACCCACAACCGCCGTGTCATATCCGATGTCAACTGCACCTCCGAAACGTCCAGTCGAGTTGTCACTCGATACCAGGCGGGCTACCTCCGTCCAGGTTTCCGATTCGGTTTGACTCCGTTCAAAGACAACGGCCGCCCCTACCACCGAGCCGTCGCCTTGTGACCCGACGATGGCCAGGTCACCATGGATAGCTAACGGATAGCCGAAGTAGGCCGACGGTACGCTCGGTGAGAGCGTCGTGACCTCCTCCCATGCATCGCCGACCAGCTTGAAGATACAGACCTTGCCGTGCGCGTCGCCCACAATGGCATGGTGACCACTGATATCAACGGACGTGCCGAATCTGTCATTCGGCTGCAAGTCCGTAGGGACGATCCTCCACGACTCGGCTGAATCGCAATCTCGAATCACACCGCAGACGTCCGCCTGCCCATCGCCGTTGCAATCGTCATCGATGAACTCGCACGCATCCGGTACGCCGGAGCCGTTGCAGTCCCAATCGCAATCCTGGAGGCAATAGAACGGGCCTCCGGGCGCAGTGCTGTCCACGTGGATTTCGCACTCGTCAGGCCTGCCGTTTTCATTACAGTCATTTGGGCCCAGTTCGCATGAATCCGGAATACCGGTTCCGTTGCAGTCGGGGTTGCAATCGGACGTGCAATAGAACGGTCCGCCGGGCGCCAGACTCGCCGTGGCGATCTCGCACTCATCCGGAGTACAGTTATTATTGCAGTCCAGACTCACCAGTGTGGCCACGTCTTCGGCGTCCGGTGTACCGTTCGCGTTGCAGTCTTCACACTCATCAGGAACGAGGTTGGCATTGCAATCATTGCCGTCTAATTCGCAGCTATCCGGTACACCCGAATTGTTGCAGTCCGGGTCACAATGCGCCGCACAGAAGAACGGTCCACCTGGAACAGGCGACCCGATGGCAATCTCGCATTCGTCAGGCACGCCGTTTTGATTACAGTCGTTCGCAAACCCAAAGAGAATCTCGCAGTCGTCGGGGGCAGAGTTCTGATTGCAGTCCGTGTCACAGTCATCCGGAACGCCGTTGTGATTGCAGTCCCGTTCCTCCGCATCTATCAACTCGCAAACATCGGGCACGCCGTTCTGATTGCAGTCGGGTTGGCATTCGTCGGGCACGTCGTCCGAGTTGCAGTCTTCGCTCGATCCATCCAGCAGATCACAG
>Ga0055452_10000074_pt1 | contig 21425 bp, 21 predicted proteins | sample China_Galinas_PW_6_FD_57735 | JGI IMG/M metagenome (GOLD analysis project Ga0055452, IMG submission 57735) | Wetland microbial communities from San Francisco Bay, California, USA, that impact long-term carbon sequestration - China_Galinas_PWC_D2 | ecosystem: Environmental > Aquatic > Marine >... | reverse complement strand
CGGACGTGAAGCCCTCCGGACCCGACCAGGAATAGGTCATGCCGTCGGGCCCACACCACTCGGTCGTGTCGCCGTCACATACGGCATCCATTCCGCCGGTAATCGAGCAATCTGGGTTCGGATTGACCGTCAGCGTGCGGTCGCAGGTCGACGAGCAGCCGTTGCCGTCGGTAATGGTCAACTCATAGATGCCCGCTGTGCCGATCGTAATGCACTGCTGATCGGACGTGAAGCTCTCCGGCCCGGTCCACGAGTAGCTGGCCATGCCGTCCGGACCGCACCACTGGGTCGTGTCGCCGTCGCACACGGCGTCCAGACCGCCGGTGATCGAGCAGTCGGGGCCGGGGTTCACCGTCAATGTGGCATCACAGGTCTCATCAGACGAAATGCCGCGCGAATCGATGACCGTTGCCGAATAGGTGCCGGCCACGCCGACCGTGATACAACGTGTGTCCGCGGTAAAGCCGTCCGGGCCTGTCCAGCTATAGGTGTAAGGGGGCTCACCGCCCATGCCGGTGACACAGAATTCCGCCGTTTCACCTTCGCAGATGGTCTGGGTCGGGGACGGGTCGGCAGCGTCAAACGAACACTCCGGCGCCGGAGCGAATATTGCCGGAGACGACAAGGAGCGGTCCTGGTTTCCGAGGTTGTTCAGGTTCCAGTCCAACGCCCTCATGTGATAGGGTGAGCCGCTGATTCCGCCGGCCGACTGCGGGTCGCCGGGAAATCCCCATTCCGTCCGCGATCCGATGTGGCCACCCCATGAGAGGACCGCCGTGCTGCTGTCGACAGTAAAGGTCACGACCATCCGTGCTTCGGATTGGTTAACCGTCAGGTCGCCCTCCGGCAGCGTACCCGTATCATATTGAACATCGATGAGCGTACCGCCGAACAGCGTCATGACGCGTTCAGCCTCGGGCAGGTTTTGGAAGCTGGTCAGTGGCTGAGGTACGGCCGGTTCGGGACCCGCGCCATCCGCGTCAACCATAAGATTGACGGTGGGCGCAGGGAACGGCCACGTCGTAACGGTCGCACTCACGCCGCTGACGCCGTCGATTGGATTGATGGTTTCTTGAGGATGGTTGAAGACGGTTTGGTGCAATGGGTCGTTGATTCGATTGAAATGCGTCAGGTAATCGAGTGCATGCCTGTCACTATGCTTCACATCGTAGCCGAGCACTAGCTCGACCTGCGTGTTCAGCGGCATGTCTGTCAGGACTGCCCGATAAGGCGCAGAGTAGCCTTCCACATAGTGCGCCTGCTCGGCGCCGAGGTTACCATTGACCCAGTTAGGTGGTTCCACGGGGCCATCGGCCGGGCCATTCCGCAACTGGTCCAGATTGACCGCCGGGGGCGCAAGAAGAGGGGCTGTGTCCTCGGCTCGAATCGGCACGGACACAAAGGCCGTGACCAACCCAAGACACAAGGCCAAACCACCACTTAATCTCAAGGTGTTTCCGCTCGATGCGTGGCTTCTGTAAGCGCACATTACACATTACCTTTCAGGAACAAATAACAAGAAATCCCCATTCGATACGCCGGACGGTCGCGGCGCTCGAGGCGACACAGACAAAGTTAGGCGAGCTGACTTGGCGGCGCAAGTAACGCTGACACAATAGTGCCATCAATATCCCTCACGGACGTCATCGTAAACGCGCAAACCACTCACGCAGTCGAAGGCTAGGCGGCGCACCGGTACCCAATACACCCAAAAGAAAATGCCCCTCCGATGGCTCATTCTAGTCCATTCACTTACATCCGGCAAGCCAAGCGCGGCGTCCTTTTGGACATGAAGAAGGTCTCATAACGTTTGTCGTGTTTTCGGTCGAGGTCGTCGGAAAGAAGGCCGACGACTGGTCGATTCGCCGAACGGCGCGCGTATAATCGCTAAGCGGTTGCAGTCGGTCCATCCGCTGGAATCCATCCGAGATGGCAGGCGTTCGACATGACAGCTACTCAAGACTTTCGATCGCGTTGGCTTCCAGTGGTGCTGTGCGCGCTGACGTTTTCTGGTGTGGCAGATCGGGTGTCGGCGACCGGGTTTGCCGGCGATGCGAACGGTGACGGTTTCGTGGATTTGGCGGACCTCCCATATTGGGACGGCTGTGCGACAGCGCCCGGCGCGGGAGGTGCAGCGACAAGCTGCGCGCCTCTCGATTTTGATACGGATGAAGACATCGATCTTGTCGATTTTTCTCAATACTTGAATGTTTTCCTCGTTCCCATTTGCGGAAATGGCATCATCCAGGAGGGCGAACTGTGCGACGATGCCGGTGAGTCAGCCAATTGTGATGTAGACTGTACGCCTGCCGAATGTGGCGATGACGTCGTGAACGTAGCGGCTGGCGAGCAATGCGACGACGGCAACGGCTTCAACGGCGATGGATGCCGGGCGAACTGCACGCTCGAAGTCTGCGGTGATTCGATTCTGGACGCGGGGGAAGACTGCGACCCGCCGGATGCGGCAGCCTTTTGCGGTTCGACATGTCAGTACATCATCAGCGGACTCATCCAGGACGACAACTGCGGTGGGGCGGCAGAACTATCGGGCGAAGGGCTCTTCTCCTTCGACAATTACCTTGCGACGCCGGACGGGCCGGCGCATACCGGGTGCACGTTCTTCGGGGAAGACCAGATCGACCATGATGTATGGGGTTGCTGGACTTCGCCGTGTACCGGCACCGTACTGCTGGAAACATGCGACTTCACAACCATTGACACCAAGATTGCTGTATATGATGGATGCGGGTGTCCCGGCACAGATGCGCGGCTGCTGTCGTGCAGTGACGATGCTTGCCTCAGTCAAACACGCCTGATCTTCCCGGCCACGGCGGGGTCGTCCTACCTGATTCGTCTCGGCACCTTTCCCCCTCGGAACGGGGGATTCGGTCTCGTCAAAATCACGTGTGGCGTCGACAACTGCCCGGGCGAGGGTGATTGCTTCGCAAGCTCGGATTCGCCCGGCTGCAACGACGCATCCTGTTGCGAGAAAACGTGCGAGAGGGACCCGTTTTGTTGCACGACGCAGTGGGACGAAGTCTGCGCGGAAGAAGCGCTGGGTTATTGCGAAGGGGCCTTCTCCGTGTGTGGGCCGGGTACCGGAAGCTGCACGGCCGCGAACGGGTCTCCGGGGTGTGACGATGAAGTATGTTGTAATGCCGTGTGCCGTGCCGATCCGCTCTGTTGCCTGGAAACATGGGATGCGGCCTGTGCGGAGGAAGAGGCCGCGTATTGCCACAGTTCATGCGGGCCGGGTGCAGGAGCATGCCACGCGGCGAATGGAACGCCGGGGTGCGAAGATCCTGCCTGCTGTGACGAGGTGTGCGTGCGGGACCCGTTCTGCTGTCAAATCGCGTGGGACCAGGAGTGTGTGCCTATTGCCAACGAATGGTGCCCGGCACCGTAGCGGACCATGCTCGCCGTACGCCCCGGGCGCACCGCGCACGCGACGACGAACCACGTCCTCGAAGTCCTGACGATAGTAGTTTAATATAGTATAACAGTATTACACAATACTATAAATATATAACTGCCGGTCACAGAGATCTACTTGCAAGCGTTTGAGATGAGCGGGACGATCCGCGCGGGGCGTGCTCGCAGCGATCCGCGGAGGTGAACGTCAACTCCTTGCGGTTCGCATGATGCGCTGCTATATATAAAGGCGTACGCAGTGTCTAGGGCGTGAAGGGCACGCGAACGCCGACCAGTGTTCGACCGGCAGCCTGCCCGAGTGGAGGAAGGCTTATCGGCGCGATTTGGCACCATGTCTGATTCACTGAGCGTGGCCATCCTGGAGCCGTACTACGGCGGTTCGCATGCGTCGTTCGTGGATACGCTCGCGAAGTACTCCCGACATCGACTGATCGTCGCCAAAATGTCCGCGCGCAAATGGAAATGGCGCATGCGCGGGGCCGCCATATGGTTCGCCCGCGACGACCATGCCTGGCAGCAAGGCGCAGAAGGCAGGGGGGTCGACGCGATCCTCTGCAACGACATGCTTAGCGCTTCAGACCTTAGATCTCTACTACCCGCTAGAATGCGGAGCACGCCCATCATCTGCTATTTTCACGAGAATCAGCTCACGTATCCGCTTTCGCAGGAGGATGAACGGGACTTTCAGTACGGAATGACGAATATCACGTCGTGCCTGGCGTCCGACGCGGTGTGGTTCAACTCAGCGTTTCATCGAGACGATTTCTTGCACGCCGCCGGTGCGCTTCTCAGAAAAATGCCGGATCATCTGCCGTCCGATGTAATCGAGGATATTCGCCGAAAATCGGCCGTGCATCCACCACCGGTTGAATTTCCAATTATGCCGGAACCACGGGAGCGTACCGGTGCCGGCGTGACGCGGATACTCTGGTCGCACCGGTGGGAGTACGATAAGAACCCGAAACCGTTCTTTGAGGCTCTGATTGAGCTACACGATAGGGGGGCGACATTCGAGCTAGTGTTGCTGGGCGAGCAGTTTCGAACCGCCCCGCCGGTGTTTCAGAATTCCTGGCCGCGTCTGCAACCCCACATCGTCCATGCCGGCTTCGTGCCCGACCGGGCCGCTTATTGGCGGTTGCTGGCAAACTGCGACCTGGTCGTCAGTTCCGCCATTCAGGAAAACTTCGGTATCTCCGTCGTCGAAGCCGTGCTCGCGGGCTGCCGTCCATTGTTGCCGAATCGTCTATCCTATCCCGAGTTGATTCCGCCAGAGCTGCGTTCGCTGTATCTCTATCCGGATGACCCGTCATTGGGCAAGGCACTTGAGTCGCTCGTGCGGAATGGTACCGACCTGGACGGGCCGCAACGATCCGAGCTACGGCGGTCCATGCACGCACGCTTCGACGCTGCATCCGTGGTTCCGCAGACTGACGAGGCGATCACCGCTATTGGCGGCTAGTTGCATGGGTCATCCGGCCGTTGCATGTACGGGATTGAGGTTGACCGTGCCACAGGACCCTCATAGAGGCCCGTTTCCGGGCCCCTAGCAACGTCCTATAATATATGTTCCGTTGCATTGAACGCCGGATCGCCAGGCAGGGCGATTCTGACGGAAAACGGGAAACTGCCGCAGCTACTGGCGAATCCCCAATCCGAGCGGCACACCTGGGTATATCACGCCGTCTACCTGCGGCGCGATCGCTTCGAGCCACCCCTCGATGATTGGGCCTTTCCGGCGCTTTCGCGCATTTGGCCCAGGTCAATTTCATCGACGCGTTCGATCGCAGCTTTCGCCACGTCGAAGCGGTACACGTTCATTTTCATCGATGGAGCATGTGTGACGAAAACGAGTTCTTCATCGCGCGTCTGAAGAGCGCCGACGGTGAGTAGGTAGTCACCGCCGGATGCGGTCATGCCGAAGGCCATCGCAGGCTCCGGCCGGCTGTGAATAACGAGCATACCGACAAGCAGGATGACCGCAGTTGTGGACAACACGCCTATAGTAAAGTTCTTGGAATCCATCAGATTTCTCCGTGGTGGGGCTTGGGGTTGTGGACTAGTCCGGGAATTCGGCCGCCAGATCGACGAATTTTCCGTAGCCATACTTCCTTGTCTGCGTATTCGCCGGATAGAACGCATGAAGCTTCTGGCCCTCCGTGTCCAGCACGTAGATGACGTCGTAGTTCTGCCCCTTCGCTTTTGCCGTCACGTTCACGAAATCACCCGCCCGACCCTTCGCCTGCCCGTAGGCACTCGGTAGCGAATAAGTACCCGCCACCAGCAGGCCGAACAACATCATATTCAGCCCCGCTAAAAGCACGATAATCGATCGTTTCTTGAACATTGTTGTTCTCCCCGAGATTCCGGGCGCACGCCGACCCTACGGAATGGACCCATCGTCTCCGTGTTTTACTTGTGACTTCGCTTTGGATTCAGGAACGCTGCGAATCCGCAGATCACCACGACGCCGAGTGCGACACCGTAGCGGAGCATCGCTCCAGTATCCTCGGGCGCCGGCACGCGCTTCTGTGCCCAGACCTGATCCGCCAGCAGGCCCACGAACCCCGCGACCAGCGCCGGCATGAGCCATCGCCGCAGGCCGCCCGTTTGCATGTTTCGCTTCGACAGCTTCATGGTGAAATTATAGGAGATGTAGGGGCCGGGTAAAGCAGGCGTCAAGTGGCGACCAGTGGTCGTACCAGCTTGCGAAAATCGATATTCGGCACCGTCACCGTATCCCATTTGGGAGACCGTTGCCGGGCATGGGCGGCATAATCCGCCGCCCGCACATAAAGAAAAGCGTAGCATTCGTTGCGGAAAACATGCAGGGCGGACGAAGGGTCCCTCTCCAGGATTCCGGTGAGCCAGTAGACAAACACGAAGACGGGCTCGAATCCGTCCCCGAACACCCCCTCCCACTCGCCGAGGCCCTCGAGATCCGCACGCGTCACCCAGTTTTCCCAGTAGCGCTTCCCGCCCTTGCATTCGTACGGGTACTTCCGCCCCTTGATGTCCACGAGCCAGCCGTTGCCGTCCGGTGGATAGACGAGAAAGTCAAACGACTTGATCTGCGACCCCGAAAAGATGCTCTTTTTCTGCTCGTCGACGGGAACGTAGGGCCACCCCAGGGACCGGATATAGTCCTCGAATGCGGCTTCGTAGTGAATGTGGCGACGGACCATGAAAGGCATCCCACCCCCCTTCACGACCGCCCCACCGAGGCGGCATCGCGATCTTACGGGGTGTCGAGCTCGGATTCCACGCGATACGACTGTCCGGCAACGTCATAAATCAAGAAGCTGATCTTGGTCGTACCGTATGAATTCAGTTCATTTCCTTGCGGCAGATAACGAACGTTGTATATCCCTGCGTCGGTCGGGCCATCGAAAAGAAAGCCAGGGCGGTGTGGCCGATGCGGAAACACCGCCGTCACGGATCCGTCATTTTTATGAATGCGGAGTACCGCGGTTTCCGGATCTAGCGGCAGGCGTTTCGAGGGAATCGCCAGTTCAATCGGTGCCTCATAGACCGTCAAAGTGAGGCTTGCGCCCGGCCCCTTTCGATCCGGCATCTCGTACGGGCTCTCGTTCCGCATCCAGTCCCCCGCCACCTTCATGTAATCGCGGGAGCCACGCAAGGTATAGGCATTAGCGCGGACCGGAATTCGAGCACCCGGTCGCATTTGGTCAAAGCGGAACGAGAATGAGAAGTGACCGTACAGGTCTGGTTCGCATTCGATGCGTTCGTTGCCGATGAAGGCAACGCAGTAGTCGGCCACTCCCGTGGGGTCAACGCGGCGTTTCCGCGCATCCTGCAGCACGAAGTCGAATTGCACCACTTCTCCCCGATGAACCATCTGATCGGGCTCCGTAGACCAGGTGGCGCCCGGCGCGCGCCATCCCGTCGACGTCGCCAGTGAACCGCTTATACAACCGGACGGGGCAATCACGATCGCGACGGCAAGTGCTGTGCTATGCACATGGCTCAGGTGGCTACGTCTGCGCGCAGGTTTTGGCCTTCTTGGGCTTTCGTTTCGGCAGCCGCACCGCGGTGGAGCGACGAAGGGTCGGCAAATCACGCCCTCTCTTTTTGCGGAAGAACTCCTCAATCTGCTTTGCATGTGTGAACAAGTGGTCATAGCCGTAGGCGCCGACGCTGTAGTCGCAGTCGTGTGGCTCATATTCCTCACAGATTTCCGGTCTCGACTCGTAGATCGTGCAAAGGTTGTCCGAACCCAAATGCTTGCAGCGCGTTTGGAACTGAATATACCAGTCCCCTTCTTCGACAAAAACGCTGACGTTCTCGTGCATCAGGTACCAGCGGATGTCGTCAAAGTCACGCGCCGTGCTGGGCACGTCCAGAGGAAGCGCCAGATACCGGCAGCATGCCGCCGCACAATGTTCGCATAGAATCGATCCCACTTGTTGATCCTCCCCATGAAACGCTTGCAGACCCACCGCACACCAGCGATTATGGGGCGGCGGTGCTGCAGCCGATTAGTCGCACGAACACCGGAATCTCTATCATGCGCATCATTGCAGGCAAATGGCGGTCACGCAAGCTGCACCGGCCCGCCACATCGGCCACGCGCCCTATGCCCGATCGCGTCAAGGAGGCGATCTTCGCCTCCCTCGGCGCTCACTACGACTGCCCAGGCGAAATCCCTCCCCTCCGCATTGCGGATGCTTTTGCCGGAAGCGGCTCGATGGGACTCGAAGCACTTTCGCGCGGGGCGTCCACATGCTGGTTCTTTGAACAGGGGCGCGAAGCGCTGGTGGCGCTGCGGCAGAATCTGGCCGAGCTCGACGCAGGTCCGAATGCCACGATCGTCGCCAGGGACGCCTGGCGTGCCGCGGTCGCCGCACCCGATGATCGCCCTTTTGACCTGATTTTTCTCGATCCGCCCTATGCACATCACAAGAATTCACAGCGTGCCGGCCCGCTTGAGAGATTTCTCGCTCGATGTAGCGACACGGATGACAATCGTCCGATTATCGTCTTTCATCATCCAAAGAGCCTGCAGATCGCGGAGTGTCCGACAAACGACTGGCGCGCCGTCGACCGCAAGGAATACGGGACAAACGCGGTGACGTTATTGATGCGATGAACATGACCAGACGAACTGCTTATGATGCGGCACTGGATGTGTTGAAGCGTCTCCGTGACGCCGGCCATGTATCGCTTTTTGCCGGCGGCTGCGTGCGCGATCGATTGCTTCAACACACGCCCAAAGACTACGACGTCGCGACCAGCGCTCGTCCGGACGAAGTCCTCGACTTGTATCCTCGTGCACGTTGCGTGGGTGCCAAGTTTGGCGTGGTCCTCGTGCGGCGTTTCGGGCACGACATCGAAGTGGCGACGTTTCGCACCGACGGATGCTACTCGGATGGGCGGCGCCCCGAAGAAGTCGCCTTCTGTTCCGCCCAAGAGGACGCCATGCGGCGCGACTTCACGATCAATGGGCTCTTCTTCGATCCGCTCGAGCAGCGAGTTATCGATTATGTCGGTGGCCAGAAGGACCTCGATGAGGGAATCGTGCGTACGATCGGCGCGCCGGACAAGCGATTCGAGGAGGACCACCTGCGTATGCTGCGGGCGATCCGCTTCGCGGCGCGATTGTCCTTCACGATTCATCCGGAGACGATGGCCGCCGTCTGTCGCCAGGCTGACCGTTTGGAGCGTATCAGCCCAGAACGAATCTGGATGGAGCTGTCCGCCATCTTGACGAGCCCCGGGCGCTCGGTCGGCTGGCGATTGCTGCTCGAGTCAGGGCTACGAAATGTGCTGACGCCGCATTGGCCTTCCGATCCGGACCAAGAGGCGTTGACGGGTGAGCGGTTGGCGGCGTTGCCCGCGGTGCCGCTGCCCCCCCCCCTGGTATTCGCCGCTTGCAACCCCCACCCTGTCGTAGCGGTGTGCCGTAGCCTGCGATTGAGTAATCGCCTGACCGAAAGGGTGCAATGGCTCGTTGAGCGACTCGGCGATCTTCGTGGGGGGCGTTCTCCCGAGTTGTGGGAGCTAAAGCAATTGATGGCCCACGTGGATTGGCAAAACCTGCTTCATTTGTTGGAGGCCGATCTATGTACGACCGGCGGCGATCTTCAGGTGTGCCGACAGCTCGAGAGGCGTGCGCGAGCCATTCCCCCGGAAGCCGTATCACCCGAGCCACTTGTCACCGGCGATGATCTGATGGCGATGGGTGCGGTGCCAGGTCCGGAGTTTGGTCGGATACTCGACGCCCTCTATCGCGACCAATTGGACGAGAAGATCGTCTCCAGAAAGGACGCCTTGACGATTGCGCGTCAACGATTGCGGGAGTGATCAGGCTTGGCCGTTGCCGCCCAGAGCCTGCACGCGCTCTGCGACCGTATCAACGGCCGTAATGCGGATGCCGAAATTCTCACCGGACTTGACGGCTTGTCCGCGCGCGATCGGTTCATTGGCGGCATGAAGGACGAGTTCCGAGTCGAATAGCACGTCGAATTCGATAATGGTGCCGATTCTAATGGCGAGGATTGACTCGACCTGCATATCGCGTTCGGCCAGAATGACCGAAACCGGAACCTCAAGGGCAAGTAGAGACTTTACCTTCGATTCGGCAGAAAGCGAGGCGCGGGTGGAATTGCCGGTGTTACCTTGCGTATGAGTTGCGACCCCCACTGCCATGCGCGGTCCCCGTGGAGCTTTCCGTGCCCGCGTGATGCGCGGACTTTCCCTTCATGTACTACTGATATCGACGGTTTCTGCGTCTGGGATTAGCTCGAATGGCCGCCACGCTGGGTCCGGTTCATTCGAATTGGCGAATGAGGACACAAGCATTATGCCCCCCAAATCCAAAAGAATTGCTAAGTGCAGTACGAATTCGTTTGTCGCGGGCGGTATTGGGACAATAGTCCAAATCGCACTGTTCGTCGGGTTCGTCCAGGTTGATGGTCGGCGGCACCACCGACTGGCGGATTGCCTGGACCGAGGCGATCACCTCGAGAGCGCCGCTGGCGCCCAGAGAATGTCCGGCGCAACTCTTGGTGCTGCTGATCACTAGATTCGAAGCAATCGATCCGAACACGCTCTTGATGGCCTTAGTTTCGGCCAGATCGCCGATGGGCGTGCTTGTGCCGTGGGCATTCACATAGTCGACCTCATCCGGCGGAATTCCGGCATCTTCCAGGGCAAGACGCATGGCCGCCGCCGCCCCCCTACCGTCTTCCGCAGGTTGCGTGATGTGGTCCGCATCCGAGGTCGACGCAAACCCAATGACTTCCGCCAGGATAGGCGCCCCCCGCTTCTTGGCGTGCTCCAGTTCCTCAAAGACCAGGGACCCGGCGCCTTCACTTAATACGAAACCATCGCGGTTTCGGTCGAACGGACGACAGGCATGGGTGGGATCATCGTTTCTGGCGGACAGGGCCTTCATGGACGCAAAGGCCGCGAGGGCCAGGGGCGTGAGAGCAGCCTCGGCACCGCCTGTGATCACAATGTCGGCGATATTGTGCCTGATGTAGGAGAGTGCTTCGCCCATCGCGTTCGTAGCGGACGCACAGGCACTAGACACCGCAACCGCTGGACCGAACAGACCATGGGCAATTGAGATGTTACCACTGGCCGCATTCGCCATCAGGCGAGGAATCGTGAATGCGGAGACCTTACCTGGCCCCTTCGATTCGAGGCGTCCGTGCTGCTCTTCAAGCGTGCTGAGGCCACCTATCCCGCTACCGTGTACCACCGCGGTGCGCCAGGGATCCTCCCTTGAGAAGTCTAGTCCCGACGCGCGTAGCGCCTCGTCCGCCGTCACCAATGCGAACTGTGCGAAACGATCCAACCGCTTGATGATCTTACCGTCGATGTGATCGGCGGGTGAGAAGGATGCACATTCGCCACCAATACGCACATCAAACCCTGACACGTCAAACAACGTGACGGGTGAGATCCCGCTGCGTCCTTCAACGAGCGCGCTCCAATACTCGTCCACGGTGACGCCGAACGGGCTCACCGCGCCCATCCCCGTAATGACTACCCGACGACAAGCCATGGATTCGCTCAAGGGCGCCTAGGACTTTTCACCCACGTGCTTCTGGATGTACTCGATCGCTTCCCCGACGGTTTTCAGCTTTTCAGCCTCCTCGTCGGGGATCGTGAGATCGAACTCATCCTCGAGCTCCATGACGAGTTCAACGGTGTCCAGCGAGTCGGCGTTCAAGTCGTTGACGAACGACGTTTCCTTGGCAATTTCGCTCTTCTCGACACTCAACTGCTCGCTGACAATTTGAAAGACCTTTTCTTCGATTTCCGCAACAGTCGCCACTACAACATCCTCCCGATGCGTACATTTCCTGTAGGAACTTCAGATCCGGCGATTCGCCCCACTATGGTAGAGTGCCCCAAACGTTCCCGCAACCAGCCTGCACGGACAGCGCGAATCATCCGTTTCCGACCAACGAACGCCTCTTGCATCCCAGTCACTCAGCCCTCAGAGCACCGCCGTGACCGGGTCACATATGCATGCCTCCATCCACGACAAGTACCTGTCCCGTGACGTAGGAGGCCGCATCACTCGCCAAGAAGGCCACCACGTCCGCGATTTCCTCCACGGTGCCGAATCGTCCGACCGGAATAAAGTCCTTGGCGGACGATTTCAGACTTTCAGGCAACACGGCGGTCATGTCCGTCTCGATAAAGCCGGGTGCCACGACGTTGCACGTGATCTTCCGCTTTGCCAGCTCTTTCGCGACAGATTTTGAAAACCCGATCAGACCTGCCTTGGAGGCCGCGTAGTTCGCCTGGCCGGGATTACCCATGACACCGGCCACACTGGAAATATTGACAATCCGACCGTATCGCTGCCGGAGCATGACCTTGCTGACAGCCCGCGTCATCCAAAACGCGGACCGAAGATTGGTCGTCAGTACGTCCTCGAATTGGGCATCGTCCATGACCAGCAGCAGGCCGTCGCGCGTGATGCCCGCATTATTCACAAGAATATCAACTCGTTCGTGTTTCTCAGCTACCCACTCTACAAGGGTATCGATGGCCGCGGCATCCGTCACATCCAATGTCCGTGGCACGATGGATCCGGCACACTCGCGCTGACGCACCTCCTCCGCGAGGGCCTCCAGGGATTCCCTATTCCGCGCGCAGGCCACAACGGTCGCACCCTGGTTCGCCAGGCACACGCAGATTCCCCGCCCGATGCCGCGGCTACCGCCGGTTACGATCGCGATCTTGCCATTCATACCGGTTTTCTCTCCAAACCCGTCAGGACGCCATGGATTCCAAAAGCTTCGGTATCGAGTTTGCCGTGCTCACATTTATCGCCGTTTTCTTACGGTCGATCTTCCGCATCAGGCCGGTGAGCACGCGGCCGGGGCCCACTTCAACGAACTGCTCGATCCCATCTGCGATCAGCCGCTCGATACACCGCTGCCAGAGCACCGGCTTGACGACCTGCCGCTCCAAAGAATCGCGTATGGATGCGACATCGGCATGGTATTCGCCGCTAACATTGGCGATTACGGGTATCTCGGGGGCACGCCACTCTGTCGTAGCGAGGACGGGACGCAGCCCATCAGCCGCCGATTGCATCAGTGGCGAGTGGAAGGCGCCGGCCACCGGCAAGGCAACGGCGCGACACTCGAAGGTACCGGCCTTCGTAACGGCTCTACGACACGCTGACGCCGAGCCTGAAATCACGATTTGCCCAGGACAGTTAAAATTGGCGGGTGCGAGTACATCGTTCTCCCTCAGGGTGGCGCAAAGGTCGTAGGCCGTCTCTTCGTCCGCCCCAATGAGCGACACCATTCCGCTTGGGGCGGCCTCCGCCGCAGCCTGCATGAGCTGTCCCCGTTTACGAACCAGGGCGAGCGCCGCCTCGAAGGTCACCGATCCTGCCGCATAAAGTGCCGTATACTCTCCCAGGCTCAATCCGCCGGCTCGCGAGAAAGCCTCCCGGCGTCCGCCCGCCTCCAGGATTGCCTCCCAAATCGCCACGCTTGTCACGAAGATCGCCGGCTGTTGAATATCCGTTTTTTCGAGTTCTTCGGAGGGTCCGTCAAAACAAAGAGCCGCCAGATCAAAACCCAACACCGTGTTGGCACGGTCGAAAACGCCCCTTGCGGCGGAACTGATCTCGATGACGTCCCGCCCCATGCCCACAACTTGTGAGCCCTGACCTGGAAAGACAATGGCCGTAGCAGTCATTTCAGCCCTCCAGTCGTGCCAACAGCGTCTGGCCGACGCGGCCCCGGCTCTATAGCCGTACAATCATCGAGCACCACACAAGACCCGCCCCGATAGCCACGAAGAGAACCAGGTCGCCCCGATTCAGCGTCCCGTCGCGCCGCGCATCATTCAGGCCGATTGGCACCGACGCCGCGGAAGTGTTCCCGAATCGCCCGATGTTTACCACGACCTTCTCCTTCGGCAAACCCATCCGTTCGCGGGCGGATTCTATAATCCGCATATTCGATTGGTGCGGTATGACGAGTTTCAGATCCTGGGGCGTGAGGCCGGTGGCCGCCAGCCCATTGTCGATGAGAATCTGCAGCCGGTGTACCGCGAACTTGAACACCTCTCGTCCCCGCATGCGGAGGAAGTGCATACGCTCAGCGACGGTGCATTCCGAGGACGGGTGCCTGGAACCTCCGGCATGCACAATAATACTGTCGGCGCGCGTCCCATCGCACCCAAGTTCGCAGTGCAGGATACCCTGGTCCGGTTCAATCGATCGCTCCAGCACCGCGGCACCCGCCCCATCGCCAAATAGGATGACCGTTGTTCGATCCTCCGAGTCGGCAAATCTCGTCAAGGTTTCTGCACCTATCACGAGCACTCGCTTGGCCATCCCGGACGTGATCATGCTGCTCGCCACTGTTGTGGCGTAAAGGAACCCCGCACAGGCGGCCGACACGTCAAATGCTGGAATCTCTCGCGTGCCGCCGAGGCCGGCCTGGATGAATGTCGCGGTTGCCGGGAATTGATGATCACCTGTTGCCGTGGCGCAAATCAGCATATCCACGTCGTCAATGCCTATGCCCGCATCATCCAACGCCTGCTGGGCCGCGCGGATTCCAAGATCGGAGGTCGCCTGGTCCGGGGCCGCGACACGACGTTCGTGGATGCCCGTGCGCGTGCGAATCCACTCGTCACTCGTATCCAGGTAATTGCTGAAATAGTCATTTCCGCGAATACCGCTAGGGACGTACGCGCCTGTACCGAGGAACCGGATGGGAAATTGCACCGCCATGTCATGCCTCTCAGATTCGCAATGCGTTCTCGGCCAACCCTCCGGCGAGTACCGGTGCCTTTGAGGTACCCTCTTCGAAGCCGATTCCGCCCACCGCTCCCAGTACTGAACACGCCCGGCATTTTACCAGCGTGCTCCTCTTGAGTTTCGAGCCCAACTTACCCGGCCTGGGCATCGCAAAGTCGGGACTCAAAGGAACACCGAATGCTGTGAACGCCACGCGGCATGTATCTTGACGCAGCCGGACAATGGCGGCAAATCCAGTCGCTACAGAAGCTGGCCGGTCCTTAAGGCGATCCGCCGGCCCGATGATGACCGCATCGACATCAGCTTTCCTTGTCGCTGCTGGGCAAAACGGTCTTGGAGCTCACGTACCCGCATGTCCCGCAGGCAGCGTGCGGAAGCTTTGATTTTCCACATTTTGGGCAGGGGCTTAGCGAGACAGGAGACAGGCTGTGGTGGGCGCGCCTCGTACGCGTTCGGCACTTCGATTTTTTCTTAACGGGTAGCATGTTCCCATCCAGTATTTTTCAATGAAAGTAAATTTTATCCGTTGTCGCCTTATTTGTGCAGCGATCCGGAACGTCGCGCGCACCCCAAGACAGGCCGTAGGGTAGGGTCTTGCCACTATTCTGTCAACCGGCGGCCACCACGCCGCGCCGTCTGCCCGCCGATCGGAATCGGCGACCCAGCCCAGCGCACGAAACACGCCTCGCATCCCAGTGCACCAACGGCACTATGATGACGTAACAGGTAACAAAACCACCACGCCGGCAGTTTCGGTTTCTACGCGGTCGTCGTTGGAAGTAGAAAGCTCGAAATACCGAACCAAAAGACGGCGGCCACGAATAAAAACCACAAGAATTGCTGTCCCATATCGACTCCTTTCGAATCAAACCCAATGTGACGCTGTCGTCCGTAGCAGCGACCGAGATGCCACTAAAACGCCAGAAGGGGCAGGTGTCAATGCCGTCTCCGGCCACTTTTGGCCAGCCGTTCATTGAGCCGGCAAGGAGACAAGGCGATGCGCGTTGCCTTAGGTGTTAGTTTGTTGCGCTTTCGGCCGTTCCGGCTTGCACGCCAGAACCGAGCACGTCAACCGCCGTGTGATGTTGCTCCAGTGCTTCCATCATCCGTTCGTAATCCGTAAACCGTGCCTCCGCGATAGCGCGGACTTCGGCAAGGTGGAACGAGTCGTTCAACCGTGCTGCCCAGAATTGATATTCCGTGCGGCGCCGCCAGGTGTCGATGACCGACTGGACGCCCTTCCCGTCAAGCACGCCACGGCGAATCGCGCGCCAGAGCGCCAACGGTCCAAAATCATCGAGGTTGTCGGCATCCGAAACGACCCAGGCCTCCAAAGAGCCTCCCTCACGATTACCCATCATACGAATGGCGTCGGCGGCACGACGTAGCGTCTCCGCCGGTAGCAGACCCACAAGGCTTGCTTCCAGCTGCGCTGCGCCCTGCTCACGATGCATTTCCGGCTGTTGCCGGACGAGGATTTCACCACGACGAATCTCACCGGCGCGAAATCGCACCGCCCAGCCAGAATCGTGATAGAGTGCCGCGGCGGTCACGGCCTGAATATCCGGCTTCCGGCTCTTAAGGGAATCCAATGATGCGAATGCCAATGCACTGGTCGCGACGCGCGCGGAGTGTTCCCACAAGTAAGGGTCCTCGTCGCCCGCATCGGTCATGACGGTCAAGTCGTCCCGCGCTTTGATCCACACCTTGTCGAGATCAGCCATTGGCAAGACTCCGCGCCCGTATCATTGTTTTTGCCGCTGAAAACGACCAGTGCGCAGGGATTCGATAGGACCTGCTGCTTTCACCCACCAGGGCACACCCGCTCACTGACATGTCGCGAAATGCTCGTGTGTTCGCCGGACAGATCATTCCCTTGGCGTATTGCGCACCCTTGCGGGGCGCGACCAAATCAGAACCGAAGACACTTGCTCCGCCGGCACACCCGGACCGCACTAGACAACACGCACACTTTCGACCTGTCAAAGTCTAGCAGAATCCGGCGTCACCTTTCCAGGAAAAAAGCTCAAAACCGCGTTTTCGCGTACTGTCAGACTTGCTCGCGTATCGGCTTGCCGCGCCCGGGGGCTTCAATGATTTCGTAGTAGCAGTTGCGACGGCGTGGCTGCCATCCTGCTTTCTCGATCGCGGTTCGAATTTGCGATTCCGTCATACGAAATGTCGTACCGGCGGCCGACACCACGTTTTCTTCCATCATGACGGAACCCATGTCGTTGGCCCCGAAGTAGAGCGCAAGCTGTCCTATCTTGACACCTTGCGTGACCCAACTGGACTGGATGTTGTCAATGTTATCCAGATAGATCCTCGCCAGCGCGGTCATTCGCAGGTACTCGTGTGCGTCGGCCAAGACGAGATGCTTTCCGTCAGGTTCAAACGGCTCATCCTGTACCGGCTTCTTGATGCGCCCCAACGGTGTGTCGCCGGGCTGGAAAGTCCAACTGATATAGGCCGTGAAGCCACCCGTTTCGTCCTGCAAATCACGGATTCTTCGAAGGTGTTCGATTCGCTCGCACACCGTTTCAACATGACCGAACATCATCGTGATGCTCGTACGCATGCCAATCTGGTGAGCTTCCCGCATGACATGAAGGTACTGAGCGACCGTGGTCTTGCCTTGCGCAATGCGTTCGCGCACGCGGTCGGCCAGAATCTCCGCGCCGCCCCCGGGGATCGTGTCGAGCCCAGCCTCCTGGAGACGCAATAGAACTTCGCGGACGGGCATGGCGAAGATCTCGTGAAAGGCGTGGATTTCCGGCGGACTGAACGCGTGGATATGAATGGTCGGGAATTCTCGCTTGATGAACCGAAGCAGGTCCAAGTACCAACCAAACGGCAACTGTTCGGCCGGGACGAGCCCGCCCTGCATGAGCACTTGTGTTCCGCCAATGCCGACCAACTCCTCGATCTTGCGTCCAATGTCATCCAGGGAAAGGACGTAGCCCTCCGGCAGGTCCTTCCTTCCGGTGTTCATGCCTGGCGGATCCGCCTTGAAATTGCAGAAGATACACCTGGCCGTGCAGTAGTTGGCATAGTTGATGTTTCGGTCGACAACGTACGTGCGGTAGGGCTCGGGATGGAGGCGCATGGTGATACCGTGGGCACGGCGACCGAGTTCGTGAATCGAGCAATCGCGGTACAAGGCGAACGCTTCCTCCTCCGTGATGCGCGAGGCCCGTGGTGGATGTGGCGAAGGGGCGACACTCATGCGTACACGATCTCCACCGTGGTGGACACGAGGCGATGCGCCGTCACCAGTTCGAGGAAGCGAGCCATTCCCTCGCGTTGGCGCGGTCCCAGATGGAATTTCAATCGCTTGGTGAGGTACCGCGTCGCCAAGGCCACAGGCCATCCCATACCGGGACCGAAGTCCGCCGCGATCATGGCGGCCGCGGCCACGCCGGTGTCACGGGCGCGGTTGAGTTTGTCCGCAATCACAGCGGTGTCCAACCCTTGTGGCGAAGCCCAGGCCGCAAACACGAAGGGCAAGCCGGTTAACGTCTTCCAGGCGGATCCGAGGTCGGTCTCCCTATCGAATCCAATCAGCGCGTGATTCACGACCTTATCGCCGATGAGCAGGATTGCTTCGCAGGATTCGAGCGGCGTTTCGTCGGTAAAGGGAAGTATCGTAAGGCACGTACCGTACATCTCCTGCCAGATGATCCGTGCCAAGGTGACGGAGGTGTGCGAATCTCCATCGACGTGAAGCGTTCGGATTGACTCGGGGCGAGTCCTCGAGAAAACACGCACGGTGAGGGTCTCGCCATCGCAGCCGATACAGGCGTCGGACACGATCTGCCAGCGCCGGCCTTCCTCGGCCATGTCGATGACCGGCACGAGCGCGACATCGACGGATTTTTCGTCCAGCATCGCAGGCAGGCGGGAGGGAACGTCATAGATCAAGTCGACCGTGCCGTCCCCATCCAGGCCGGCGATCAGCGGTTTCGCGTTGAGATAGGAAACAACGCCTAGTCGCCAAACCTTGTTTCTGTTCTCGATCATCGGAATCTCGTTGTTTTCCTTCATCTCTGGCCCCACCGTAAGCCCAGATCCACGGCGCCTCAACAGCAGATTATAGACGCGATCAGATTTGACTCAAAATGGTTGACTGCTTTTGACGGATCGCGAACTTTCAAAAACGTTGTGTGCATCGAGGTGCGGTGTCGACCTGAGTCCCGTTGACGCTACGTGAGTCTGTTACTATCGTCACCTCGCGAATCTTGCCGGCAGGCAAGCACCGCCCATGTGGTGGCAGAGCGTCTTGGCAGGAGCCCGGTAGGTATGGAGTGTTACAAAGTCATTCCTGCTCCACGTCAGATCGTCGGCGTGCTGTGTAGCGTCTTGGCGATGACGGGATGCATCACCGGACTAGGGTGTGTCGCCGCCCCATCGACGCTGGACATCACAGACTATCGGTCGGATGGTCCACCCCAAACCTACCGTGAGGTATTTCCGGATGCTTACTTCGACCTCGACGCCGCCGGGAATGTCAATCTCGTACTTCGCCGCTCCGAGGTCAGCCACGAGGCACCTGGCACACGCATCACCCAAGTTGTCCATCTGCGTAGTGTCTGGCGCCCTATCCCGGGCGTCACCGTGGCCGAACGTACTCAGATTAATGGAACCGTGACATACTCGATCATCAGCGGCAGCCTCGGCGCCACATTTGAAGGCGCGGGGTCGATTTTCTTCGAGTTGGACAATGACAAACAGCGACTTGAGGGCTCCCTCGACCTAGCTACGCTGATACCGGTCAGGCGACTCGCCGCATCGGGTGATTTCTTTGAAAAAGCGGAACTCTCTGGGCGATTTGTTGCTAGTCGCGACGGCCGCCGTGTGGCGCGCATCGTCAACGATATGAATCGAAGATTCGGTCCCCGCACTCGCGTAAAGTAACACGCAACGGGCGCCGCCCCTCATTTCACAGGCAGGTAGGTTTCCTGCATCGTGCCGCATCCGAGCAGTTGGGATCGTTGCGGATGCCGGGCCAAGCATGCTAGTATTCCCATGGAATTCAGAATTGGGCTTGGCTGAATCATGCAGACGCTTCTAATCGCAGCGGGTGCGTTTGTGGGCTATCTGATTGCCTACCACACCTATGGCCGGTGGCTCTCGCGAAAGATCTTTCGGCTCGATCCAGATGCACTTGTGCCGAGCAAGGAAATCAATGACGGGCGCGACTTCGTTCCCACTGATCGGGAAGTCGTCTTCGGCCACCATTTCACAAGTATTGCAGGAACCGGGCCGATCGTCGGTCCTGCCATCGCCGTGTTCTGGGGCTGGCTTCCTGCCTTGCTCTGGGTTTTCTTGGGCTCGATCTTCATCGGCGCGGTACACGATTTGGGTTCGCTGGTGGTCAGCCTGCGTAGCCGCGGCGGCACCATTGGTGAGGTTGCCGCGCGCATGATTAACCCTCGCGCCCGGCTCTTGTTCCTGGGAATCCTGTTCATGGCCTTGATGGTCGTGATAGGGATCTTCGGCTTGGTGATCGCGGTGATCTTCGCGAATTACCCTATCAGCGTGTTTCCGGTGTGGGCGACGCTGCCGATGGCCGTCGTGATCGGCGTTTGGGTATACAAACGAAAGGCTCGGTTGCTGGTTCCCTGCCTCATTGCGCTGGTGCTCATGTACCTGACGATCTACGTGGGTGCTTATTACCTTCCGATTGATCTCACGCAGTGGGGTGTGCCGGCGAGCGGTATCGCGGCAAAGACCGCTGGGCACTCACCCTATTTCAACGCGATCGTGATCTGGACGTTGATTCTGCTGGTGTATTGTTTCGTCGCGTCCGTGCTGCCCGTTTGGACATTGCTTCAACCGAGGGATTTCATTAACAGCCAGGAGTTGATTCTTGCCCTCATATTGCTCTTTGTCGGCTTGATGGTTGCACCATTCAGGGCCGAGGGCTTGGCTTTCGTCGCGCCGGCGATCAACGCGAGCCCCCCCGCCGACGCGCCTCCGATCATGCCGTTTCTCTTCATCACTATCGCGTGCGGTGCCGTCAGCGGCTTCCACTGCCTGGTGTCAAGCGGCACGAGCAGCAAACAGCTCAAATGCGAAACCGACGCCACTATGGTGGGTTACGGCTCGATGCTTCTCGAGGGCGGGCTGGCAGTCATTGTCATTCTGGCGTGTACGGCCGGACTAGGCCTCGGCGTGTATGACTACGATGCAGGTCTGCACCGATACGTGCCGGCGCTGACGGACGCCGGTCAACACGTGACCGGAGAGGCCGCGTGGGCAAAGTACTACGGCGGCGGCACGTGGGCGAGTATGCGACTCCCCCAGAAGGTCGGCGGCTTTATCGAGGGCGGCGCCAACATTATGTCGGCAATTGGCGTACCGGTGACGCTGGGGATCGGCATCATGGCAGTCCTGGTAGCGTCTTTCGCAGCCACCACGCTCGATACCGCTACCCGGCTGCAGCGGTATGTGGTGACGGAACTCGCCGCCGCGGTGCGGCTGAGGCCGCTCACCAATCGGTATGCGGCCACCACGGTCGCGGTGGTTTCAGGGGGTTTGATCGCCATGATCGCCGGACCGGCGGGACCCGGCAGCGGCGGTCTGATCCTGTGGCCCATTTTCGGTGCCACCAATCAACTGCTTGCCGGATTGTCATTTCTGGTCATCTGCTTCTATTTGATCCGTCACAAACGCCCGGTCTGGTTCCTGGTCATTCCCATGGTGCTGATGATCGTGCTTCCGAATT
>Ga0055452_10000073_pt1 | contig 21488 bp, 16 predicted proteins | sample China_Galinas_PW_6_FD_57735 | JGI IMG/M metagenome (GOLD analysis project Ga0055452, IMG submission 57735) | Wetland microbial communities from San Francisco Bay, California, USA, that impact long-term carbon sequestration - China_Galinas_PWC_D2 | ecosystem: Environmental > Aquatic > Marine >... | reverse complement strand
CTTTGACAATACGCTGACGGTGGGAGTGGTGAGCGCCCTGGGACGCGACATCCGTTCCATGACAGGCCGGCGGATTCGCGATGTAATTCAGACGGACGCGGCAATCAATCCGGGCAACTCCGGCGGTCCCTTGCTCGACAGCGCGGGGCGGTTGATCGGTATCAACACGCAAATCGCCAGCCCCTCGGGTGTGAGCGCAGGCATTGGATTCGCGGTCCCCGTGGACACGGTGAACGAAATTGTGCCGGAACTTATTCGGTACGGAATCGTGCACAAGCCTGCACTGGGTATTGTCGCAGTCGACGATCGACTTGCCCGCCGCATCGGCATCCGTGGCGTACTCATTGACTCCGTCGCGGAGAATGGCGGCGCGGCGAAGGCGGGACTGCGCGGCACCCTTGTGGACCAGCGCGGCTACGTGCGCCAACTCGGCGACATCATTATCAAGGTCGGCGAGACGCCAACCTATTCGTTGGTTGACTTGAAAGACGCACTCGATTCCTACCACACCGGCGATCGCGTCGACGTGGTCTATATCCGAGACGACCGGACCGCCAATGCCACAATTGAGTTAAAGGTCATCGAGTAAACCGTGGACCTTTAGCGTGCAACCGCCGGTCCACTCGTCGCGGCGCGACGGCACATCGACGGAATCAACGTCCGAAAAAAACGCCCGCAGCGATCCTGACGCGTCGTGGGCGGACAGACACCGCCGAACATGGCCCGATATTGTGCGTTTGCGGATCGAGCACCACACCATCTAGTTATGACCCAATTCGTCTATTGCAAGATGTTGTGTCTCTTGTGAGTTTTTGAGTTATCGACCCCAATTTACCTCAAGTTGGAAAATCCGCCCTGTCGATACTACTAGTGTGGCAAGGAGGCACGGGACGGCACGTGGAAGAGCCGATCCCGGGCTGATAATATCACGCCCTTCGGTCTCACCGGCCATTCATGGACGAATGCCAGAGCGGGATCGCGCGCGGGTGGGCGACCGTCCGAGAACAGGGACGCGCATCCGTTACGCGCGGAGTGTATAAGGTTTGGGGGCACAGGGCAGGTCCGGGAAAGCGGCAAAAAGGTGAGCCTTTCAAGGACGTGGCGAAATGAGTGACATCAGCAACATCGCGAACATTCAACCCTTGACGATTCCATTCGTCACGGACACGACAGGGTACGCCTCCGAGACGGACCGCCGGGTCCAGACCTCCGGCGATTCCGTGGAGATTTCGCCCCGTGCCCGTGCGCTGGCACGGGCCTCAGAGGCTTCCAGCCTGAGACTCGCACGCACACGCGCCATACGCGCGGAAATCGCAAATGGAACTTACGAAACACCGGAGCGAATCGAAGGTACAGTCAATCATCTCCTTGATGTGATCGGCTAGATCAAACGCCATTTCCCCGTATCGATCGGATCGTCAGGACGCTGGAAGTCTCTTCATCGTAGTCGCTACGCGAGCGCTGAGATGGCCCTCATGGCGGGCGGGCCATTCCCTCTCCCCGACCCACACGCCTACACCTGTCTTGATGGAGTGACGAGTTATCGGCACCCCAATCCGTTTACGCGATTATGCGCGCCGATAGTCTCAAAACATCCTGCAACAACGCCACGTGTCGCGGTATGTCGCACGAGATAGAGAAGGCTCTTCCCTTTGCATTTGCGGTCGTGCGAATCCCCACCGCCTCCGCTGCGCCTGAATTGTAGACTCCCTTTGATTGACGCCAACGTCATTCAAAGGGGTAGGGGACAACAAAAGCGGGTTCTGGGAAGGGGCAGGGAGCAATGTCATACGTCGATTTGCAGGCCACGCTCGCCGAGTGGCCGTATGACGCGAATCAAATCTCGGTCAGGAAGATCCTCGGCACCGATGGATCGATTCGGATTCAGATGCGCGTCGAGTTGGGTGTGCTGCAGATGGAAGCACAGGGCTGCCCCGATGGATCGAGGCCGCACGGGTGCGAGACCCACCTCAACTTTCACCTACAACGCCTCGAACGCCATGTGGAGCGCAACGGCACCTCGCGGGGCTTCGTCCTGACATCCCAACAGTGTCACGACCTGCGCGCGGAAGCCTCGCTCTTCTACCGGAGGTACGTCGCCCTGTTCGTCCTTGAGGAATATGAGGACGTCATTCGGGACACGAACCACACGCTGACCATCTTCGACCTGTGCCGCGATTCCGGACAGGAGGAAGAGGACCGCACCTGTCTCGAGACCTTTCGTCCCTATGTGCTGATGATGAATGCGCGTGCGCGATCGTTGCAGGCGGAACGCGAGGGCGACTACAGCAGCGCCCTGGCGCACGTCAATCGTGGGATCATGCACATCAAGGGCCACTACGAGCAACAGGACATGCTGCACGCCTTGGACACCTCCGAGGAGCTCCGTATGCTCCGCTCGCTGGGGTCCGAACTGTCGCGAAAAGGGCCCAAGAACCCCATTGCGATGACGCAACGAGCACTACGAATCGCCATCGAGAAGGAACAATACGAAGAGGCCGCCCGCCTGCGCGACATGCTCGGCGAACTGTGCAACCGCAACGACGTGAGCGCGTAAACCGCGCCTCTTCGCCAGCGGTTGTAAACACGCTGCCCCCGGACGCGCCACAAGTTACCGCCGTAGGCCAGATTTGTGTCCCGGTCTTCGTCGAGTTTGGGATCTTCAGACGTTTGCTTTCAGCCTGGATCCGTATTCCATAAACCTCGCGACTTCAATCGCGGGTAGCGCGGTCAGGCGAAGCCAGGCCGTGTGCGACGCAAGACAATGCCGTTTTGCTCCTTGCGCTCGGCATAGTCGCAGGATTTGTCAAACGCGGTCCTAACTCCGAAAGGCCTCGTGTCGGCGTACCAGCACGGTGCCGGCAAGAAGGATTAGCAGTCCAAGTACCGTCATGGTCCACGCGGATAGAGTGGGAACCGCCTGATGGCTGCGGATGCCATGGGCGGTGGCGCAGGCGGTCACATCGTCGCAAATCGTGAAATCCAGCGCATCGATATTGTCAGCCTCATTCCCCAGACCCAGGTTCGCCGCCGTCGCGAAGAGCACCGGCGCGGGGTTGCTTGGCGTGATCAGAAACACGTCGGCTGCCGCTGCCACGGCGCTGGCTCCCGGGATTGTCGACAATGACGGCGATTCGGGCGAAAGAGAGAAGAGCACGTGGTCTGTGCCGTTGAAGACCCCGTCTTCATCAGCGTCGAAAACGATCAAGGCATCGATATCGTCAGCCTGCACCAATCCAAAGTCAGCGGCGGTTCCATAGAGCCCGGGCTGCGGTGGGGGCACGATGCCGCACTGTGTCTGTAAGCAGGTCAATAGTACCTCATGGGCCTGGGCTGCGCACGCTTCCACGGTGCCGCCTTGTGCAATGCAAATGTCATACACATCGCTCGCTTGGCAGGAGCAACCGGCTTGACAGGGCGGACCGGATGTCTGCAATCCTTGTCCGCGCGTAGCGGAGAGCCGGGGATTGACCGTGGACCCCATCGCCGGAGGTGAAAACACGAAGACGTCCGCGCCGCTGGGCGCAGGGCGTCCATACATTCCAGCCAGCGATGGCGAGTCCGTAGCCACAGAGAAATAGATCGCATCGGTCGGCGACGTGACAAACGTCGTCGCGTCGACGCGATCCTGCGGTTGTCCGACGACCAGGTCTTCCGCGCTCGATTCGGGCAGCGCGTCGAAGTCCGTACCACCCTCGTCGAAGTTGTTGCGGATGAGCACACTGTTGGGCCACTCGATCACGACGAGCCCGTCCAGGGTCAAGAGGGCTGTGGACAGAAACTGATCGCCGCCGACCTGCCCGCGCTGCGCCTGGTCCGAGACGTTATACGGTACACCCAATGCCACCAGTTCCGGGGACGGCGCGATCACACCGACCGTGTCTCCGTCTACGCTGAATAGCAGCGCAAAGGACGTACTCGAGGCGAGCCCGGCATTCGCCACGGAATGGGCATCCAGCTCATCGGCCGAGAGCCCCAGCCCGAACGACCATCCCATAAACACCGTTTCCAGATTGGGTGCGCCCAATCCCAGCATTTCGTCCGCGGCGACGACTCCGTCCATGACTTGCTGAGATGTCCGCGCAAAAGAGAACAAGGGAGCGGGCAGCGGATCGACGGGCGGATCAGCGCTTGTCCAGACCGGCCAGCCGGCGAACACCGACACCACCCAAACAAGGCGCATGCTTCGCCAACGCCGTTTGTGCAAGCTCTTGACCGTGATCATCACTCGAGTCTCTCCCGTTGCCGTGACGGCGCGCCAAGCAGGGAGCCTGCCGTCAGTCTTCCCTATCCCCATTTCCTCGCGCGGACGTGATCCACTCCGGCCAGTCGGCGTCGTCCTGCACGCGTTTCAAAATGATCCTGGCGTGGTAGGTATACGCCTGCTCCCCGTCGAAAGTGAGATAGGCGGCTTCGAAACGGTCGTACGCTTCCTGGTGCCGGCCCTGTGCGAGTGCCATCGCACCGGCATGGAAGTAGGCCTCGCCGAATCGCTTTCTGGGCGATTCGGCTTTCTCGGCCGCTGTCGTGAGCTCGGCGAGGTCTTCCTCGCCCAAGCACAAGGCGTATAACTTCTGTATCCACGACAGGGATCGCGACGTCACGGCGGATGCCGTGGCGTCAATCGTGTTCACGTGATCGTCCAGCAGCGCCGATGCCTCTTCCTCCTGTCCCAGCAGACGGAGGGTGGTGGCTGACCAGAGTATGGCGGTCGCGTCGCCCGGTTCGTATGTCGCGATGTTCCGTGCCAGATCGATAGCCGTCTCCCAATCCCCGATCTCGGCGTGTACCAGTGCCGGATAGACGAAGGCATAGAATCGACTGGTCGGATCAAAGTGGGTGCATACCTCCAGGTCCGCCAGCGCCTCGTCGTATTGATGCGTCCAGTAGTACAAGCGCCATCGATAGTGATGACCCTCCCACTGCGTGAGAGGCTTGTCGGCCCGTTCGATCGCACGCGTCCTGGCGTCAATCGCCTGTTCGTATTGCCCCAGACTCTCGAGACACTCCGCCTCCGCCGTGACGCAACGTTCGTTGTCAGGATCGAGGAGTTGGCCCGCACGGGACCAATAAAGGGCTTGATCGAAGTGATACACGGCATCGTCGCTTTCGCCGGCGTCCCAGACTTCGATCTCCGCGGCCAGGCGATGAGCGATGGACAGCAGATAGTACGGATAGGCTCCGTAATGCTCATGTTCGATCAATAGTCCAAGGCTGGCCTCCGCCTCCGCGAACGGCTCCGCCGTGCGGTTGACGTACATCTGCTGGTTCAGCGCTCTGGCCAAATGGAGCACGGCCTGCGGGTAGAACTCATGTTCGCGTGCGCGCTGCGCGGTGGCCTGCCGGTACGACAGCAAAGCAACGTCCGGTTGGTCAAAGTGCACCGCCAGCCCACGGTAGAACCAGGTATCGGCAAAGCGGGGGCCACTCCGTGTCTCCGCCGTCGCGTACCAATCCTGTGACGATTCGAAGTTGCCGCTGCGCCGATAGGCCCATGCCAGAAGGTAATAGGGACGCGCGTCCTCGGGGTTTCCCTCCACGATTCTCTGAAGTTCGCCGATGGCGGCCGCGTTCTCGGACATTCCGAGATGCGCCAACGCCCACACAAGATCAAGCCTTACCGGTTCGGCGCCGAGTGTCGCGGCATCTTCGAGTTGTTCGGTGACCAGTTCCGGTCGCTGATAGTCAACGAACGCCAGTTTCTCGTAAGCCTGCCGCAGGAGATTGTCGGCCCGGGCGTGCCGCGCCGATCGGACGGTGTGAACCAGGCCGATGCCGAGACCCACAGCGATGGCTGCCGTCACAATGGCCACCGTGGCAGCCCGATGGCGGCGTGCCCATTTGAGCGCCGTTTCGAACATCCCGACCCGGCGGCTCAGAATCGGCCGATGGTCCGCGAAACGCCGTAGCTCATCCGCCATGATCGCGGCGGATTGATACCGGCGCGAAGGCGCCCTTTCCATGGCCCGCAAGCAGATCGTTTCCAGGTCTCGCGGAATGCGAGCGTCGAGCCTTCGCGGGCGCACCGGTTCGTTCGTGCAAATATTGCTGATAATCTCATCGCGCGTACGGCCGTCGAATGGTCGTCGTTGCGTAATGGATTCGTAGAGCGTGGCGCCAAGGGAGTAGACGTCGGTCCGATGGTCGATCGCGGCGGTGTCACCGTGCACCTGTTCGGGCGAGAGATAGGCAGCGGTACCCATGACCTCATCGCCGAACGTCAGGTGGGGCTCGTCGGTCAGGTGTGCCAGACCGAAGTCGGTGATGTAGAGACGTCCGTCCACACCCAGCAGCAGGTTGTGCGGCTTCATGTCCCGGTGAATCACACCTTCATCGCAAGCGTGGGCCAGCCCATCTGCGGCACCGGCGATCAACCGCGCGATGTAGCGAAAGTCGTCGGGGCCGCGCGTTGGGGATGGGCTTTCTTCCGGTGGTCCGTTGTTGTCCTCGTTCGATCCGGGTCCTGCCGGCGCTGCCAAGGGACCATCGTCATCCCTCGTCGTCGTGACATTCGCCGATCGGCCGCATCGTGGACCCGCCTCTAAGAGCGCCGGCCGGCAATGGATAGCTACGTCCAGGCCAACGCCGTCAATCAACTCCATGGCGTAGTACAAATAGCCCTCAGCCTCCCCCTGCGCGTAAATCGGAACGATGTTGGGATGTTTGAGACGCGCCACCGCCATAGCCTCGGTGCGAAATCTCCGGAGCGATGAACCACGGCGGTGTAGATTGGGCGGCAGGACCTTCAGTGCGACGGTACGGTCCAGTGATACCTGAAGCGCCCGATATACGATTCCCATGCCGCCCCGACCCAGTTCACTCACGATCTCGAAGTCGCCCAAACGTGTACCGGGCGTGAGATCAACGCCGCATGTAGGCTTCCCGTCCGACAAGTCTAATAGACTGCGCGATAGAGACGCCTCGTGCCCCAATCCAAAACGAGAGAACGCAAAGGCTTCACGCAAGTCGACCTGGAATTGCTCGTCGGTCGGCTCCCTATCAGGTCCGGCGAGGCATCCTTCCCCTAGCGCGGAACCACAGCAGGGGCACCGCAGGGCGTGGTGCTCGTCACCGACGGCCGTGGATGTTGCACATTGAGGACAAGTCAGTAGAACCACCACGTCCTCCACCGGAAGAAGACAGTCCACCCATCAGCTTGAAAGACGGGGATTCAGGCAATCTGACACACGGCGTCCCCCGTTCACGCCATGCCCCCCGGCACTGCGTCCGGCGTCTGCGTACTTCGACTGAGGGCGACGGCTGCCCTCCATGGTTACTGCGAAGCGGTCCGAATACGAAGTCAGATGGCCGAGTCCATCGATCGCACGTGTTCCTTGAGCCGTTTGAGCACTCTCGATTTCGCCTGATACACACTCTCCCGGCTCATTCCGAGCAGGTCAGCCGTTTCGGTCACGGGCCGATTGCACAGGACGTACATCCGAAAGGCCTCGACCGTCGCCGGCGCAAACTCGCTCGCAATTTCGCGTGTGGCCACACGAATGCGGTGCAGATACTCCTCCCGTTTCCATTGAGGGTCTTCCGCTACGTCCGATTTGGCCAAGGCATCAAACACATGTGGGTCGAGCACCGCTTCTTGCCGGGACTTCTTTTGTGCTCTTCGTTCCAGCGCATGGACAACTGACGATCGAAGATACGCACGGAATGACCCTTTGCGCTCGCGGCGGCGAAAAGTGCCAATTGAACGAAACAGGTACATTTCAACCTCTTGTACCACGTCCTCGGCAATATCGTGCGGGGCGCCCAGACGACGGGCATAGCCGAGCAGCAGCTCGCCATATTGGCGGTGAAAGTGCGTCCAGCTCCGCGTGTCGGCAGGGTTCCGGAGCCGTTCGATAAATGACAGGCGTGTTGTGCCCCCTTTCGCTCCCACAATATTCCATTGTTTCAACATGGACCATGCAAAGCAAGGGCCAACGCATCGCATCGCCCACCTGTCCCGCACGATAAGTCCGTTTTCCCCGTTTCGCGCCAACTGCTACTTCATTTTTCATCCTTAAGGTAAGCAACTGAAATATGTCAGACACTTCCTCGGGCCGTCTTTCCAGATGGTGAGGACGCGGCATGGTGATGGCGTTGACCCTGATGGGTGCCATTCCAGCCGTCCGCGGCGTATCGCAGGATCGGATGGCGAGCCGAACCAAACGACGCTGACACAGCGGACGCAAGTAGCATCTGGCACGTTTGGGTACGGGGCTCGCGGGAGTCGGTGTGCAAAACGTGAAGTTTATCTTCAGGATTCTTGAAGGAGATCGTGATGAACAAGTTTGGCATGCTCTTGGGGATACTATGTGCGGGGGGCCTGGCGGTTCCGATGGCGAACGCTGGCGATTCTGCGAATGGCAAAATCGCCAGGTCGCCACGGACCGTTCAGGCGGACACGTCGATAGACAAACGTGTCACGGCGCCGGGGCGGTCCGGTGCGGTCAATTCTGAATGCCGCGACGCATGCTTCGCGGAGGCGGATGAGGTCGAAGCCGCTTGCCTGGCGGCCGGTGGCTCACCACAGGACTGCTGTGACGAGGCGACGGCATACCGGCAGGCATGTCTCGCAGCGTGCCAGCCGGACTGCCCGTGTTGTGAGGTCTGCCGCGATCAGGCTGACCTCATATACCAGGAGTGCATCGATGCCGGCGGTGCGCAGGTCGACTGCCGTGCCGAGCGGACCGACGCCCTCTGGGCATGCCTGGCCACCGAGTGCGGCATCGATCCGCCGGAAAATCTCTGTGCGTTCCAGTGTCATCAGCGCGCAGGGTACGCGTTCGAGGAGTGCGTCGAGCAGGGCGGCTCGGCGAACGAGTGCGGTCAACACGGAGAACAAGTCTTCCGCGACTGCCTGGTGAACGAGTGTGGCATTGCGCCGCCGGAGCCGACTTGCGAGGACCTCTGCCATTTGGAGGCCGAACAGACGTTTGACGCCTGCATCGAACAAGGCGGCACGCACTACGACTGCGCCGATCTGGCCCGGACGGCGCTGCACACGTGCATGGTGGACGTTTGCGGTCACGAGCCGCCGGAACCTCCCTGTGAAGCCGTTTGTCACGACCTGGCGGACCAGGCGTATACCGACTGCATCGACACAGGCGGTGCGCCGGCAGACTGCGCGGATCTTGCACGGGAGACGCTTCGAACGTGCCTGGTGAACGAGTGCGGGCACGACATTCCACCGAATCCGCCATGCGAAGTGGTCTGTCACCACGATGCACAACAGGCATTCCACGATTGCGTGCACGACGGCGGGGACATCCAGGAGTGTGCGACATCGGCCGTCGGCATGCTGGATATCTGCCTGCAGGACTGCGGCGTCGAATTGCCCTGCGAATTGACCTGCGCGCTGAACGGTGGGCAGGTGTTGGCCGATTGCCTGGCGGGCGGTGGCACGATGTCTGATTGCGTGGCGGCGGCGCAGGCGGACGTGCGTGCCTGCATCGATGCTTGTCCATAGCATCCCATTTCCAGAGGAGCGGCCGTTTGGCCACGATCGGTAGAGCCCAAGCGACCGTATTGATGCGGGGAAATCGATGATCAAAAAGAATCATATATCAACGATGGCTTCCCTTTTCCTGGGCACTTTCGCCTGTCATCTTCCGGGTGGAGTCGATGATCACGGGCTCACCATTTTCATCGATGTCGCGCCTAAGGTCGTGAATCTTCGTTTCGAGATGAGCAAGGTAACCATACATGCGGACATTCCGTGGCGAACCGTGGAACCCGCGCGTTTGGTGTTGCGCGTGGATGACGACGTGGAACTCGCCATCACGTCGACCAAATCGGATGCGTGCGGCGATCTCGTGGTGAAGGCGAATTGGCAGATCGGCGACCTGGGCGATGACGAGTTGGTCGGACTGCCCGACCGAGGTTCGGCCGATTTTACGCTCGATGGGATGACGACAGACGGCGAACCCTTTTCTGGAACGTCGACGGTGCGCGTGATCGTGGCAGGCGAATAGTGCTTTTCCCTTTCCACAGGGGGCGGGAGTCTCGACTCCCGCCTCCTCCTTGGAATGACGAGCACCCACCGATCGGAGGCGATGAAGCATGCATCCTGACGCTGCCATTCGCAAGATCGCGGCCGTTGTGGCGATCTTGCTGCTGTGCGGTGCTCGGGCGCCGGCCAGTCCGGACGCGGTGTACTGGGCGCAAGGCTACGAGGATCGGATCTCGCGCTGTTGGGTGACTGACGGAAGTGTCGACACGATCGCGCAGTGGCCATTGCTGCACGACGCCGTCGGCATGGCCGTGGACCCCATCGGCGGAAAAATCTACTGGGCACAAACGCTTGAAAACCGGATCATGCGCGCCGACCTTGACGGTGCCAACATAGAAACACTCTTGCAGGGACCACCCGTGGCGGATCCGGTCGGCATCGCCGTAGACCCTGTCGGACGAAAGTTCTATTGGGCGCAATCCTATGGCAACACGATCGCAAGCGCCGATCTAAACGGTCAGAACATCGAGACCGTCCTCCAGTTTCCGGATCTGCAATCTCCGCCCGTGGCGATCGCCCTCGACCCCTCGCGCGGGAAAATATACTGGGCGCAGACGAGCGGCGTCGGTGCCTTCGACGACAGGGTCCTCCGCGCGAATCTAGACGGAACCGAGGTCGAGGTGCTGGTGACGTATCCTGATGTGCGGGACCCCGTGGCCATGGCAGTCGATCGTGTGGGCGGCCATGTCTATTGGGCGCAGACCACCGGCGTCGGCGTCTACGATGACAGGATTCTGCGCATTGATCCTGTCACCGGCGGACCGCCGGAAATCGTTTTGCTCTATCCGCAACTCCTCGATCCGGTTGCACTCGCAGTCGACGCTTCCTCCGCACGGCTTTTCTGGGCGCAATCGTCCGGCAGCTTTTACTTTGACGACATGATCCTGAGCGCGGCGATCACAGGAGGGGACACGGTTGAGATAGAGGTTCAGTGGCCGCTGGTGGAGGATCCCGTTGCGCTCGCGTTGTTCTATTCCATGGGGCCGGTTCCCACATCCTCTACCTGGGGTCTAATCTCGATGATGATGTTGATGTTCATCGCGGCCACCATCCTCCTGTCGCGCCATCGATGTCTACAACTTGGTCGTGGAGCGAATCACGCGATTGGTGCGCGGGATCGGCAGCTCTCTCCAAAAACCGCAACGACACGTGCGTGCAACCCCCTTGTCCGTGCCCTTAGGGAGTGAGAATGCTATCGCAACGGCAGCCTGTAATGGTCGGCCAATTCCGGGCGATCGGTTTTCTCATAAAGGTCCACGAGCGCCGCAGCCCAATAGCGAACCGAGGCATGTGATGCGCCGAATGCCCCGGCCATGGCATCGTACGCCTGTCGCAAATACGGCTCTGCCTCGTCGTAACGTCCCACTTTCAGCAGGCATCGACCGAGTGTGCCGCCCGCATTGGCGCGGGCCCATTCCGGCTGGGAGTGGGCGAATTCGATCAGTCGAACACCTCCACGGAAAGTCGGCTCCGCATGCCCGGGCCCGTGCAGTCTGTCGACGACCCTCGCCAGGCCCAACTTTGCGCGCCAAGGCGGGCGGAGTCCGTCCATAGCAACCGACCGCCATTCGTCGTCCACCTGCTCGATAATTGATGGGAGAAAACGCTCTAGCCAGTTCAGGGTGTCTCTGAGTTCGTCAGAGTTGTTAGGGATGGACGCGCCGTCTGAGAGTCGTTTGAGGACCGACGCAAGGCAGTGACATACGTGTTGCTCCGTGCTAAGCATTGCTTGCTCGTGGCTCCATGCTTACACCGCGCGGCGCGACCCGCTCGCGAATCGACCCGACCGGCCGGACGTTATGGCTTCTAATCTCGCTCTCCGACCTCTCCTACCCCTTCTTGTCTTGGCGTCTTCGTGGTTTCACTTTTGTCTTGAATCGACCTACTGTCCATCGCCGAATCGCTCTTTCCACTCGGCCAGTGTCTTCAGTGCGTCGAGCGGAGTGGTCGTTTCCGGATCGACGTCGCGTAGCGCTTCGAGCAGGTCTTCGCCGGGGTCGCGGAAGAGGGGCAGTTGCACGTCGTCCTTGGTCTTGTTTCGCGATAGTTGAGGCGTGCGGGACTCGCGCTCGAAGCCGCGTTGCAGCTCGTCGAGGACCTCCTTGCTGCGGGCGATGACGTTCTTGGGGATCCCGGCCAAACGGGCGACGTGTACGCCGTAACTCTTGCTGGCGCCGCCCTCGACGATGCGGTGCAGGAACACGATTCCTTCATCACTACGGTCAGACGCCTGGTACTCGCGGACTGCGACGTTGAAGTTCCTTACGCCGGTCAGCAGTTCGGCCAACTCGGTGAGCTCGTGGTAGTGCGTGGCGACAAGCGAGAAACACTTGATGCGGTTGGTCAGATGCTCGGTGATCGCCCAGGCCAAGGAAAGCCCGTCGAATGTGCTCGTCCCCCGCCCCAACTCGTCTAACACCACCAGCGAACGGGCCGTCGCGTTGTGCAGAATGTTGGCCGCCTCGGTCATCTCCACCATAAACGTCGACTGTCCGCGCATGATCTCGTCGGACGCACCCACCCGCGCGAAGATGCGATCGATTAGCGCAAACCGCATGCGCGCCGCGGGCACGAATGAGCCCGTCTGGGCCAACAGCGCCAGCAGCGCCACCTGGCGAATGTACGTACTCTTCCCGGCCATGTTGGGACCGGTAATCACGAACACCCGGGCATCCTCCGCCGCCATCACCGTATCGTTCGGCACAAACTCATCTGACAGCGTCTGATCCAGCACCGGATGGCGGCCGTCGCGAATCTCCAGCACCCGCTCGTCGACAATCTCCGGCCGCACGTAACGACGCTGCACGGCCAGCTCTGCCAGCGCGGCGACACAATCCAGCCGACCCACGGCGTCGGCCACGCGGAGAATCTCCTGCAGCTTGTCGGCGGCCGCCTGGCGCAGCTCCTCGAACAACCGCAACTCCAGTTCCTTGGCACGGTCTTCCGCAGTGAGGACCTCGGTCTCGTATTTCTTCAACTCGTCGGTGATGTACCGTTCGGCGTTCTTGATGGTCTGCTTGCGCACGAACTCCGGCGGCACCTTGTCCCGGCCGCTGTTGGGCACCTCGATGTAGTAGCCGAACACGCGATTGAAACCGACCTTCAAGGCGGCGATGCCCGTGCGCTCGACTTCGCGCTGCTGGAATTCGGAAAGCCAGGACTTGCCATCGCGCCCGACGGAGCGCAGACGATCGAGTTCCTCGTGGTAGCCATCGGCGATGAAGCCGCCGTCGCTCACCAGCGCCGGCGGCTGCGAAAAGATCGCGCGGCACAGCAGGTCGGCCAGATCCGGCAGACCGGCGAAGTCGGCCCGCACCTGGTCCAAAAATGCCTCAGGCCGGTCGCCGATCGTCGTCGCCAGTTGCGGCGCGGCCCGTAACGCATCGCCCAGCCCGCGCAGATCGCGCGGCGACGCGCGGCCCAGCGCTACCCGCGCCGCGATCCGCTCAATGTCGGCCATTGCCTTGAGCTTCTCGCGCACCCTCGACCGCTCGGTTTCATTGTCGACGAAGAATCCGATCGCTTCCTGCCGACTGATGATCGTCTCTTTGCTCGTCGACGGTGCCCGCAGCCAGTGTGCCAGCTTGCGCCCGCCGATGGGGTGGACGGTACGATCGACGGCGTGCAGCAGCGTGCCCTCGCGCGAGCCGCTGCGCAACGTCCGCTCGATCTCCAGCGAGCGCCAACTGCTGTGATCAACCTGCAAGTAGTCTGTCGAGACGCGCCGCCGCACCGACGCGATGTGCCCCAGCGCCGTCTTCTGTGTCTCCTGTAGATATTGGATGACGCTGCCGGCCGCACAGAGGGAGGCGTCCATCTGCTCGAACCCGAACCCCGCCAGCGTGGAAACATCGAAGTGCTTGAGCAGCGACTGCTCCGCCTGGTACGTGGAGAATTCGTGAGTAAGCCGCCGCGTCACCATGGCGCCGGCGATTTGTCGGAGATGCTCGCCGATGTACTCCGCATCACTGCCGCGCTCATCGTCGATCAGCAGTTCCGCGGGTCTGTTGCGGACGAGTTCGTCGAGGACGGCCTCCGGCGTGGTCAACACGACCTCGAAACGTCCGCTGGCCAGCTCGGCGAACGCCAGGCCGACCTGCTTGCCCTGGAAGGCTACGCTGGCCAGCACGTTGTCGTCGCGATCGTCGAGTAAGGAATCTTCCGTGAGCGTGCCGGCGGTGACGATGCGCACCACATCGCGGTGCACGACGCCCTTGGCCTGTTTCGGATCTTCAAGCTGTTCGGAGATGGCCACCCGGTAGCCGGCCGCCACCAGCTTGCGCAAGTAGTTGTCCAGCGCGTGATAGGGAATCCCCGCCAGAGGAATCGGCTCGTCGTCTTTTTTCGAGCGGGAAGTCAGGGCGATGCCCAGAACGCGGGCACACAGCTTGGCGTCATCCCAGAAGGTTTCGTAGAAGTCGCCCATGCGGAAGAGCAGCACGGCGTCGCCGACGCGTTTTTTCTGCTCGACATACTGGCGCATGGCCGGCGTCAGCGAATCGCCCGCGGTCGGGCTTGCCACTTTCGATTGGCTCTTCGTCGATGTCCCACCCGTTGCCATAACCGCTTCTTCTCGATGGGGTCGCGGCACACAATTCACAAGCGCGATGGTGCGCCGGCTGATGGACCGCCCGTAGCGCCTACTCTACCAATGCGGCCGCGTGGAGCCAACCAACGCAGCGACCCGCTATGATGGTTGCAGTATGAGAAATGCAGAATCCGCAGATTCCGGCGTAACGTACTCTCCGGCCATCGAAACCTGGCCCGACAAGGGCGTATACCAGATCTGGGTCCGCGTCGCGAAAGCAATTGCTGTCAAGGTCGGACGACTCGGACGACTTCGCTTCCCGGCGGGGTGGTACGTCTATACCGGGCGGGCGTCTCGGCGTACCGCAGGCATCCTTGCCTGCGCTTGACGCACGCTGTCACGCAATCGCAATCACCGGAGCACCGATTCGCCTCCACCCGACCGTAAGGCTACACTGCTGCTGTTCCCAGAGAGTGTGGGGCTAATTGATTCAAACCTATCGGAGGCGTTTGCGGGCCATGATGAACCATCCACCGACAACAAAAATACGATCTGTCCGGCGTAGCTTGTGCCCGATTGGCACCGGCGGCTTGTTCGGGCTTGTAGTCCTAATGATGATTGGCGGCTGTTCGCCGACCTCGACACCGAACGGCAACGGCATGGGGGGTAATGCGAACGACAATCAAAACGACAATAGCGGTGGTGGCGGAAACGAAAACACGAATACCAACAACAACGAAAACGCCAACGGATCCACCACACCCAAGAGCATCTTCGCCTGCGTCGGCGACTACGGCGACGATGACGACAACAGCCGGGCCGTCGCCGACATGATCAAGAGCTGGAGCCCGGACTACATCATCACCGTCGGCGACAACGACTACAGCGACGGCGCGTTTCGAGGCACGTTTGACGCGCTGGAACTCGCCGTCGGCCAGTATTTCCACGAGTTCATCGGAAACTATCAAGGGGACTACGGTGCGGGCTCTGACGTCAACCGTTTCTTCCCCACGCCCGGCGACCACGACTGGGGCGACACCTGCGACGATCCGGCAGGACTCGACGACTACCTCGCCTACTTCACTCTCCCCGGCGGAAACTCCGGCAACGAACGGTATTACGACTTCCGCCAAGGTGACATCCATTTCTTCTCGGTACACGCCATTCTGGATTGCGAGCCGGATGGTGCGACCGCCGACTCCGTGCAGGCACAGTGGGTACAGGCCACGGCCCAGGCATCGGATGCCCCGGTAAAGATCGCCTACTTCCACAAGCCCGCGTATTCCTCGGCCGATCAGCATATCGGCGAGGGCGAGCACATGCGCTGGCCCTGGGGGGATTGGGGATTCGCGCTGGCGATGTCGGGCGACGACCACGTGTATGAAAGACTGGAGATCGACGGCGTCACCTACGTCACCAACGGACTCGGCGGTTTGGACATTCACGGTTTCGTCGATCCGCCGGTGGCCGGCAGTCAGGTGCGCTTCGCCGACGACTACGGCGCCATGCGGTTCGATGTCTTTGACGACCGGATCGAGGCGTCCTTCATCACCGTCGGTGGTACGGTCGTCGACACTTTCACGATTGACGTGCCGGGCGGATCGACGGACACGGGCGGAATGCTGGACCCCAATGTCGCACCGATCACCGTTGGCAACTGGTACCGCCCCGATACGGGCACGACATGGCAGTGGCAGCTCCAGCCGGGCGCCGGCGGCATCAACACGACCTACGACGTGGCTGTGTATGACGTGGACCTGTTCGATGCGCCGCAGTCGCTTATCGACGATTTGCAGGCTGACGGTCGCCGCGTCATCTGCTATTTTTCCGCCGGCTCGTATGAGGACTTCCGCGACGACGCGAACGAGTTCCTGCCGGCCGACCTGGGGTCGCCGCTCGACGGTTTCGCCGACGAACGATGGCTGGACATAAGGTCCACCAACGTCCACCGCATCATGCAAGAGCGATTAGACATGGCCGCCGCCAAGGGATGCGACGGCGTCGAGCCGGACAACGTCGACGGCTATCAGAATGCCAGCGGTTTCGATTTGACGGCCACCGACCAACTCGCCTTCAATCGCTTCCTGGCCAATGAAGCCCACACGCGCGGGCTCGCAGTCGCTCTCAAGAACGATCTCGATCAGATTCCCGATCTCGTGGTGTACTTTGACTTCAGCGTCAACGAGCAGTGCCATGAGTTCGACGAATGTGACGCCCTTCAGCCGTTCATCGACGCCGGCAAACCGGTCTTCAATGCCGAGTATGCGGACGGTTTCGTTAACGATGCGAGCGTTCGCGACGATCTTTGCACCGCGGCACTGGGTCAGAATCTTAGAGCGCTCGTCCTGCCGCTCGACCTCGATGATTCGTTCCGGTTCAGTTGTGATTGAACGGGAATGAAGCGACAAAGCGACGGAGCGACGAAGGGCATACATCAGAGCCCCTAGCGCCGGCGCGGGGTGCCACTGGCGGCTTGCCCGCCAGTGCCAATGCCGGGTCCCATGATTCCCGCGCAGCGGAAGCATGTCCTGGCCGGCATCGTTCAGACGCATCTGCAACGCGGCCGGCGGAGTTCTTGACCTACTCCTCGGCCGTACACGGATCGATCATGCCCTTAACCTCGGAAACGCGATTCGCAGGGAAGCCGCCACGCCTGGCGTGCTCCCGAACCGCCTCCTCGTTGGGTGCCCGATAGATGCAATAGAGCTTGTCCTGCGTGACGTAGCTCTCGACCCACTGAATCTGCGGACCCATCTCGTTCAGTACGTTGAGCGACTTCTGCGACGCCGCCACCAGATCACCCGCAGAAAGATCCCCCACACCCGGCATGTCCCGCTCGATGACAAACTTGGGCATAACCACTCATCTCCGTTCTTGAGACGTATGTTCACGTCCTTCCGGACGCCGTGCGCGGCCGATTTCGATCGACCGCCATGGTGGATGCGCACGACGCCATCGCTGTTCTTCAGGCGACAACCACGCCCATGACTCACGCGTCGCGCGAAAAAAATCGGCCGCTACCTGGCATTCAGTTCTGGGTTCGGCCTTTCTCCAGACGTACGAGGCCCCCGACTTATTCCGGAAACAGGTCCTCGCAGCTTTCCGTGTAGCCGCATTGTTCGCAGACGGCTTTGCAGTGGCGGGCGGTCAGGTCGCTCGTGCCGCATTGGGGGCAGGAGTCGTCTGCGGCGGTGTCGATGTCGTCCGTGCTGCCCTGCTGTTGTGGGGTGGTCATCATCTGTCCTCCCATGGTGCTCTCCGCGTTGACAAGTATCGGCACACGACAGCTTGGCGCGTGAGTCTTGCGGCATCGCACGGGCAAACGAGTTTGCCCATGCCACCCTGGATTCGTGGCGCGTACTTGCGCACTCTTCTTGACGGACCGTCATGCGCGTTACTCGCCGACTTCGGCCGTCTCGAACGCCACGCGACGCATGGGCATCAGCGGGTCGTCGAACAGGGCCGCATCCGCGCCTTCCGGTGGGGCGATCTCGTCGAGGTGCGAGAACAATCGGTAGCGCAGCTCCGTTTCGTCACCGTCGCGCCAGATTTCTATCACACGCCCCTCCTGCGGCAAGTCCAGAACGGAGCCGGTGACGATCTCCACGTAGCCGCCGCGGTCGAAGACGGCGTGCCTGTGCCAGTGGCCGGCCAGGTGCAGTCGGACACACGGAAACTCGTTCAACGTGCGGATGAAGGTGTCCGCGGCAAAGGCCGAACCGAGCAGGGCGTCCAGCGACTCGCTCGGATGATGGGTGGCCACCACTACGATCTCGCCCGCCGCCTGGGCGGATTCCAGTTCGCGGCGCAGGAAGACCGATTGGGCGGTCGATATCGCGCCCTCGGAGTACACCAGAGTCGGTATCTCACCGGGCGGCGACGCGCTGTCCAGCGCGATCAGACGCAAACCCGGTACGGGTGACACGCTGTACCAGGTTTTCTCGGTCGGTGCCGTGCCGAACCCGTGTCCCGGCGGCTCACCGATGCTCTCCTGCATTGCCCGTATGAACTCGTGCTTGGTGATGTACCGCCGCATGGGATTGGCGGGAATCGTCACCGGCAGGGAGACCCCAGCAGGCGGTCCGGGATGGGCGGGCGTGATCGGTGCGTAGGCCAGTGATCCGACCGGGTCCAACCGGACGGGCAGGAACAGCCCGCCGCGATACTCGAGCGTCAGCGGGCTGACGCGATCACCGAACAAGTCCGTGATGATGGGAAAGACGCCGATGGCAAAGTGATCGTGATTGCCGATGAGCGCGTACCAGGGGATCGACGGCAGCGCCCCGTGTACGCCGGTGCGATAGAGCCCCTGCGCCTCGAACGGCTCGTGGGGGTCCAGCAGAGGATCGGGCCTCTGCTCGGGCGTGCGATCGTCCACCCCGCTCAGCGGGTCGAGGGTGCCACCGTCCATCGCGGTGATGAACCAATCCAGCTCGTTCCGCTGGGAATTGTCGAGGGCGTCGCCGGTGTGGATGACAAAGTCGATAGGCCCTCGGGCGACGTGCACCTTATTGATCGTCCGCACCATACCGTCGAGAAGTTGGGTGGAATACGCTTCATTGGCTCGCCAGGCAGAGCCGGCAAGATCTTGTACGGCCGTCAACCGCGCCGGCGATTCCTCGTCGATGATCTGCGAGTCGGTGATGTGTGCGATCCGCGCCATGAGCGTGAAACGGCCCTCGTCGACGGGGTCGGTGGACTCATTGGGCAGCGGAATCCCCGTCACCGCCCCGCACCCGGCGAGGAGCAAGGCGCAGGTCGTCGCCAATTCGGCGAACGATGCCACCACCATGAATCGGTGCTCTCTATGTCCCATCACGAGTTTCCTTGGATCGATGCGATCCGCGTCGCCGCACCGCCTCCTGGGCGGCAATCGACTATTCCCGGATCATAGTGGCATATGGAGTGCTCATCGAGATAAATGGAATTGGACAGTTCAATATGGGTCCGTGACAGCATAGGCGGCTTCCACGCCACACGAGGGCGCAGCCTGAAGGCTGATAGAAAGTAGCCGGAGGCAAGTCTCGGCCTGCCGGGACGCCGCCCCCGGGCTGGTATGCCCCATTTCCTCCTTCGAGCCTGAAGGGCTCGCAGAACCGTACTCGAGCAACTCACCGATTGTTCTCTACGACCCTTTCAGGGTCGTCTGGGTTGGGGGGTGCTTATCCGGTGGCGGCGTCCGCCAGCGGCGGACTTGCCACCGGCTACTCTATGGCAGGCCTTCAGCCTGCTTTCGCTCGGCACCATTTGCACGCTTCCACGTGCGGCGCAAGCCGCCCTTTCCGTCGCGGACCCCTCCGCGCTTTTGCGAGAAAAGGAGTCGCCTCCTACTTGCGAAGCCTCCCTGGCCAAACACCTGCCAACCGCGAAGCCTGCCGGGCCAAACACCTGCCAACCGCGAAGCCTGCCGGGCCAAACACCTGCCAACCGCGAAGCGGTTGTACAGAATAGCCCAGGGTCGCGCAGCGCACCCTGGGTGACTGGGTGCGCGGCCCTGCACGAACTCCGAAGGAGTTCTACAGACGCTACCAGTACAGGGTTTCTGCAAGTGCGGTCGCGAAATTGCGCAGGCAGCCCAACCAGCAAAATGCACGAAACAAATGAGATTCCAGGTGCACCATGCTGGCGTTGGATTAACGGCGTTGCACGCCACCCGCCCCTCTCCCCTCGACCACAAAGCCCCCGCACCCCGTACCGCAGGCATCCGTGCCTGCTCTTTTTTGCAGGTTGCCTGCCACCCATCCGTGCTCCCACACTTGGGAGAGGTTCCACGGGCAAGCTGTCGCTTGCCCATGCCACCCGCCTGGGGTGGCATGGTCTGACCCGAAGGGCAGGCCATGGTTGTGGCGAACTCCACAGCCTGGCTTTGCCAGACCGTGCCACCCAACTTTGCCGCCTGCCGTTGCGACCCACCCTTGCGAGAGGCTCCACGGGCAAGCTGTCGCTTGTGCATGCCACCCGCCTGGGACTGCTTGACCATGCCACCTTGCGGGGGTGAATGGATCAATTTTTTCTGTCGTTGCCGCATTCAAGTGTCAGTGGAAAATGGGTTCGTTTCGTCAATTTTTTTTCGTAGTGCTATGGGTTGGCACTTTGCGTCTTCGGCGGAGTTCGGCGATCGCGCGGTGGATCTGGCGGTCGAGCATGTTTTCGTATCGGACGACGCTGTGCAGTGCGTCGCGTTCTGGTAGGGAGGCGATGAAGGGGCGGCGCTCGGCGCGGAGGGCTTGCTCGTTTTCGGCGGCGTGCAGTTGCGCGCCGAGGGCGTCTACCCTGGCCTGCATAGGTTGGATGATGCGGGGTAGTGCGCGGCGCACGCGCTCTTCGAGTGATAGTGCGGCGTCATCCGGTTGTGGGAGGCCGTAGGCCCTTTGGAAATCGGGGAGGGATCGCTCGAGATCCTGCGATTCGCGCGGGGTCCTTTGGTCTGCCGGTTTATCGAGGAGGGCGGCGAGGCGGAATTCGGTGTCGAGGGCGCGCTGTGCGTCGGTGAGTTTGCGGCGTAGCTCTGCGCGTTGGGGGGCGTTGGGATCGGCGGTGTCGAGGGTGCCGCGGATGGCGCCGACCTCGAAACGCTGGACGCGGCGGAGGCGCCAGTAGCAGGTGGCGATGCGCTCGACGAGGGTTTCCTCGATGAGGCCGCGGGGTTGGAGTTCGGTGCAGAGGTCGGCGAGGAAGGCGTCGAAATCGGCGCGACGTTCGGTGAGGTCGTGGCCGGTGATGACGACTTCCCTGGCGAGGAGGCCGTGTTTGAGGGCGTTGCGGGCGGCCTTGGTCTTGCCGGCGGGGGTCTTGGGGCCGGTGGATTTTTTGGCGTTTTTTTGGTTGGCGGTTCGCTGTTTTTCGGAAGCTGCTTTGGGCATTATGTGGGCTCCTGGGGAGTGCGCGGACTCCTGGAAAAAGAACGTGCAGGGTGATCGGTGAAGCGGGCGTCGGGCTGTCGCCCCCCCCCCC
>Ga0055452_10000070_pt1 | contig 21601 bp, 17 predicted proteins | sample China_Galinas_PW_6_FD_57735 | JGI IMG/M metagenome (GOLD analysis project Ga0055452, IMG submission 57735) | Wetland microbial communities from San Francisco Bay, California, USA, that impact long-term carbon sequestration - China_Galinas_PWC_D2 | ecosystem: Environmental > Aquatic > Marine >... | reverse complement strand
GAATCACCTCGACCACCTCGAAGCCGTCCGCCACTCGTTGGTGAACGGTGCCCAGCCGGCCCTGTGGTCGTTCCAGCTCGGGATCCTCTTCAGACGCGAACACCCCAAGGTGCGAACCGTTCAATTCACCCACAAATCGGTTGGCGACGTCGTTGAACTCGTCGGCCGTCCGCGCCCGTTTCGCCAAATCGTGGTATTGCTCGGTAAGCCGCGGCCAATCCAGGCCCTTCATCGTCGGGTGGTAGAACATTTCTCCCAGGACCCGTGCGGCCTCGAGGAACTTCTGGCTGGATTGTTTCTCCAGGTCCACAAGAATCTTGTCGGAAATATCAACGTATTCGACCTTTTCACCCGCCGGCGGCACGGTGCCCGCGCGCCCGCCGGCCACGATGATCACCTTGTCACCGGTCAGACTGATATGCTGGACATCCGCCGGTCCGCCGAGCTTTTTGCGCTCTTCGCCATCCCACTGGAGAGAAAACAGCCCGCGGTCGCCGAGGGTGGCGGTGAAGATGTATCGTTCGCCACCCGGTGTCAACTCCAGATCGCTCTCCGATCCGGGCAATGTCGTGACACGGCGCAGACGCAAGTAAGCATCGTCGAGTTCCAGTTCCACCGGCTTTTCCGGCTTCTCGTCTTTGCCTTTTTCGTCTTCCTTGTCCGCGGAATCGTCACCTTCCTCGGCGTCGTCTTTCTTGTTGACTTCCTGCGATTCGCCGGGCTCTTCGGCCTCCGGATTGTCGACCTCGAGCGGCTTGCGCTTTTTCGCGGCCTTCGCGGCTTCTTTGTAATATTCCTGTAGTTCCTTCGGCGTGTACGATTCCAGTTCGGGATCGAGATAGACCATCCACACGTCGTATTCGTTATTCACGCGTTCCGAACGAAAGGCCAGAATTCTCCCATCGGCGGACCAACGCGGGCTGCCATCGTCATTTGGATGCCGCGTGATGTTGACGGGCGGTTGGGAACCATCTGCGCGCACGATCCAGATATCCGAGTTGAAGTCCATATCGGATTGCGCGTAGGCGATGTGGCGGCTATCGGGACTCCAACGCCACTCCAAACCGCCGTCCCAGCCGGGCCTCAGCACGCGCGTCTCGCCCGACGCAAAGTCCAGGACCGCCAGATCACCGCGACCGCGGCGGAAGGCGAGCGACTTGCCGTCCGGTGAGGGGCTAGGCCGACCGTCGTTCGCCGTGGTCTGAACGACCGGATCGATCTGGAAACGGATCGCGTCGTGCCAGCGATCCGGCTGCAGTTCCTTGGGGAGTTCCTTTTTCTTTTTTTTCTTCGTGACCTTCTCGCCATCCTTGTCGCTGGATTCGTCGCGAGACTCGTCGGCGTCCGTTTTGCCGGACGCTGATTCGGTATCGTCCTCGTCCTTGCCTTCGGGTGCCTTGACTTCCTCGTCCTTTTCCTCGGGTGGGCTGACCGCCTTCTCGAACTCGCTCTTTACTTCGGTGCGCGTCAGCGTCACGGTGGCGGCATAGATGGAATCGGTCCCGTCCGAATCGCTGACGAAATAGAGCTTCAGACCGTCCGGTGACCAGGCGACGTGCTTCTCCCGCGCGTGGGTAAACGTGACCCGCCGGGTGGGGCTCTTGTCGTCGACGTGGCGGACGAACACCTCACCGTACGCCACGTAGGCCATCACCTTTCCGTCGGGGCTCAGCGCCGCCTCGCTGACCTTCTTATCCACGGCGATCAGTTTCGCTTGATCGCCTTCATCCTGCGATGCGCGAATCTTCAGGGCCACAGGCGCGGCATTCGCACGCTTCAGGTCCAGCGTGTAGAGCGTGTCCCACACGTGCATGACGGCCGTCGAGCCGTCCGCCGACACGTCGAAGTGCTGTACATCGTGCTGCGTGAACGGCGTGAGACGGCGCGCCCCGCTTCCGGCTTTTTCTGTATCGACGCGATACAGGTTCACGCACTCTGCCTCACGATCGGAAAGGAAAATAAGGTCATGACCCGCCCATCGCGGTTGCATGTCGTTGCCGGCCCAGTTGGTCAGTCTCTTGAAGGAATTGTCGTCACGGTCGTAGGTCCACACGTCGCGCTGCGCCGCCCCGCGATAGTGTCGCCGCGTAAGGCGAGACGTGCCCCGCGTGAACGCTACACGGCGCCCATCCGCGTCGATCATCGGGTCCGATCCGAACGCGCCGTGCACGCGAACCGCATCGCCGCCGTTCACGTCCGTCATATAGGGTCGCGGCGCGCGATACAGATCGCCCTCCATCGAGGAATGATAGGTGACAACCTCACGTCCCGTCTCGTCCACACCGAACCCGGCGAGCGTGCAGGCGCGATCCGTGTCGGTCACCTTACGGATATCCGATCCGTCGGCGTTCATGACGAAGATGTTCCGGTATCCGTATCGATTCGATTCGAATGCGATCTTCGCGCCGTCCACGCTCCACGCCGAGCGAAGCTCGTCATGCGGATGGCTCGTCAATCGCGTGGCCGTTCCGCCACTTGCGGGTACCCTCCAGAGATCACCGCGCCAGGAGAACACGATGGTGCGTCCGTCCGGGCTGATCGAGGGAAAACGCGGCAGGTCTACATTGCCGCTGCCGCCACGCATCGCCATGACGGCAGCCGGGCGCCCCCGGGGCACACCCGCCTGGTCCGCCGTGGCATGCGCCCCATTACCCAGCGGCTGCGCACAGCCCGCCGCCGAAACCCACAATACGGTGAGAAGAAAAGCCGCTCGCTGCATTTTCGTCCTTTCCGGCTCGGTGAGCCCGCGACGCCGCGATGCTCCAACGCGGCGCGCCGGCTTCAGTCGGTATGTAGCATCGTTCGGCGAGGCTGTGCCGGCCGAACTTCAAGACAATCGAGGCGGCATCGTAGAGGAACCGCCATGTCAATTGCAAGCTCAGGAGCTTGGCTCACGTCGGCGAATGAAGACGAGAACCGGTTTCGAACTGGTGGATCACCGCCCGCACCGGCACACCAGAGTGCATGTTACAGAAACCACAGAGAAACCGCGCCGAACCGCACATGGCGGGTGGACGATGTAACAAGTTGTCATCAAGCACGACGAGTGCGAGAATGACGCGATGTGTGAAGCGATGATTGTGGGACTTGCGGCATCACCGCATCGTTCGGCGCCGTGTTGGCACGTGCGCCCTTATTCAAGCGCCATCAGCCAGCAAGGGACCTGAGATGAAGCATGTGATCGCGTTGATATTGGCCCTGATACTGAATGCATGTGCCAACCTGATGATGAAGGCGGGGATGAAGAGCGTAGAGGCCGCCGGCGGCGTGCTGCGAGAGGGGCTCCCGTCCGGCATCAAGATCGTGGTGACCAGCCCGGTGCTGCTCACGGGACTCTTCTGCTTCGGAATCAACGCCTTCTGTTATATGTACGCATTGCAGAGCAAGGCGCTCAAGATCAGCATCGCGTATCCAATCATGGTCGGCGGCGGGTACGCGCTGATCGCGATCATTGCCCGATTTCACCCCGCGCTGCAAGAACGACTCACGTGGGGGCAGATGTGCGGCGTGGCGATGGTGCTCATTGGCATCGTATTAATCGCTGCACAGAGCGGCGGCGCCACCACGCACACGTAACCCCTTAGAATCAAAAGGGAGCCAGCCCTATGTCAGACAATTTGAATGCCACAGCGACCGGCGTGGTGCGATCCATCGCTTTCCGCCCGACCGACAGCGATCCGATGCAGGAGATCGAGGAATGCCGCGTGTTGACCAATCGCGGGCTCGACGTCGAAGACCGTACGGACGGGCGGCGTAATGTCACGTTGTTATCGAAGGAGTCCTGGACGGACACGTGCCGCGACCTCGGCAAGGACATCCCTTGGTGGACGCGCCGGGCCAACGTGCTCGTGGAGGGATTGGATCTGCCCGCCACGATCGGCAAGGTGCTTCAGATCGGCTCGGTTCGCCTGCAGATTCATGACGAAACAAGGCCTTGCCGCCTGATGGAGGCACAGCACGCGGGGCTCACCAAAGCCATGGTCCCCGAATGCCGCGGCGGCGTCTTCGGCCAAGTCCTCAATGACGGAGAGCTTCGCGTCGGCGATGAGGTTCGTCTCGTGGATTCGGGCGTCTAGAGAACCGGCAAGCACTGACGAGGCCGCACGCGATTTCATTCAACCACAAAGGCACAAAGTCACGAAGGTAGCGTCGAGTTTGAGTACGCGTCGGCTATCGTACCACAATAAAAACTCTTTCTTTCCTGTTTAGCGCGGCATTCGCTAGACTGCACGGCATTCGCACGTTGCTCCAGTTTCTTGGTCCTTTTTGCTTTTCTTCGTGCCTTCGTGCCTTTGTGGTGAAGTTCCTTTTTTTTAGAGGCTTGCCTTGATCAATTGGTAGATCGCACGTGTGGCGGTCGAGCGGTTGAGCGTATAGAAGTGAATGCCGGCGACTTCCGCCTCCAGCAGCGCCAGGCACTGCTGCGTCGCGTGGTACATGCCGATATGCCGCACAGCCTCCGTGTCGTCTTCGACGGCCTCGATTTTTCTCAGCAATTCGCGAGGAATCGACGCACCGCACATCGTCGTGAATCGCTTGACCTGCTTGACGCTGAGGATGGGCATGATGCCCGCGATGATCGGCACGTTGATGCCGGCCCGGTTCGCCCGCTCGCGAAATGACAAGAAGCAGTCGTTGTCAAAGAACAACTGTGTGATGAGAAACGACGCACCCGCCTCCACCTTACGCTTGGTGTGCTGCAGGTCGGAATCCGCATCCGGCGATTCCGGATGGGATTCCGGGTAGCAGGCGGCGCCTATGCAGAAATCGCTTTGATCACGAATGAACTCGATCAACTCGTTGGCATGGCAAAAGCCACCTTCAGCGGGGACGAACTGCGCTTGACCGCTCGGCGGGTCGCCGCGCAGCGCCAGCACGTTCTCGATGCCGGCCGCCTTGAGCCCGTCGACCACTCGCCCTAACTCGCGCCGCTCGGCGTCCACGCAGGTCAAGTGGGCCATGCTCTCGATGCCAATGTCGGTTCGTATGCGCTGCACCAGATCCAGCGTTTTGCGCCGCGTGGATCCGCCGGCACCGTATGTCACTGAAACATAAGTTGGATCCAGCGGCTTGAGCGACTCGATGGTGCGGTAGAGGTCCCAGAACCCGATGTCATCCTTGGGCGGAAAGAACTCGAACGATAGCGAAGGTTTCTTCGAATCGAGACGTTCGGGTATGCGCATGGTGTCAACTCAAATGGGCGCGGCAGGATTCGAACCTGCGAAGGCTCTCGCCAACGGGTTTACAGCCCGTCCCCTTTAGCCACTCGGGCACACGCCCCTCACCGAATCCCGAGCCCGCTTGTCCCAGGCATCGAAATTTGGGTCGGTAGTTCTACAACAAGACCCGACGGGCGACAACCTCCCGGGCGTGCTGTTTCCCTTGAACGGGTGAGAACGCGCCGTCGATCTACCACTCACGTCCGCACCCCGGCAAGAGCCATCCTGCTTCGGCCAACCGCCTCAGGCCGTTTGGACCAGGAAATCCAGCAGGCCGAATATGCTCGCCAGGAGAAACGAGGTGAAAAGCAAGAAAAAATTCATGTCTGAACTCCGTTTCAAATTGTCGAATCAAGCGGTAGCCACAAGCCCTAGCAGCGAGATGAGGTAAATGAAGCCCAGAATCGCACTCAAGGAAATAATGACGCCGAACATCAGGCCTCCCTTCCATTCTTCGACACTCGAAATCTCGCTCTAATGTCGCCGGCAAGCAAGAACGGACGCCCCGCCCGGTCTTCAGCGGGACGTCCGAGAATCGATCTATCTTCGGTGCTATTCGACCTCAAAAACGATATCCACGTTAGCCGTCGCGCCGGTGGCGACCGTCACTTCAGCGGTCCTCGTGCCGAATTCCTCATGCCAGGCTTCGAGCGTGTAGGTTCCTCCGGCCATGCCCTTGATTTCAAACTTGCCTTCTCGGTCCGATACGTCATGGAACGGGTGCTTGAACACGCCAATATAGCAACCCATCCATGGGTGCACATCGCACTTGACGCGGAACGGCCCCTCCGCCTGGAACTTCAGTGCCCTGCCGTCTTCCAGATCCTTCTTGGGCTGCGAGAAGTTGTGCTCCTCGTTGACCTTGGGGAGGAAGTGGATGTTGTGATTTGTGTCGTCACCGTTGAAGACCCTGAGTTCCTGTCCTTCGGTCATGGCAATGACGTGCGGGTGGTACTCACATCCGATTTGCGTGAGCGTGACGGGTTCCGACGGAGCTGGAAAAACACGATCCTCCAGACCGCTCTTGATCGACACCATCACGTTGCGGATCGTGACCGGATCGGTCTTCTTGTTCAGGATGACATTGTAGGTGCCGATGGCCTTTTTGCTCTTCTTGCAATTGGGGTCCTTGGAGGTGTCGATTTTCTTGCGCGGGTATTTGTCGGCGTCGCCCTTGAAGATGATTTTTCCCCGAATCACGGTTTGCTCCGCCAGCGCGGAGCCGGAACCAATCGCCAACCCAAGCCCCATCACGAATGCGGTTCTCACAGCCTTGCTGCCAATCATTTTTCAATCTCCTTCGCAGATTGCGCGTGTTCGATCCGGTTCCCCTGGTAATGGACCGGCCCTGGGACGTTTCGGTTAGGGCCTCGTACACACCGGATCGCTAGTCGTCAAACTCCTCTTCGTCCCCGAATTCGCCCTCCTCATCGAAGTCCTCATCAGACGCAGGCGCCACGACAGCCTTGGCGAGCGACGCCCTGTCGTTCGTCGTGCCCGCATCGTAGAGGAAATCCACCAGAAGGTTAATATGATCGGCCCCCGTACCGGGATAATGCTCGTCGCCTTCCAGTGGGCTCTGTCCGCCGGGAAAATTCTGCGGCATCTTGGTACCCGGCTGAATCAGCCCAGGTATCAGCATCCACTGGTACACCCATTCCCGCCGTAGGCGCTGGTGTGTCAGCGACAGGTTCGGCGCACTCGGCGATTGCAGGACAACTTGCTCCATCTCACCCGATGTGTTCGGCCCCTCGATGACGGCCTTGGTATCCACGTCACCTGTGTCGTAGTAGGTATTGCTGGCCGAAATCACCGTGTGACCGTCGATGACGGTGCCGACCGGATAGGCCTCGCCGTTCAGAATGGCCACCGCATTCTCGCCCTCGCCGCGCACGCCGTCCAGCCGATACATGTTGACGAATTCGTCAGTGTTATGCGCGGGACCCGGCAGCATCCGGCCGAGCACGTGACATTTCAGGCACCCCATATCGATGAAGAACGCCTTACCACGTTCGTACCGCTCGCGCGACGAGAGAGGCTGAGGCGGCTCCACAAACGGATACTCCACGTCGTACAGTGACGCCATTTCTCTCGCCCGTTCGAGCAGCTTGGCGTGCGCCCTGCGGAATCGCGCCGGCGACGCCTTGATCGGATCCATATCCGCCTCGCGCATCAGCTTTCGCTCGACGCCATAGCGCGCGAGTTCCTCCGCTGGTATTTCGAGGGAGTCTTGCTCGTACCAATCGCCGCCCGCGTCGTTTCCCTTATCACTGTGAACGGATGCCAGATACTCATCCACCGGCGCGAGCCACTTCTTCAGATCGGCAGCGTCCTTTCGGCTCATCGCAGCGAAGTACTCGACGAGCGTGGTCGCGTCGTCTCCGGTCAAGTGGAAGCTCGGCATGCGGATTTGTAGCCACGGTCGTAGCGGCTCCACTTGCTGAAGGAACCGGTGGAACCATGGGTGCTGCAATTTCGCCCCCTCCCCCAAGAGCGACGGTGGTGCGTTGACCGAATCGAACGACACTTCCCCGGCCAGCGTCCGCCGGAAATATTGCTGCACGGTCGGCGCGTTGTCCTCGATCTGGTGACAGCCGATGCAATTCAACTCGCGCGTCAAATTACGGCCCTTGGCGATCGGGCCCGCAACACCGGTGTCGTAGTCCACCTTCAGCGAGTCATTGACGCGCGGCGGCATGCGTGAGAGCAGGTAGGTCGTCAGGGCGTCCGCCTCTTCCTCGGTGAAGTAGAAGTTGGGCATCTTCAGCTTGTCATAGGGACGCTTGATTTTCTCGCGGTCCCAAATCCGCGGGTTCAGCATCTTATGCTTGGCGAAAGCGGAGTGGGTGTGTGTGATCTCCTCATGCTCCAAATCATCGAGCGGCGAGAGGAAATTCAGTTGATCGGCGTCGCGCGGATACACATATCCATACACCTCCGGCGCTTCCTCACGCATGTCGTGAAAGGCATGATCATAAAAGGCGAAATCCAATTGCGTAATCGGCTTAGCCGCCCATTTGGTCAAATCCGTACCCGGCGGCGTGGTCCCCTCGAAACCGCTGATCTTGTGGCAGGCGTAGCAGCCGTAATGTGCGATCGACTTGTTGCCCAGCCAGACCATCTTCTTTTCTTCCAGATCCAACGGGGAAATCAGATCGTAGGCGTCCTGCCGGCCGAACGAGCCCTCGAGCAGGGAGACGAGCATGTTCGTCAGCTCACCGTTCTCATCGCGCATGATCGCCCGGCTGCGCCGCTCGGAACGCAACGAGGAAAGGCGCATGAAGACCAGGTCATCCGCCATGGCCTTGCGGGACGCGTCCATGGCGAATTCGAATTGCGCAAAACCGTCGTATTTGAGCGTCATCAAGTACGCCGCGACGTCGGCGGCCTCCTGCTCGCTGAGCCGCAGGTTGGGCATTTTGGTCTCGGGTGCATAATGTGTCGGGTCCCGCAGCCAGGAGTAGAGCCACTCGAACGACACCTTCGATCCAATACCCGAAAGCTCCGGTGCGAAGCGCGTCAGGATCGGCGTATGATAATCGTCGTCCGGGTTGAATCGTGCCTCTTTCGGGTCGAGAAACGTGTCGCGCTCGTTCACGAAGTACTTCATGGCATATCGCACGCGCTCGTCGTACGTCATGCCTTTGGCCCGGTGCCTAGCGGTCTCCATCTCCATACCGCCGCGTTGGACCAGATGGTCGGTGATCCACTCCTCGCCGAATTCGGCGATGTTTGCGTGGCATCCCAGGCAACCGGCGCTCTTGAAGAGGGTGCGACCACGCTCGACATCGCCGGCCACGCCCGCGGGCGGCGACGACGGTTGCCATTCACGAGAAACCGTGAAGAGGTACTTGGTAATCGCGGCGACCTCGGTCTCGGTGCGCTTGACCGGATCCGTATCGAACTTGTTCGCGCTCTCGGCACGATTGTTTTCCTGTTGGAAAAAGTGCGGCATGCGCGTCGACGGACGAAAACCCTGCGGCTTGGTCACCCACTGCTGAACGAAATCCGGGCGAAGCTTCTCGGCGACGTAGGTCAAATCGGGGCCGACGCGGCGCGAGTCCTCCAGCCCTTTCACGTTGTGGCAATTGACACATCCACGTTGGTGAAGAGGTACCGACCGAGGTTCAGCCGGGCACCTTTTCGCTCGCCACGGAATCGCCCGATATCGGTGATTTCGGAATGGCACTTCGCACAACCCGCCTCTGTATGGGCCTTCAGGTGCATTGGCCGGTCCCAGTAGTGGGCCACCGTATCGAAGGTGACGACGGGAACGCCCAAGCGGTGCACGTAATGCTTCTCTTCCCACGCCTTCTGTTCCTCGTGCGTTTCAGGTACGTGGGCGGCGAAAACGAAATCGGTCTCCTGCGGGTTGCCTTCGTGGCAAACCGTGCAGCCGATCTTCGCCATGGGATGTGGCGAGTCTACCGACACGAAAAGATCCAGGTCCGGATGGGCCAGCGTCGGCTGCCCCAGTTTGATGGCGGGCCGCCCGTCCTGCGCGAGATAGTCATTGACCCGCTCGAGCAGCGCATCAAAGTACGTGTCCTGGTCTTCATGCGTCAGGTTGCCCCAGAACGGCGTCACCTCACCGAGAGCCAATTCGTCACCGTCGATGGTCTTGGGCGGCTCCGGATAGGCGTACGGATCGAGACCCCTGTCCTGCAACGCCTCGTTGATGCCCGGTAGAGACTTCTCCAGCTTTTCCGCCAGTCGGCCCTTCGAGAATTCGCGATCGCCAATGGCAATGTGACACGTGGTGCAGCGGTCGGTGGTGTAAGTTTCCAGATAATTGAGCTGCTGCCGCACTTCCGGCAACACGAGTTGGTTCACCTGCTTGCGCGCCGGCGTGTTTTTGGGCGCGGCGAAATCGAAAAGGGGCGCATTGATGACCGCGCCGACAACGGGCACGCTCGCCAACCACCCAGCTTTGGGCAACAGGCCTCGATATTGCCGATCCTTCTTACGGGCCTCCTCGGCCACCATCTGCAGATTCCGCAACGCCTTTTCCGCCTCGCGCACCGGCCCGTTGAGATTTCGGAGCCTCGCCTCCAGTTGCTTCTTCTGATCCTCCCATTTCTCCTTCTCTACGCGTAGGCGGTCCGCCTTTGCCTCCTCGCGCAGCACCGTTTCATGGGCCTTGATCGTGCGCGGATGATCCTCACCGTAATTGGCAAGCGTGCGCTCGTAGGTATCTCGCGTCACATCCAGCGGTTGCGCGGTGCGACTCCACTTGTCGTTCGCTTTGCGGAATTCGAGCGAGGCATGGGCCAATTCCGATTCCAATTCCGCGCGCTCCTCGGCGGACGTCTGCGCAGCGTATTCTTTTGCGTCCTTCAGACGTTGCTCGGCCTTCGCAATGGCTTCCTGGCGATCGTTCCGGCTGGCGGTGAGATACTCGAGTCGAGCCAACGCCGCCTTGCTCAGGAAATAGTCCTCCTGGTAGTCTTTCCACGGGCGGATGTAATCGGCCGCGATCATCCAAAGCAGGCACACCGTCATCACAACGCTGCTGATCGCAAACCAGATGTTCAGCTTTCGTGAATGATAAAGCCGCTCTTCTGGAATCGGCATCGAATCAAATCCTCGCTCGCAACCTCTCTTGTGGTCGCATCAGGTATCGACAGCCCCAATCCGGGTAGGCCTGATGATTACAGGCCACGCGCCGCCGTCAGATATTCAGGAACCATTCGGTGATCCCCACCACGTAGTGCAGATTCAGCGTCCATCTCAGGATCATCTTGATCGGCATTAGAAGCATGACCAACAAGAGGAAAGACATCGTACCGTACCGAATCGCCCCAATCTGGCGATACATCTTCCTGAAGAATAGCGCTCGAAGAACCAGCGGTCCAAGCATGAAGTACGCCAACACCAACAGAATGCCCGGCAATTCACGCACGATGAAGTTTTCAGGAAGGGCGCGCCCCAAGAAACTGATCCAGAACAAATCATGGAATTCCGTATTGAGCAGTGCGGCGGGACGGTGCGGATCCCAGTACTCGTAGGGACCGAAGAAGTTCCAATTCGGCCCGCGCAGGAACGTCCCGAATATGATCAAAATCACCCACAAAATGACGAATCCAAACAAGAATGTGGAGATGGCGAACGGCCGTTCCTTGAACGTGTAGTAGCCGTTGCCGCGCGGATTCTTGTCCATGAACGGTATGGCGATGAGTCCGACGATGATCAAACCGGGGAAGATCACGCCGGCGAGCCAGGGATCGAAGTAGACGAGCATTTCCTGCAAGCCCAAAAAGTACCACGGAGCCTTCGCAGGGTTGGGCGCTATGTTGGGGTCGGCCGGTTGCTCCAGCGGTGCCGGGAGGATGACAGCCCAGACGACCAAAAGGGCCGTGCAGAGGATTAACGCAATCATCTCGATATAGACCAGGTCCGGCCAGACAAGCACCTTGTCGTCCGCTCCCGATTCCGTGAGCGGTTTGCCCTGCTCCAGGTTCTCGTCATTGACCGCCGCCTGGCGAAACGACAGCCAAAGGAAGAAGGTCACCGTGAACAGCATGATCACAATAGGAACATTGTCCGCCTTGGTGATGATCAGGCGGAAGTTTGGATCCATGGCACTGGCGGCGAAGATCAATACACAAATTGCGCCGATCGCGCCGGCGACCACCGGCTTGGTCAACCGGCGGTAGAACACCAGAAAGATGATCAGTCCGGCCACGGCGATGGCCAGGAAGGAATAAGGCCGGCAAAGCCGGTTGATGAGTTCCTTGATCGCATCAACACTCGATGACGCCGCGATTACGCCTGGCATGTGATCTCGCTCTCGCCTCTCGTACTTAGTCGCCGCCGCTCCGGCGACGTCTGGAAAACCGATTTATCCGCACCACCCTTTGGGCGGCGGATCGCTGTCTCCGTCCGCCAATCAAATACCGGCCGCCACAGTCGCTATAGCGGCCCGCTAATGCCGCCATCCTTTCGCACGCGCCAAAAGTGTACGGCCAACAACACAGTCACGACCACCGGGATGAACACGCAGTGCAAGACGTAGAACCGCAGCAGCGCGTTCGGACCGACAAATGTCCCCGCCAATAGACCAAACCGAGCGTCATCGCCGGCGTGCACCAACGGCACGCCACCAATCTGAATAAAGGACGACATCGGTCCTTCCGTTCCCACGCCTGGCGTGGCGCGAGCCATGTTCGACCCCACGGTAATGGCCCACATCGCCAACTGGTCCCACGGAAGCAGGTACCCGGTAAATGACAGCAGGAGCGTCAGCACCAGCAGGATCACGCCCACGCCCCAGTTGAATTCTCGAGGCGGTTTGTAGCTGCCCGTCAAGAAGACCCGGAGCATGTGGAGCCAGATGGCGATCACCATCGCGTGGGCGCCCCATCGGTGGAGTTCACGCAGAAAGCCGAGCGTGACCACCGAACGAAGCGATTCGATGTCGAAGTAGGCGTACTCCACGGTCGGGCGGTAGTAAAACATCAGCAGGACGCCCGTCACCACTTCCACGAGAAACAGAAAGAACGTGAGCCCACCCATGCACCAGGTGAAAGACAGGCGAATGCCGCTCTTTCGTATCGCTACAGGATGAAGGTGCAGGAAGACGTTGCTCAGCACCGCCATGGCACGAGTGCGCCGATCTCGCGGCACACCATGGCGAAAGATGCTTCCCCACATCTGCCCTTCTCGAACCCAATTGCCAATTCGCGACAGCATATTTGCTTTTCGTTCCCTGATAGAGTGCCTGTGCGTACATCACTCCGGCGTGACACACGACTCTCTGCCTTCCAACTGTCTGGCGCAAGAGGTCATCTTGACCGAATGTAACGGAAACTCGATGGCAACGCGGCCGCGCAGGTCGCACCGACATCCTTCATCATTCGGCACGGTATTCAAACCTCGATATACGATCCTGGCTGATCCCATTGCCCCAGTTCGTACTGGTACTTCTTGCTCTTGTCCACCGTGACGATTCCATTCTCGACGAAGAGTCGAAAACGCTCCAAGGGTCGTGGCGTCGGCCCTTCAAAGTTAATGCCGTTGGGCTTGTAACCGCTACCGTGGCAAGGGCATTTGAACTTGCGATCGTTCGGCAGCCAGTTCGGGATACAACCCAGGTGCGTGCAAATAATGCTCAGCGCCGCGATTCGACCTTCCAAGCGGATCATCCAAACCCCCTGCGGCTTGTAGTCTTCATTCACGTCGCCGGGGTTCATCTCGACGTAACGCTTGAGCTTGCCAACGCGCACGCGAGGATCCGGTTCTTCCAACGCATTGGGCATCATAAACCGACCGAACGCCGGGCCGATGGATACACCCGCTCCGGTACCGAACGCCACCCAACCCACGGTCAGCGCGGCCTTACTCAACACCTCGCGGCGGTCAAACTCGCCTTTCTTACTCGCGTTCTTGGCCGCTTCAAATATTTTGGCCTGACGCGCGTCGGCCGGCAGCTCATCAGGTGACTTCCGCGCCATCGCCTGCGCCGCTTCGGGAATCGATTCCGACTTTCGCATGATCCCGGCGTGCCCACCCCGCGCTTTGGCGGCCTTGAGCAACGATTGGATAGCCGGGTCATAGTCACCACCACCGGCGGCGGCTGCGACCTTGGCCGGCGCTGCAGCCGGGGCTGGCTTATCGTCTACCTTGGCATCCGGTTTCTCTTCAACCTTGGCCGCAGGTTGTTCCTTTTGCTCGGCTTCGGCTGGTGCCGCCTGCGCCTCGGCCGCCGGTGCGTCGTCCGCGACTTCCTCCATCACGGTGTCGAACTTGATCACATCGACCGGGCACTCTTCCGCGGCGTCCTTGATATTCTCGGACCGCGGCTTGTTAAACTCGACTGCCAACGCGGCCGGACGGACAATGCAGGTGTCTTCCAGGACCTCGAAGACATCGGGCGCGGTGGTCTCGCAAGCATCGCAGACGATGCATCCCTCCTCGATCCACACCTTCGTCACGACTTCTTTGGTGGCCATCGATCTACCTCTCCGTTTGCGTCCGTCAATTGCCCGATTGTTTGTGTGCCGCCATGATCTCCGCCGCCTTGGCACGAACGCTTGGGTGCGGGTCCCTTTGCAGCGTTTCGATCATCTGCCAGACTTCCGGGTCGGACAGCTTACTGGACGCTTCCATCGCTGCAATCAGGTAGCGGTCCACCCGGTCCTTGGGCATGCGGTAGCCCATCCGGACGCCCGCCTCATTCGTTACCTGATACCGCTTGCCCGACTCCCAAAACGACCGATCCAGCAGGTCCATCAGGGTCCTTTTTCCAGCGTCATTGCCGAGCCGTGCCAGCGCCAAAGCCGCCGACCAGCCTACTTCCCCCTCTCGGGAGCGTAGTGCCGATACCAGCGCATCGACAACTGTCGGATCCGCCGGGTCGGCCAAGACCGACAAAGCCGTGCAAGCTACGATCATGAACTCCGCCGATCGGGCAGTCGCCATGCGGCTGATAACCAGCGGAATCGCTCTCTCATGCCCCTCAACATCCGCCGAGTCTCCAAGGGCCGCAATCGCCATGGCGGCGAGAGGCTCGTCACCCCGCGACACAACCGCCAACAAGGCATCCATTGCCTCAGGGCGGCCGGTCTTCCCAAGGGCGCGAATGAGGAAATCCATACGTTGACGATAGGCCTCTTGGTCCGGACTGGCGCTTCCATCCGCTGAGGTGTGCGGTGCCGGCCGCTTGAGCTCCCTCTGAACGACCGCCCCCAACCGCCGGGCGACCTCCGCAAGTTGCGCGTCCGAAAACTCGTCCTTCTTGTCCAGCCGCATCGTCAATTCGAGCCCGGTCTGCCAGTGCTGCTTGTCCCGCGGCAGGAGCATGCCCAGGCTCTTGCCCCCGGTGCCGCCCTCCAGCGCTGTGAGTAATTGATCGACAGTTCGATCCCGCTGCGCCGTGGGCGCGCCGAACATAAATACTACGATCACGGCCCCGCCCACGATCACGCCAATAATCAAGAAGGGAATCCCGAACAGCCGTCCGAGAAGAGACAGCGTCATGGGCTCCACAGCGCCGCCGTTGCCCAGGCTGGACTGCGCCATCGATGTCGGGTCGGGTGTGGCAGGTACGGAATGATCCCGTTCGTTTGGTTCGGGCGAGGGTTGATCGCTCATCAGGCTCAGTCTCTGAGTCGCCGCAACAGGTAGCCGCATATCCTATCCGGAATCGGCGAGGCGGCCACCTGCCCGGGGCTGGAAACAGACCTCCACCCCGATCATCTGCCGCTTCGAATCGACCGCCCCGGCATTCGGGGCACAGACGCATCATTTCCTTGACGAATGGCCGGACGATCTGGTCCGGATAGGCCCCACGCCAGAAAAGCGCAATTCCGGAGAGGGGCGGAGATTGTGCATTACTTCACAAAGTTCGTCAAGGATTGCATGGCCGCATTCAGCGTTATTCGACCAGTTCGGCGGGCGGTCTTAAGCGTTTGAGGAATTGAACGGCGCTTGGGAGGATGGAACACGTAGCCGGCAGTTCTCCCCCGGCGTCACCGTCTACTTGAAGAGGGACTGAAGTGTTAGAAGTGATGCGGATGCGCTTGCCCTGGTGGTACAGGGTCCTACGCCGATCCGTGTGCTGGTGGAGCAATATGCGAACAGCGTGGGCGGCGAGTTGTCGCCTGTTTGCGCAGGGAAATACGCAAATATCCAGCAAGCCATCGTCGTATTCTGCCCGGTGTAGAATCCGCATGCCAAGGGAGTATCGTCCGATGATGCCCAGAATCGCGAAGCCGCGACCCTCGAAGACGCCTTGGTCATCCACTTCCACCTTCAACTCAGGGTACTGGTAGGACCAGAGGGCGCGCCAGATGGGCCAAAAATAATCGCCGTGGGTGATATGCCCCGTGCGTACCCGCGACATCTGCAGCACACATTCGGCGTCGAAGCCGGCGCCGGCGACGGCCAAAAACCGCCGACCGTTGATCACACCCACGTCGAAAGCGTGTGCCGTGCCGTGAAGTAGCGTTCGTGCCATGCTCGGGGGCTCCGCGGGCATCATCAACTCGTGGGCGAGGAGGTTTTCCGTTCCGGTTCGCAGAATGGCCATCGGAATCGGATTATCAATCAGGCCGTTGACGACTTCGCAGACTGTGCCGTCACCACCCACGATAAGAATGGCGTCCGACTCGGCAGCCAATTCGGCGGCAAGTACCGTGGCATGGCCCAGGCCCTCCGTCGTGCGAATATCGAGGTATCCGCCGGCGCGTGCTATTTCGCCACCAATTCTGCGCACCGTGGGCATCATGTTGTAGCGGCCCGAGACGGGATTGACGATGGCGGCTAGACGTCGGCGCATGGCTCGTTTGGCACGGCTACGGTAAGCTCGTTCGGGTCTTCTTTCTGCGTGCGGGCGCCGCGTACGCTGGGAAATCGCCCCATCACGATAGGATTGTGCCTTTCATGACGATATGCGCCTGCCCCCCGATGCGCACCTCATGTCGGCCGTCACCTTGAGGCTGCACGAGCGCGAAGATCACACCGCTCCGTCCGCCCGGAATCCCCTGCACGCATTGAAGTGCGGCCAGTCCATCGGTCAGCGCCACTCGCCCCTGCATGACGAGGTAGGCACAGAGAGGACCGTGAACGCTTCCCGTCACGGGATCCTCATTGACACCGGCGGCCGGTGCGAAAAACCGCGACTGTGTATGGATTGACGGGGTGATCGTCGACACCGTCGAAACACACAGGCCGCGCATCCGGCGTTCATTCTGAAAGTCCTTCAGGCCGGCGAAATCCGGCCGGGCATCGTTCACAGCCTGGACATCGTTGACGAATAAGAGCACATCGTCTTCCTGTGTTCTCACCAACGGCAAGGAAGCATCAAAGGAGTCGATGTCCAGCCCCAACATTGGTGCAAGCTTGTCCGGCGATATGTCTTCGTTTGTCAAACGAGGCGTCGGCATGTCGAGCCAGATCATCCTCTTCATGGGCTGACGCGGGAGCGATTCCAAGTGCAATCCCAGGTGGCCCGAGCGGGAGTCCACGACAACGGAAACGTCCTCGTTGCCAATTCGCTCGATTCGCCCGGCGTCGCACAGGGCAAGGGCGCCGGCAACCGTGGCGTGACCGCACATCGAAACTTCCGTGGTCGGCGTAAACCAGCGGAATCGGAATCCAGCCTCATCCGTCTCGGGCGGCAGCACGAACGTCGTTTCGCTCAGGTTGAATTCGGCGGCGATAGCCTGCATCGTGGCCGGCTCCAGGCCGTCCGCGTCAAGCACGACGGCGGCCGGATTACCCTGAAAACGCTCGGTAGCGAACGCGTCGATGACGTAGTACTGCCGTTTCGTCATGTGCAAGTCCCGAGTGGCGACCGTCTGGCCTCAAGCATGGCCACCACGCCCTGATCCTATCGGACCCGCAGGATCGCATCAAACAAGTACGTTTCGAGGCTTGTTGGTCGTGCAAAGCGGTTATCATGGGTGTTTGGGTGCGTCTGGGCGTGTGTGCGGCACGGACCAGGCCCTCGCGCAGAAATAAAATCGAATTCACGGAACCAGAACGCCTGCCTCGGGCTTGTATAGGTGTGAATGGTGATCTTAGCTGAGTGAACCGGATCGGATTAGAAGTGACGGAGTTGCAGATTTCCTGTTCGACGACCGAGTGGACCGTAGCGGAAGCGGCCGACAAAGGGCTGATCGAACGCGCCAAGCGCGATCCAAAGGCCTTCGCGGTGCTTTACCGGCAGCACTACGACGCGATCGCCGGTCATGTGTATCGCCGTACGGGCGACACCCATGCGACGGAAGACATCGTGGCCGACGTTTTCCTGGCTGCCATGCGATCGATGGCCCGCTTTCGTTATCGCGGGATTCCGTTTCGTGCCTGGCTCTTCCGGATTGCCACGAATCGTGTCAACCGTTGGGCACGCGGCCGGCGACGCTCGGCCGTGCAAACGTTCGAATCGGATGTCGGCGCCGAAGTCGCGGAACGAGCGACGGAGGGCAGGCAACCGGTGGAAGGTGAACTGGCTCGCCGGGCACTGCTGACGCTGCTGCCAAATTACCAGTCGGTGCTCGCCCTCCACTATTTGGAGGAGATGGGCGTCAACGAGATCGCAACGGTCATCGGATGCCGCGTAGGCACAGTGAAATCCCGCTTATCGCGGGGCCGCGAAATGCTACGCGAGCGATTGACGTAAGGGAGATGAAATCGTGCACAGTCCTCTGGATCCAGTAGATCGTGCGTTCGAGGCGCTTAAATCCGAGCGTTGGGAACAAGACACAAGCAGATTGGAATTGGAGAATCGACTTATGCAAGAACGTAGAACCTCCGGGACACCGTCCCGGTTTACGAAATACCGTGCCCTGATGATCGCAGGGGCAGTCATGTTGGTCGGTGGTGCCGGCTTTGCGGCCACGGACACCGGGGCCAGTGCCATAAAGAAGCTTCTGGTCTTCGTCAGCATCGACGGTGAGGAGTCCCAACTGACTCTGGAATTAATGGAGGGCGGCGAGGGCACCTGGACCATGGACAACGAGGACGGTGGCCAGACCACAGTCCACCTCTCGCATTCTCCGGATGGGGAGGGCGTCCTCGCCGCCGATATGGCGAGCCCTGGCGAACCGGGCCTCATGACAGTCGATGTGGATGTCACCGGCGCTGAGTCGGGCGACAAGACCGTCGACATCGCCGTGGGCGGCGAACCGGGCGACGGGACGATCGTCATCGACACCAAGGGTGGTGCAGATAGACTTGGAGAACTCATGAATCAGGAGGGCGACGCCCCGTTCTTCTCTGAGGACGTGACCACGGATGGCCAAGGCAACACCGTCCACATCGTGAAGGAATCGGCCGGCGATGGAAATGTCAAGGTCATCGAACTCACCGGCGATCCCGCGGATCACCAGAAGCGCATGGTGAAACTCAATGCCCTACTGGCCAAAGAGGCCGAAGAAGCAACCAACGTCGACGTCGAGGTGGGCGAGGACGGCGTGGCCACGATTACCCTGACCTATACGGACGGCACGGAGGTCGTACGAACGATCGATCTCGGCGACCAGGAGGACGGGGAGATCACCGTCACCGTCGACGAGACCGGAGAGGTGTCGGCCGGCGCGGCGAAGACCGATCGGTAGTCTTCTCTCTCCAAGAGTCATTCATTCACCGGCGTTCGCGGCGATGCTCGCCACCGCGGATGCCGGTTTTCTCTGCGCTGTCGCACCGGCGATCAAATCGTGTACCGTGCCGTGACATCCGGCGGAGGAGGCACTATAAATACCCCGTAGGTTAGTCGCCCGACCCGTACAAAGCGACGTGCACGCGTCCGGGGTCAAAGGGCGGGGATTCCCGTTAGATGTTTTGGACAGGAAGAGTCTTATGAGCGTTTGCATCGGTGAACCGGCACCCGACTTCACGGCGATGGCGGTGGTGGACAAGCAGTTCAAGGAAATCAGTCTTTCGCAGTTCCGCGGGCAGTACGTGGTACTCTTCTTCTGGCCTCTGGACTTCACGTTCGTTTGCCCGACGGAGATCGTGGCATTCAGTGACAAGATCGGCGAATTCAAGGACCGCAACGCGGCCGTCCTGGGCGTGTCGGTGGACAGCCAGTTCACGCACCTGGCGTGGCAGAATACGCCGCGGGCCGAGGGCGGACTTGGGGACATCGGCTACCCCATGGTGTCGGATCAGACCCATGAAATCAGCAAGAACTACAGCGTTCTGTGTGATTCCAAGGGCGTCGCGTTCCGCGGCCTGTTCCTGATCGATCGCGACGGAAACGTGCGACACATGCTCATCAACGACCTGCCGCTGGGGCGTAGCGTCGACGAGGCAATTCGCATGGTCGACGCCTTGAAGTTCTTCGAAGAAAACGGCGAAGTGTGCCCGGCCAACTGGAAGCCCGGCGAGAAGACGATCAAGGCCACACCCGCTGATTCCAAGACCTTCTTCAAGGAGTGGGCGAAGGACTAGTGCGGTGTTTCGGAAGTCGCTCGACTATGGCGGGTGCCACTCTTCGCAAGGCGAAGGGTGGGGGACGGATGCGAACGTCGTGGAACTTATGAAACACGGTACGAGCTGTGTCGGCGGTCGGCGGAAGGGTTGCGATATCACCGAGACGTGTGCCACTGCGCTCGAGCAATGGCGGACTCCGGTTCGTCGCCGAGTATTCAAAGATCACTGCTCAATCGCAGTGGTACACCAATCCCGTTGACCAAGGCTGACAAAACACGAATCAACGAGTTCGAATTGCGCCGCGTAGAACTGACCGCGATGGTGCCTCAGGCATCATCGCGGTTTTTTTATACGGAAAATAGCGTCGACAAACGATGGTACTCTACTTGTGCTTTGCCTTGTTGAGGCTCTTCTCCGGCACCGACTCACTCCCGGCCTCCCCGTCTTTACCATCGACACCGATGCGCAGAAAGCCATCGATGGCCGCACCCTCCTCGACGAATATAGACGGCGCGGTGATGTCACCTTTGAGTTGGCCGGTCTTGCTGACGTGGACCCAACTGCGTGCCGCAACGGCGCCTTGCACGCGCCCCTTTACGGTCACGTGATCCGCACGAATCGGTGCCACCACGAAGCCTTTTTTTTCAACCAACACGTTGCCCGAGGTCGCGAATTCGCTGACCGCGTAGTAAGACTTGATCTTCAGGTCTTCAAGGATGATGCGCTTGTGGCACTCCGGGCAGAAGATAGACATCGCGCGCTTGGCGGCCTCGCTGTGGTGACCGCAATGCGTGCACACGACTGTCTTAACGCCCTGGACGCGTTGTGTGGGGAGAATCGGCATCCTGCCTACCCCAAGGGTGACGAGATTCGTCCCTGCCTCGAAACGCGTGCTGCCACCAGCACTTACCGCCGTCCGGCGCGGATCTCTTCGGGCTTCGGCTTGGCCGCTGGAGCCGCGACACTCGCCGCAGGCGCCTGCTTCGGCGCACCGTTTCCGCCGGGCGCGCCGTTCACACCAATCTGGCAGCGTCCGACCAGTACGGCACCCTCCGCGACCTCGAGGCGGGCGGTCTGCAAGTCGCCTTCGAGCTTGGCGCTGGCAGAAAGCGTCACCTTGTTGGAGGCGTGAAGATTGCCCTTGACCTCTCCATCCAAGCGAATGGTGCCCGCCTTGGCGTCGCCGAGCAGCTTAGCGCCCTCGCCAATCACCAGATTCCCACCGCTGAGAACGGCCCCCTCCAATCGACCGAGCAATTGGACGCCCTTCTCGAATTGTAGTTCCCCTTTAAAAACCGCATCGGGGCCAATTGTGGTCGTAAAATCTTCGTTTCCGCCAGCCATGTCTAGCGCTCCTAATACCGCGTAATCGGTGCAATCCGGGCCTCCTGCCCATGCCACGGAGGCGTCGAAGGGTCTATTATACAAGGTCAAATAAATCCAGCAATGCCGTTGCGGAGGTGGGCAAGGAATTCGCGCCTGGGAATAGAAAAACAATTCACAGC
>Ga0055452_10000069_pt1 | contig 21824 bp, 21 predicted proteins | sample China_Galinas_PW_6_FD_57735 | JGI IMG/M metagenome (GOLD analysis project Ga0055452, IMG submission 57735) | Wetland microbial communities from San Francisco Bay, California, USA, that impact long-term carbon sequestration - China_Galinas_PWC_D2 | ecosystem: Environmental > Aquatic > Marine >... | reverse complement strand
GGAGCATGGCCTCATCCAGCATCCAAGGGCGGTTGGTGGCCCCGATAAAAAGTAGCGCCCGGTCGCCCTTCCGGTCGAACCCTTCCAATTCCTGGAGAATCTGCGGCACGACGCGCTGCATCACGGTGGAGCTGTCGCTTTTCCGCTTGGGCACCAGGGCCTCGGTTTCGTCGAGGAAGATGACCGACGTCTTTTCCGCCTTGGCGGCATCGAAGAGCTTCTGGATGTTCTGTTCCGCCTCACCGACCCACTTGCTGAGCATCTGTGCCGGGCTCACGCGGAAGAAGGTGGCGTCGATCTCATGGGCGACGGCTTTGGCGATCATCGTCTTGCCCGTACCCGGCGGGCCGAACAGGAGGATGCCGCCGCCGGTGCCGATGCCGTATTTCTTCGCCAACTCGGGATGGGCGAAGGGGTAGATCATCTTGAGGCGGATCTCATTCTTGACGTCTTCGAGTCCGGCGATGTCGTCGAAGCCGATGTCCGGCTTGTCTTTGATGACCCAATCGGAGGCGTCACCGCCGGAATCGGCCTCCTTTTCGCGCTGGCGGGCGGCACCCGGCGGCCGGCCCTTGGCGCCGGACTTGTGCAATCGATCAGCCTCTTTGGCCAGATCGATCAATTCGGCGGCCAACTCCTCATGCTGACGCTGCGCGTCCTGCGTCTTGGCGGTCTCCGCCAGCTCGACCATGCATTCCGCCGCGTCCACCAAATACGTCTTGGCCGCCAGATAGTCGCCCTTCTGGTAGGCCGCCACGCCCTTGCTCTTCAGCCGATCAAATGTCGCAAACGATACTGCCATCGTGTAGGGTGGGCACCGCCCACCAATTCTCCTTTTCGCCTACGGTTTTGTTCGGCCTCCGCGAGGCAGTTCTAAGGTGGGCACCGCCCACCCATCATCTCAACGACGCTTTTTTGTTGAGCGCTTTGCTTTGCCGTTTCCAACGCTGATGCCGGTGACCAACATCACATCGACGATCTCGAATGAGCCGTTTTCTCCGAACACAACAGCGGTCCGTCCGTTCGGCGAAACGGCCATGAACTCTGGATGGTCCACGCTGATACTTCGTCCATCCGCCATATTGATGACGAACGGCTTGAACGGTTCCGCCCGATACACCGACTGGAATTCGGATGCCTGCATTGTTGTTTGCCTTCACAGAGTCGGGTGGCATCGCCCACCAACTTTTCAGATCATCGCCACACGGTACCTCAGCGCATCTCAGCCTTACCGAAGTACGGCGTATTCCCCGCACTTGTATCCGTGCCCGGCGGGCCGGTGCCAAGAGCGCGACTGATTTGCGGCACCAGGTCCGACAGCAACTTCCGGGCCTCGCACTCGCAGGAGAAACCATAGCTGCCCAGTCCGTCCACGTTCGAAGTCGGCTGCATCGCCTCGCCGCATTCGGCGCACGGTACCTTCAATTTCGAAACGGCCTCACTGAACGCGAATTGATCGATGGGAAAGAGCCTCCCACATCGTTCACAGCACGCTTTGACGGTTCCATTATGCGCATACCTGCCGATGAACATCGGCTTGCAACAACAGCGCGACCGATTGCCGAGTGCGATTCGAAGTCTCTGTTGGTCTTGCTGCATGAAATCCTTCAACCTCTCGCTGATGACTCTTGCTCTCAGTCGCGTAGGTTGGCGCCACCCGTCAATGGACCTACCGTCTTCCCGGGTAATGCAGTCGCTGTAGTGTCACGTTCTCGGCGTTCGCCGTATCGTTGCCCAGCGTGACGATAAACAAATCATCGTAGCCGGGCAGGATCTTGTCTTCTATGGGCACACCAAGTGAATTCAACAGCACCGGAATCGTGTTCGAATGGCCGCCCACCAGGATGGTCCGGCCGCTGACAAGCCGCAGAATCGTCTTGGCGAGACTCCCAGGCCTAGGCACGTAGTATTCGACCGTAAGCCCATTCTCCTTCGCAATCGGTTCTACGGTGTGCACCGTTCTTGGCGCGTCGGTACTGTACACCGCATCGAACTCGATGTCGCGCACCATCCACTTCAGTACGTCGGCGCGCCGCTTTCCTGCGTCCGACAAATCCGCATCCGGCGTTTCCGCGGTCTTCTCCGCGTGCCGTACGATGTAGACCACGGTCGCCTTGTCGTTTCGCCTGTCGTCCGTTTGGGCGACAATCAAAGGTGCGAAAACGCAAGATGCTGTAAGCAGGAGTCGATGTATGGTCTTGGATTTCGTCACGACGTTATCTTCTATCTTGTACATAAAGGGCAATCTCAATCCACTCAATGGGCTATACCCATGCTACCGATTTCGTTGCAGGGCGTTGCCTCAGCGAGAGATTCGCGTCAAATCCTAGGCCGAGAGTAGACGTGAGAACTTCCCGTCTTTTTGACTTCTTCCAATCCCAGTCTGCCACTCCAATGGACTCGGCGACAATCCGTCGCATTAATTGTGATGGATATGCGCCGCCGATCGCAATCGACAGATTTCGCCACTCCAAGTTTCGACCGATACAAAAAACCACAATGTAGTCGAGATTCCTCGCTTCGGCCAAACGCTCCGTTGTCGAATCGCCAAATTCATGTCGCTCCGTGACACACTTCAGGACCTTCGCTATGCTCTCGAATGCCAAAGGGATTACATGCAAGTGCGCGTGAGTAGTTCCGCATCGCTTGTCGCAGCCGTTTGCGCCCGTTCCGTGCTCAAAGCAGAGTAGGGCATCGCTGTTGGCTGCGGCTACAAACCCGGTCCGGTAGAGGTCTCGGGCGACGTTGCAGATGTCATCGATTTCTTGACATGTGGCGTCTGCCAAGAGATTAGTCCTGTGATGTCGAGTAACGATCAGGCTGTGTCCAACACTAAGTGGCCCAACGCTTGGAATAACAGCCAAACGTTCGGTAACAGTCCTGACCGCGTTTCGTATTCCGGGGTCATCGAGCGCTAATGCTAGTCTCGATCCACTCCTGCCATCAAGTTCGCTGCAAATTGAACAGTTCATCATCTCATTAGCTTCTCAAAGAGACTCGCAATTCTGTGCGTTGTACGAAAGTGCTCCCAAGGCTCAATCACATCCGGTATATTACCGCCCGTCAACTTGACTCCGGGCTTCAAGTTGCCGTTGCCTATCTGTTCGACCAAGCCGCATGGAGTACACCCGAGTCGTTTTAGCTCTGCATCCTTGTCGGCAGAAGCGGTAAACATGAGCTCGTAGTCGCCGCCAACATTGAGAATGAGGCTTACCCAGTCGTGAGGTGAAGCTGTTTTTTTGGGGAATGCCAAAGGGAGTTGATCGGTATCGACGGTTAAACACAATCCTCCCACTTCAGCGATTTCGCGAGCGGCTGCAATCGGCCCGTCGGACATATCTATGCAAGAAGTTGGCAGTTTATTTTCAGCAAGCGTTTTGCCCAAGTGTACTCTGGCTCGCGGACGGAAAGTCAGAGTTGATCCTTTTTGCATTGAATCCACATAATGGGCCAATGTCCGTCCGATTTTTCCAGAAACCCATACTATGTCGCCAGGCTGTGCACCAGCGCGGGTCAAGATCTGACCAGGGTGCGCCACGCCAATCGCTGTCGTTACGACACGAAGTTCGCTCGATTCCTTCGTGTCCCCGCCGACATATTGTGCGCCGTGACTCTTGCACGCCTCCGATATGCCAGCGACCAGTTGATCGAAGGAAGCGAGCTCTAGGCTTGTAGGAAGAAGGCACGCGGCCACCACAAGCAATGGATTCCCTCCCATGGCGGCGATATCGCTAATGCTCATTGTAGCACAATAATCGCCAAGATCGGCGTGTGAGCCAAGTCCGAATTGTTGTATGAAAGAGCGACGTGGTCCAGAGTCGGTAGTGACCAAGAGAGAGAGATTGTCAGCTAATCGAAACACGGCGGCGTCGTCTAGCGTTTGCATTGACTCAGGCACATGCAGATGTTTGCGAACGATATCGTGTATGAGCTTGCGTTCGCCTAGGCTGTCTATGATCCGGCCGTCCACTAAGTCACACTCCAGTTTGTCAAATACCACCGCTATTCCTCTAAATCGCCTCGTTCGCCAAACAGCGATTCTGCAGCGACTATTAGCCTCTTCACGAAACTCTCGGAGGAGAATCCAACGACAAAAGAAACGCCGATGATGAAATAGGTATATTGAGGTTCCTGAGTTACGCCGGATGCTGTAAGAGTTAGAATTCCCGCCTTCACGAGGATTATGCCAATAGGGGCGAGAATGCCCGAGTGTATAGGTGTCGTGAGCTGCCAGAGAAATCGGTTCTTATCATAGGTGCGCGAACGGACCGCATGTACAACATAGCGGGACGCCATAATCGCACCGCCAACGGCTCCACATAGGAGGGCAAGGCAAAGATCTCGACGTTCATGCTGCCAGCTGAACGTCGGGAGGTTGGGCGTCGTCCCGTCCAAGGGGTTGTCTGTGCTACTATCGGATGACGCTGGTGCGTTTTCCGTTCCGGTTTCAACGTTCTTTGGTGTCGATGTGGCTTCAGAGTAAGCTAACAGTGAACAAACGATGATAATGGACAAGTGAAAAAACGTGACGGTGTACGCGCGAATCGGGACTCCATTGCGTTGTTCTTGTGGTTGGCCATCATTGGTACTGTCGCTCATGATGGGGCGGTCCTTCCTAATCGGCGCCATGGATTAGAGGCGCTAGTTCGGAACAGAATTATGTCAAGCTCTTTCCCTATTTCTGCTTCTCCCCTTCCCCTTTCAACGCATTCAACTCCGCTCGAAGCCCGGCGAGCTTATCCAATTCGCGCTGGTGTTCGGCTTCCGCTTCCGCGTCGATGAGGCGGTCGATCTCTTCGTCGGTGACGGTCTCGCCGGCCTTGCTCATGTCGACGTCCTGGGCGGCCACGTCCTCTACCGTATCGAGGAACATGTCCATCCGCTCCTCCATGGTCTGAGATTGAACCATGGCCTTCTCCCAGTCGGCCTGGGTCTGCACCAGATCCGTCTCGCCGAATAGCTTGCCGATTTCGGAAGCCATCATGCCCATGGCCTGGGCGAAGTCGGCCGACGCTTCCGCCTGACGTTTGATTAACAGCGCGTTTTTTACGGAGAGCAGTTGCCTTTCGAGCATCTTGCGGATGGCGGCCGTCTTCTTGAGCGAATTGCGGATGAACGTGTACTGCTGCCCGTCGCCGATCTTCTTGGCGTGTTGCGCGTTCTTGATGAACTCGTCCTGGAACTTGCCCTGCTCGCGAATAGACTTCTCGATGCGCCGAATACCCTGACGAATCTTGATGTCCCGCTCGATGCGACGCTCTTCTGCCGACTTGAATAGACCCATGAGGTAACGCTTTCTTTCTGCAATGCTATGTCTTCCCGAGCCGCGGGCTTCAGCCCGCGCGGCGTTCCGGACATCGGGAGTCGTTCGGGAGTTCGCGGCACCGCGCAAGCTGAAGCTCGCGGCTCAGCGCCGGTCGATCTCGTCCCGCGACTAGCAAGACACTCATTAGTAATACTCTCGTTCCGGAATCAGAAGCCAGAGAATGACGTAAACCAGCACGCCGGGAAACGCCGCCGACAGGATCGAGAGCAGCACATAGGCGACGCGCACCGCCGTGGTATCGATGCCAAAGTACTCTCCGATCCCACCACACACACCGGCGATCTGTCGGTCCACTATGCTTCGCCGTAATGTGTTGCCGTGGATACTCATGGTCTGACCAATAGCCGAGTCCAAATTCACGCCTCCGGAGCCGCGTGACGTTCGCGTACGCTGCGGTCGGCCTCGTCGAACGCTTCGCCCTTGTCTGTAATGGCGCCGGCGTCCATTTTTTCCCAGACGTTGAGCACGGTCTGGCCGGCATCGCTGAGGCCGGTCATCCCCTCATCGACCTCGGCGCCGATCTTGAGTACTTCGTCGAGACGTTCCTGATATACCTCGGTGCGCACCGCGTCGCTCTCGATCATCTTACCGAGGCGGAGCATGTCCGCCTCACTGATCAAACCGATCTTTCCCGTCGCCCCGGCGCGGTCGGCGTTCTCGCGCAGCATGCGCAGACGCGAGACCGTCATCATTTCCTTGCTGCGCATGTTGAGCTGGCGGGAGATCATGAGCTGCTCGGTGGTGCGCAACTCGAATTCCTGCGCCAAAGCGCGGCGGATTTCCGGTGTTTTCTCCTTCGTACCGCGTTCGAAAAGCGTCTGCTTTTCCTTGCCAAGCTTCTCGATCTTGTTGAGAAGCTGCGTGCGGTCCTTTTCCAACAGCAGTTCCTGTCGCCGCAGCTCCGACCGGGTCATTTGCGACAACGGCTTCTTACGTTTTGTCAGCCACTCGAGAAAACCCATAGGCTAGCTGGCCTCCGGATCGGCAGGGCGCGATTGCTTTTCGCCCGCAGGTGGCGATGGCTCGGCGGTACCTGAGTCGGGAAAGGCCTCCACTGTCCGCTCCGGTGCGGCGGATCGGTCCGGTGTGGTGCGGGCCGGTGCGGCATCCTCCGGCGGGGCGGCGGTGACGTCCGCTTCCTCGAATTCCTTGAGGATCGCCAGTTCCTCCTCGCTTGTGACCGACTGCTCCATACCGGTTTCGAGGCTGCCGACCATGTCCGCGTCGGCGGTAAGCGTTTCGAGCATCTCCTCGGCCGCGACGGCATGTTCCGTCAGCTCGGTGGTATCCGGAAGCTTGGCCATATCGCCTTGCTGAATCAGCGTGAGGTTGTGAATGTCGGTGCTGATGATGTTGATCTGCTTATTGAGCATGGCCGCCGAGGTATTCTGCCGGCCGATATCCTTGCGCAACTGCGCGAGTTGCGCGGCGAGTCGTCGGCGGGGGACCTGCGATTTTGCGGCCTTGCCCTCTTCGAGCAGCGTCGCCTCTTTCTTTTCGAGCTTGCTGATGTCCTCGTAGATTCGATCTCGCCGCTGCGACAGCGCCGCACGGCGTTCCGCCAGCACGTTGATCTTGTCGGCGTCGTCGCCGTCTCCGGAAAACAGACTCTTGATCCTGTCGATGACGTTCATCGAATGCCTCTCCTGCTGCCGCACGGGCGCGCCGCGATACATCATGACCTGGTCGGCCTTTCCGGTAATGTGGAGTTCCGGGTCGGCCTTGGCGATGGCGCGAAATCCTTCCCGCACGACATCTTCCGGCAAATGGGTCTCTTCCGCCACCGACGATACCGACAACCCGCCGGTGAGCAAGTCGGCGCTCCGATCTTCGATGATGCGCTTCACGCGCTGGACCTTCTCTTTGGCGTCCTCCGGATCGAACATCTTGACCAGTCGAGGATCCACGTCGTCGCCCGCAGGCGTTACGCGCCATCCTCCATGGCCATCCGGTTCGATGAGCACCACCTGGACCCTTGACGTGCTGAGCGCGGCGCTTCGTGCTTCCTCCGAAAAACCGGTCGGACTGCACACGCCGACAATGTGCATGACCTTGGCGTCAGCGGTCAATTGTCGCACATGATCGGTCAGTTCGCCGAGCCCAATGGGTGGCGCCTCCTCGGTCGGCGCCTTGGCATAATGACTCAGCGGCGACAGTACGGAGGCGGTGGCCACGCCGGTCTTACGCTTCCAGAAGACGAACCGGCGATCAAATCCATGAACGCACACACGCCGATTGGTCGGCAACGTTTTCACCAATTCACGGTCGTAGTTGCGATGTTCCGCCATCAAGCCGCGAAGCCGAGCGTCGTCATCGTGTTCCGTACGTTCCCATTGCGATCCGCGTAACAACCGGCCCTTGGCAGCGTCCAGGTTGCCTTGGATCTCGTTGAGAAACTCAGTCTCAAAATACAATGCCTTAGACGCGTTTGCGGTCATTTAGCTGCACACATCCACCGAGCGTTGATACGGCTGCAGGGGCGAGCCGCATTGACTACAATAACGACCCTTTCGCCTTTCCATCTTCTGACACCGGTCGTTGGAACAGACCAACGCCACGCCGGTGCCTGCGTCGGCAAGACGCTTCGGGCCGAGACCCAACATCCGCGCGACGCCGCCGCCCGCTTTGCCGACCACCCAGAAAGCGCAGTACATCACCCATAGCGCAAACGCCGCGCACCCACAGATCAGCAGGAGTACCACGACAATCGGCTCTACGGGCATGATCGCCTCCCACCGTTAAGACTTCAACACGCGCAGGTCGTTTCCACAGAAAATGCAGAATCGGTCGTTCGCGTGGACGACTTCCTTGCACGAGGCACAGCGCGGCACCGACGCCACCAACTGCTGGCCGCACCCAATGCAGAACTGATCGTCGCGGTGGACGGCGCTCTTACACTTGGGGCAGACGTCCGGCGCGCCCGGCGCGTGCCACCCCGGCGCGGGCGGGGGCACGGGCGCCGCTTGGCGTACCGGCTTCGCTTGCGGCGCGGGGGCTCGTTCCAGAGCGGCCAACATTTCTGTGGCCGACGCGTATCGGCGGTCCAGCCGCGTGTACGCCTTGCGGTACACCTCGTCCAGGTAGGCCGGTACCTCGGATCGCAGCGTGCTGGGCATATCCGTACCTTGCGGCCTCTCGCCCACCAGCATTTCGAACAACATGATGCCGCATGCATAAAGGTCGCTTCGCCCGTCGAGATCACCGCCGGTCTTCTGTTCGGGCGACATGTACGCGATGGAGCCCTCCACGCTTCGACCGTCTTCGGTGACGATGCTGCCGCTTTGCATGATCGACTGTGCGGTATCGCCGCCCACTCGTCCGAGACCGAAATCCGTGACCTTGACCGCTTGCGGTGTGATCATGGAGAGCGACTCGAGCGGGTGCGCCAGGAGGATGTTCGCCGGCTTGATGTCGCGATGGATGACGTTGTTCTCGTGCGCCGTCGCGAGGGCATGGAGCACACCACGCATCACGGCGACCGCCGCGTCTATCGGAAACGCATGTCGAAGATGATCGATCGCCTCGCGCAGCGACGGGCCGTCGACGTATTCCATGATCAGGTAGGGCGGATCGGCATACGGGTCCAGGTCCATCGCCCGCACGATGTTGGGATGGCGTAGCCCGTGAATGGCCACGCCTTCGCGTTGCAGGTTGCGTACGTACCGGGTGTCCGTGGGGATCTTGATCGCCACGGTTTCGCCGAACACGTGATGCCGCGCGCGCCACACCTCGCCGAAGCTGCCGGCACCGACCCGTGCTTCCAGCAGGTAGTTGCTGATCCGGTCGCCCTCATTCAGGCTGGACATCCGATTGACTCCTGCGCCCCGAGCGCTCACCGATTCTCGGCCAGCTCGGCCTGGTACTCGCAAACCTTGAAATTGTAGATTCCCGCGGAAAGGAAACCAAGAAGAAGCACGACCCAGGTCAGCGCGTTGAGCCCTGACGCCGACCCGATCATCCAGAATGCCACCAGTACATCCGCCAGCAGATAGCCGATCAACATCACGGCGGCCGCCGCGTTGGAGTCCTTGGAGACGATCCACGTGGTTACGAAGAACGTCGCCCAGGGGAGCACCAGCACGAAGCCCGTCCACGCGATGACATACTTGATGATCTGCCATATCGTCGCCAGGTGCTCGGGGTGCTGGTAGAACCAGTAGCCCGCAGCTGCGACGGCGAAGACCAATACGGCCGTCACGACTTTGCCGCCGATATATTGACCTACCGAAGCCCACATCCGTCGTGTCCTCCGACTTGCGACGCGGCCCGGAGCGCAAATTACATGTCCACGCCGTCTATGAAACTCTACCGCAAAGCGCGCACGCTGGCGATTACAAAGCGGTTCCTGCTCTATAATTCGGGGTGAATCGACAAATATCGACGGGCGAAACTGTCGAAATTGATCAAACGGCCGACCGTCGGACACCGGTACCGGCGGTCACGATGCAGTTTTTACCGGCCGCCTTGGCCTCGTAGAGGGCGTGGTCGGCGGCGCGGACCAGCGACTCGGCGTCCAGCGCTTGCACGGTGACCACGCTGGCAATGCCGCCACTGAGTCCGGTCTGCACCTGGGGAAGCGTGCCCGTCAATACCCTTTGGAACCGGCTCGCGATTCGTTCCGCCAGCACCTCCGCGCGAACCTGATCGGTCTGTGGGAGGAGCACGACGAATTCGTCGCCCCCGTAACGCGCCGCGTAGTCCGAAGTTCGCAGTTCGCTTTCGATGGTCGTGGCGGTGAGGGTGAGCACCTCGTCACCGATCTGGTGTCCAAAGAGATCATTGATTCTCTTGAAGTCATCCAGGTCGATCATGATGCACGCCAGGTCGTTACCGTACCGTGTCGCTTCGGAAAAGCTGCGTTCAAGGATGTTCTTGAATTGCCTGCGGTTGTAGAGCCCGGTAAGTGGGTCCCGCTCGGCCAGTTCGCGAAGTTGGCGTGTGCGTTGGGCCACTCGCTTCTCGAGCTCCTCATTGAGCTTCACGATGCGCTGGTGGGTTTGTTGATGTTGGTCGGCCATACAGTTGAACGCTGCGGCCAACTGGCCGATTTCATCCAGGCGTTGTACGGGACTGCGGACATCGAGTCCGCCCATGGAAAAGCGGTGCATGGCCGCCGCCAGACCCTCGAGTGGCGAGATAATTCTCCGCACCACGAGGAAACCGAGAGGTATGGCGACACCTGCGGCCAACAGGCCGATGCCGGCCAACATATCCACCTTGCTCGCCATCCATTGGTGCCATCCGTCCGCCCGCATACCCACCTGGACGTAACCCAAGAGTGCCGCTGCCTGGGAATCCTTTTCGCCATTCGGATCGACTTTCAGTGCGATGGGATACCGTCCGTCCAGACAGCGCACACCACCTGCCCATAACTTGTGCCGAATCGGCTGGCCCGGAACCGAATCCGCGGCGTGCAGGGTCTTTATGGCGTCCGGGATGAGCCCGTCATTGGAGCTTGCGGTGAGGAGTTCCTGGCCGTGTGCATTCGTGAAAACCGCGTACAGAAGAGGATGCCCGTCGGCTAGGTCGCTGGCGATCGCGGCCAGCCCTGCCATATCGCCCCTGCTGAGAGGTTCGGCCGCCGCCCGCGCCAACATCGCCGAGACCATGGTCAGCCGCTGCTCGCGATCCTGGCGGGCGAGTTCCAGCGTCGAGCGCATGAGGTAGCTGGAAACGGCCGCCGTGACCGCCAACGTCAACGCGACGATCAGAGCCGTTGCCTTGAATTTGAGACTACTAATCGACGATCCGGTGCGATGCGGCACGCGGGTTTCCGGTTTGGTCGACACAACACTGGGTTCTACGTCTGCCATCGGTTCCCTAGTTCGTGCCCGTACATACGCCGGAGTTCATCCCCGTGCGCAGTTCCCCTGCACTCTTTGGCTTATCGGAACCGTTTCGGCGCTCCTGGAGGTCCGAAAGTGGAAAAACCCCTGGAACGAGGACACCGACGTTTCCTCACGCCGCGCCCACGCTCAGCTTGGAGGAGGAAGGGCCGATAAATCGGCCAGGCAGACAACCCGAGTTACGGCCGAGGCGAAATGTGGATTTCTGCGAAGGGTGCCGCGCTGCGATTTCTCGCGGTGGCGCTAGGTTTTGGTGGCGACGGAGCCGTCTGCATCTTGTTGGCGGGCGTGCTCGCGAAGCGTATCCAGCGCCTCGCGAACCTCACCGGTCATTCGCGCATTGGGGAAATCCCGGACGAGAATCAGGCCGGTGGCGAGGGCATCCGCCCATCGCTTCTCGTTCACGGCGAAGCGGAATTGAACGCCGAGTTGAAGGAGTTTTTCTTTGAAGACATGCCGCGCGGAATTCTGCAGGGCATGACCCTCGGCGGGCGACAGGTATTGATCGAGTTCTCGCAAGATGTCGATCGCATGATCGGTATCGCTACGGTGAGTTGCCTCTTCCCAGGCCTTCATCAATTCCTGCTTGTGCTGTTCGCGGAGAATCTTCATGCGGTCCACAAGCCCGGCCACACGGGCATTTTCAGGGAGGGCGGTCTGAAGCCGGTCGATCTCAGCCTGGGCCCGGTCCCAATCATGTGCCTTGAAATGCACCTCAATGACCTCGATCGCTTCGGCAAGCTTGCTGCGAATGGCATCGCCGCGCGCCGCGTCCAATTCCTCGCGCATGGACGCTACCTGCTGATGCGCGCCGAATCGCTGATCGAGTTCCTGAATCAAACGGATCGCCGCGTCCCAGCGCTGATTGCGGAGGTCGTCGCGAATCGCTTCCGTCAACATGCCCAGTTCCTGCTGGCGGCGAGCGAGTGACTTGGCGGCATCGGAAATGGCGGTGTTTTCCGCGATGGATGCCAGATGGCCGGTTTGCACGGCGACGCCCTGCCGCAGTTCGCGGAGTTCCGACAACTGCCGGGCGAATGTCGCCTCCATGCGCATCAGTAGCGGCATCAGGGTCACAAGCATGACCGAGACGAAAAGCAGGAAACCGCCGCCGACAATCATCATGGCGCGCGCAGGGGATTCCACGCCGATGACGCCCAGCAGGATCAGGGCGAGCCCGCCGGCGGCGCCGACAATCACCACCAGCGCGTGAAGCCACCGAAGACTAGAAAATCGGATCGGAGGATTTGCCATCGCACATCCCTTGCTGTTGACGGCCACAATCCGTTGCCGTTGCCGCGACTGCTCTCTGTCGAGCGGAGATTTGGCCGATCCAGCTCCTCATTGGCAACAACGTCATACTAGTTTACCCAAGTTACGCGTCAACTTCTACGCCGGCCAATCGTGCCGTGGGCGTGCCGCCCCCTACACGTTGATCGGCATGTTCCCGGGCGATGTGCCACCCTTGTCCGATATGTTGGCCTAACTGTTCCGCCTGGTCGCCGATCGCCGCGTCTCCCGCGAGTACGCGGCCTCGATGGTCTCGACTCTGTGAGCCACCAGGGTCACGAAGGTCAAGGAGCCAAAGGCGGACACAAAGGCCAAAACTGTGATTTCCCAGCCGCTCATGTCAATCAGTCGCTCCGCAATGACCGGTCTATCGGCTTGCAGGGTGTGCGGCATGGGTAATGCGTTCGAGGACGCGGCCCACCAGGGCACACAGACGGTCCAGGACCGAGCTGGTGTGCGGCAGGCGGGGGCGAGACCTTGTCCTGCAAATGCCGGCGTGACGCCGTGTACGGGCTCACGGAAAGGCGGCACGGAGTCTCTGGGTGGCGGATTCGACGCTGCGACCCGAATCCCGGTGTCAATAAGCGTTGCGATACGCTATGAAGTCTTCGATCAGGATCTTGGTGATGCGGCCAGGCTTGCCGTCGCCAACCGGGCGGCGTTCGATCTCGGTGATCGGAATCACTTCGGCGGCCGTGCCGGTGGCGAACACCTCTTCCGCCACATAGGCATCGTGCCGGAGGAGCATTTTTTCGTTCACTTCGAAGCCGCGTTTTCGGGCAAGATCCATGACGAGGTTTCGGGTGATGCCCTCGAGGATGCCTTCGCAGGTCGGCGGCGTGAAGATTTTGCCGTGCCGCACGAAGAAAATATTGTCGCCGGTACACTCAGAAATGTGGCCATCTATGGTCAATATGATGGCTTCATCGGCGCCGGCTTCCTTGGCCTCCGCCTTGGCCATGATGTTGTTCAGGTAGTTCAGCGACTTCACCCTGGCGCTTGTCGTGTTGGGGTGATTGCGCGCAAGACTGGCGAAAACACAGTGCAGGCCGCGCTCATACACCTCCGGCGGGTAAAGCTGGATTTTATCTGCGATGACGATCACCTTAGGGTCAGCCGTGTGCCCGATGGAAAGGCCCAGCAGTCCGACGCCCCGCGTCACCAGTAGCCGGATATAGCCGTCACCGTCGATACCATTCGCCGTTTGCGCCTCACGCATGGCGTGACTGACCTGCTCGGCCGTCATGGGGATGTCCAGCCGAATCGCGCGAGCGGATTCGAAGATTCGTTGGACGTGTTCCTGCTCTTTGAAGATCTTCCCGTTGTAAATGCGGATTCCTTCAAACACGCCGTCTCCATAGAGGAGTCCATGGTCGAAGACGCTTACACGTGCTTCAGAAACCGGTACGAGTTCGTTTCCCAACCACACTTTCAGGCCGGGATTCGGGGCATATGGGTTATCGGACATCGGTTGAACCTCGCTAAGCGTCGTGGTCATCGAGCCACCTCCTCTGTGGGATGGAGACTAGCAAACGCCGTGCCGTCAGACTCTCTGTACGGATGCAGCACGCCGCCCTTCAATTCAAGCCGGCGATGAGCCCGAGAAGCCACATGCAGGTCGTGCGTCACCATCACGATCGTCTGCCCCGCCTCGTTAAAAGCGGTCAGGAGCCGCAGGATTTCCTCGCCGATTTTCGCGTCCAGATTACCGGTTGGTTCGTCGGCTAGCAAGATGGCCGGATTGTTGATGAGCGCCCGGGCGATCGCCACCCTTTGCCGCTCGCCCCCGGACAGCTCCCGCGGACGATGTTTTGCACGTTCCGACAATCCCACACGCTCCAGAATCTCGGCTGCCTCGCGTATTGCGGTCCGCCGGACCTTCAGCCAGGAGAGTCCAGACTGTGAAATCATCCGTGCCATCAGGACGTTTTCCAGGACATTGAACTCGGGCAAAAGGTGATAAAACTGGAAAATGAAGCCGACCTGAGCGTTTCGGTAAGTGTCGCGGCGGCGCGTTGGCATCGTCGTCACATTCTGGCCGTCAAATTCCACAACGCCTTGGTCGGGAACGTCCAGGGCACCGAGCAGGTGCAACAGGGTACTCTTTCCCGATCCGCTAGCCCCCAACACGACGAGGAACTCGCCCTTGTCGGCCTTCATCGAGGCGCCGCGCAGCACACGTACTTCGGATCGGCCGAGGGTATAGGTCTTGAAGATGTTTTTTGCACGTAGGAGCATTGGCGGTCACTCGTACCGTAGTGCCTGAACGGGCCAGACCCGGCTGGCCAAATAGGACGGGATCAGCGATCCCACTATGGAGGAAACCACCGCGATTGATCCTACGCACAAGGCATCCACGGACTTGACCACCTCTGGGATTTTGTCAAAGGAGTACACGTCGGGACTCCATACACGAAGCTGCGGGTGCAGCGCCGCCAGCCAGTCCTGAATGGTGTTGATGTTCCATACGAACAGGCAACCGACGATTGTTCCGAGAATGGAACCGACGATACCGATGACGAACGCGTAACTGATGAATATCGACGCGACGCCGCGCGCCGACGCCCCGAGTGCCTTGAGCGTTCCAATGTCGCGCGTCTTCTTCTCGACGATCATGTAGAATATGCACCCGAGCAACACGATGGCCACCACGCTGATCAATGAAAACAAGAACGTCACCAGCACCTTCTCTTTCTCGACGGCATTGATGAACGGTCGCTGCAGATCCTCCCATGTAAGCACATCGGCCTCGGCAATCAGACTCTCGTCGAGCTTGGTCAACCGTAGCGAGTCGCAAAACGTGTCCCAGGCGGCGGCGATGACTTCCTTGGCCTCATAGAGGTCGACCCCCGGTTGCAGCCCAATCATGAGCTGGTTGGCGCGCTGTGGTGTCATGGACCCGTCGACTAGTGGCTGCGGGTCCATGGCCAGACGCTTTTGAAGCATGTCGAAATCGACATACACGCTTACATTGTCGATCTCGTAGATGCCGGTGCGTGAATCGTCGGCGTAGCGGAGTGGGATTTTGACCGGAGGCTCACCCATCGGATTTCCGGTCGCGCTGATCGGCAGCACCGCCACGACGACTTCCGCGCCTCGGGCCAGGTCTCGTTCGAATTTCCCTGCAGCATTTCGCTGAAACAGCAGGTCACTTCCGACGATGACCCCATACCGTTCCGTGCCCTCATAGCGTGGCGTGGAAGAATCCAGGACAAAGACCCGTTCCCCGGGAACCGGGACCGTCTGAAACGGATACATCGCCGGCTGGAACGGTCGCCGGTCGAATGCGTCGATCTTCTGCGGGTCCGTTTCACGATTTCGCCAACGGGCGTTGGCTTCCATGTAGTCTTTCGGTAGCAGGAAGGTGTCCACATCGGAAAAGGCAGCGACCGGCATCTGCTGTAGCCCCAAATGGGTCGTGCCGGGATAGTAGTGATCGTAGTTCAAACCGTTTCCAAAGTCGTTCACCTTGACGTAGTCTTGCAGGCGAATGCCCATTACCTGGCACATTTTCGTGAACGGCGTGTCTTTTACGCGGAAGATCCCGTAGCTGTAAATTTCCGGTGTCGTAGCGCGCACGACGTGCGGTAGATGCTCCGCGAGATAGCCCTCGAATTCCTCGTAAAAAGGAAAACCTTGCATGGATCGGCCACTGAGAACGATCTCACTGTGAAGCCCGCGGGAGCGTTCGCGCACGGTGTCGAGGAACCCGCCCATCACGCTCAAGACCACGAGCACCATGGCCACGCACAGCGTCACACTGGCGACGCCGAACAGCGCGATCAGCTTGGTGTGCAGATAGCGCCAGGCAAAGAACCACTTGTACACAGGCTACTGACTCCCGGCCGCACTCGGCCGTTGAAGCGGAAACAGAATGACGTCACGAATGCTGGGGCTGTCGGTCAATAACATGACAAGTCGGTCGATTCCGACGCCCAGACCGCCCGCAGGCGGCATACCATATTCGAGCGCCGTGACGAAATCTTCGTCCATGACTGCCATGGTTTCATCGCCCTCGCCGGCAACCGTCCGACTCAAGGTCTCCGCCTGGACGGCGGGGTCGTTCAGTTCGGTGTAGGCATTGCCCAGTTCCATGCCCGCCACGAAGGCCTCGAAGCGAAGCGCGATGGACGGATCCTCAGGGTGCCTGCGGGTCAGGGGGCAGATGGCCGCCGGATAGTCCATCACAAACGTCGGCTGCCGAAGATGTCGTTCCACCCCGGCCTCGAAGACGTCGTTGATCAGTACGGCGTCGTCCTTGTCTGCCGCGTTGATTTGACACGCCGCCGCCTTGGCGCGAATGGCATCCATATCCGTCATCGATACGTTGGCGTATTCTTGCAACAGGTCCACATATTTCGCACGAGGCCAGGGCGGCGTGAAATCGAGGGCTTCGCCGTTGAACACACCCATCAGCCGGCCATTCTCGATGCCCTCACGGGCCTGAAGGTAGGCAGAGAGGTGGTGCTCGGCGGCGTAGGACGCCGCATCGCCGGCCCGATCGTCAGCCTCGAGGCGCGTCACCTCCGATTCGATGGCGGCGACGCGTGCCGGCACCATATGGCGTGTGGACACATCGAAGGCGGCGGAGACCATCTGTTCCACGCGTTCCATCATCACGTGGTAGTCTCCGTATGCCTCGTAGAGTTCGATCATTGTGAACTCGGGATTGTGCTTGGTACTGATGCCCTCGTTTCGGAAATTGCGCGAAACTTCAAAGACACGTTCGAGACCGCCCACCAGCAGACGCTTTAAATAAAGCTCCGGGCTGATGCGCAGGAACAACTCCAGGTCGAGCGTGTTGTGATGCGTCGTAAACGGCCTGGCCGCGGCCCCGCCGTAAATGGGCTGAAGCACCGGCGTGTCCACTTCAATATACCGCTCAGCCTCCAGGCAGTTGCGGATAGCGCGGATGATCGCGCTGCGGTACTTGAAGACGTCACGCACGTCGGGATTGGCGAACAGATCGACGTATCGCCGGCGGTAACGCAGATCGACATCGGTCAGCCCGTGCCACTTCTCCGGCGGTGCGATGAGCGACTTGCTCAACACGGTGACACGATCCGACCACAAGGTCAGCTCACTGGTCTTGGTCTTTCCGATGACGCCGTCGGCGCCGAGGATGTCGCCGAGGTCGAGCTTCTTGATGACCGCCCATTGCTCGTCGCCGAGTTCAGCCTTGCTCAGACCGAGTTGCAGCGCGCCTGACTCGTCGCGAATCGTCATGAAAGCCAGCTTGCCCATGACGCGCAGGAGCATGATGCGACCGGCCACGCGTGCCCGAACCTCGCTTCTGTCGCCGGGTTCAAGCGGCAGCAGTGCCGCCTCTCTCCGTACAGCCGCCAGCGGGCGAATGTCAGCGAAACGCCCACCGTAGGGGTCGATTCCCAGGTCGACGAGCGCATCCCGCTTGCGAGTGCGTTGTATTTTCAGGTGATCCGTATCTTCCATGTGGCGGATTCTCTACCTCACCATACCCGCTTTCGCCGGTTTTCTTCCCCTTGGGTTCGCCCGGACGATCGTAATGCGAGGGCGATTTCATATGACGGTCGCGGCATACGGCCCTGAGCACGATCGGCGGTTTCGCCGCTGCTGTCCGGTTGGATCGTACACGGCGGTGTAGGCCGCGGCAATTGTGAAAAACCGCCAACGGGATAATGGTGATTCTCCAGGTGTGTGCGTCAGGGCGTCGGCTGTTTCAGTCGAGCGAGCGACTGCCGTACCCCTTTCAGTGTCGGATCGATGGCCAGCGCCCGCTCGAACGCCGCTATCGCCTCATCGGTCCTCCCAGCACGAGCGAATGCGTCGCCGAGAAGGCTGTGTGCGAGGGTGTCCATGGGCTCGAGATGGACCGCTTGTTGAAGCTGATCGATGGCGTCATCGAGCCGGCCGATGCGCATCAAGGCGTTACCCAATTGCATACGGGCCTCCACCGACTCCGGTAGGGCGCGCACGGCAGCGGCAAAATGCGGTATCGCCTCCTCGATTTTCCCCTTGGCCGCAAGCGCCACGCCCAGGTTTCTGTGCTGCGTCGCTTCCGGGCGGATGGACAGCGCTTGCTCGAAGTACTCGATTGCTTCATCGGTGCGTCCTTGACGCCCGAGCATGACCCCTAGTCCGCCGATCGCCTGGACGCATTTTGGGTTTAGCTCCAAGGCTCTCCTGTAGTGTTGCTCTGCCTCGTCCATGTTGCCGCGTTCGTGGACCAGGTTGGCGAGGTTGGTGTGTGCGATCCACGCGGAGGGGTTCTTGGCAAGCGTATCTCGCCAGAGCGTCTCCAGATCCCTGTATACGTACCCCTGCCGCCAGGTCAGAACGCCGAAAATACCCAGGATCACACCCGGAATGATCACACCCCAGGGCGAACGACGCTGTTTGTGTGAGTCCTGGTCGGCGGATATTCCGCGCGGAGAGCGGCTGTGCACACCACCCAATCGAGCCAATAGCGCCGCGCCCAGAGTGATGGGCCCCATGCTTGCCAGGTATTGCAGGTGATCCGCCACGAACGAGTACTGCATCATGTACACATTGATGAAGCCAAGAGCGGGGAGAAGCGTACCGCCGAAATACAGCGTGGCAGCCAACGGGCCTCGACCGAGTCGCTTGCGAAACGCAAACAACACCGCCACCAGTGCTGCGGCGGCGATCGGGAAAAGATACGCCCAGACTTGGGCCTCGGTGACTGTCCAGCGGTAGTAAATGAACGACAGGTTCGCGGGCCAGACGAGCTTCCAAAGGTAGAACCACAGCGCCCGCCCGGCGACCAGCGTTCGCTCAATCATTGAACTGTCCCATCTCGCCCCTTCGGCGCCGACGCGTTCTTTTTCCACCCAGGCGGTGATGAGCCCCATGGCGATCGCGATCGCAAACATCGGTACAAGCGGCACGATCTCGCGCACTTTGATGCGCCCGCGTTGCCACCACCGTACCACGAGCATCGCTGCCGGCCAGGTGCACGCGGCGGTCTTGCTGAGCAACGAGCACGCGAAACAGATCAACGCGCCGGCATACCAGCCCCAATGCCGCGTGGATTCGTTACCCTTTCGCGTCCACGCGGCGAAGCGTATGTAGCACAGCGCGGCGGAGAGGTAGAATACGCCTGATAGCACGTTCTTACGTTCTGTGATCCACGCCACGGACTCGACGTGGACGGGATGCAGCGCGAACAATGCGCCGGCCAGCCACGCGCCCGGTACGCCGATCCGTTTCAACACGCGCCACAGCAGAATTCCGACCAGCGCCTGCAACGCTACGTTGACGATATGGAAGCCGAGGGGATCCAGACCCCAGAGCTGCCGCTCGGCCCAGAACATCGTGAAAACCAGCGGGTAGTACTGCGGTGTCGCGTGGAAGTCGAGCCAGATCCGCTCCAGGGCGTTCGGCGAATTTAGGGCCGGAATATCAACAACGTAGACGTCGTCGTCCCAAATGAACCCGCCTTGCACGGCAGGAATGTAGGCGATGAAGGTGGCCGCAGGGATGGCAAGTAGACACAAGAGCCCGAGGATCGAGCCACGTTTCTTGCGGGGCGCCGCACCTTCCATTCTCCCTTGCCCGTGCCCTGCACCGACTCGGCCTGGTGACGTGTCCGGCCGCGCGGTGGCTCGAGGTGATTGCGTGCGATCACGTCGGCGCCGTCTTGTCATGACAGATTTAGCGGATTGTTATTTGGCTACACGAGTCGACATTGCCGGGGGCAACGTATCGCCGCACCGATCCCAACAGGATACTGTGTGGTCATTGTACGCTGAAATGACCTACTACGCTCGCAATGCGATAGCCGCTTGCCGGAAGATCCGACCGAGCCGCGACCGCAGGCGTCAAATTGAGTGCCCAAGCGATAGGCCGGGCTGCTGCGCAGTCTAATCCCCGTGATAACTCCGAATGATCTCGCTGGCTTTGTTACTCGCCAGGTTCAACGCGCCCAGGGCCTGACTGGCGGCGGTGCGTAGGGTCAGGTTGCTTTCATCGCGCGCCAGTTCGACCAGCGCAGTGATTTGGCCTTCGTTCAGCAGGCTTCCGTTCCGCTTGGCGGAGGACGCGAGCGACGTGAGGGCCGAAACCCGAAGGTCCGTCGCGTGGGCATCGTCCAGAGCCATGGCGGCGATCCCGCTCTGTGCCGATGGTGTGCCAAGATAAGCTAATGCCGCCGCCGCCGCGGTCTGAAGCGATTCCTCTTCTGAGCGGAGAGCCGCAAGCAGTGCCTGTTCCGCTTCGCCGGCGCGAAAAACGGTGCGGCCATCCGCCGCGATATTCCGCAGGGTTTCGACCGCCTCCAGGGCGATTGTCACGGCCGAATCTCGCCCGGGATCCGATTGCCCGGTTCGCTCACGAAGGCGCGTGAAGGCGTCGACCAAGTCGGTGTCATCACTGTCCGCGTCAACGGATTCGACGTTTGTGTCACTATCAGCCATGGTCTCCGCGGCCAGAGCGTGACTTGGTTTCGTGAGAATGACGACGGGCATTTGCGAAAACAAGTATTCGCCGCGCATTTGTTGCAGTGCCGTCTCCAACGGGGGGTCAGACAGATCGCTCGCCAGGAACAGGCCCCGTAGCGACTGTACCTTGTCACGAGCCTGTTCCAGCGCCCGGTAGAAGCTCGAATCGCCGATGACTTTCAGGCCTTCCGATCGCAGCGCCGCCATCACACGGTTGAGATTCGCCTGATCCGCATCGACCACCACGACGTGATCCTCGCCCGTCAGCGAAACTGCGGCCGCCAATTGCGGCACTACATATTGATCACCGGCGAACGGGGATTTGGGAAGTGCGGCTCCAAGCGCAAGCGCGGCGCGAACCCGAACGAGAAGATCGGGGAACTGCAACGCCTGCACGAGTGGCTGTTTGTAGTCCTCGGTGCCGATCAGCGAGGATTCGCCGGCGGTGACGCGAAGGGCCTCAATGGCACCGAGTGCCACGGCCGAATCGTTGTCACGGACGGCTCGCGCCAGCATCAAATGGGCGTAGCGCGGTCCGGCCGCCTGCGAAAAATACAGAGCACGAGGGAAGACGCTCGGACGAGTGGCATCCGCATCGCCGGTCTCGTTCGGGTCGCCGCTCTCGACGTTCATGCCGAGGCGCGACTCACGGCGCGTGTTGGCGGCAAGCCATAAGGCGATGGCATCAGCCCTGTCGGGCTGCAGCAGAAGCGCTTCGCCGCAGCATCGCATGGCCATGACCGTGCCGAATATTCGTTCCGGCACCTGGACAGCGGAAAGCGCCTGGTTGTCTGTGTTCCAGTACCACACGTTGGCCGTTGCCATGGACGGGTCTGCGCTGACGGCATCGTCGCCACGGTAATACCGCTCGGCCAATTGCACGAACAGGTCCGCGGCACGACCACTGACGGGTCGTCCCTGCCT
>Ga0055452_10000067_pt1 | contig 22041 bp, 18 predicted proteins | sample China_Galinas_PW_6_FD_57735 | JGI IMG/M metagenome (GOLD analysis project Ga0055452, IMG submission 57735) | Wetland microbial communities from San Francisco Bay, California, USA, that impact long-term carbon sequestration - China_Galinas_PWC_D2 | ecosystem: Environmental > Aquatic > Marine >... | reverse complement strand
TGGCGGCGCGTATCGCCATGGGCAGGGCGTCAGTGTCATTCGTCGCGGCATTTCGATCGCTCGGCGCGGCGGCTCAGGAGTCCCGATTTTTCAGTCTGCGTCAGGATGAGGCGCAGCGCGTCAGAGCGCAATGGGTACGCGCGGCGCAAGACCTGAATATGGCAGAAGCTAAACTCCGCGTGTGGTTTGCGCGTGAAGATCTTGCCGGCCGAGCGGAACGTCTCGATCGCATTTCCGTGGAGTCATTACGTGCGTGCATCGACGGCGACGAAGTCGACGCCGATCGCCTTGTGCAATCAGTATTGTCCATGGAGCGGCAGGCGATCGCGTTCGCCGAAGAGGCCGTTACCGGACCGGCACATCCGCGCCGTGCCTTGGTGCTACGTGAACTCCTGCGTAGGGCAGTGGCCCAAATGGAAGCTGTCGCTGACGGCTGGGCGCGGAACGATTCGTGAATCGAATCGGAGAGAGTGTTACCCGCCACGGGGTGTGCTGCGCGCGTGACGCGCCCGTGCCCGCTTGAAGCGACTGACAATCTGTGCGATCGAGGAGAGAAGCTTCTCTCCCTCGGGCGTGGATTCCATTCCGACAAACTGGAAACCCAGCCACACGCGACCGTCGCGGTCCGGGTCGGCATGGCGTAATACGGCATCGAGAATCAGGGCGGGCGTACCCGGTTTGATTGTCATGATACACCGGTACGTGGCGCCGACGCGCACGTCGTTTGACGCTCCGGTTTTGATGCGCATGCCGCCTGCGGAGATGTTCTCGAGTTGGCCGTGCCGGGTCTCCCTGTCGGAAGACGCCGTTTTCCCCACGTTTTCTTCCAATCGAAACCGTACGGGGATGACAACGCCTCTCGGCGGCGCCGCCCGTTCATAGGCACGGCGCTGCAACTGCCGCAATTCTCCGCTCCACTTGAGACGGGCGATCTCCTCACCCTCGTGAGTATCAAACCGTTCGAGGACGGCACCGAACATGCACTTCTTGTGCCCGTATCGAAAGGAGACGCCCAGCGTGGCGCCTGGCGCGGGAGCGCCTTGACCGGCCGTCATACCTGACGTAGTCAACTCAATGCCGCCGTCGTGGCGGTCTCGCGAGTGGAAACCGCATTTGTAGGCGCGCCATCCGTTCGGACTGTGAAAGCTCACAATCCCCTGGAAATCTTCGCGGACGGCAACGTCCAAGATGGTCTCGGCTTGATGGCCGGAGACGACTTGTATGGCGCTCATGATTGGTCGTCCTGACTTTTGGTGTCGTATGCGTCCTTCAGCATTTCGGTGATTCGCGCCCTTTGCTCGGCGTCCGACATGTCGTCGAATTCGATTCCAACGACGGTGTGGCCGTGCGTTCCCGCGGGTGTGCGGCTGACGATGCGCCCCGTTACCGTAACGATCGGCTGGTCGGCGGCGATCGTAAAGGACACAGTCAGATGCTCGTAGTCCGAAAGAAGCATCGCGTCCGCATGCGACATTCTGCATGCGAATCCGTCAGGGCTGAGATTGAGCAATCTGCCGCGAAGCGTGGCGCCGGCGCTCGCTTTGCTGCCGCAGAGGTCTACAAAACGCGCGGCCTGAAACTGATGGCGGCGGGTCCTTCGGCGTTCCATTCTCAGAACGGTCTTCGGACGCGGAATGCGCACTAGTCGTTCGTTACCAAACGTCACGTCTTCGAGGTCTTCGGCGACGAGCTGGTAGACCGTGCCGTCCAATAAGAGATCCGCGTACAGATGACCAAGCGCATTCATCGCCAGCTCAGTCGCGTTTTCACAATGAACGCAGAAGAACAGGTGAGAATCACAGCAATCCACGACAGCGCCGTTCAGCAGTACCGCAGACCGTTCCGCATCGGCGTAGAGCGTCACCTCGGCTCCGTGGCGCGCGGCGCGGATGAAGAGTTCGTTCGTCGCGTCAGCGTCGAGAGGATGGGTCACGGCTTGTTCAGTGGGCATGCTGGCCATTGGGTCATCTCCGGCGGAGTTGTGCGCGCTCCTGCTCGACGATAAAGCGAAGAATAAGCAGCTGGTCTCGCTTTAACCGAGCGCCATTCCAGGGTTTGAACGCGAAGGCAATCCGATACGATTCACTCGACTCCACGATCCGTGTGTGCCGAACGGAACCGAGAAAACAGAATGATTCGTTGTATCCCGGAAGTTCAAAACTGAGAAAATATCGTTCGCCCAGTTCGGGGAGATGCGCCGGCAGGTCTTCCACCAACACAGACGCGCCACCTTCGGACAGGTTGAGGATGCGCCCGACAGAGTGAGCCGCATCGATGCGGCATCCCACCGGGTCCTTACCGGAGGTCTGCGCAAGCCAGACGCACACCGGTTCCGAGGCGTGTAGCGACACCCGTACATGGGCGCGGCGCTGCGAGGGTAACACGCACTCCGGCCGGCGCAGTCTTATGCCGGACCCGCCGGCGCGCCCGTACTTCGTGAGTCGTACGCGGTCCTCTTCAATCAGAGTCGCAAACTGGAGCCGCTGCCGTCGGATCTGAAAATGTGCTGTGGCGGGACGGCGAAGCGGAATGGTCTCGCTGTTTTCTGCATACGCGAGGGCATCCGCTATGATTGCGCTGCCGGTAAGCTCCAGACCTCTTGTTTGTGCGACAATGATGTGTCCGTCCGCGTTCTCGTGGTGCAGCTCCAGTCTGGCGTTGCGAACGCACGCCTGCTCCAGAATCTGGCCTGCTGACAGCGATTGATAGACGGTCCCGGACAAGGGTCAATTCCCCCTAGGATATCTTGCGGGCGCAGCGCTTCCACACACCATCACTTCGGAATGACATTCGGCGTACTTAAACTGAACCGCCGGTGCCCGATAAACGCGGACATTGCGAGTGAAAAGGCGATTGGGGCGAAGTGCGATGTCTCAGGTGCGTGTCAGCGCGTCACGAGTTCGGCCGCTGATTGCGATACACCGTGGTCCGTCCGATCCTCTGCCTGGACGTCGTGCGATGGGGTGTTGTTTTCCCGTGTGTCGCGTGGGCGATACGCGCCGACCATGGTAATGAAGAGCCCCGGCAGTGCGCAGATGAGCACGATAATGCGGATGGCGGCGGCCATGCAGATGATTTGCGACGGGCTGCCGAACGGAGCGAGAAAGAATCGATACGCCAATTCTACCGTTCCTAACCCCTGCGGCGGTCCGGGCAGGGTCTGAATCAGCACACCGGTATAGAAATAGGTGTAATAATCAAGCACGTTGGAGGCGTTTCCCTCGAGCCCCATGGCGATTGCCGTGACGAAATAGGCGCCGATCGCCAACGCCTGCAAGAAAACCGTCAGCAGAATTGCACCGATCAGGGTGCCCTTGCGCCGAGCGAGCACCCGTGCGGTCGTATCCACGCGCTGCAATTGTTCGATCATGGGAAGGCGCTGAATCCACGAGCGCGGGACGAGATACCGGCGCGCCATCGGCGACAGGTAGATGAGCCCACACACGACGCCCATACCCAGTAAGGACAGCACATACGGGCTGAACGAAGCCACCGGACTATCGGACGGTGCCAGCGTCGTGATAAATGCCATGACCAGGAGTAGACTGCCGAGCCCGACGAAGCGATCGAGTAGTACCGTGGTGGCCGCTTCCGTCTTGCGATCGGTGTGCAACGACACGAAATAGGCCTTGAACACATCGCCGGCGTTCGAGCCCAGCGGCGTCGCGAAGTTGAGGAAGTTGCCCGCGAGCGAGAGTTTTACGCACTCCCAATACCCCACGGTGATCTCCTGGGCGCGCAGCATCCACTGAAACCGGAGCGCCTGCGGAAACAACACGGGAAAGTGCATCGCAATGGCAAGAAGTAGAAGGAGTTTGGAACTCTCCCGCCAGGCCGTGGCGAGGCCGTACGTGATCAGCGGATTCTCTTGTTCGTCGACGGCGATTTCATCGAAGGCTATAGTGCGACGCTGTCCGTCGATTTGTTCGACCTCGATAGCCTCTTGCATTTCCGTATTCGGCTGGACCGAGCCTACGATCTCAGTGCCGTCGCGCAACGTCACGTGGTCGCGGAAGGTCACGCCCTGGATGACGATCCACAGCGCGCCGATGCACAACACCAGCCGCAGACAATTGAAGATTCGCTTCTTGGATCGCTTCGTCATACCGAATCCCGGGCCACCGCTCAGCGTCTTGTACTTTATCGGTATCTCGCGACGGCATCCTTCATCGCGGTTGGCGTGACCGCGTTCAAATGCCGCCTTCCGCTCCCTTCCTCGCACGCTCACGCCAACGATGTTCGAACTGCGATACCGTCATGCCGCCGAACTCCGCCGATAGTGCCTCAGCAAAGCCGTCACCGGCCTTCAGTCTCCTGATCATCCCGCGAAGCGATCCCTCCTTCATCCCGGCCAGGAAGGCTATCAGGCTATGCGCAATGGCGTATTGATGAACGCCGATCGGCTCGACGCTGGCCAGCAACGGCGCCACAGGCCAGTCATGCCGGACGTACTGGGCTGCCAGCAGCTCCGCATTTCCTCTCGCCGGGCACCGCTCGCCAAGGACCTGGTCGGACATGAATTCCGCCAAACCCTCGTTCACCCAATTGGGAATCAGTCGCGGCGAGTAGAGGCGGTGGAGGAAGGCGTGGGTCCCTTCGTGTACGAGTGTATATTCAAACCGCTCGAAATCCTCTTCCGCCCGGCCACGGCGAAGTAGCACAACGTGAACATGTCCATTGCGCTCAATGGAGCGAGTGTAGCCGATTGCTTCTTTTCCATCGAACCCGTCGAATGACCGGGCGAACCGCAGGAACCGCGCTTTCGACTCGAAGCAGAACAGAGGGCATTTCGCCAGGAACACCTGCTCCGCTGTGGAGATGCCGAAAACGCGACACAAGGCGGCGTACATCGTCTCGCACGAGTGGACGAGCCTTTCGTGAAACGGTGCGGGCCAGTCCGTCCAGATGAGGAAATGATCCGTCTCGACGAGTTTTACACGCTCGCCCAGGACCTCCTGCACCTTGCGTCCGAACGTGTGGTAGATGTCCGTGACCCGAGCCCGAACCTCGTCGGGTGTCGCCGCCAGGGCACCCGCGTCGCCGAGAAGATCGCCGGATGCGCCGGCCGGGTCGATGGCCTCACCGTCTGCAACGGAGCTTACCGGTTCCGAATCATCCCTTCGTGTGAGTGGGGCTGCCGCGATGTTCGTCGGTTCGGACTGCTTTCTGCGGTATTCTGCGATCGCTTGGCGTACGCCATCCGCCAGATCCGGATCCAATTCTTCGGCCGAGCGGAACAGCGCCGTGGCCCTGGCATTTTTGTGTCTCGAAAGCGCGTAGAGGCCAAGTTGGAGATAGTCGTCGGCCGTGACGTGATCGCGCCCGCCACGTGCCGCGGCCACGATCTTGAAACGAGATCCCACCGCACAATCGGGTGTGACTTCCTTCCACGCCACGACGTACGGCGTGTTTTGGTTGACCAGTACCACACCGTGGTCGTTGTGGTCCACAACCCAGCCCTCGATTTTTCCACCAGTGTAGAGGTCCAGCGCGAGGACTGTCTGTCCTTCCTCGGCGGCGGCGGCGGAGGAGGCGTAGAGGAAACCGGTGATGATGGTGAGGCAGCAAGTCATCGCGAACGATCCCATGAGGTTGTTTGTCTCTAATCGCACGTGGGTCTCGGCGCCGGTGTTCCCCGAAGATACGCTTAGGTGTTCATCACGCTTGTCGTTCGGCATTAACAAACGCGGCATGGGCAAACTTGTCTTCCCGTGGCTTCTCCGCGAACCCACGGGCAAGCTGTCGCTTGCCCATGCCACCCAAAGGTACGAGTTTGAGGAACACTATTCAGGCTCGTCCGGGTCCGCGGCGAGGGTTTCCGCGCCTTTGATGACGGTGACGGCCGGATTTCGTCCGAGCAACTGCGTGAGCTGCGCTCGGTTCATCCGCAGCCGAAGCTCGGTTCCGCTGTTCACATATTGGCGATCCTGTACCTCCGCCAGGCGATCGAAATCCGATACCACTTTTCCCAGATGGTGAGGCACCAACACCGTCACGTCCGCGGTCTTTCCCAGGTACCGCGTGGCCACGACTTCCGCCAAGCGATCAAGCCCCACTCCCGTCTGCGCAGAAATCGGCAGCACATCTGTCTTGCGATACGAAAGATTAGCAGCCAGTTCGGCCGGATCGCCGGCGTCCACCTTGTTCAGCAGGAGAAGTTGCGGCGTCTTCCCGCAGCCGAGTTCGTCGAGGACGGTCTCGACCGACTCGATCTGGCGATGGGCGTTCTTCCCCGTGACGTCAATGACATGGAGCAGCAGATCGGCGTGGATCGTCTCCTCCAGCGTGGCGCGAAACGAAGCGACCAGATGGTGCGGCAGGTCGCGAATGAAGCCGACGGTATCGCTCAGCAGCACGGAGCGCCCCTCGCCGAGATTCCATCGCACCGTTTTCGTATCGAGCGTGGCGAAGAGCATGTCGGCCGCGAATCGTCCGGCTTCCGTGAGCTTGTTCATCAGCGTGCTCTTGCCGGAGTTCGTGTAGCCGACCAGCGAAATGGTGAACTGGTCCTTGCGGGCTCCCGCCTCACGGAGTTTTCGCCGATCGATCTCGGTAATCTCTTTCTGCAAATAACTGATGCGCTTCTGGACTATGCGGCGGTCGATCTCGATCTGCCGCTCGCCCGGACCGCGCGTGCCGACGCCACCCACGGCACCGGCCGCCGTCGCGCCGCCCGCACCGGCGATACGCTCGAGGTGCGTCCACAGACCACGCAGTCGCGGCGCCGTGTATTGGAGCTGCGCGAGTTCGACCTGTAGCTGGCTCTCGCGCGTACGGGCGCGGGAGGCGAAGATGTCGAGGATCAACTCGGTCCGATCGATCACTTTGCGCTCCACGGCCTTTTCCAGGCCACGAATTTGCCTGGGCGAGAGGTCGTTATCGAAGATGACCACGTCGGCCTCGTTGGCCTCGACCCGCTCGACGAGTTCTTCCAGGCGTCCCTTCCCGAGCGCAACGCTCGGAGAGAGCGTCGTCCGCTTCTGGACCATGGCGTCCACGACGATGGCCCCGGCCGATTCCGCCAATGCCGTCAGCTCGCCCAAGGGATCGTTCAGATCGGCGGAGGAATGGGGCAACAAGACGCTGGCCAAAACCGCCCGTTCCTGTGCGTTGTCGAGGCGATCTTCAATCGGCTCGCGAAGCGGGCCGGGGAGGCGCATTCGTGGTTTCGAGTCATTCGGCGTGTTCGATCGTATGGAATGTCGCATAGATTCTCCGCGACATGATACCCGCGGCCCCCGGCATGGGTCAACGGGGCCGATCACCGGGTGGCATGCCCACGCGGCGGGTGCCCATTCTTCGCGCAGCGAAGGGTGGGGGACGGATTCCTGGCGTCAGTAGTCTTCGTTCTCCACCCATTGCTTCGCAATGAATGGGCACCGATGCGACTGATCGCTGAATCGACTTTTGTCCTCAATGCGGCATAATATCCACCATGAGCAACGCGGCACCACGAATGGGGCGGGGCGATCCACACCGCAACTCTGGCGCGGTCACCGATCCGGTCGAGCGATTGGGGTTCGTCGTGGATACGGTGCGCGAGTTGAGCATCCACACGAACCCGCAGGAGTTGATTCAGGTATTCAGGCGCCGTGCCTTCCGGCTCTACGGCGGCGACGCCTCGATGTCATTGAGCCGGCGCGACCTCCAGTGGCCGTTCTACCGCGTCACGCGCAGCACCCGCTGGGACGAACAGATTGATCCCTGGAAGGAACCCGGCCGGCTGCCGCTGCTCAAAGGCGGCCTGCTCGCAGATCTGATCTATGGGGATGAACCCTGCATCCTGAACGGCCTTTGCGTACGCGACGACGATCCGGCCTACGAGTATCTACACGATGCGTGCTCGCTGCTCTGCCTGCCGCTCTATGACGGCGGCGTCGGGCTGAACATGGTTGTTCGAATATCGAGCCAGCCGAACTTCTTCGACAACCTCAAGCTGGCCGATGCCGTGCTGGAAGCCAATCTGTTCGGCCGCGCCACCTCGAACCTGGTGCAGGCACGCCGCGCCGAGAAGGCCTACGCCGAGCTCGACTACGAGATGAAGCGAGTCGCGCAGATTCAACGCGCGCTCTTGCCCCAACGCTTGCCTCGTATTGCGGGAGTGGACATGGCCGTGCATTATCGCACGGCCGCGCGGGCCGGCGGAGACTACTACGACTTCTTCGATCTGGGCGACGGTCGCTGGGGAATCCTGATCGCCGACGTCAGCGGCCACGGCACCCCCGCGGCGGTGGTGATGGCCATCACACGCTCAATCCTGCACAGCCAGTGTCACGAGTGCAAATCGCCCGGCGAGATGCTGGCGATCGCCAACGACCAATTGGCCCGCCAGGCGGAGCAATACGACTCGACGTTCGTCACCGCGTTCTACGGCATCTATGCACCCGAACAGGGCGAGCTGTCGTATGCCTGTGCCGGTCACTGCCCGCCGCTGATCATCGCACGCGACGGTACCTTGACCGAGCTATGCGACGTACAGACGCTTCCGCTGTCGGTTGATGAGGGAACGACCTACCCGGAATCCAAACGCAAGATCGTCTCCGGCGACACGATTCTCCTCTATACGGACGGCATCACCGAGGCCGCCAACGAGGCCGGCGAACTGTACGGCTTCCGGAGATTCCTGAACTGCGTCACGGAGGATGCGCCCAACGCCCAGCACATCGTCGACTGCATCAACCACAAGGTCCTCGCCTTCACCGGCAACGCCCCGGCATACGACGATCAAACCCTGCTAGCGATGAGGGTGGAGTAGGAGTTCGGGCTTCAGATTATTCCAAGTGGCTTCCACGCCGAAATCAGAGCCGTGGGCGCGAGCCCACGGACCGGAGCCAGAGCCACGCGGCGCAAGCCCGCGGACATTGCGTCGAAGTTCACTGTCACCGGGCTTGCGCCCGGCGCTCTGACCACGGTGCCATAACCGTCAATTGCCAATTCGATTGCGCAGCACGGTGAGTCGCGCTCACACCACCCTCGTTCTCTCCGTCCGCAGCGTATTTGCCGCGACTGGACCCAGGTCACCTCTGACGCGCATCGATGGCTTATGGAACTTCATGAAGCATGCCAAGTCGATCGGCGAGCGGACGAGGATGAAGTCGGACTTGACGGCCTTGATGGTGCAATTGCAGAAGTCCGGCCTGCCGAGGAAGAAGGCTCGGGCCGGGACCCTGCCGCCCTTGCGCAGTTTGTTAGGCACCTGTTTGTCGACTGTATTGTCTACACTCTTCGCAAAAATCCAACGTACGTAGGCTCGTATTCGCGATCGGCGCAACCAGTAGTTATCTGAAACAACAGTGAAGTCAGTAAAACTTTAGGCACAACTGCACATCACATATATAGATTCAGGTGCACAGATCTGTATTTCCCTTGACGCATGATTTGTATGTGGGTAGTATCTGCATCACGGCCAAGGGAGTATGCCAGACAAATCGCCGCGTGCTCGGTCGTCACTAGGATCATACGATGCCTCAACGAGCCTGCTTCGAGAGTTGAGGAGGTCTAATCGAAGATTAGTGTAGCGCGTTACATGCACAAATCCTTCGCGTGGCGTCGATTGGCGTCGCGCTGAGTCGGCATGATGGCTCAGGCGCATGCGTTCCAGCCTCTCGGATGGTGCGGTATCCACGATGCGCTACGCTTGTTGAGGATTGTATGTAGGTGCAGCGATCGACACGCGCGTGACGGCGCGTCCTGGAGTCGGGAAGTAGCCCACATCGGTCCTGCTGATGGCGCGTGTCGGAACGACAAGTGCAATTGTGCTTGGCTTGACGACAGGGGTGATCTTGTGCAAGCGGCATTCAATCGAACGGGTCGCCATGACGAACTGATGGCGACGGGAAGAATGGTCCTGCAGGCGATCGTATTGGTCGCCGGTGCGCGCCTGATGGCGCTGGCCGGAAGTGCTGACGGTCATGTGTGGCTGGGCTGGTTTGCGCTCGTGCCTCTGTTCTTTGCCATTCGTTGGTGTCGACCGGTGTGGGCGTTTGTCTGCGGTGCGATCTGGGGCGGGGCACTGTATACCTTCTCGGCCGGCCAGAGCGCGTCGGCCGCGGCGCCCGCGATCGCAAACTTCCTTCTGCTCACGACATCGCCGGCCGTGTACACGTGCCTTGGCGCTCTGCTTACACGCCGTATCGGGTTTAGCCCTGTTGCGTTGGCTGTCGGCTGGATGGGGGTCGCGTTTGCACTCCATCATGCCGGGTCGCACATGGGATTGTTCGGCGCGCAGGAGGGGCATCTCGGTGCGCTGGATTGGATCAGCCAGGCCCTCGGGTGGATCTTCATCAGTTTTGCGTTTGCCCTGGTAAGCGCGTGGCTCGTTGTCGTATTGAGCGGCGTACGTTTGTGTGCCGGAGATCGCCGCACGCCGACGTCGATCGACGATTACACGCTCTATTTGGCCCCGCAGACCTTTGCGGGGTTTCCACTTTTCTCCGTTCCTGCATCACATCCTCGCGCTCCACCGATATCGTCTTACTTCCCATCGTATCGATAGTCGACGAGAAGGATCGACTCGCAGAACGACAGCCTGTTGACTTGATAAGTGTGTGTACTTCCGTCGTGTCGAACCGGTCCGCGCAAGCGATGGCTGCGCGTGAGTATTGCCGCACGACATTTCTAGCAAGGCCTTCCTCGGCTTCAGAACGAACACAGTGTTGATTATCGACGCTGGAACGCATTGGAACAGGCGTGCCACGACATTTGTTCTGAAAAACGCCGGCGAAATGTAGGCAGGAGAAGATATTGTGACTAGAACATCTGTAGCAACTTCAAGAGGTTTAAGAGAGGTGGCTTTTGGCCGTGGGGGTCTTTTCGCCGCGGCGTTGATATGCGCCGCAACGATAGCCCAAAACTCGTTTGCGCAGACAGTAGTGTCGCAGGGCGAAGACTATTGGCGTACGATTTCGATTCCTGGTGCAGAAACTAACTACAGCTTCTCGGATGTGCCTCTTCCGGCGGACTTCTTCGGCCCGGGCTCGGATCCGTTCACTGGCACCGTACAGTTGGAAGGACTCCCCCTGCCCGGTCTGGGCCAGTATGACACCATCGTCCGCCGAAACGCAGACACAGCACCGCTTAATATCACAGACTCCGATACGGTGCCGATCGAAATTGTAGCGCTCAGTCTTCAGAGTATCGATCCGATTACAGTGACGTTCAACGGAGGTATGAACCCGGCGGAGTATGATGTTCGTGTCTGCCTGTCCAGTTCGCCGCAGGGCATTGGATCGATGAGCATTACGAGAACGGAAGCGTGTGGTGGAACCTATGTTGCGGACTTCCCGGTGGTGCCCAAGTTCATTCTCACGCCGACCGGCGGGGGGTCGGCGCTAGCTCTCGATTGTGGTGTCGAGGGGTGCAATTTGACCCTAGGAACTGATGGTGTTGCGGATTGGGCTGAGGTTGGCGGTGCTTGTCTGGACCTGCCTACATGCGGGATTCAGACGGGTAGCGCCTCAGTCAACATCGATACCGATTGCGACGGGGCCGACGACTACGTGACCGTCGGCGGTTCCGCCAATTTCCAAGTAGGAATGAAGCCGCCTACCGTTGACAATGCATGCGGATTCGTCATAACAGACGACCTTGAGCAGCGCCTGGCGGCCATACTGGGTTTGCATAACGTGTTCGTTTGGACGACTCTGCCAAATACAGGCGATATTGATCCCTTCCCCGACGCCTATGACAACTGCCCCGATGATCCCAACCCCGACCAAGCGGATAGCGACGGAGACGGTATCGGTGATGTATGCGACGTTGAAATCCCCACCGTCTCGGAATGGGGCGTCGTAGCAATGCTGCTGCTCGTGGTCGCGGCGGGAACCATCGTATTCCGTAGATTCCGTATGATCCCCGCAGGTGGGCAGTAAGGACCCGTGAGGCAGGACCTCACGCCCGTGGCTCGGTGGAACGCGTGAGCGACGGATATGGTCGCCGACGTCATCGTGACAAGGGGTCGGCGGCCTCACGGTCGTGAAGTGACATTCTCGTAAGAGTGCGCCGGGGGTGAACGAGCATCCGACCCATGGGACGATGGTCCGTTGGAAGGATGCAACGTTCACCCCCGGCTTTTTGGTCGATGCCGGAAAGCCGCAGGGATCGCCGCACGAATACGTACTGAAACGTGGAAGCGAGGCCGAATCGGACGTGAATTGTCGGCATTGAATGCCCAGGTTGCGCGGCCGTTCGCCAGTGCCGGCATCCCGGTATCTCGTACCGCAGGCATCCTTGCCTGCTCCTCAACCGCATTGCCGCACGCATCCTTGCCTGCTCCTCAACCGCATTGCCGCACGCATCTGCGCCTGCCGACTGATTGCGGTTCACCGACTAGGGGACCAACGACGATCACTCGCGAACTTGTAAGCGCTGGAGGTGCCACGCGCACGCGCCGCGCGAGAGTGTCATCGCGGAGGCACAGACAAGAACGTACTTTGCGGAACGAACTCATTCGCGAGTACCACTTCAATTCCGACAGGACGGCGTACGTAAAGACCGGGGCCCTGGTCGATCGGATCTGTAGGTGGTCCCGACGCCCGGCGCGGCGAATCGGTCAGAGCCCCAGGCGCGAGCCTGGGGACACTCTCGGCCGCCGCACAGTGTCGTTGCGTCGCCACCCTCCACTATGTCTCGTCACCAGCGCTCGGGGCCCTAATGGCGTGCAACCTCTGATGGCGGCACGGCAACTCGCGCCGCTCACACCACCTTCTCAATCTCCGTTCGCAGGGCATTCGCCGCGGCCTGACCCAATTCGTACTTCACGCGCATCGATGGCTTGTTGATCTTCATCATGCGGGCCAAATCGATCGGCGTGCCGACGAGAACCAGGTCGCATTTGACGGCGTTGATGGTGCGCTCCAGTTCCTTCATCTGCTTCTCACCGTAGCCCATGGCCGGCAGAATCTCGGTCATGTGCGGGTATTTCTTGTAGACACCCTTGATCGAGCCGACGGCAAAGGGGCGAGGATCGACGATCTTCCTGGCACCGAACTTCCTTGCCGCGACGTGCCCCGCACCGTAAGTCATTTCGCCGTGCGTCAGGGTCGGACCATCCTCGATGACCAGCACGCGCTTGCCCTTGACGGCCTTGGGATTGTCCACGCTCACCGGCGACTTGGCCTTGATGATTTTCGCACCCTTATTGATGCGCTTGATGTTGTCGACCACCGTTTTGATATCCGCCGCCTTGGCCGTATCCACTTTGTTGATGACCACGACATCGGCCATACGTGCGTTGGTTTCGCCGGGGTAATAACCGACCTCATGACCGGGGCGGTGCGGGTCCGCGACCACGATGTACAGGTCCGGCTTGTAGAAAGCCATGTCGTTGTTGCCACCGTCCCAGAGGATGACGTCCGCCTCTTTCTCCGCGCGCTTGAGGATGCGGGCGTAGTCCACGCCGGCGTAGATGATGTTGCCGGCCTGAATGTGCGGTTCGTATTCCTCGCGTTCCTCGATGGTGCAGTCGTGTTTGTCCAGATCGGAGAGCTTGGCGAAACGCTGACAAATCTGCTTGGTCAGATCGCCATACGGCATGGGGTGACGGATGGCCGCCACGCGCTTGCCCATCGATTTGAGAACCTCCGTCACCGCCCGCGACGTCTGGCTCTTGCCGCAACCCGTGCGTACTGCGCAGACGGCAATCACCGGCTTACTCGACGGGATCATCGTGTGCCGCGGGCCCAGCATGCGGAAATCGGCGCCGGCCGCATTGGCGATGGCCGCCTTATGCATGACCTCCGCATGGGGAAGGTCGGAATACGCCATAGCCACCTGATCGACGTTGTGCTTCTTGATCAACTCGACGAGTTTCTCTTCCGGCTCGATAGGGATTCCCTTGGGGTAGCGACGGCCACAAAGTTGTGCGGGATAAGTGCGCCCGTCGATGTCCGGGATTTGGGCGGCCGTAAACGCCACCACGGCGTAGCGGGCGTGGTTTCGCCAGAAGGTGTTGAAATCGTGAAAATCGCGTCCCGCCGCGCCGACAATGATGACCTTGATCTTCTTCGCAGCCGCCATGAGTCCTCCTTGGTTGAGCCAGTTTCCAAAGCGTCACGCCGTCGCCCGCGGAGCCGCGAGCTTCCCCGATGCCTCCGACCGCGGGAGGCGTATCGTGCGGCGAAGGAAATCGCCGCGTGGGCGTGTACCTATCAATGGAGAATCTACGGCAATCGGGTTGGATCGGCAAGCGGGTGAAGCGACCGTGCAGCGACGTCATTCACGAACCGGGCGCCCGGCCCGATAGGATTCGAGCTGCCCTTCAAGGCGTTGACGCATCGCGTCGGGTAGGGGGACGGCGTCGTTCGCCAACATTCGGTCGATCAGGCGGACCGCCCCGGCGTAGTCTCCGGTGGCAGCTAACGCCGCGGCGTGTGCCTCTCGCAAAGCGGGTAACACCGGCTGATTCCCATGATCGAGAGCGGCCGTAAGGGCCAGCGCCCTCGTGGCATCGCGAAGATCGTCTTCGGAAGTCGTGGCGAGCACCCAGGCCAGCTTGGCGCTGAGGATCTCGTGGGACGGCATCAAGCCCAAGCCCTCTTCCAGGAGTTTGATGGCGCGCCTCGTCTGATTCCCACGAATCAGAAGCTCACATGCGCGTAAGCGAGCGAGGGCGTCAAGGGGTTGTACTTGGAGCGCCGTCGTGAGGGTGGCCAGCGCCTCTGCGGAGCGATCCTGTTTGTCGAGGAAGGAGGCAAGCGCAACGTAAAGAAACGAATCTTCCGGATTCGAGGCTATGGCCTGGCGGTACAACGATTCCGCCTCCCGAGTTTTGCCGAGCAAATGTTTGATGCCGGCCAAAGCGATACGCCGCACCGGATCAACCGGACGAATGGCGAGTGCTGCCTCATAATGCCGCTCGGCGGTCTGCAAGTCTCCGAGTTCGAAGGCGCTGAGTGCCAGCGCGATATGTGCGCCACGGTTTCCGGGGAGGATGCTGAGTGCGCGGCGGGCATGATGCTCCGCCTGTTCGAATTCCCCTCTCTCATTGAAGGCGGAGGCGAGGTTGGCATGTGCCGATCCGGTCTCCGGCGCGTAGTGAATCACCGTTTTCCAGAGCGTGACAGAATCGTGCCATATACGTGTCTGGGCGCGCGTGAGCACGACGAGGGTAGTCGACACGCCCAGGCATGCCGTGGCGATCATCCACCGCAGCACAGGGCGACGCCTTGACAGCGCGTGCCACGAGGTTTGGATAGCGCCGGCGACGAGAATCGCCCAGGGCGTGCATGACAAATAGCTGTAACGATCGGCCACGATTTGCTGGCCACTCTGCGCCAAACCGAGGACCGGCGCGAGCAGCACGATGTAGCTCGCCCATGCAAGAAGCAAGGCCGGATGCCGTTTTCGAAACCGCCAGCAGATCGCGCTAATGGCGATCGCGATTACGGCCGAAACGACGTTCGGTATGTCAAACGCCGTGGCGTGCGGGTTTTGTTCATACAACGGAATGAGGCCCACCGGCCACAGGGTCGAGCGGATATAGAAGATGCAGCCATAAAAGGCCTGCCCGATCCGGAGATCGAGCGGATGATCCGCCAAGGATCGCAACGCTCCGGCTTCCGCCTGCGCGTTCAGGGCCAGCACCCCAACCGCGACGGCGGGCGCGAGGTAATATAGCTTTTCTCTCAAGATCCGTGCGACGCCGCAGGCGGGACGGTGGGGTCCTCGTCCTGAAGTGCGTTGGAGTGGGTACCAATCCAGCAGCAGAAGGAGGAACGGCAGCGTGATCCCGGCAGCCTTCGACAAAAGTGAGAGTACATAGCACAACAACGAAGTCGAGAGCCACGCGCGACGACCACCGGTCGCCCGCGCATCGACCATTTTCAGATAGGCCAGCAACGACGCCATGAGCCAGGCGCCGCTAAGCACGTCTCGGCGTTCTGTGGCCCACGCGACTGATTCGACCCGCAGGGGGTGAATCGCGAACAGGGTCGCGGCGAATAGGGCGAATGCCGCGGTCACGCCGGTCTCTCTTTTGGATGCCGTGGCGAGTAAGCGCAGGGCCACAAAGTAGAACAGGACACAAGTCGTGATATGCAGTACGAGATTCGTAAGATGATAGCCGAACGGCTCTAAGCGCCAGGCGTACCAATCGATGGCGAACGAGACCCAACTCAGAGGCTGGTAGTGCCCGGCATGTGAAGTCGTGAACATCCAGTGCAGATGGTCGGCCGAGAGCCCACGGTAGGATTCGTTGTGTACCAGCGTGTGGTTGTCGTCCCAGTTGACGAACTCATTCCGGAGTGCAGGGGCGAATGCGACGGCCGTGACACCGACAAGCAGAGCAATATGGATAATGGCGATACGGCGTGGTCCATGCTCTCTGTCGATAGCTTCGACCTCACGCGCCGCCGCGCTGCCATTCTGGTGAAAGTGCATGCACCAGAGTGTATCGTCGGTGCCCGTCCGATCCCAGCGTTTCGAGCCACAGGCTGATTCATCTCAAAACACCGGCCCGTGAACCGGCGGACGGCGCAGTAGGATTCGGAACACTTGATTGGCGAGTACGCATACTTAGTCGGAGGTAAACAGATGAAAAAAAGGCCGCCGACCGTAGGTCGAACCTCCGTCGACGACCCGTGTCATCCGCTGAGATAAGCTACCTGTCTACTCCTCCCGCGACTGCGCAGCCGGCCGCTGATACTCGACTGCCTCCTCTCCAGTTCAGCCCGGTAAGGATCGGAGGAGCGGGTAGCGTATCTTTCTGCCAGCCCGGACCCCGCACGATCACGCACACCATGCGATTCTGCTCTGCCTCGTCATCCGGATACACCAATTCCGTGCGATAGTGTTCAAAATACCCGTTCCGGTCTTCCGTTCCTTCAATGATGACTCGCTGCGAGGCGGCGTGCCCGTCCACAAAGGATCGATTGTAGGTCCAGTCCTGGCCGTGCCAGCCTCGAACGACCTTCGTCGGGCCCGGATCGATACCTTCCTCACCGAGCACCGCCCTGCAGTCCTCTTTCTCGCGTTTCGTTTGCCACACCAAGCGTCCGATGTTTTCTTCATAGTAGAGCGTCCTGGACGGTGACGCTACGCGGGAAATGGGACGAAGATACGGTGAGTTACTCCAAATAGGTCCACCACTGACCCAGGAGATATAGAATTGATTGCAAGCGTAGCTGGTCCCGAAGTGGTCATACGACGACCGGTCGGTATTGCGGATCCAGTCGGCGCAGTGGGCGCCACGGGGCGGTCCATCGTCCGCCGGGCATTTGAAAAGATCCAGTTCAAGTTTGGTATCAGCGGCGGCCCCATCCGGATTGAATTTGCCGGTGGGGCCTTTTTTGCTGTAATCCGGGAAGCCACCTGTATAGAGAATATCGTTAAGGGGACGTGACGACGGTCCGAATCCGGCCTTTGTCCCGAAGCGGGAGGTCAGGAAGAACTCCGCGCCGCCGGAACCGGGAACCCAACCCGGATCGCCGATGCCGGCTTTTCCGCCCCATTCGTAGGTTCCGATGTGACTCGGATTGTCCGCCTCCTGCTGGAACTGCAGGGCATGGACGGGGATGGCGATGCCACTGGAGTCATCCGCGGAATAGACGCGACTACTCGTCCCTACGCCTTTGAGGTTCGACAGACATGCCGTTTGCTTGGCCTGCCTGCGGGCATTCTCAAGCGAAGGAAGCAGGATTGAAATCAACAGCGCGATGATGGCGATCACCACCAGCAGTTCAATGAGTGTAAACGCCAACTCGCGGATGACCCTTTGTGAGCCCTCATTATGCTGTGTCGTAATCACTTCGCTGCTCCCGAGGAAGAAAGCCGTCTAGTACGCTGTTTCACAAGTCCTGCGACTATGCGGGGCAATCGGGACACGCGGAAATTGGTCTTGCGTTGTACACGGCTTGGGTTCGCCAGACCGTTCCACCCGCCATCGTAGTCGCGTTATTTATGAAACACGGTACCAGCCGCTCCTATTCCGTTCCGGGATAGCCATGGTGGCGCGCCGCCGCGCCCGGCTGGAACCCGATGCCGAATAGCCTCTTGCTTCAACAGACAAGCACGAGAACGGCCTTTGTGACCATTCCATGAAACACCGCCCGCTACAAAAGGACGGAAAAAGAACGATATCTTCGAAAAAAATCTCATGCGGGAGGTATTACCGCTCGTGACAGTGAAACCGTGCTCCTCTTGGTACCTGTAGATCGGCTTTGGCGAGGTTCAAAGAGCGTGCCGAACGGCTTGCTGAGTGCAACGCGCACCGCCGGCGATCAATGGTAACGGAATTGCGATGGTGCCCCGGACGATCTTCGACGGGTCCGCGACGTGGCGTGCGGATTCCGTTCGCAAAATGAAGTGCGGTCGATGAGCATTCGAGTCGCACGGTTATTATGCATGGTGCTGCAAGAGACCTGTTCCTGTACCGAGACCGGGCGGATCATCCAACACGAAGCGCGGCGTTCCGGCTTTCGCCTTCGTTTGCCCAGTGCCAGCGCTACGACAGTCATGAAGCGTATCAAGTCAATCAACTTTCCCGCCAGGGAATTCGCGATTCCGTAGCGGTAGCTCGCCCTCGTGACTACGCCAAGATAGTGGGCGTCCCGGTGCCGGCCCGATACAAGTGTTTCAATCGTCCGACTGATTCTTCTGAGTGCGACACCGCGGGTCGGCGGAGAATGAAAGAGGATTCGGAGCACTCATTTGTGAGACGCAGGCAGGGAGCGCATGCCGACACGAGCCATGCCGCGCGCCGCACCATGGACTTGCAGCGCCCTCATCGCGAGATCTTCCAAGGCGGAATTCCCGCACAGGTGAGTCGTTGGCGATGCGGGATCAAACAAAAAGGCCGCCGAACGAAGATCAGACTTCGGTCGGCGGCCTCTGTCATCCGCTGGGACTTCTTAATCGGCTCCGGCGACCACACATCCGGCCGATGAAACTCGACCGCCCCCGCTCCACCTCAATCCGGTTACGATTCCAGGTGCAGGCAGCGTGTCCTTCTGCCAACCAGGCCCTCGCACAATGATGCACACCGAACGAGCCTGTTCCTCTTCGTCGTCCGGGTACACCAATTCGGTGCGATAGTGTTCGAAGTAACCGTTCCGGTCTTCCGTGCCTTCAATGATGATTCGCTGCTGTGCGGCGTGACCATCCACGAAAGAGCGATCGAACGTCCAGTCCTTACCGTGCCAGCCACGAACGACCTTCGTCGGGCCCGGATCAATCCCCTCGCTACTGAGCACAGCTTTGCAGTCATCTTTTTCACGTTTGCAATGCCAAGCCAAGCGTCCAATGTTTTCTTCATAGTAGAGGGTTCTGGAGGGTGACGGTATACGGGACAGTGGGCGTAGATACGGTGAATTACTCCAAATAGGTCCGCCGCCTTGCCACGACGTAAAGAACTGGTTGGTGGCGAAGCTGGTGCCGAAGTGATCGTAGGATGACCGCTCGGAGTTGCGGACCCAATCGATGCAGTGGGCACCACGCGGAGGTCCATCGTCCGCCGGGCACTTGAATAGATCCAATTCCAGTTTGGTATCCGCGATCGCCCCGTCCGGATTGAACTTGCCGGACGGACCCTCTTTGCTGTGATCCGGGAAGCCGCCCGAGTAGAGAATATCGTTAAGGGGACGCGTCGCAGGTCCGAACCCCGCCTTTGTCCCCCAGCGGGACGTCAGGAAATACTCGGCGCCACCCGCACCTTGCACCCAACCCGGATCGCCGATGCCGGACTTGCCGCCCCATTCGTAGGTTCCGATGTAACTCGGATTATCTCGATCCTGCTGAAACTGCAGTGGATGGACCGGAATGGCAATGCCGTTTGCATCATCCGCCGCATACACGCGACTACTCGTCGAGATGTTCTTGACGTGCGAAAGACATGCGGATTGCTTCGCCTGCCTGCGTGCGTTCTCGAGCGAGGGAAGCAGGATGGAAATCAACAGCGCGATGATGGCAATCACCACCAACAGCTCGATGAGGGTGAACGCCGACTTTCGGTTAGCCCACCATGGGCCATTGTGCTTCAGTGTGGCTTTCATTTTGTTGCTCCCAATCTAGAATACCGCCTGGTTCTACCTGTTACCAGCCGGACTCGCCATTATTGGCAATCTGGTTCAGATGGCAAGTGAACGCACCCGGCAAGAAGCCAAGGCCCATTCGCCCCATAGTCAGGCCATCAAGCCCGAAAACCGCGCTTGTGGCCACTTCATACAACACCACACGCTTGAAAAGGACGGAAAAAAAGATGGAATTTCGTAAAAAACAAACACAATCAGGATGTTGGGGCGTGCTAGGATGAAGTAGGCGCCCGTTTGGGGCGGGTCATCTCGTGTGGAGTCGTGTCGGTCTGGGTTCGGAGTAGCTCATCGCACACAACAATGAATGTCGCCGTTTGCCATCTTAGCGAAGAGGAACTGTGGGACGGACTCGATCGGGACGCGCCGGATATTCACGAGCACATCAGGTCATGTGCGGCGTGTCAAAATCGGGCGCGGCAATTCGAGTCGACGATCTCGACGATCCGTTCTGTCAGCACCCCGCAGTCTCCGCCTCTGCCCGAACGCGTCGGTCCCTACGCGATTCGGCGGCGTCTGGGCGAAGGGGGTATGGGCATCGTCTACGAAGGGGAGCAACAGAATCCCAATCGGCTCGTAGCCGTCAAGGTGGTGCGGGGTGGGCATCACGTCGACGAGTATCGACTGAAGCTGTTTCAGAGAGAAGTACAGACGCTTGCACGTTTGAAGCACGCCGCCATCGCCAATATCTATGAGGCGGGACGAGACTCGACCGGTCAACACTACTTCACGATGGAACTGGTCCGCGGAAGGCGGTTGACCGACCACGTACGCGATCACGATATGCAGCGTCGGGATCGCCTTCGGCTATTCTGCAAGATCTGCGATGCCATCAACTATGCCCACCAACGTGGCGTGATCCATCGCGACCTGAAACCGTCGAACATCATCGTTGATGACGACGGGAATCCTAAGATCCTGGATTTCGGCCTGGCGCGCATCACGGATACTGACGAAGGGATGGCAATCAGTCGGACGGGAGCCGGGCAGCTCCGCGGGACACTGCCGTATATGAGTCCTGAAGAATCCAGGGGCGCGACGGCCGAGAGTGACGTTCGGAGTGACATCTACTCCCTTGGTGTCGTACTATTCGAGTTGTTAACGGACGAACTCCCGTATGACGCCGGCCGGACGGCATTACACGAGGCCGTGCGTGTCATCTGTGAGGAACCACCCAGAAAGCCGTCAAGCATTGACCGATCGCTGCGGGGTGATCTCGAGACGATTGTACTCAAGGCCCTGGAGAAGGAGCGGGGACGACGATACCAGAGCGCCGCAGCGCTTGCAGAGGATGTAGACCGGTTTCTTTCCGACCAGCCCATCCTCGCCCGCCGTGCGAGCATTATCTACCGTACGTCGAAGTTGATCGCGCGCCACCGCGTCATATTTAGTACGTTGTTCGCGATGAGTCTTGTGATGATCGGCGCAGCAATCTGGGTTGATCGCATGACGCGGCGTCTCAATGAGAGTACGCAAGATGTCGTCAATTTGTCGGAACTGGAACTGGCGATTCTGCAGAACCACCTGGCGGCAAGCCGCCATGAACAGGGGAGTCTGGCAAAGGCAGAGCCGCAATATGTGGCCGCCATGCTGACCTTCCGGCGACTCGGCCGCAACGAGCCCCGGCGACTTGGCGAGACATTACTGGGGCTCGGTCGATTGATGATCGAACGCGAAGAGGCGGAGGGCGAAGCGCGGCCGGATCAATTGCTGGACGACGCCGAACGCTACCTCGAGGAGGCCGCCGCCATTTTTCGCGGCGCCGGGCCAGACTGGATCGCGCACGAAGTTGAGGCCCTCAGCCTTATCAAATGGATCTACACGGAATATTGGGATAACCCCGAGCGCCTGGCTGAGATCGAAGAAGAGCTCGCCCGTGCGGAAGCTCGCCGGATTCGCGCGAATCCGCAGTCCGCCGCAGCGCCTCCGTAGCCGCGACCTTTGAGACCGGGTCTGTGAGACTCTCGGCGGGCTTCCTGTAGGGCAGGTGGTTCTCCCGGCTATGCCGGGAGGTTCACCT
>Ga0055452_10000066_pt1 | contig 22041 bp, 17 predicted proteins | sample China_Galinas_PW_6_FD_57735 | JGI IMG/M metagenome (GOLD analysis project Ga0055452, IMG submission 57735) | Wetland microbial communities from San Francisco Bay, California, USA, that impact long-term carbon sequestration - China_Galinas_PWC_D2 | ecosystem: Environmental > Aquatic > Marine >... | reverse complement strand
CGTATAGGTAAGTGTAACAAGGAAGGGTAAGCGTATACGGTGTCCTCACGGATCCAGTCGGACCAGTCTATGCCGGCTAATCAAATCAAGAAGCACTATTCGGTGCCCTGCCGTAACGCTTTCCATTCAGCCGCTTTATCCGGCTCATCGAGTGCATTGTAAAGAACTTTGAGGTGTTTGATGACGCGTTGGGTGCGGGGGTGCTCGACGCCGTGGTAGCCCTCGAGAATCGGGAAAGCCTTCAAAAGCAATACCTCGGCTTCCTCGTAGCGTTCCAGTTTGATCAGATACCCACCCAGATTGGCGTTCATACTGGCAATCCGCCAGTGATCTTCGGGTAGCTTGCCGGTGGCCACGGCGATCGCTTGTCGAGCCGTCGATTCCGCCTCGTTGTAGTCGCCGCGATTGGCCATGATGCCGGCCAGGTTGTGCAGCGTCTCGGCCACGTTCAGGCTGTCGTCGCCCTCAATGCGGCGATACATCCCCAAGGCCGAACGGCATAGAGATTCCGCCTCTTCCAGTTTACCCTGCGCATGCAGTGCGGCCGCCAGTGCGTCCATCGACTGTGCGACGTAGGGGTGGTCGCCACCGTAGTGAGTCTGACGGATCTGCAGACCGCGGCGAAGCAGCGGCTCGGCCTCATCCGGGTGGCCGCTGTCCAGAAGGGTTTGGCCCAAATTGTTAAACGACTCGCCGACGAGTGGATGTTCCTCACCCAGGTTCCTTCGACGAATTTGGAGAACGTCGCGCAGCACCGACGCGGCCATATCAAAATCACCTCGCTCACGCGACACCGCCGCCAAATTGTTCATCAGTGCCGCGATCGAGGGATGATCCGGTCCCCGTGTTTTCTTGAACAATTCGAGCGCGCGGGCGTACAATTCAACCGCACGATCCAACTCCCCCAGCCGGTAGTACACCATCGCCAGGTCATTGAGAGAATTGACGATGAGCGGATGCTCGTCGCCCAGCAATTCGAGGCGCATTTCGAGCGATTGCTCGAAGAGAGGTTTCGCTTCGCCGTACCTTTGCTGTCGGAAGTAAAGCCGTCCCAGAGCACCAAGGCAACTCGCGATCGTCGGATGCTCATCTCCCACGGCCTTTCGCGCCGTGGCAATCGCCTCGTGGTACAGCTCTTCCGCCCTGGCGTAGTCGGCCTTTTTGGCATAGAGCGAGGCCAGATTGCTCGTGGCCACCGCCGTGGCGTGGTGCGATGGGCCGAGGACCTCCCTGTATATATTGAGCGCTTCTTCCTGCGCGGACAACGCAGCATCCGCATCACCCTTGCGATCCAGCGCGAGGCTCATATCGTTCAGCGTTTCCGCCACGAGTTCGCGTTTGTCGGCACCCGCCTCGCGCAGGATGGCCATTGCCTTGCGGTTGAGCGCCACCGCCTCGTCGAGCCGGTCCCGATCGCGCGCCACGTCCGCGAGCCCATTGTAGCACCGCGCCGTGGTGACGTGGAACTCGCCGAGCGACTCTTGAGATGCCTTCAGGGTGTTACGAAAGATCGCCTCTGAACCATCCAGATCACCCTGCGCCCGGCGGACCGCGGCGATATCGGCCGCCGTCGACAGTCGATCTTCCGCATTCGACTCGGTAGAAGACGCCAGCAGATCGGCGGCGCGCTTGAGATTCTCCATCGATCCCTCATAGTCTCCCAACGCGCCGTAGGCCCTGCCGATGACGGACCGAATCGACGCCTCCAACGCCGGTTCGTCCGCGAGCGCGCCGTGATCGAGCCGCGCGGTGGCCGTGCCGATGGTCTCCCTGACGGTGACGTCCGGATTCCCGCCGACATCCGGACTGGCACTTTCCAGCATGTCGATCAGAAAACCGCTGACGGCCTGTGCCTTCGCGGCCTCGTGCGCCGCCTGCGTCGCGCGCTTGGTCGCGAGGGCTTCATTGGCGACGGCGATTCGCGCCTGCTCGGCCTCGGCTTTGTGCGCCAACACGGCCTGACGCCAGAACGACAGGGACACAATGAGTCCGGCGATCACAGTGAATGCGAGAATGGTCGCAAAACCGAACGCCACCTTGTGCTTCATCAATTGCTTGCGGAGCACGTAGGTCATCGAGTCACGTTTGGCTTCGATCGGCTCGCCGGCCAGGAAACGCTCGATATCGCGCCCCAGATTCCCCGCGGTCTGATACCGTTGTTCGGGCTCCTTGCGTAACGCCTTGAGAGCGATCGTGGCCAGTTCGTCGTCGATGGCCTTGTCGTGTGCCCGGGGGTGCGTGGGCTCCACATGGGCAATATTGTTGGCAGCCTCCGTCACGGACCCGGCCACCCGGTAAGGAAATTGCCCGGTGAGCAACTGATAGAGCATGACGCCGAGCGAATAAACGTCCGTGCGAACGTCGATGTCGGCGTGGCGACCCTCCGCCTGTTCCGGGCTCGCCCAGGGCATTGAACCGAGAAACTGCCCGGTCATCGTCATCGTGGGGCCTTCGGTGGCGTCGTCGTCTGCGTCCGTTTGCTTGGCCAGCCCGAAGTCGAGCACGTGCGGCTCACCCTGCGTGTCGACGCGAATGTTGCCCGGTTTCAGATCGCGATGAATGACGCCACGCAGATGAGCAACGTTGACGGCACTGCAGACCTTGGCGAACAGCCGCATGCGCGACCGGCGTGTTGACAGCTTCTCGTTGGCATAGTCGTCGAGATTGTCACCGTCGATGAAATCCATGACGAAGTAGACGGCGTGACCGGCCGACCCGCTGTCATGCACGGTCACGATGTTGGGATGCTTGAGCTGTGCGAGAATCTGCACTTCGCGTTCAAACCGCGCCTTCTCTCGTTTGCCCGCAAAGAGCCCGTCACGCATGACCTTGATGGCCACATCGCGGCCCGTCGATTCCTGTGTGGCCTTATAGACGACGCCCTGCCCGCCGCGGTGGATCTCATGGAGGATGCGATAACCGGGGAACGTGTCCGGCGGGAGGGGACTGTCGGATCGACGCAGCGCCGCCAGTAGCCGGTTGTTCATGGACGACGGCGTGACACCCTGCGTGGAGCACGTGTTCTCGACCTGCTGCCAGGCGGCGTCGATGAGCCGCCGTTGCCTTGGACCGGATTCACTGTTGACGGACGAGCCACTCACAACGCTGCCTCAGCCTTCACGACTGCAAACGGATACCTCAATATTAAAGGCGACAAACCCCCCTCCACCTTCACGCGGTATGGGTGAAAAAGTCGGTCTCGTGGCCAAGCAGCCCGCGAAGCCGGTCGTGGGCCCGCGCACGCAGCATGTGAACGGCCCCCGCCGAGCGTCCCATGGCCTCGGCCGCTTCGTCGATCTCGCGGCATTCGAGGTCGTATAGCCGTATCACTTTGGCGTAATCCGGCGGCATTTGCCGCAGCACGCTATCGATCGCCTCGGCCGCTTCCTCTCTGGCCACGTGCCGGCTCGGGCTGGCACCGGATTCCCCGAGCATTTCCACGAGTGTCACATAGGAATCCTCGCCGCCCGGGGCGTGTGCCCGCCGCGCGGGGTGCGGACGCTTCTTTCGTTCCAACTCCTTGATGGCATCGCGCAGGTTGTTCTGCGCGATACGGCGTAGCCAGCCGACAAAGGACTGTGCGCTGGCGGCCCTGAGATTCTGCATTTGAAGGAACGCTTCCATGTAGGTCACCTGCATCACGTCGTCCGCGTCGATCATGGACCGCCAGTGCGAAGCGATGTCACCGTCGATGGCGTTCCAGACCGTTTCGCCGTGTCGCTCGAGCAGATCGCGCAGAGCGTCCACGTCGCCTTCCGCCACACGTGACAACAAAGCAGCGTCGTCCATAGCCTGCGACACGGCGCACTCCTTCGACAGCTCGTCATCCAGCCCGATGACTTGAGGTCATCATTCTACAAGATAAGGATATGCGAAAAAAGAGCCCCCGCGATGTAGAGCGCCGGCCCCCAGCAGCGCACGACGAGTCCGCACGAATCCCGCATCCGTCTGGCGGATGACGGCCTACAAACGGCGATGATCATTCCGACGGGATTCGCAACGGTTGGTCCTCGGAGTAGAGTGCTAGTCGCCTTTCCAGCATGGCCACCTGTTCCGCGCCGGCACGACCGGCCGCCATGGACAAGGTTCGGCTGATCATCCGCCGCGCCGCTTCAAAGTCTCCACATTCGGCATACGCGGCGGCGAGCGTATCCACGCACCGCAAGTTCTTGACACGTGTTGTGTCGCAGGCCTGCCGCGACAAGGACATCGCCTGTTCGCAATCACGAAGCGAATCGACGGGGCAGGTGGCCCGAATCCACGCCAGTCGCTGTTGCAGACGCGAATCCTGTGCCGTCGCGCGCAAACCCTGCTCGAGCACTGAAACAGCTTCGGCAAACTCGCGCTCCGATTCGTGGACCAGGCTTAGTTGAAGGTACGCATCGGCGAGTTTGGGGTTGCATCGTAGCGCGTCCCGGTAATGCCTGGCGGCGTCCTTATGACGCTTCTGCCGAAAGGCGACAAGCCCGAGATTGAAGTGGGCTTCCGGCAGGTTCGGATCGAATCGCACTGCGTTTTCGTAGCTCGCGACGGCGTCATCCGTTCGATTCAGACGGTCCAGCATGGCACCCTTGATGGTGTGCGCAACCGCCGACCGTGGGTCCACAGACAGCGCCCTCTGACAGGCCTCTAATGCCTCTTCCGGCTTTCCGATCTGCATGAAGGCCTTCGCGAGACTTATTTGTGCCTCGGAGTTTGCGGGATCCCTCTGCAACACCGTCCGAAATTCCTTTATCGCCTTTTCTGTTTCGCCCGAATCCGTCAGCGCGACACCGAGCCTTTGACGGACCACGAGATGATCCGGATGATCGGCCAGTAACCTGCGGTAGTGTGCGACGGCGTCCTCAAAACGACCTTGTCGCTCGTACACCGCCCCGAGACCGATGGAGGCCGAAACGAAATCGGCATTGATCTGCAACGCGCGTTGATAGAGCGCGATCGCCTCGTCCAAACGCCCGTGCCGTTGCGCGGCATCTGCACGCAGCGTCAGCAACTCGACATCGTTCGGCAATTCATTGTCAATCGACTCGAGCAATCGATCGGATTCATCATCCTTGCCGGCCCATCGCAACACCTTGGCGAGAATCCCGCGCGCCAGGGCATGCTCATGCTCATCGATCGAATCGAGCACGCGTCGGGTACACACATCAATAGCCTCATCGTTCCAATCCGAACGCAGGTCGGCGATGCCGCGCGCCGATAGAAAATCGAGTAACTCGAGCGCCAGCAGTCGATGGGCATCGATTGTGGGGTGTACGTGATCGATGAAGAACTCAGAGCCCAGAATGGTGTGCCCGTACTGCTCTCGACACCGCGACTTCAGTAACGCGGGAAAATCGATAAGCCCGACACCTTGCTGACTCGCCACGCGGGCCAGGCACGATTGCATTTCCGGCAGAACGCGCAACGGGCATACATCTTGGCGCAGCGCCTCGTCGAATGCGACACTCGCCTCTTCGTAGCGGCCAGCGGCGAAAAGAGTCTTTCCCATTTGGAAGTGTGTGTCGGCGTACACCGGGTCAATCTCGAGCGCTTGGGCGAACGCCCTGGATGCGGCCTCGTATTCATGCGCCGACAGGGCCTGATTCCCGCGCGATATGAGTGCATCCCATACTTGCAGGTCCTCGGCCGATAACCCGTCTCGGTGTTCACTCTTAAATGGAGAGAAGTCTTTGACGTTGGCCGCCGGTTGCACGAAGAGAATCTCGGCGCCCGCCGCTCGCGCCATTGAAACCATACGTCGAAGATTGAATTCAAAGTGCTGGAGGATCCGGCGACGGAGTTCTTCATCCCGGTGGTAAAGGTCGAGCCCGGCGGCGTTGTCCAACAGGGGCGTCACCTCACCCGCCAGGAGAAACCTCTTTTTCGCGTCCGTATGAGAATCGGACGAGAATCGCCGTACCATGGAACGCATCGCGGATACGACGCGCGACCGACTCGAAAGTGACCTCCACCCGGTTTCGAAAACGGATTCATCGATCAGATCGCCGTAGGTGCGTCGCTCGAGAAACTCGTTATGGCCCGTGAGTACGATAAACAGGTCCGGTTCGTACGCCACCAACTCCTCCATCAACGTCGCCACACGGTAGCTGGCGTAGGAGATTCCGCCACAGTTGATGACCTCCCATTTCTTCTCCGGAGATGCCTCGTGCAAATAGAGCCGCAACCATCCAGGGAACGATGTACGATCGTTGTATGGTCGACCATACGTTGTCGAGCCACCGAGGCAGAACACCCTGTATGTACCCGGCGCTTTGGTGGCGGGAAATGACTGCTCGTTGAAATGGCTGAGTTTGTTGGGCGCGGTATGAAGCACCGTTCGCCCGTTTTCGTCACGATCCTGAACGAACAGCGGCATCCACGACTGGAAGCCAATGTAGGGGTCCGATTCGACAGCAACCGGCCGTACGCCTGCAACCCATAGCGCCAATTCGGCGAACAACCACACGCCGGAAAGGAAAACTACAGCGAACAGGAACTTCTTCGCGCGAGACAGTCGCGGCACGTTGGGCTGCGGTTTCTCCCGGTCCTGTCGTGACCGATCACCCATTGGCATTGTCCATGCGAATCTGGCACCCTCGCGTGCTGAACGAATAGGTCGAGATTATACGCAAATGAACCGTCATCGGAACTTGCCGCGTACGAACAAAATCGTTCGCATCTGCTCACACCCTGGCCGGCTTCGCGTCGACCGGTTCGGCGATGACGGGTAGTGGTAGAGTGGGCAAAACCCACCAATGAGTAGCGCGAATGTGCAAGCCGCACGAGGTCGGCATGCTTCCGCTACGCGGGATGCACGGCACCCGGCGGCTCAACCATTGCCAACCGGCATCCGATTACAACGCCGCCTTTACAGCACTCATGGCCGCGTCGTAGTTCGGCTCGTGCGTCACCTCAGCGACATACTCCGCGTGTACGACCTTGCCGCCTCGATCGATCACGAAGACCGCGCGGGCCAGCAGGCCCAACTCCTTGATGAGCACGCCGAACGTCTCGCCGAACGAGTGGTATTTGTAGTCGCTGGCGGTGACAACGCGGTCGATGCCTTCCGCACCGCAGAACCGCTTCTGCGCAAACGGCAGATCGAGGCTCGCCGTCAGAATGACCACATCGCCCGACAAGGCTGACGCCTCTTTGTTGAAGGTGCGGGTTTGCGTGGCGCAAACCGGCGTGTCGAGGCTGGGCACCACGCTCACGACGAGCACCTTGCCTTCATACGATCCGTTATCGACGTCGGCCAGATCGTTACCCACCAGCTTGAACGCCGGCGCCTTGTCCCCCGCCTTGATCTCCGGTCCGACAAGGGTCACCGGATTGTCCTTGAACGTTACCGCTCCGCTTCGTTCTGCCATCGTGTTCGTCTCCGTTGTTGGAATCTCCGGTCACCCGGCACGATTCGTGTTGTCTGCGGAAGTCCAGCGATCCCGCGTGCGGGACCACCGTTTCCCTGCCCATGTCCAAGCCCATTCTGACAGCTCGGACGCCTGTTGGGTAGCCCCCGTATCGCAGGCATCCTGCCTGCTGCGAGCCTGCCTTTCGGTAGGCGCGCCCGTCGGCATGACATTCTCGCCGCGAATTCGACAAAATCAGTTTTTCAACATAAATTCGTGCACTACGAGGTATTCACGATCCTGTAGAAACGGAGCACCTCATGTCCGAACATCGAGTGAAAACGGTCTGGTCGCGATGCGACCGTGACTTCACCTACGAGACCTACACGCGCAATCATGAGTGGCGGTTCGACAGCGGCACGACGGTGGAGGCCTCGGCCGCCGAAGCCTATCTCGGCGACCCAAAATGCATCGATCCGGAGGAAGCGTTCGTGGCCTCGCTCTCGAGCTGCCACATGCTGACATTTTTGGCCATCGCCGCCAAGAAGCGGTTTACGGTTGAAAGCTACCAGGACTATGCGGTGGGTTTTTTGGAGAAGAACGAAGAAGGCAAGCTCGCTATCACGCACGTGCACCTGCACCCTAAGATCACATTCGGCGGTGACAAGCGACCGAACGACGATCAGATTGCCAGAATGCACGAACAAGCACACGCGCACTGCTTCATCGCCAACTCGGTTCACACCAAGATCGAAGTCGCCAGCCTGTAGCCGTGCCTTTCGGAATGTAAGACGTCAAACGCCAAAGCCCCGATAAGGGCGGAGGATCTTAGCCCAGGGCGCTGCGCAGCAAGCCCTGGGTTGCAGGCATGTCGAACGAAGGAAGCCCTGGAAGGGCAAGGGAATCATCGCGAACGGTTGTGCGGCCACCGCGATACTCCGTCGGCCCCTACGGGGGCTCACCGTCGACTTCGATCGATGACCGAGGGTTCGTTTCACTCACCCTGGGCTACATTCCTTCGCCCTCGTTGAGGGCTTGTGTTCGTAGGCAAGGAGTAGCCGAGGTACGCGTCATCCACTCTGAGCCGAATTCCATCGCGTTTTTCCGAGTACGGTGATTGACGATTGCCGAGCGACCAAATGCAAAGACGCCAATCAAACCCGCAAGTAACGCTCATCGAACTCAATACCGTGGGCATTCAATAACGCAACGATTTCATCCTCGAATGAACGTGTCTGGTGATGCGCGTCCTGATTGATGATGTAACGACGCGTTTTTTCAAGTTGTGAAGCGCTTACGGTGAAGGCGGAGTATCCGCCCTGCCATCGGAAGGCCGCGGCGTCGGAGAAGGTGCGATGAATCCAGCCTGACGAATTAGCCTTGACCCGACGAATCACATCGGACAGTGCCTTGTCTTGTCTCAAGCTGGCCAGAATGTGTACGTGATCGGGAATACCGTTGACGGCCAACGCCGTTCCACCCTCACTGCGAATGGCACCGCCCAAGTATTCGTGCGTTCTCTCACGCAATCCATCATGTAGCCAACCGCGACGTTCCTTTGTTGAGAATACGATATGGTACAGAAGGTTGCAGTAGGATTGAGGCATGACAGTACGTCTCCCAAAGACGGACCGCTGATTGTTGAAGTCTACACCAAAAACGATCGTCGTGCCCGTAGCCCTGACAAGGGCGAAGGACCGTAGCCCAGGGCGCTGCGAAGCAAGCCCTGGGTCAAGGTGCAAGCAACGATCAGAGCCCTGGAAGGTCGAAGGAAGCGCCGTCGTACGGATCAATCCAATTTCGCGACTCCGTCGGCCCCTTCGGGGACTCCCGATTGACGGCGTTCGATCACCCAGGGTTTGTTTCACTCACCCTGGGCTAGATTCCGTCGCCCCCATTCGGGGGCTAATGATCGCCGTCGATGTTGAATTGGCTGATGCCGGAGGGTAAATGAAGAGTTCTGAACGGAGAGAATGTTCCGGCTGGCTCGATCAAGCCCTGATAAGGGCGGAGGATTTTAGCCCAGGGCGCCGCGCAGCAAGCCCTGGGTAGCAGGCGCCCGATGAAGGGAGCCCTGGAAGGGCGAGGGTACGGTTGTGCCGATTGACGGCATTCGATCACTTTAGCACAAAACGTGGCTGGCCATGAAGCTGAGAACAATTGTGATCGTCGCACCGTCTCTCGGTGCTGTCGCAGTGCTCGCCGGAAGCCTATTGGGCATGGCATGGGAGAAAGGCTCGTATGGGCGCCTTCCGCGAACGTCTATTCACCTCATTGGCATGGAATTCCTTGCCTCGTACTCGTATCAAGTGCCACCCACATACCGCGCCGATTATCATGTCGGCTTTGCGGGAATCGAATTCAGTGACACCATGGAGCACAACATCTATCGATCGATTTCGATCCGAGTCTCGACCTTGACAATCGTAGCGACGCTGCTTCTTTGGCCTGTCATTGTACTCACGCTAATAGCACTCCAACGGTGGCGACGACTACGCAGAGGCCTCTGCCTCCGGTGCGCCTATGACCTGACTGGTAACGTCACGAGGCAGTGCCCTGAGTGCGGATGCAGCACTGGACGATAGCGGAAACTGCGTTCATTTGCATCAGCGGCAAACGCACGCAGGATCGTCGTGCTTAAGCGCACTTCCCACTAAAAATAATTCTTCGCCATCGGGATCGCGTACTTGACGATGTACCAGACGCAGCCGACCCAGAAGAGGACCCACATGGCGCGGACGTACCAGGGGATGCGGTGGGTGTGGTAGGTGTGGAAGCGGCCTTCCTCTTTCGGTTGCTCGTCGTGGGTCTCGGTCATGGCCTCTCGTCCCAGATGATGCCCTCCTTGGCGTCCAGCTTCTCCTCCGTCTCCAGCATGGTGTGCTTGGGCTTCTCGATATCGCGGAACATGCCGTGTACCACGGCCCACACCAGCAGGCAGGTCATTCCCGCCGTCACCAGAAGGTAATTCATGATGGGGATAATGGTGAAGCCGCCGCCCTCGTCGGCCGCCAGCGTTCGCAGGAACTGAACGAACTTGTCGATAAACCCGATCCCGCCCGGGCCGATGATGCCGATGGCGATGCACCAGAGAAAAATCGTCTTCGCCCGCGAGCGTTTCGGTGGTGTATAGGTGTTGGCACTCATCTTACGAATCGTCCTTGTTTATTACGGTACCGGCGAGTTGATCAGCGTCTTGAATTCTCTGATGATCACGAGTGAATGAACGCCGCCGTGCCGCTCCCTCACGGTCGCGGTACTGATTGGTCGTGCCCGCAATTTCGTCGTCGTCCTTGGTCGGGCCGGCCGGACCCTCGCCCTGGAAGTACGGGTACTCCGGCAGCCAGCTTCCCAGCCACTGGATGTAGGTGATCAGCGCCATTCCCTTCTTGTTGGGATAGGCGTCCGCGTCGTACAGCCACGGATACGCCGGCATGACCGACGTCGGTACCACGTTGCTCGGCTTGAAAAAGTGTGCCACGTGCCAGTCGTTGCTCCTTCTGGCACCTTCGCGGATCAAGTCGGGTCCCACGCGCCGCGTGCCGAACAGCACCGGACGTTGCAACCGGTTCTGATATTCCCTCGCGTGAGATACGGGACCCCATCGCAAGTCCTCGTTGGAGACCGGTCGAATCTGCTGGCTGTGACAATGCCAGCATGCCTCGCTGACGTAGACGTCGTGCCCCAGTTGCAGCGCCTCGCCGAACGACGCGGTGGTCACGCCATCGGGGAAGTAGCGATTGAAACGCTCCGGAAACCGCTCGGCCAGGTCGACGAATTCGTGCGTGATGCCCTCTTCGGCCAGTTGCTGCACGGTCTTTTCCGGTTGGTCGAGGTACATGGTCCACGGAAGCAGCCCCATCACCAGAAAGGCCAACGCAAAAAAGCCGACACCGGCGATCAGAAAGACACCTGATTTTGTTTCAAACATCGGTTAGCAAATCCAGTCGTTCAACATTCCCGGGTGGCATGGTCCACGCGCAGCGTGGCCATGATTTCTCACGCCAAGTCACATAAGCAAACTCGTCTTCACGTGTCTCTTTCACATTCGCCACTGGCTGACAAGCAGGCAGTGGCACCCAGGCGCACCGTTCGTGCGGATGCCGCCGGCCACCCTGTGCTCTACGCACGCAGCACCACGGGCAAACGAGTTTGCCCATGCCACCCGTCCGTTTAGTTCGTGTCCCACTCCCCTCCTTGCCAAGGAGGGGTTGGGGGAGGTCTCGAAGTCCTATCGGGACCCCCCTGTATCCCCCTTATCAAGGGGGGAAGTCAAAATCGTCTCACACCGCCGGCAGCGGCGTTGCCGGTACGCTCGTCTCCGCCTGAGGCGCCGGTGCGATCTCACGACGGTGTACCCAGGTCATCAACACGTTGAAGATGAAGAAGGCCTGGCCGACAATGATCGCCGTCCCGGTGATGGTGCGCACGAACCAGAACGGCGTCGACGCCACAAGCGACGCCTCCCACGGCGCCAATTCCCGCCACTGAAATCCCTGTATCAAACCCGCGATCACCAGATCAAAGAACATGATCAACATGCCGACGCCGCTCAACCAGAAGTGCCAGGCGTTCCACGTATTGTTGTACCAACCGGCCGCCCCCATCACCCGCGGGATCAGATGCGTCATCATCCCCAGAATCCAGAAGCCGAACACGCCGAACATCACCAGGTGCGAGTGCCCGACCACCCAGTCCGTAAAATGGATGATCTTCTGAAACGTCAGCGTCACCTGGAAGGCACACTGCAAACAGGTCGTGAAGTAGAAGACCATGCCGATGTAAAACCAGCGAATCGGCAGGTTCGTGCGCAGCGCGTCGCCCTTGCCGCGGATGGTCAGGAAGAAGTTGATGACCACCGTGGTGACCACAAGCTCGACGGCGATGGTCGAGATGATGGCCCCGTATTGCAGGAACATCGGAATCGGGCTGTAGAGAAAGTGGTGGATGCCGTTGAGCGGATAAAAGAACGCCAGACCCCAGAAACCCACCAGCGAAAGCCCGTGACTCCAGATCGGTTTCTTCAGGATGATCGGCACGAAATAGTACATCAGCCCCCAGCCGATCGGCGTGACGAATAGTCCTACCAAGTCATGTATGAACAGACCGGCGATGGCGCCGGCGGCGGTACCGCCCACGAAATACTCGGGGAAGAAACTACCCATGCCGTAGACCAGCACGGTCCAGATGAAGGCCGAGATGAAATACCAAAGCGACACGTACATGGGCCCCTTCACCTTGAAGATCGGTGTCAGGAAGTTGATGGCCACCAAAATGAGTCCGAGCTCGGCGAACGGGTCGACGAACGTCGGCGTTTCGCCCCACTCCACGGCCTGCGCGTGGCCGGTCAGCAGACCTGCCACGGTCGACAGCAGGATCGCCTGCCACGCGAAGAAGATGAACCACGACAGCTTGGCGCTGAGCACCTTCTTCATGGTCAGACGCGGCACCGCCCAGTGCAGTGCGCCGAGAAAGGCGTTGGCGATGAAGCCATACGCCACGCCGTTGGTGTGTACCATGCGCCACCGTCCCGGCGACATGATCTCCATACCGGGGAAGGGGTAGACGTGCAGAAACTGCAGCGAAAAAAGCAAACCGGCCAGCATGGCGATCATCATGAACGTCAGGCTCGCCGTGAAGTAGACCAGCACCAGCTTGCGATCCACCAGATCATCCGGAATCGCCGGCGCCGCCGCGCCGCCGGTGGGAGATGAAGAGGCAACTTGTGTCATCTACTTGACCTCACTGTGAGTCACTCTTCTATAAAGTCCTCGTCGAGCACCGGCGTTTCATCCATCTCATCCGGGGTTTCTCGTACCGGACGCTCGCCCGGTGGGAAGATCTCCTGTCTGCGGTCGCGGATCGGTGGCACGCCGTCGACGAACTTGGCCGGTCGCTCCAGAATCAAACTCTGTACGTAGTATGCAACCGCCCAAATATCGGCCTGTTTGATGTGCAGGCCGCCGCCTTCGCCGGGACTGTCGAATTCCATCGAGTCGATCCAGGTGGGCATGGCCGTGCCCGTAATGCCGGCGGCGATCGAACGGTACAGATCCTCGACGTCGGCACCGGAGCGGACGAAATCGCGCCGAAAGTCCGGGGGATAGATCACCTCGCCCTCGTTGTTGGGCTTGGCCTCCGACTCGAAGAGCCCCTTGCGGAACGCGTCGCGCCGTGGGTTTTGCATCGCCTCGAGATGATCGTTGATGCGGTCCTTCGACACGTACGATGGATGACATGTCCAGCAGGTGGCGTAGCCGTGGTAAATCACCTCGCCCCGTCGGATGCCCTCGCTCTTGTCGTCGGTCTTTCGGTAGGGATCGGTGACAAACGGGATACGCGGCGCAGGCTTGCGCTCCACCCATTTTGGCGAAAACGTCTTGATGTAGGAAATCAGGGCGGTCACCGTGCGCGGCGGGAGAAAATCCCAGCCCGGCATGGCGCTTCCCTTGAGTCCCTCGGTAATGGTGCGGCGGAGATCGTCGTCTGTCGGTAACCGGCCCGATCGCGTCGAACTGAATTTGAAATTGGCGGTCTGGAAATTCCGCGGGGGCGGATGCAGGAAGCGGGCGGCCTCGCCCCAGCCATCGCCCTGCTCGCCGTGGCAGCCCATGCAGTAGGTGGTGTAGGCGCGTTTGCCCTCTTCGACCTGAGAGGTGTAGACGCTGGTCTGAAAACCGAACTCCGAGGCGCGAGACGTGTCCGCATCGGGCGTTTCGTCGCCCCCGCACCCGCAAGGCATCACCAGCCAGATCGCACCCAAACCTGCGTACGCGATCGATTTCAACGGACGGCCTCCTCGATTGCGACGTATGACGCGTGCCGAGACTCGGCGGAATGATCGGTCGCGAAATCGGCGACGGCGTCCGTCACACGAAATCGGGGATCACCCGTGAAAGGTCAAAGCCCGCGCCCATACCACCAGCCATTGACTCGCGAAAAAGATGCTAGCGGCAGCCGATACCGGTGGCAACCCTAATCGTCCATAGAGACATATTGGTTGCGGGTGACACCGATGCCCGGCGACGAAAATCACACCGGGGCCGGGACGGACTCGATCCGCCCAAGGCACAGGGCTTGCATGCCGTCCCATGCCGGCCGATGCTTGGCCGATATGCGGCCGTGGACGCGGGTCGTTTGGGGCATACGCGCAAACTCGCGCGAACGTTTCACAGGGTATTGGAGTAGGCTTCGGGGTGTCGCGATCTTCCTGGAACTTTCTGGTCGATTCCTGCCTGCTGTGCGTGCTTTGCTGTGTGCTGTGGGTGTCGTTCGTGCTGTACTTCGTCTTCCCACAGGGTACGGAGGCGGCCGGCTGGCGGCTGTGGGGTTGGGGCTACGACGCCTGGAGCCGGGTGCAGATCTGCCTACTCGGGCTGTTCGCCGTCAATGTGCTGGTCCATCTCATCCTGCACTGGACGTGGGTGATCGGCTACGTGTCGGCCCGACTGTCGAAGCTCCTGGGCCACACAGTCCGACCGCACGAGAGCGCCAAGACGATTTACGGCGTCTCGACCTTGATCGCCGTGCTGACCCTTCTGGGTCTGCTGGTGTTGATAGCCGATTTTGCCATCAAACCGCCAAAAACGGCCGACAACGCAGCCAATCGCGTTTCCGCGCGTAATTCGGTCGAAGAGTGTAATGCCGGGCGTCCAAGTACGACCAATCGAATGAGGTCGCTATAATACTTTTGAGGGGTAACGGTTTTACGCCCTCTGCCGTATCGCTGCTGCCCTTTCGCGGACTCGGCTCTTTTGCCATCGCGGCGGGATTTCAGACGAAATGGCTGCTGTGGCACGGCAGCGACGGAATGGTCCGGATACGGGTCGTCGAGCGGCCGCATGCTGGAGAAATATCGTGGATCTGCAATCGCTGGGTATTTTGTTGTTCGCCGCGGTCGCCATCATCCTCGTCGCGCGGCGTGGCGGCGGGTGAGGGTCGAAGGGTTCGAGCTAGGCGGTGCCTGGCCATCAATCACGCGAAGTGCCCGCATTTGGTAGCCGCAAGCACACGGGTACGTTACTTGTCATCTCGCTCGTAGAGATAGGCGCTTTTTTCTTTCCGATTCCGTCCCTGTGACCAGACGGCGAATTCGGCGCCGGACCAGATGGCCGCACTTCCGAACCGACCATCCTTCGCCAACGCGTAGAACTTGACATCAAAATCGGGTCGGCCGTCCGGTTTGCGAAGACGACGTTCGGTGGTGGTCTTGACGATGCGTTTCAACGCGTGCAGGCACGCCTCGGTCGGGCTCATGCCGCTTCGCATGGCTTCCACGATCGTATGGCTGCCGCAAATCTTGATGACCGCCTCGCCGCGACCAGTGGCGCCGGCCGCACCCACTTCGTTGTCCACAAAAAGCCCGGCGCCGATGATGGGCGAGTCGCCGACGCGACCCGGAATCTTGTAACTCAACCCGCTCGTCGTCGTGACACCGCTCAGATCACCCCGCACATTCACGGCGCAGCAGTTGATCGTGCCATAGGTCGACTCCCAAGCTACGCCGCGACGCGTTTCGGCATCCTCGTCGAGTTCGCCTTCGGGCGCGACCCAGTCGTCGTTGTCGCTATGGCGTTCCTTCCAGCGCAACCACTTCTTGCGCGCCTTCTCCGTGAGCAGGTTGACTTCCTCGAATCCGTGCGCGCGTGCGAACCGCAGCGCGCCCTCGCCCACGAGCATGATATGGTCGGTGCGTTCCATTACGACCTGCGCCACGCGCGAGGGGGTCTTGATATTACGCAGCGCCGCGACCGCGCCCGCTCGGCAGGTCGGACCGTGCATGACGCAGGAATCGAGTTCGACCACACCGTCCTCGTTGGGCAATCCGCCGTACCCCACTGAGGTGTCGTCGGGGTCCTCTTCGACGATGTTGACGCCGGCGATCACGGCATCCAGCGTGTCGCCGCCGGCGAGAATCCACTCGGCCGCGGCCTTCGTGGCTGCCAATCCATTGGCACTTGCGATGACAATCGGCCCGCTCTTGGGCCCGCCGGTCGACGGCGTCTGCGCCATGGCAGTCGCCGCCATCGGCCCCAGGGCCGCGGTGGCGGCCGCGGATTGCAGAAAGCTACGTCTCGTGACATCCGACATGGGCGATCTCCCCCATCAGGCAATTCGGCACACAGTGACAGTTCATCCGACACGCAATCTAGGAGAATACCTGCACGGCGTCCAGAAGGACCGTTTGCCCCGAGGCACGATCAGCCTGTGAAGGAATCGGCGGACGCGAAGGTTGGTAGGGTAGTCTCGTAGGGCAGGTCGTTGCTCCGCGACAGCGGAGCGTTGACCTGCCGATCGGTCGTGGCAGGTGAACCTCCCGGCGTGGCCGGGAGAACCACCTGCCCGACCCCGAGACCGCATACCAACACGTCACAATGCGTCGCAGCCTTCCAGACGTAGCATGCGCTTCTTCTCCGCCACGCCTGAAGGCGACGAAAAGCCGCCGATGGAGCCGTCCGCCCGCAGCACGCGGTGGCATGGCACGACCAGCGGTAGCGGGTTGTGCGCCATGGCCGACCCCACCGCCCGCGCCGCGTTCACGTTCCCCGCCGCCCTTGCCAAGTCTTGGTAGCTGGCGGTCTTTCCATAGGGAATCCGTCGACACTGCTCGAGTACTTTTCTCCGGAAGGGCGGAACGTCCGAAAGATCTAGGCGTACGTCAAATGACGTCTGCTTACCGGAAAAGTAATCCGAGACTCTCTTGCGAAACCCGGGCATCAGCGACGAGTTCTCTTTCGCGTCCGGCCACTCCCGGCGTACCCTCTTCTTCACGCGATCCTTCTTGTCCGGCAGGTACGTGGCGACCAGTTGCCGATCATGAGCCACGAATCCGAAAGAACCGGCTTTCGTATCAACGATAGCGAATTCCATGATAGCCCTCCGTCTGGTGGAGCCTGTGGGTATCGCATTCGGGGCGAAGATGCAAGGCCCAAGGAGAACTTCCGGAGGATCGGTGCGTGCACCGTGTGAAATGTTGCGACTAGTACCGTGGTTCATGAGTTCCCCGACGTTCGCATCCGTCCCCCACCCTTCGCTTTGCGAAGAATGGGGCACCCACCGTAGTCGAGCGACTTCCGAAACACCGTACTAGGACTGCGGTGCGCCCGCGTCGCGCGCCGGCTCGCGAATGCCGGGCTCTGCTGGCGCGTCGACGTGTGGTTCGAGCAGGTCACCCAACAGGGTATCGAGAGCGGACGCGCCCGACGGATGAGCATCATCCGCATCGGTTCCCCTCGGCGTGGCTGCCTCGAGCAGTCTGGCTAACCGGTAGAATCGCGCGACATATTCCAGTGCCAGAACGCCGACACACATGCCACCCGCCGCCAGGATCGGATCCGTCAAGCTGGTGATGCGGATCGGAATGTAGGCCTGTACGATCTCAATGGGCACGGACACCACCGCGCCCAGTACCGCCAAACGCATCATGCGGCCTCCGATCGAAATCGTGCGTAGCCGCGGCCATGAGAGCACCAGCATGGCACCAAACAAAGCGTAGGCACCGACCTTTTCCATGGCATCGTCCATCATCACATCGAAGCGCGTAACGAAATAGCCGATGAACGGCCAGAATGCCTCCTCGTTGAGGGACTGCCAAAGGCCCGTGGTCCGCGCCGAGAATGTCAACGGTATGACGCCGGTGTATAGAATGTACGCGACCGCACACGCACAGCAGGCCTTCACAAGCCGCGGCGCGCCGGCTTGCGACGCCACACGCGACGTCACCCGCGTCGCCGCTTGCCGCTGCATCACATAACGGCAGGTCATTAGACCAACAACCGTACCGGCCATTCGGAACACCAGGTCGGTGACGTCGAAGTCGCGTGTCACGCTGAATAACTGAACTGCGCTCAGTCCGCCCGCCAACAGCGCGCACAACCAGACCGTCATGGCGATGCTACCCATGGACTCGAATTTGTAGTGCCTGCGCAGCACCGGGAAGAGCAGCCACACCAGAAGTACGAAAGAGGCGGTCTCGGCAGCCCAGCGTGACCATCGTTTCATCGCACGCCATTTTGCGAAGTTGTGGGCGGTGAGCGCATCGCCCGTGATGGGTTCACTGTCAGTCATCTGGGGCGTACGCACCGACGCAAAGGGGATCCAGTAGGACGATTTGAGAGACTTGTGGAACAGCCCCGGATCGAGCGAGAGCGAGAAAGGCATCGCGGCTAGGAAGATCAGTAGACCGACGTAACTTGCGGTGACGGCGGCGGCCGGGTGATCCGCGAATTCCACGAGGGCAGATTCCAGGAAGCGCGGGAGAATCCACCTCATCATGCTCGCCGCCAACGCACCCAGGGCGGCCCCCAGCATGTTGCACGTCAGGTCGACCAGCGACGAAACACGCGACGGGGAGTACGCCTGAAACCACTCGATGCCTGCGCTCAACGCCGTCGCCACCAACACGGCCAGTAGGGCCGCCACGATCCACAGGCGCAGCCGACGGCGAATCGACCAATAGAGACACGCACCAAGCGGGAGATACAGAAATAAGTTGCTGATGACGTCCGGAAACGTGAATGCCGTTCCCGACACGAGAAACCAGTTGGAGACGCCGCCGTCCGCGGCCTGCCAGGAGAAGTCGAAGGGAATCGTACCGGTCTGCAGGACAAACAGAAGCATGCCCACCGTCAACAGATCGACGCCATGCCGGATCAGGAATGGACGCTGCTGGTGCGGGACATCGGATGCGGTCATGGTTCGGACACCGGCATCGAGAGAAGCGTGCTGATTGTGAGGCCGGCCCCTGTCGATGATGGGCGGCTATACCACTAGGATCTCGGCGGCCACAACACGGACGGGTGGCATGGTCAAGCGATAGCTTGGCCATGACTGCTTTAGGAGTCTCACGGCCTGGCTTCGCCAGACCGTGCCACCCTACAGGTAACGATTGTCCGGGCGCTAGGACCTCGGCGGCCACAACACGGGCATGGTCGGACCCGCCGGCGTCCAGCCTTCCGGCGACTCCACGGCGCCGGGTTGATCGAACGAGATCAGCGCGCGAATACACTGATACACATGTTCCGCAAATGCCGTGCGCACCAGTGCCTGCGAGTCGGTCTTCCAAAGGTCCTCTGGACCAGATTCCATTTCCTCGACGGGCACCGAAGTGGCACTGGCGTGGATCGAGGCCAGCGGTTCGCCGCTGCTTATGTCGTATAGCGCCCCGATCATCTCGGTCTCATTCTCGGACAACTCGTTCACGGCGTAGATCAGGCCGATGCGCGCCTCGAGCGCCCGAAACGCCGCGAGAATAAGATCCGCCTTCGCCTCGCCGCCGGCAAGATCGCGCTGATCAATGGGAAACACTTCGCTGACCGCCATCTGGTCGTCGAAGGCCCGGTTCCACTGCAAGAACTCGTTGCGCGGGTCGCGCGTGAGGCGCAGTTGCACGCTCGGGCTCTCTGAGGGATCCGTGTGATACGCCACACGGGTGACACCGATTGAGGCCGGGAAGAGTCCCCGCGTCGGTGCCTGCTTGATCATACGGAAGCCGTTCTGCACCTCGGGCGTCCGTACAGGTAGGACCTCGCGCCACGTCACAGGTGCCGGGGGCGTCCAACCCTCTTCGACTCTGGCACCGGTGGTCGCGCACCCGGCGACCGCAGCCGCCAGGCAGAAGCCTGCCATTACCGTCCGCATACTGCGAATCCCGCCGCCAAACAATGTTCCTTGCATTGTTCTTACCGCCTGCTCCACAGAACGTTCACGTGATCGGACTCACGCTGTACTTCCAGATGAATATCGGGTGTTTGCGCAGTCGGCTGGTCCAAAAAAGACGGCGAGTGCAGACCCGCTGAAGGACGCGCCGGCGTTATCGGTCGTCGGCTTTTCGGTGGGTCTCTCAATCCTCCCGATAACTCACATCGGTCTTGCGTATGTCCGATGCACCCTCGGACGCACCAGAAAGGCCCATATGACCGCGCATCAACCAGTAGCTGCCACGACCACCGCCGTGACCGCCCGTACCATCGGGAATCTCAAATTTGACGGTGATATCACTCGCGCGTCGCTGACATCCTGGTGGGAGCGGACGGTCCGAATACTAGGCCAGGCCGGCATGTTGCTCCCCATCTCGACGTGGCTTCTGGTCGATGCGGCCGTCCTGGGCGTGGCCCTCCACTTTGGATACAAGCTGTTTCCGGCGCCTGAGATGCTCGTCACCCCGCACGTCGCGCTGTGGCAGGCCATCGCGATCTTCACACTGGTGGTGACCATCAGCAGTCTGGTCTACGGGCTGCACGACCGTGAAACGCTGAAGAGCCGATCGACGATTCTGACGCGTATGCTGCTGACCGCTGCGACCGGCGTGGTCGCGGCGTACGCCATCATCTACGTCGCGATGTACGCCACCGTCAGCCGCCGTATTGCGGGACTGACCATCGGCTCCTATTTCGTACTCGGCTCGACCCTGCGCCTGTGCGCCTGTTGGGCGATCCACAAGACCCACCGCGTGCTTCTCATTGTGGGATCCCGGTCGCTGTTCGATTCGTTTCAGGAAGCGCAGCGCAACGGGATGATGCCGGAATACAAGATCCTCGGCTTCGCCGACGCGGGCGAGGAACCGACCCACGACATCAAGGATCCCCACTACGCCGGCACCATACACGAGGTTCGCTCGCGCCTGCCCGCGTTCGGCGTGACGGATGTCGTCGTCGGGACCGAACCGGCCAAGGACCCGCGCGTCATGGAGTGGGTGGTGCCCTGCCTGCAGAATGGCTGCCGCGTGACCAACGAGGCGATTTTTTACGAGCGCGCCACGGGGCAGATTCTTGTCGACGAGATCACGCCCTATTGGTTCCTGTTCGCCGATCTCAAGGCACACTGTGACGAGCATGCGACGCTCAAACGGCTGGTGGACATCGTCACCAGCGCCGTCGGGTTCTGCTTGACCGCTCCCGTTTGGCCTCTTATCGCCCTGGCCGTCAAGGTGTGCGATGGAGGACCGGTGTTCTATTCGCACGACCGTGTGGGACAGAACGGGAAGATCTTCCGGCTGCACAAGTTCCGCACCATGCGGACGGACGCGGAAAACGGCGAGAGCCTGTGGAGCGTGCCGAACGATCCGCGTGTGACTCTTGTAGGACGAATTCTCCGCAAGTCGCGACTGGACGAACTGCCGCAACTCTACAACATCCTCATGGGGCATATGTCCATCGTGGGCCCGCGTCCGGAACGCCCCGACATCGTCGCCCGACTCTGCGAAGAGATTCCCTACTATGCGGAACGCCACCTGCTCAAGCCGGGACTCACCGGCTGGGCGCAGATCAGTTTCCGTTACGGTTCGTCCATTGCCGACGCCAAGCGCAAGCTGCAGTTCGACCTGTACTATCTCAAGCATATGTCATTCGAACTCGACATGATCATCCTCTTCCGCACCCTGGGCACCTTCCTACGCGGCGCGTGTTGAGACGCCATTTCCGAGCCGCAGAAGCGGCGACCGATTCGTGGTCGGTAGGGTACGTCCCAGACGCACCAGGAATTGATCAGTCGGTAGGGTGCGTCCCTGACGCACCACCGCAATCTTGGTGTAACCAGTTTGATCCGACCAACCCGCACCAACATGCCAAAGTCGAGCCGCGGCAGCGGCGACCGGTTCATAGCCCAGGGTGACCGAAGGGAACCCTGGGAAAGCGACGACTATTATGCACAACAAGCCCCGGCAGAAACTATGAAAGCCGGGTTCCGAACCGGTCGGTTTTCGGGATCATTG
>Ga0055452_10000064_pt1 | contig 22332 bp, 13 predicted proteins | sample China_Galinas_PW_6_FD_57735 | JGI IMG/M metagenome (GOLD analysis project Ga0055452, IMG submission 57735) | Wetland microbial communities from San Francisco Bay, California, USA, that impact long-term carbon sequestration - China_Galinas_PWC_D2 | ecosystem: Environmental > Aquatic > Marine >... | reverse complement strand
TGACGAGAAGCCAATGGCGAGAACGGCGGAGGAGGCGCTCGCCGGCTATATCAAGGTCATCACCAACTTCCGCTTCATGGCGCTGATTCTGATCGTGGCCGGGTTCTGGACCATTCAGGGCCAACTCTACGCCACCATGCCGAAGTACATCCTCAGATTACAGGGTGCGGACGCGGCGCCGGAGTGGCTGGCCAACATCAATCCCCTGGTCGTGGTGCTGCTAGTGATCCCCATCACACACTTGGTGCGCCACATGAAGGCCGTCAACGCGATCGCCATAGGGCTCTTGATCATTCCGACCTCGGCTCTCTGCGTCGCGGCAAGTCCGGCGCTCGAGTCGTGGTTCGGGTCTGAAATCGGGTGGGGAACATGGTCGATTTACCCGGTCACACTCGCGGTAATCGTGGGGATCGCGCTCATCGGCTTGGCGGAATGTTTCCTGTCTCCCAAATTCCTGGAATTCGCCTCGATGCAGGCGCCCAAGGGCGAAGAAGGGCTCTACCTTGGCTACCAACACCTGACCACATTCTTCGCGTGGTTTTTCGGTTTCTTCATCTCCGGATTTCTCCTGGATCATTACTGCCCTGATCCATCAACATTGGACGAAGCGACCCGGCAACTGCGATTGGCGGCCATCGAAAACAACACCGCGTTACCGGAAGTCTACGCGCACGCGCACTACATCTGGTACGTATTTACAGGCATTGGCGTGGTGGCGTTCCTGGCGCTGCTTGTCTTTAAGTTCGTGACCAACGCCATCGACAAGTCGCGGGCGAGCGACACGGTCTGACTCGTGCGATAGATCTGAGAGTCAGACACGCGTCCTTAGCCATCGCCCGCTCAGGAACCAGCCGGTCGCCGCGAGGCCGCGCCAGATCATGTCGGAGAACATGCCGATCCAGGCGCCCATGAGTCCGCCTTGCAGGTAGATCCCGAAGAACGCGCCGACCGGAATGCGAATCACAATGCCAATTAGGGTGATAACGAGCGGCGAACGCGTCTCACCCGCGCCGCGCATGCCGCCGATGTAGACGATCGACGCCGCCAGCGCGGGTTGCAGAAGCGCCAGGACGCGGAAGGGCGCGATGCCTACGCTTCGGACGAGTTCATCCTGCGTAAAAACCTGGTAGATCAGCGTGGCGCCGAAGTAGAAACAGATGGCCACCAGCACGGAGAGCAGGCCGCACTGCAGCGTGGCTTCGTGCCCGGCGCGGCGGGCGCGTTGAGGATCACCTGCACCGAGCGACTGGCCGATCATCGTCGCCACCGCCGCCGCCCATGCTGTGGCCGGAAGATAGGTAAAGGCCTCGATGCGCATGGCGATGATGTGGGCGGCAAGATAAGCCGGACCCAGCGGTGCCTCCCCCAGACGAGACACGATGGCCAGAAAGACAAAATGCCCGGACCACATGATCGCGCCATCGGCGGCCGCCGGTACACCGATGCGCAGAATCCGCTTCGCGCGTGCCCCATGAATCCGCAACTCGGACCACCGCAAGGTGATTCCCGTTCGCCCGCGCACCAACACGGCGACCATGAGGGCGGCGCCGATGAGGCGTGCCGTCAACGTGCCACAGACGATCCCCTTCACGCCCATCACGGGAAACGGTCCGATGCCGTACACATAGGCACAAGAGGCCGCTGCGTTGATCCCGTTGATCAGGGCGTAAATCAACATGGGCGTTCGCATGTTGCCCGCACCGCGAAGAGCGGCGCTACCCACAAGCGTGATGCTCATGAAGACGTGCCCGACAGCGTCAATCCGCAAGTACTGGACGGTGATATCGAATCCCTCGCCCGTCATGCGGCAGTACCGGGCGAGCCACGGCGCCAGGAAAAAGAAAAAACCGCAAAGTGCCAGGCCCAGGCAGACGGCCAGGGTCATCGATTGATTGGCAACGCGATTGGCGTCGTCGTGCTCCCGGCGGCCCTCAAAACGTGCCACGAGTGCCGTCGTTCCGGTACCGATGAGCATAACAATCATCGAGCCGAGCCATCCGACGTACGCGGCCAAGCCGACGGCGGAGACGGCGGCCACGGTGTTTCCCGTGGTCAAATTGCCTGCCAGAAAGGTGTCAAACAGGCCGACAAACGTGTTCAGGAGCTGCTCGCCCAGGACGGGCATGGCCAAGAGGAACAGCGTTGATCGCAGGGGGCCGGTCGTGATGAACCCGGCACGCGACAGCGGAGCAATCGATCGCGGCAACGGTTCGGACTCTTCCACATAACCCATGAGGATATCGCCTGCCCGGCTGTATCACGGCGGATGCCGCACGCATCCTCCGGGACGAGGATCGTAGTGTGCCATTTCCGCGTCGGAAAGGGACAGTTGGAACGGCGCGATGGTTGGAATATACTAATTTGGACGGCGATGCGGCGTTGGCGACGGCCTTGCTCGCTCGCGCCGCGGCGTTTGTCGTGGACTCGCCGGTACGCGTCTCGTATCGAGTAGGGAATATAAGGCTATGGTAACAAACACCCTTTCAGACCCGCCTATCGGCGGAACCACCAAAACCGGCACCGTCTTCATGATCGTGCTGCGGTTGGTTTTCGTACTGGTGCTCATCGGCGTCGGCTGGGGGTTGGCGAGCGACGAACGGTTCGTCCCCGGCGGATTGACCGCTCACCGCGACCTCATCGTCATCGGTTTCACCGGCGCGGCATTGATCGTCATCGCGCTGGACATCTTTGTGCCTCGAAAGTCGCTCTCAGCCATCGCCGGCTTGTTTTTCGGCCTGATCGTGGGCATGGTGATTGCCTACGGGCTTTCGCTCATTGTGAATCTGCTCGTGGTCGCGTATACGCCCGGCGGGGAAGTGTCGGACTCGACCAGCTCTTTCGTCAGCACGCTAAAACTGGCGATCGGGGTGGTGTGCTGCTATCTGGCGGTCAGCTTCATTCTTCAGACCAAAGACGACGTCCGTTTCGTGATTCCGTACGTGGAGTTCGCCAAGGAGATGAAGGGGGCACAGCCGTTGGTGCTCGACACCTCCGTGATCGTGGACGGTCGCATCTCCGACATCGCCTCCACGGGCGTCCTGAGCAGCGAGCTGATCGTTCCCCGGTTCATTCTCCAGGAGTTGCAGACCATCGCAGACAGCAGCGACAAACTCAAGCGGACGCGGGGGCGTCGCGGGTTGGACATGCTCAACAAGCTGCAAAGCAACGACAAGATCGATATCCGTATGCTGGAGGTCAAACCCGAGCGAAGCGCCGCGAATGCGTCCGCGGATGAGATGCTCCTTGACCTCACGAAGCAACTCAGCGGCAAGATGGTCACCAACGACTTCAATCTGAACAAGGTGGCCCAGTTGAGGGGCGTGCCGGTGATCAACATCAACGACCTCGCCAATGCGCTAAAACCGGTCGTGTTGCCGGGCGAGGCGATGACCGTCAAGATCGTCAAGCCGGGCGAGGAAGTTGGGCAGGGTGTAGGCTATATGGAAGACGGTACCATGGTCGTCGCAGAAGGGGGTCGGGAACGAATCGGGGAGAGCGTGGATCTGACGGTGACCAGCGTACTACAGACCTCCGCCGGCAGGATGATTTTCGGACGAGTCGAGGGAGGAGCCCCGGAGCGCCGGCGCGCCAAGACCCCGGCAACCTCGTAGTGCGATTCACCAATGATTCGCCGATGATTGCTGGTGGCATAGACCGACGCCACATGACCAATCATCGGCGATTTCGCTTATGGCGGCCCCGTGTAGGGCGAAGTAGTTTCGAGACTTCCGAGACGTCAGGCACTTCGCCGTCCGGGTGCGTGTTGAGGAAAGGAACGGAATCATGGCCAAGTTCTCCGTTATCGTTCCCGCAGCGGGAAAGGGTGAGCGGTTTGGCGGAAAAGAAAAGAAGACATTTGCGAAGCTGGACGGGAAACCACTCTTTATCCAAACCCTGCAACGGTTTATTAATCGAGATATGGTCTGCCAGATCATCCTTGCTGTCGCCCCGGAAGATACTGACACCATGAAGTCCAAACATGGCGCGACCCTCGGATTCATGGGCGTCAAGCTCGTCGAAGGCGGCGCGCGGAGGTGCGACACCGTGAGGGCGGCCCTGCAGGTCGTTTCGGATGAGGCTGACTATGTGGCCGTGCATGACGCGGCACGCCCATGCGTCTCCGACCAGATGATCAACGCCGTATTCGCCGAAGCCGAAAAATCTGGCGCAGCCATCCTGGCAGAGCCTGTGAGTTCCACACTGAAGAAGGTGGGCGCGTCAAACATCATCGAGGAAACCGTTTCGCGTGACGGCCTTTTTCTCGCTCAAACGCCCCAAGTGTTTCGCAAGGATTGGATAACTCAAGCCTATGCGGAATTCAGCACCGACGAAGAGGATATCACAGATGACGAGCAAATGGTCAGCAAAGCCGGCCATGCGGTGGCGGTGGTGATGTCCGACGCGACAAACCTGAAGATCACGACCAAAGGGGACATGTCTCTCGCGCAGGCCATTTTGAAATCACGCCCTGCGAAGCCGGTTCCCAAGCTGGGCCTGTTTGAGGAAGCCCAATGGTAGGGTATCGCCAACTGCCCAGGTTAGCCTGCTTGACAAATGGCGATTCTCCGGTAGATATGCCGATGTAATAAACGGAACGGATCCGCACACCCTTAGCCAAGGAGAGGCTATGTATACTCGAATCTCGTGCCCGAGCCGCTCATTTGTGTCCATCGCAGCAGGTTTTCTCTTGTTCGCGACCGGTTGCAACGTGGACCGCTTGTGGATGAGGCAGCGAACGCCGGAGGGAGCTACACTGGCGTTTCATGACACCGGAGCGCAGGCCGCACCAGTCGATATTGCCGTAGCTGACTCTCACGAGGTGGATTTGGTCGAGCAGCTCGTCACGCATCGGCTTGCTTATCGGAGTACGCTGGCTCGACTACGCAAGTACTACAGCGAGCACGGCTACTCGAATAAGGAAACCTGGGCGGCACAGGAGATGAAGGGTCTGCGGTCCGTGCAGATGTTTCGCTATCTCATGGACGCCGAAATCCCTCAAGATCAACTCAGACCGGCCGAGAGCATTGCCGAGGCGGATGCCCTGTATGAAAAGGGGTTGGCCCTGATGAAGGAGGGCGGGCACGGGATCCCCGTGTTTTACCGGCAGGAGCGGATGATCGAGGCCGCAAGGGTCTTCCGCGACTTGATCGAGCGGTATCCGCAAAGTGACAAGATCGATGATGCTGCGTTCATGTGCGGCGAGATCCACAAGGAGTACCTGCCGGGGCAGGAGCAGATTGCCGTCGAGTGGTACGAGCGTGCGTGGACGTGGAATCCTCATACGCCGCACGCGGCGCGTTTTCAGGCGGCCGTGGTCTATGACTACCGGTTGCACGATCGCGACCGGGCGTTGGAGCTCTACAAAGCCGTGGTCAAGGATGAGTCGGACGACCGAGCGAATCTGCGCTTCGCCACGCGGCGTATCAGCGAATTGACAGCCGACTATCGGATGGCGCACGCGGATCGGCGCAGCTCATAGCGAAACTGGATGGTCTGCGTAGGGTTTTGCACGCCGCCGTACGCTGAAACAAGATATGCCACGCGTTTTTGTCTGTCTGGCGATTGCCACGTCGCTCGTTCTGTTGATGACGGCCGCACTGGGTATCGTACGGGGATCGATGCCGGTGGACGTGCACGTGCTGCTCGCCGTCTTCGCGCTTTTGGTAAGCTGCCTGGTTCAGGTGGTGGTATTAATGTACGTAAGCGTGACGGGCAAGGCCGTCGCACAGGCCGTCCACTTGGGAAAGTTCGACTTGGCACCGCTGGAGGCCATCCGGAGGACGAAGCGATCGGTTGTTCACACGGTTGCCCTGGTGGTTTTTTCGATTGTCTTTGTGGTTGCCACCGGGGCCATCCACTGGCAGAGCGGCGAGTGGCGCTTGCTACATGACGTCGCTGCAGGGCTGGTGATCGTGCTGCACGGCGTGGCATTTGTACGGCAGTTTGAGCTGATCATAGACCATAAAGCGACTGTCACGACCATTATGAACGCCTATGCCGAACGCAGCGAGGTTTCGCCCGGTCAAGGCTAATGCAGCCGCCGTTCCGTTTCCTGTGCAAGGGGTGCGAAGTCGTGGCGCCGTAGCGGACCGTGTGGGGCATTCACGCGGAATCGATCGATTTCTGCATCCTGTGGTTTATCTGTTGGAACCGCCGTAACTTCGCCCCCACTAGTGGGTTGCGCTTCGCATCCGAGAAACAGAGACGCCATGCGGTGGTTTTGGTGGTCCATGATTGTTGTGGTGTCCGTACCTTGCGCTACAATGCGTATGATGTGACGAAGGGTCGGGCGGTGTCATTGGGACGGCATTTTTTTCAAGTCTGGTTTCGCGGAGGCTGGTCGTGGCGAATGGAAAAGGCAGCTCGTTACTTTGGGAATCGTTGGACGCCAGGCCGCAGGGTGAGCGAAGCGGCAAGAGGTCAGCTGACAAGCCGGTCAGACCACCGAGATTGCCATTTGACAAGCGTTGCGCAGGAACCACGCGCTCCGGGCGTCGCTGCAAGGGGCGAATCCAGAAGGGCTCCGACTATTGCTCCTTTCATGATCCGTCGATGACATCGGAGACAAGGAGGCGGAACGCCGCGATGGGGGGGCGAAGCCGCGCGAACCTCGCGCACATCCCCGGTGGCTACCTCCGAAAGCTCGACTCACTGCGCGCGATCGGTGACGCCATGGATCGCCTGTACCGCGAGGTGCGCCTCGGTCAAGTGACTCCGGAAATGGGCGACGTTCTTTTCCGAATTCTTACCCGTGTGCTTGATTCCGGGCTGTATGCCTCGGCGACCGGTCGCGCGCCCAGCCGTCGCGCCAAGGCTGTCAAGGTGCGACCCAAGCTGGCCGAGTTGCTGACGCTCGAAGAACGCCGCGCCTGGCGGCAGGCCGTGGCCCACGCGCCGGCGGAGTTCATTCATCATATCGAGCAGCAAGACCAAGCATCAGGTGCGACGCGAAATTCCGTGAATACGCAAGGTGGTGCCGCGGTGTCGGCTGCGTCCTGAAGGTCCGCGGCGGCACACCGAGAGAACGGTCGAAAGGAGCGGAGGGGCCTGGCATGCGAGCCTTTGCAGACGACGAGCGCTTTCACAGTCTGTCCGCGCCCAGCCACCGGGTAACGCACGGCATCCTGTTGCGAATCAGCCGTCGCCTACCACTTCCTCGATTAGCGCCGGAAGGTTCCCCAACATTTTCGTAAAGCCAGGTCTGGCGTCGAGGCCCAAATCCTGTACCGGTCGTGAGTTGAGCAAGTCGAACAGCTGATACGGTGCATAGCCCATGAGGCTGCAACTCATATCGGTCACTTGAAGCATCAGTCGGGCGACGCGATGCTTATCATCTTCCGGGGGATAGGCATGATGGTTGGCGATCAGATCCTTGAGGTTCTCCGGGAGCTTCCAGGCATCCGCAACGAGCTCGCCAAACTCCTGATGAGTTTCGCCACAAAGGTAGTCAAACGTATCAATGTCCAATTCGTAATTCGAGAACTTCCTGTGGCCGTGCGCGATCCGCAACACGATCACGTTGCCAATATCGTGGAGCAGGCCGATGAGGAACGCATCCTCCGCTTCTACATTTGTGAACTGCGAAATCTCCCGCATGACGCAAGCGCCGGCCAGAGAGCACCGCCATAGCAAATTCGCGTACTCACGATAAGTGCCCACGTCCCGGAACATGGTGGAGCGCACCGATTCGTGCATCATTAACGTCTGCAAAGCGCGCGTGCCGAGTCGGGCCACGGCAGGGCGTAGGGCGGTGATACGATTGAGCCCCCGATATAGCGGCGAATTGGCGATCCGCAGCACGCCGGCCGCAACCACTTGGTCTTCCGCGATGATATCCGCCACCTGCGAGAGGGAACACTTCGAATCCCGAAGCTTGCTCAGCACACGTTCCACCACGTGAGGCAGCGGTGGCATGTGAAGATCGTGTCCGTCGAAGTGCGAAACGAGCACGCTTTCCAACGCGCGCGCCTCCGTACAAAGTTCGGGGCGCGGTGCACTTTGGAATTCGAGCAGTGTGGCCCCCTCGGGCGCCCACCATTGCGATTCCTGCGCCTTGTCCGATGATGAGTCGGGATCAGGAGCATCGAGCGTCGCGACCGCTCCGCCGCCCTTGGTGCCCGCCGAAGGCCGCTTCGTCGAATCATCGCCAGAATTGAATAGCCAGTTCCAGAACCCCATGCGTGCACGTTCCTGTAGCTTTTGACCGCGACCGGCTCCGTCCCTGGCATCGATACCGCAGCACGGCGAGTGTTTGCTCCTGGGTATCCATCGGACGATTGGCGGAGTTGGTTTCGGACTTACGTGTTGAAAGATCGCTCGAGGCGGACGAGGGAGCGCCACGTTGGGCTGAGTTATCAGACGGGGCTTTCTCGGCCACTTGGGTCTGCGAATACTCTGAATGCACGGCCCCGGGCAGACCAGTTACCGGGCCGATGTGCGTGAATGTACCTCATGCGGCTGGGGACGCGTAGGCGCGTGCACGGTGGAGCCGCGCGGCTATGCGTTCACGTCAATCCGATAACGTGAAACAGCCGCCGTCCGAGAACCGCTGTGCGCCCTGGGATGTGGGCGCTTTGCTTGTGTTCTACGCGGTGATGACCTAGAATCGCCGTTTCATCCGATTGTCGTCAGCATGGTGGGATTGTGCCCTCATGGTGATCGGTGACTGGCTTTGGGGTTTGTAACAGGCCTAAGATTGATGACCGCCTGCCCAGTGCGTTCTTGCGTCAGGAGGCCGGCGAGACTCCGTGAACATCGTCCAGGGAGAAACACCGTTGAACAGTAGACGCAGCTTCATGACAACCGCGTTCGGGGCCGGCCTGTTGGCCCTTTGGGCATCCGCATCCGCCTGGGCACAATGCGAAGTCACGCCGGTGACCGCGGATTCCCCGGCGACCGTGGACGATTTCGGTGACTCGACCGACATCAGTGGCGACTTTGCCATTGTCGGTGCGCCAAGTGCCGGCGCGGGGGCCGCGTTCGTGTATGAGCGCCAGGGTCTGGACTGGGTCCAAGTCGCGCAACTCGTGCCCGATGCAGTCGCTCTTGTCATTGGCGATGACTACGGCTCCGCGGTGGCCATCGATGGGCGTGTGGCCGTGGTCGGGGCAAGGAACCGCCAAGTGGGCAGCAAGCCGGGGCAGGGAGTGGTTTTCACGTTTCTCCGGAGTCTCGGCGGCGCGTGGGAGTTTCAACAGGAGTTGACCGTACTGGACGGTCTTACAGGAGATCATTTCGGACACGCAGTCGACATCTCCGGTGACTGGATCGTCATCGGCGCGCCGGATGATGATGATGCCGGCCAAGCCCCTGATGCCGATTCCGGGACGGCCTATCTGTTTCGTTTCGACGGAGACGCGTGGGGCGACCCGCAGAAAGTCCGAGCGACAGGGGATTCCGCAGGTGACAGGTTCGGCGACGCCGTGGCCATCGATGGTAACTGGGTCGTCGTGGGCGCCAAGTGGGATGACGATGCCTGTCCCACCGACATCGGGTGCAACTCAGGATCGGCAACCACGTTCTTCGAGGACCCCGACGACGCGATCTTCCAATGGGCGCGGCAGACCAAGATCAGGGCGCAGACGTCGGACGGCACCGACGTGGATGCGATGAGCGATTTTTTCGGTAGCTCGCTGTCGATAGACGGCGATCGACTGGTGGTGGGCGCGTACGGGCACGACAGCGCCGCCAGCGGCGCCGGGGCTGCGTTCGTGTATCGCTTGCAGGGCACGAACTGGGTCATCGAGCAGCGGTTGACTGCGTCGGATGCCGGATCGAGTGACGACCTGGTACGTTACGGCCTGGCTATCCGCGGCGACTTGATCATCGCCTGTGCGCGTGACGGCGACAGTGGCGATCCACCGGTCGACGGTTCCGGCGCCGCATACTTCTTCGAGCGCGCCGGTACCACATGGACCGAATTTCAAAAACTCGGAGCAAACAATGCGGACGCGGGCGATCGATTTGGGATCTCCGCCGCGATCGGCGGAGACTATGCCATCATCGGTGCCACGAGGGCCGGGGTCGCAGAGGATGGGGCGGCCTACATCTTCGCCGTAGGGAATGCCAACGACTGCGACGAGAACGGCGAAAACGACGATTGCGAAATCCTGGGCGGGACCGGCACCGATGATAACGGGAACGGTGTGCTGGACGATTGCGAATGCGCGTCGAACGCCGACTGTCAGCCAAGCCTGTTCTGCATAGTCGGAACCTGCAATCTCGACACAAGCCTCTGCGAATTCAGCATTCGCGACAACTATTGCGCGATCGACGGCAACTGCGTTTTCAACAATGTCGGCAACTCCTCGAACAATTGCGAAGTCTGTAATTCGACGTTGAATCCGGAGGCGTGGAGTAATCGGGCGGCGGGGTCGGCATGTGGCTCGGAGTCGAGCAGCACCTGCGATTTACCCGACAGTTGCGACGGCAACGGATTGTGCGTCACCAACCCGGAGCCGGAAGGCACGCCCTGTGAAACCGACGATAACGATTGCACCGTCGACCAGTGTGACGGCGCGGGCGCATGCGCCCATCCCAACGAGCCGGACAGCAAGGAATGCACGTTCGATGACAACGACTGCACGCTTGACGTATGCCGTAGCGGCATTTGTTCTGCGGTCAATTTCGGTGCAGGGACGCCTTGTGGCGATCCCACGGACACCGAATGTGACGCGGCTGACACTTGTGACGGCGCCGGCGCATGCCAGGACAACGAACAGCCGGACGGCACCCTGTGTGCAAGTGATGGGCAATTCTGTAATGGTGTAGAATCCTGCCAGGGCGGGTCCTGTGTTCCGCCGGGTGATCCCTGTACCGGTAGCGGCCTCACGTGCGATGAGATCGGTGATTTCTGCGCGTGCGATTCTTCGGTGCCGGATGTTTGCGACGACGGGATCGACTGCACGGTCGATTCGTGCAACGTCGCGGGCCAGTGTGTGAATGCGCCCGATCATGCAAGCTGTGATGATGCCGTGTTCTGCAACGGGACCGAGAGCTGCAATCCGCAGGTCGGTTGCGAGTCGTCAGGCGATCCGTGCATCGGACAAAGTCTGGTGTGCAAGGAGCCGCCCGGCGAATGTGTGGAATGCCTTACGAATGCCGAGTGCGACGACGGTTTGGACTGTACGGACGATGTTTGCAACAACGACGTATGCGAGTTTCTCGACAACTGTGCGGAAGACGGTGTTTTCTGCAACGGCGTTGAGTTCTGCAATGCCGGATCCAACAGTTGTGAGTCACCCGGCGATCCCTGCGATAGCGAGGGGCAGGACTGCAATGAGGCTGAGGATTTCTGCGCATGCGTGCCTACGGTCGAAGGCGTATGTGATGACGGAATCTTCTGCAACGGCGAAGAGATCTGCGGCGGTGATGGTCGGTGCCAGCCCGGGATGGATCCTTGTGATCCGGGATGGACGTGCAACGAGGTCGCCGGCTGCATATGCGACAGCGACGACGACTGTGCGGAAGACGGGTCCTTCTGCAACGGCGAAGAAGTCTGCAACTTGTTGAATGGTACCTGCATTTCGTCAGGTGATCCGTGCATTACGCCCACGCCCGTCTGCAACGAAACGCTCGATGTCTGCGATGAATGCGACAGCAATGACGATTGCGATGACGGCGACTTCTGCACCGGGGCCGAAACGTGCAATGCCGCCGGTGTCTGCCAGGCGGGCACCAACCCGTGTGGCGCAGATCCGTGTATTGATGGGCGCTGTGTCGAGTGTACAGTCGGCGCGGATTGTAATGATCAGGATCCCTGTACGGCTGACCTATGCCCCAACGGAACCTGTGTCCATTCGATGCTCCCGGAGTGTGAGGATTCCGACGAAGACGGCGTACGGAATGCCCTCGACTTGTGCCCGAATACAGTCGCAGACGCCGACGTTGACGAGAAGGGCTGCACGTGCGCGGATCTGTACGATAGCGATTTTGACGGCGTTACGGACTGCGAGGATCAATGTGACGACACGCCGCTCGACGAGGTGGCGAAGAGCAACGGGTGCTCGTGCAGTCAGCTTACGGAAGACGGGGATGAGGATGGCGTCCCGGATGCCTGCGACAACTGCCCGGACACGGCCAACGAAGATCAGGCCGACGGTGATCGAGACTCGGTCGGCGACGCTTGTGATGACTGTGTGGGCACAGCCAACAAAGACCAAGCCGATTCCGACGAGGATGGTAACGGTGACGCATGTGACAATTGCGTGGACACGGCCAACGCGGATCAGGCGGATGTGGATGGGGACGGTGTGGGCGACGCATGCGACAATTGCGTGAACACAGCCAATCCAAGCCAGGCGAACGCCGATGGCGACGGTTTCGGGAACGTGTGCGACAACTGCGCCAACCTGCCGAATGACGACCAAGCCGATGCTGACGAGGACGGCGTGGGAGATGTGTGCGACAATTGCCCGGACACGGGCAATGAGGACCAGGGCGATATCGACGGCGACGGTGTCGGAGACGCGTGCGACAATTGCGCGGGTACCGCCATCAATGCCCAGGTCGATGATGATGGCTGTGCAGCGTCGCAACGCGATTCCGACGGAGACGGTGTGGCAGACGACCTCGATCTATGCGCGGGGACTCCCGCGGGAACGGACGTGGACGAGGATGGGTGTGCACTGCCCGTTGACCCCGGTTCGGGGCAGCCCACGCCGAATGGCTCATTTCCATGCGGCCTCCTGGGTACGATCAATCTAGTCTTTCTTGGTTTGGGGCTGGTGGCGCTTCGAATGACATCAAGGCGGCACCGATAGATAGCGACCGCCAGCGTCTTGATACGTTTCCTCGCCATGGCTATTTTCCAAGGCGGCTCCTTCTCGCATGTGTGCCACGTGTGTCGCCTCAAGACGATGGGATCGCGGAATGCCGCCGTGAATCGAGGCGTTCGGCAACCGCGATGGATCGCCACGCGTATCTCTTCTAGCCACGAGCTATTGCGGCCGATAACATGGTGGTGTGGGTGCAGGCGTATGTCAGGGCGGTTTGCACCGACTCGTTGTATTCTCACTCTGTACCCTGAATCGGGCGGAGCCGATGGATGGCGAAATTCCTTTGCGTTTGCGGCGCCAGGCCGAACTTCATGAAGATCGCACCGATTGTGGATGCACTGGATCGATCGCCGGACGCTCTGCGCGTTCTCGTCCACACCGGACAGCACTACGATGAGCGAATGAGCCGGCTCTTTTTTGAGGAGCTGGGCATTCCCGAGCCCGATCTCAACCTCGCGGTCGGCAGCGGCTCGCAGGCCGTTCAGACCGCTGACATTATGAAACGATTCGAGCCCGTCTGCCTCGAGCACAGGCCCGCCTGGGTCGTGGTCGTGGGCGACGTGAACAGTACGATTGCTTGCGCCCTCGTGGCGGTCAAGCTTGGCATCCGCGTCGCTCATGTGGAGGCCGGGCTTCGCAGTTTCGATCGCACCATGCCCGAGGAAATCAATCGTGTCCTGACCGATGCCATCAGCGACCTGCTGTTTGTGACCGAAGAGAGCGGCTTGCAGAACCTCGGTCACGAGGGGATCGAAGCCCAAAAAGTACACTTCGTCGGTAACGTGATGATCGACACCCTGCTGCGCAGCCGAGAACGCGCGGCGCAGTCGCGCATCCTCGACGACCTGGCACTCGACTCGAAGCGGTACGCCGTGGTCACGTTGCACCGCCCCAGCAATGTCGATCGCGCCGATGTCTTCCGTGGGATTCTCGCAGCCCTGGAGACCATCGCCGCCGATATGCCGGTTATCTTTCCGGTCCACCCGCGCTCCAGAAAAAATATGAAGGCGATTGGACTTGATGACCTCGCCGCTCGGTCTCCCGGACTTCGGCTCACCGAGCCGCTTGGATACCTTGACTTCGTGCGGCTCGTGAGCGGGGCGGCCGTGGTGCTGACGGATTCCGGTGGTATTCAGGAGGAAACCACGATTCTTTCGGTGCCCTGCTTGACGCTTCGCGACAACACTGAGCGTCCGGTGACGATAAAACAGGGTACCAATCGACTGACGGGAAGTCATCCCGATCGAATCGTCGCGGCCTATCGTGAAGTCGTGGCCGATCCACCGGTGCCGACGGTTATGCCCGATCTCTGGGATGGACGGGCCGCCGAGCGTATCGTAAGAGTTCTGCTGGACGCTGATTGACCGTGGGGGCTAGAGGCTTGTTGGGAATGACGGATCAAACGGATAGACTGTGCCCGGACATTTATTCCCGTGATGCTCGCCTGAGGAGTGGCATATGAAAATCGCGATGGTCGGTTCCGGATATGTCGGGCTGGTCGCGGGCGCGTGTTTTGCCGACAGCGGAAACCGCGTCATCTGTGTCGACAACGACGAGGACAAGGTGCGTCAACTCGAACTGGGCGAGGTTCCGATTTTCGAGCCCGGTTTGAAGGAGATCGTCGAACGGAACACAAAAGCCGCACGCCTGTCGTTCACGACTGATCTGATAGAGGCAGTACGCCAGTCTCGCATCGTGTTTTTGGCCGTAGGGACGCCGCCCGCCGCCGATGGCTCGCCGGACTTGTCGGCCATCCTGAACGTAGCCTCGGGCGTGGGGCGGGCCATGGACGGGTACCGCATCGTGGTCATGAAAAGCACGGTACCCGTGGGTACGCACAAGAGAGTCTCAGAGGCCATCGCGGCCGAAACCGAACACCCATTCGATTACGTGAGCAACCCGGAGTTTCTGAAGGAGGGGGCCGCGATCGAGGACTTTACCAGACCTGATCGTGTCGTGATCGGCGCGACGAATCCCGCCGTCGTCGAAATCATGCGTGAATTGTACGGTTCCTTCCTGCGCCGCGACGAGCGCATCTACGTCATGGATCCGGCCAGTGCGGAGATGACCAAGTATGCCGCCAACGCCATGCTCGCCACGCGCATCTCGTTCATGAACGAAGTGGCCAACCTCTGCGACAAGTTTGGAGCCGACGTCGAAGCCGTACGGCGCGGGGTGGGGTCCGATTCCCGCATTGGGACGGCGTTTCTGTTTCCCGGTGTCGGGTACGGCGGGTCCTGCTTTCCGAAGGACGTCAATGCATTTGTATCCATGGGGCGTGATGTGGGCTTTCCGGCCAAGATCGCCACAGCCGTGGAAGAAGTCAATCGGCTACAGCGGCGGATCTTTGCGGAAAGAATCATCGCACATTTTGGTGAGGCGTGTCGAGACACGACCCTGGCAGTGTGGGGGCTGGCATTCAAGTCATGGACCGACGATGTACGTGAATCGCCGGCCGTTTCGGCCATTCGCATGTTCTTGGAAAAAGGGATGACGGTTCGGGCTCATGATCCCGAAGCGATGATGACTGGGGCTCAGGAACTGGGCGACGCGGTTACCATGACAAGCGACCATTACGAGATGCTCGCGGGCGCCGACGCGCTGGTGATTTTCACGGACTGGCCGAAGTTCCGCACACCGGACTTTGACGTGATCGGCGAAAAACTGAAAACCAAACTCGTCTTCGACGGTCGCAATCTATTTGACCCGCGCGCCATGAGCCGAAAGGGCTTCACCTATCATTGCATCGGCCGGCCGCCGGTGACGCCCGCCTGAGGCGCAAGCCCGGTGCCAAGACTCCCTCGATCGCCTATCCCGGGACCCAACGAAAACGGCCTCGCCGAAAAGGCGAGGCCGTTGAGTTCCTCCAGTGAGTCCTGCCGTAATTAGACCCTTCGGCGCCGACGGCGAATCGCGCGTCGGGTATTCGATCTGAGGCCAAGCCAGCCGAACAGGCCCGCGACCATGGCCATCGGAGCGCCGTTACCGCAATTGCCACACAACGACGCGCTGCCGGTCGGGGTATTGCCGTCGCCATTGACCTCACATGCATCTCCAATACCGTCTGCATCTGCATCCGCTTGGTCGGGGTTGGCATCCTCGGGGCAGTTGTCGCACACATCGCCAACACCGTCACCATCGCCGTCGGCTTGATCCGGGTTGGCGTCGTCCAAGCAATTATCCTCATCATCCGGCGCACCATCGCCATCCGCATCATCAATCGGTGGTGGGGTGGACTCGCACGCGTCACCAACGCCGTCCGCATCTGCATCGGCCTGATTCTGATTGGCGTTTTCCGGGCAGTTGTCGCAGGCGTCGCCCACACCGTCCTCGTCGCCGTCCGCCTGGTTCTGATTCGTGATGTTGGGACAATTGTCGCAGGCGTTTCCAAAGTCGTCCGCATCGCTATTTGCCTGATCCGGGTTGATGACGCTCATGCAGTTATCGCACACGTCACCGCGTACATCGCCATCAGCATCGGCCTGGTCCGCGTTGCTAACGTCGGGGCAGTTGTCCGTCTGGTTCGGGAACCCATCACCATCGCCATCTGCGCCGGCGTCGCCGACGTTGCAGATACCGTTGCCGTCCGGATCGTCCCCATCGTCCAGCGGATCGAATGAACCGAGCGAGCAATCGTCGCACGTGTCGTTATCGGAGTCGCCGCATGCGCTACCGTCATTCGGCGCGTCATCGCAGAAGTCCGCGACACCGTCGTTATCTGAATCCAATTGGCCGGTTTCCGCCGCTCGTGGACAATCCGTGGTGTCGATGGGGTCAGTCGTATCGCACTTCCCGTCACCGTCCGTATCCGTTCCGTCGGCATCCGGATCGAACGTACCGGATGAGCAATCATCACAGCCGTCATCATCAGAATCGCCGCACACGTTAGCGTTGCCGGGAGCCGTATCACAATCGTCGGCGACGCCATCATTATCCCCGTCCGTTTCGCCGGCACCGACTGGCTTAGGGCAGTCGGCGGGAATCCCACCGGTCGGCTCACATGCGTCGCCCGTGCCGTTGGAATCGCTATCTGCCTGGTCCTGATTGGCGACATTCGGGCAGTTGTCACAGGCGTTGCCTACGTTGTCCTGATCGGAGTCTTCCTGCCCGGCGTTCGCGTCATCCACGCAGTTGTCGCAGAGATCACCCACGCCATCGCTATCGCCGTCCGCTTGGTCGGCGTTGGGCGTCTCCGGACAGTTGTCGTCAACATCCGCAATACAGTCGTTGTCGATGTCGCTGGCACACGCCTGAGCGTCGGGTAACTCGCTGGCGAGCCAGATATCATAGGGAGGGGTGCCATTCAGAAGGTCGACCGCTCTTGCGATGTCATCCCCGTCGGTAACGCCGTCGTGGTTGATGTCGGTGCTATACACTCCCCAAGGGGGTGTTGCCACACCGTTGATGAAATTGATCAGAGCGGACAGATCGAGAACCGTTGCCAATTCGTCTCCGTTGGCGTTTGCCGGATGCGAGCGATACGCAACCGATAGGATGGAGCAGTCGTTCCCATTGATCGGTAGTTCGATACCTTTGTACACTACCACGGATGCCTCACCCGGCGTAATCGCTCGATCCAGTACGACTTCGAGCTCAACGGTTTTGTGAACCCCATCAGTGCTTTCACTTATTTTGGTCACATCCATGACCGCGTTATCAGCGAATACGCCGGCACCCGTTTCACAAAGCTCCCAGCAATCAAGGCTTGCCGCATCGTCCGCGTTGTCGCCATCGTCGATCTCGATGGTGATGGATATCGGCTCGCTGCTATCGCCGATGCCCAGCAGGGTACTCGGGTCGGTGGGATCGACCGGTGCCCGCGCGTCCACGATGCCCGGCGACGGGACTGCCTTCACAATGCCTGCGGCCGGACAGACTTGGGCAGATGCTGCGCCGGCTACGGTCAACGTACTGCAAAGTGCTGCGACACATAGCCATTGCCGAATACGGAAACGATCCTGGGTGGTCACTGACTGATACATGAAAAAATTCCTTTTCATCGGGTTGCGGAACGCAGCGTTTCGTTAGCCCTGTTACGCAACACAACGTAGCGACTATTTCAGAACAAGAAACCGGGGTCTCGCTCTGCTGCGATCGCGATCCCGAACCGTAAGACACCGTATACGATAGAGGACCGATAACACTTTGTCGAATCCGGGTACCCTGCGGAATCCTCGCTGCACGGTATTCCTCGATACCTGCGCACAAATCCGCCTTGGGGCTGTATCGACGCGAATGCTCGCCTACGTTCAGCTTCAATCCCTGCATTGTATGCTGGCACCGGGTGTCGCTTGCATTTCGGACGTAGGACCCGAGAATCTGCCCGATAACGGTGTAATGCGATTTGCCGCGCCGTTTGTTTCGTCGTAGGTGGCTCATGGAGTAGGTTCGAATGTACACCCAGGATAAGACAAGTGTGCTGGCCGCAATCCACGAGCACCGCGTCAGTGCGATCATCAGAACAGCAGACCAAGAACTTGCCCATCAGGCGATGGAGGCAGCGGTGGGGGGCGGGTTTCGGCTCATCGAGTTCACCCTGACGACCCCGGGCGCAATGTCGCTGATCAGAGAATTCGCCTCGCGGGATGGCTTGATCGTCGGTGCCGGAACAGTAATGTCAGCCGGCCAGGCGCGAGATGCGGTGGCCGCAGGAGCCCGTTTCCTGGTATCCCCGGTTTTTGATCCGGAGGTTGTCTCCGAGGCATCCGCCCTCGGTGTCGTAAGTGTGCCGGGATGCTCGACCCCCACAGAGATGGAGACCGCACATCGGTTCGGGGCCGATCTGATCAAGGTCTTTCCGGAACCGGCGGGCGGCGTGGATTTCATACGTGCCGTACGCGGCCCTTTGCCGCACCTGCCGCTTTTCCCGACGGCCGGGCCCACGCCCGAGAATTTTCTGTCGTACCTTGACGCGGGATGTGTAGGGGTCGGTTTCGTCAGGAGTCTGTTTGTGCCTGAGGAACTTGCAGGCGGGGAATTCACCGCCATCCGGCGAAGGAGTAAGTTCATCATTCATCATTTTAATGATTGGAAATCGTGACGCGGCGCGGCGGCCAGGTGTCCATGTCGTCCGGGTTGCTTGCCGATCATTGGTCCTGGCGATTCGAGCCGAATCATCTCTGGTTTCACTGCCCTGGCGATGGAGTCCGTCCTTGATACGCATTCACAAGAAGGTTTTCGGACGTGAAGTGCGCGTTTCTCGCGCGCGGGACGGGTATTTCGTTGAATTTGTGGCGGACACCCGATAAGGTAAAGGGCAAGGGGCCCAAAGTTGCTGGTTACCGGGGATTCGCCATGTGGCAGCGCATGCCGATTTTCGTCGTTCTGATCGCGACGTCGTGGGCGTGGTGCGCAAGTTTCGGCGAGGGCGGAACGAGCTTACGCAAGCGCCCTGCAGAAACGTGGCTCGATGGGGAGATGACGATCGCCTGGGACGATGAGGCGTTGGCACGCCTCGGGGGCTCGGTCGTCGCTTTGGACAAGACTCAGCCCGACGACGCCACGCAACCTGCGAGCTTCGCTTTTACGGGGAGTGTTTCGACCACAAAGCCGGCTGATGGCCAGGAACACCTTACGGTGGAGCACGCAGATCTGCGCGCGCACGGCGCAGTCATGTTGGCCATCGCCTACCAACGCATACCCTTCGGAAACCCGCAACTATCCGTTGACGCCTCGGGCGCTTGGGTACTGCGCAGCATGCTCGATCCGGGCGTGGAGCCGAACATCACTTTTCGTGTGGAATCGACTCAGCTTGAATTCCGCCCGCGCGAAGAATCGTTTCGCATGACCGGTGCAATGTACTTGACGCCACAGTGGGCCGTCCGGCTTGACGTGGCCGATGATCTCGGCAGGCAAATCGGCACCGTCACCATTGTCGCCACGGTCGTCCCCGCGGAGCGCCGACCGAGCGACTCTGGGGAAAGGCAAAAGGTCGGAGCAGCGACCGGGGGCGAACCGGCGATAGGCCCCGATGTCATCGTGGGTGCCTTGCAGTCGGTGCGGTTTTGGGGAAGCAACTTCAGTAACGTGGCCGCCTTTTCCGTGGGCACGACGTCCTGCAATATCGGCGACGCCCCGGCGGACTGGATCGCCCACACCGATCGACACCCGGTGATCGCGCAGAACATGTACCGACTCCAAGATGGACGTCTCGAGCAAATCGGAATGAGTTGGGTCAAGCACGGTTTTTTCGCCGTTTCGCAATCGCTTTGTTCCGGACCGGGTAACTGCGCGGGAGACCCATCGGGACGACATCTGGGTGTCGGGTGCTCGGACCCGTATTCGGCCGCGCTAAACGGCCAATCGTCCAATATGTCCCCACGATCGGACGTCAACCCCCATACGGGGGTGTTTCCGTATCCCTGGACTGCGCCTCCGCCGGAGCCGCTTATTGGTCGGAGGATCCAGGTTCCGGTCTACGACCTCGTACCGTCCATGAATCCCGGCGCTGAGTATTTCGTCGACGGGTATTACATGTCTCCAGATGATGCGGAGGCCGGGAATCAGGATAACAACGCGTCGTGGCGAAGAATGGTTGTCAGCGGCGGCTTGGGGTCGCTTTCGTTTGTGCTCAATGGTCCGACCATGCGGGAGGAACCCGCGATCCGCATATGGGGTACGTGGGAAACGGGCGTGGTCGATACGGATGTGCGCGTTCCCGGTGAGGGACTTTTCTTTTTAGCGGCCAAGGCGCGGGATCTCGGCAACGGATCGTGGCGCTACGAATACGCGATCCAGAATCTCAATTCCGATCGCGGTGCACGGTCGTTCCGATTGCCGATCGAGCCGACCGCCACGGTGTCCGACATTGGTTTCCATGACATCGACTACCACAGCGGAGAGCCCTTCTACGGCACGGATTGGACGGCCATTGTGTCGAACGGTTCCGTCTCTTGGTCAACCGGGTCATTCGCGGAGAATCCGAACGCCAATGCGCTGCGGTGGGGGACCCTGTACAACTTCTGGTTTGATGCCGACGTGTCGCCACAGGAAACGGAAGTGACGATCGATCTGTTCAAACCGGGTGCGTTGACGTCGGTGACGGCGTCGTCCGTCGGCCCGGCGCACGCGCCGTCGGACTGTAACGGAAACGGCGTCGGCGATCCGTGCGATGTGTCGTGCGGACCGGTCGGCGGTGATTGTGATGTGGCCGGGTGCGGTCAGAGTTCGGATGCCGACGGCAATGGCGTGCCCGACGAGTGTGATCCCGACTGCAACGAAAACGGCCGCCCCGATGCGCTGGATATCGCGGACGGCACCAGTCCGGACTGCAGCGGCAATACGGTACCTGACGAGTGCGAGCCGGACGGAGACGGCGATGGAATCGTCGATGAGTGCGACGACTGTCCCGAGGATCCGGACAACGACGGCGACGGCGACGGCTTGTGTGCGCCGGACGATCAATGTCCGGCCGATCCCTATAAGATCCTGCCGGGGCAATGCGGCTGCGGTGTGGCCGATACCGATTCTGATAACGATTGGACGGCGGACTGCGTCGACAATTGTCCCGGCACATTCAACCCCAATCAGGCCGATCCGGACACCGATGGACTGGGGACGCCTTGCGATAACTGCTATGAAATCGCCAATGCGGACCAAACGGATTCGGACGGCGACGGGGCGGGGGATGTGTGCGATCCGTGCCCGCTGGAGGACCCCGATGATGCCGACGGCGACGGTGTGTGCGCGCCGGAGGACCAATGCCCGCTCGATGCCGCAAAGACGGCACCTGGTGCCTGCGGATGCGGCATCGCCGACACGGATTCCGACAACGACGGCACGCCCGACTGCTTTGATGAATGTCCCCAAGATCCCACCAAGATAGCCCCCGGTGTGTGCGGCTGCGGGCTGGCCGACGTGGACACGGATGGAGACAGCGTGGAAGACTGCCGCGAACAGTGCCCGCTGGATCCTGACAAGCTGGACCCGGGTATCTGCGGGTGCGGCGCGCCGGACATCGATACGGACGGCGACACCGTCCTTGATTGTAACGACCTTTGTCCCGGACTGACGGACACGATCGACAGCGATGCCAACGGCGTCCCGGACTGTTTCGAGAACATACCGGCCGTTTCCACCTGGGGTGCCGTTGTCTTGGCGCTACTGCTATTGACGATCGGAAAGATTGCCTTCAGGCAGCGCCGTCAAGCGCAATAGTAATCGCATAGCACCTATTCCGAATGCTGCGACCTGGATGTAGCCTCTCAATCTTGCCATTTGTATCTCGGCGCGACGGTCGCTATGCGGGTGCGCCACTCTTGGCACCAGCCCGGGGGGGGACGGGTTGGAGCCCGCCCCACCCTCGTAGAAGACGGTGCCGGACTAATCGGTACACTGCTCGAGATCCGGGCCGGGGAATTCGAGACCCTGGAAGCCGAGAATAATCACGAACACATCATTGATATCCACAATCTGGTTCGGCGTACCCCACGGCTGTAGGGGAAAACCGGCCGGATGCACGTCCGTCACGGACACGTGCGTCGCATTGCACGGCGGCGTGCCACAGCCGGGTCCCACCAGACTCGGATTCTGAAACGTCTTGATGGCCGCCACGGCG
>Ga0055452_10000063_pt1 | contig 22368 bp, 19 predicted proteins | sample China_Galinas_PW_6_FD_57735 | JGI IMG/M metagenome (GOLD analysis project Ga0055452, IMG submission 57735) | Wetland microbial communities from San Francisco Bay, California, USA, that impact long-term carbon sequestration - China_Galinas_PWC_D2 | ecosystem: Environmental > Aquatic > Marine >... | reverse complement strand
CTCGTCCGCCGCAGACTACCACACGCCACAGCAGGCCGGGGTTCGTACGAGGGAATCAAAGTTTTCTGACTCGACTGGGTGCGTTCATTCAGCTTCGTCCCGCGACCTGCCGACCGGGCCGACCGGTGGCGGGGGGAGATTGCGATGAGAATGATCCCGAGCCCAAAGAAGCCCCAGGATGATAATGGATACAAGTATCATCAGGTACGGGCTGAGCAGCCAGAAGAAGAGCGGCAGGCCGAAGAAGTAGCCGCGCAGCCCTCGCGTGTAGTTCAGCGCCACGCGGTCAATGAGATCCTCCAGGTGCGCGAGCACACCGGGCTCTTCGCTCTCGTCGTCCGATCCGTACAGCGCAATCAGATAGCCGAAGTAATTGAGATCGCGGATACACACGGCAAAGCTGAGGAAGTTGTATGAGTAAAGGCCGATCATGATGACAACCTTGAGGAACAGCCACATTTCGGCCGCCTTGTCGCCGACGTTGCCGTGGAGAAGAAACGAAGTGGTCTCCCGTGGAAGCCCGAGTAACGTCAAAAGCCCCACATCCACGATGATCGCCGTCGAGGCGAGGAAGGTGGCGGTCTGCAGTTGATTGCGGCAGGTCTGCACGGCCAGCATGCCGTCGCGCCGCGCGTAGACCATGTGAATCCAGCGGTGGCGGTACCAGTTCATCCGCCCGTGAAGGAGAGAGTACGGGCGCACCCTCATGCCAACCGTAAAGGCGGCATAATAGCCGAACGTGAGCGCCAGATAGACCAAGAGACCAACTACGTCGACCCAGTGTTTGGTTATCGTCTCCGTGAGATCGGACATTTGTCGGCGTTACACCTTGTCACTTTAAAATCTCCCACGGTATCGCGTCGAACATCGGCGCCGCCCAAAGACCGCGGCGTCGAACGCAATCACCTGGCACGAAAAGGCGCTACACAGGGTGGCATGGGCAAGCGATAGCTTGCCCGTGGGTCATGCGGGAGAGCACGGGCAAACAAGTTTGCCCAGGCCACCCGGTATTCGTGGCGCTTACGTCCGCACACCGACTTACGATGCAGCCAAGACCTGCTGGATCGCCGTACGCCGCCCTTCGAATACATCATCATTCAATACCGGCACCGCCCCGTCGGTGGAAATATCAACGTCAAGATCCACCCACGACTTGCAGCCGGCATAACGCTCGGTCATTTCGATCGCCACCGGCTTCGGCAGCGCGTACACGCGAACGATCAGTACACTCACGCCGCCATCGCGCCATCGATGAAACCGCTCCTCGACCACCTCATCCGCCCAGATATGGTGGCCCCGAAGTGCCTGCAGGACTGGAAGGGATTCCACCCTGCTCGCGTCAGTGACGACGGCGTAGTGGCTGAACACCACCTGGTCGGCGTCCGGCTTCTCCGCTTCGGCCACTTGCTGCAGCGCACGCGCATCCGGCACCACCTGCTCGGGCGACTGGTGAGACCACGTGGGAAAAAGGAGAAACTCGCGGTGATCGATCTGGAACTCACCGCCCTCCTCGCTGATTCCGCCCTTCCGAAGTAAGAGTATTTGCCGCCCAGTAGCTAACGCACGACAAATGACGCTCCACTCTTTGAATCCAGCTTTCATCGGCGTAGTCCTTCCAGCTAGCGACCGCTTCCGATCCACATCGCACAAACGTCTCCGCTCGAGCCAGTGGCTCGTATGATGGTGTTGTAGCCCATGCGGAGAATCCTGCAAGCCATGTCTTCAGGTCCAACGTGTAACGTAGTGAACCGGTCCTGCGACCAGACGAGTCATTGTGACCGACACCTACTCGCTGCTCAGCGCAGTGTCGCCTTTGACGAAGGCGCCGGTACCTCGACAGACTTCACGACCCTCCGCATCGACGATAACAGACTCGGCCAGATACTGATCCTCTGAAAAACTCAACAGACGGCCTCTGGCGATAAGCTCTCCCGCAGGCGTCATGGGGACGAAGCGCACGTTGAAGCCTTCCGCCCTTACAAGAACGTCCTGAACCACGGAGTTCACGGCAAGCGAGGCAGCGTCATCCAACAGCTTGAAGCAGATCACGTCGTCGAGAGAGCCGTCCGAGCGAAACCGTTGCCCGTCAATCGGAGTCACGATCTCCGACTCACCCTCTTGAATCCGAATGCCGGCGTCGCCTTGTTCGTTACGATCATCCCACAAGTACATTTGTTCCAGACGCTCGAAGTGGGCCGCGAGCAGCGTTTTGTTGTGTTTCTCGATGCTTATCGCCGTTTGGCCCTTCAGTCCGTGCGGGGCCACTCTCTCGCAGCGACCGAGTCCGTCCGCATCCGGTTCGCAGAGACGGAAGCACCATGCCGATCTGTTTCGTGTCAGGGGGCATCCCCGGTACGTGTACTCTCTGATCCCGTGGCGTGTTCTTACGCTTCTTTGTTCATGCTCCATGATTCGTCTCTTTGGGCGCGTCTCGACTGATCACCTCTGCCGTCCTATCCGTGACATTTGTCACATTATAAGGGCGGGACGCGACGGCGCCAATGGACCGACCTGAACTCGTTGCCATGACGGCTCGCCAAGCGGCACGTTTTGCGGGATTGGATTACATGACGGCTTGACGAGTCAGACCCATCGATTCGGGCCTTCACTCGAGCTTGGCGCGCTTGCGTATGTACTCTGATACAACGTCTTGGGCGTATTCGAGGACCCGTTCAGGGGCGTCGTCGGGGTCGCACATCTCCGGCGTCTCGATGATGTCGGCCACCATCTCGTCCCACCAGGGAGCCTGCCGGATCTGCTTCCAGCCATCGGCATTGAGGCCGGCGTGGACCACCTCGTCGGCCGAGGGAAGTTCGAATCCTACGCCAACTGCACCTCCTGTCCCCTCGTCCTTTAGATGGACCCTCTGCCTCATGAACGCCATAATCGCTCGCAACTCCTTAGGTGTCATGGCCGCCCCCGTCGGTAATCGAGTCCGCAATACAACACGTTCCGAGTATAACGCCGCGCTACCCGGGCTCAACATGAGGATGCGATGGTTGTCCCGCACAGATATTCGATTCGGCGCCATTGCGGCTTGTCGGTGACGCCCGTACCGCCCGGCGATTTGCCGGCAAGTCATACCGAACAAGCCGAAGTCGTGATCACGGCAGCGGGTGGCGCGTTGCTATGGCCGAGGAGGTTAGGCTTCAGTCCCGAATTCAGGAATCGCCGGGATCGACCATGCGTCCCAGAAACAGGATGGACTCCGTCTCGATGTCTCTGATAAGGAAGACAAGCGGCCTGTCGACGGTGACCACGAGAGGGTCGCCGGTGGGCGCGGAGATTCCGGGCATGATCACTGCAGTCGCGGCCGGAGATGATATGGCGATGGACATGCCTAGGGCGGACAACACGCTACAAAGGCTACCGCCCAAATCGAACGTGAATCGAAGCATTGGGAGGCATGCACCCAAAACTGCATTCCGCCCGATGGCGCGGTCCGTTCAATAACCGGCCGATCCAGGTGTAACGCACGAATAACCGGTAGCTCACGAGCAGGATTGCGGTCGCTACGGCGATGAGAAGCGTGAACTTCACGATGGCCGGCAGGTCGACGCTGCGGAGCACTGCCTGACCGGCGATGATCAGGGGCACGTGCGCGAGATACAGCCAGTACGACGAATCTGAGACGTAGCGCACCCATGGCCGTTCGCGACTGAGCAGTGTCACGAACAACCCCATGAGACCAAAGATCATCAGCCATGCGAACAGCACCTGCCCAAGGTTGGCAAGCAATCGTCGCGTGTCATCGTCGCCGGCCAGTTCACGACCCCAGGGCGTGTGCAGCGCCAATGCGAGGGCCGCCGGAGCCAGCAGCAAGGCCAGCGGCAACTGGAGCCACCAGCCGCGGCCGAGCCGGTCCGCCGCCCCCGGGCTGCCGTACACCAGCGCGCCGCATCCGAAAAAGATCGCGTAGTGCGCCAGCACATGCGGCATGGGTACGAGACCGGCCGAAGTGTCAGGGCCGAAACCCGGCATCGCGCCGCCCCAGTTCATGAATGACTGCGTGAGCATGGTCAGCGGCACCAGCCAGAGCAGGCACAGCGGCGTGGCGACAAGAACCAAAGGGACGGGAATGCGCGGGAACGGTCGCGCGCAGACAACCACGATCGCAAAGCCGGCCACCAGCCAGCATAGAAACCATAGGAACCAAAGGTGATGGAAGAAGGGAGATTCCATGAGTCGAAACAACAGACCGCCGAGGCGTGCTTGAGGGTTCCCTTCTGCAGCCCCCTTGGACTCTTGCCTCGCGGGATCAGGATCCTCCGGTGGACCGGCCAGCCCCGAGATCGCGCCGCGGCTCACAAGCATCTTGCGAATCCGATCACGTCCTGCGGTGACCGCTTTGAAGTCCATGGGGGCCTGGAGTAGCCCGGCAATAAACGCAGTAGTGCCTTGGTTGTGTCGCATGGAATCGAGCGGCGTCTCGCGATGGATGTTTCGCGCGTTGATGTCAGCGCCCGCCTTCAGGAGTTTTGCGGCCGCCTTGGCCCGACCGAAGAAGGCCGCGGTGTGCAACGCGGTGTTCCGGTCGCGGTACCGGGCGTTGGGATCGGCGCCGGCATCGAGCAGGTAGCCAATGGCCGCGCGCTGATCGCCGAGCACCGCCCAGCCGAGCGGGCTGTGACCGTAGGTCGGATCCTCGGCATCGAGCGAGGCCCCGCGCTCGACGTGGCCACGGAGCGCGTCCAGGTCGCCATAGGCTGCCGCCGTCCAGATGTCTTTTCCGGAGTCGGCCTCCGCGGCACCGAAAGTCGTGTTGCCTGATCCGGCCCAAACGACCGTACCCCACATCACGGGCACGACCGTCGCACAGCCCAGTACCAAGGGGAGCCCGATCCGCTTCGCCCGGTGCCGCAGTAATCCTCCCATCCCGCGTTTCTTCCAGAGCATCGCCGTGAAGAATCCGCTGAGAAGAAAAAACAGCGGCATGCGGAAGCCGTGGATCGCGGCGACGAAGAGCCCGAGCGCAGGCTCGCGATATCGATCCTGCACCACCCAGGGAAAATCCATGAAGGAAAGAGCCGCATGAAGCGCGATCCCCAGCAACATGGCCACCGCGCGCAGGGCATCGAGGTCGTGCCGGCGGGTGTCAGCTGATTCCAGTCGGTCGGCCAGATCTCTTGTTATTTCATTCATTGTGGTTTCTCCGATTGCGCGGTCCTCAAGCGCATAAGTGTTCCAAGGAGGTCTCTTACGATTCCGGACTTGCTTCCTTGTCCCGGTCGGAAGGGGCCTTAGTGCCTCACCACCCAGGTGCCCACCAAACGGTCGTGCAAGCCGCGATGGGGATGAATCACGGCGTACACCGCTGCGCTCATCCATAAGAGAAGCAACACTAGGCCGAGCATGAAAGCGATACTCTCGAATCCATCGATCAACAAAGCGATGGATAATGTGGGAAGAATCAGTGGGAGCCACACGACCGCCCAGCGAATCAGCAAGTGCTTAACAGATGCCGGCTCTCCCCTGGCGTTGACCACCGCCAACCTGAAGGTGGCATGACCGGCGGTCGTGCGGAAGGGCAGTTCCACGAGTTGTATCAAGGCGATGGCGTATAACACCAATATGGCCGGCGTCATGAAGATTCCGCCAAGATCGTCGCGCCACTCGGGAGGGCTTGCCTGGGCGTTGGTACCCACAAAGACGGCGATCCAAACATAGAGAGGCAGCATGAAGATCGAACCGGCTCGAATCCCCCTGCCGACCTCGGCGGGTCTGTCCAGAAGTCCACGTAGCGTGCCGGTGAGGTAGCTGAGTTTTTCGAACTTCCCACTCTTGAGGTTCTGCAACACCGGCCTGGCATGGAGCGGGAGACCGGTAGACTCGACGCACGCGGCGATCGCATGCAGATAACGCTGTTGGCCGGCGACGTCCCCAGCCGCAATCCGTTCGGCTGGAGTGTCGACGTCGGGCCATGGTTCGTCGAGCAGGATGGCGCGACCTTCCGCGGTGATCCAGACATGATCCAGACTCAGCTCCGCGGGAAGGGTTTGATCCCCGGTCGCATCCCACAGTTCCGTCGCCAGGTCGTGGAGCCAATGGCGCAAGGTTCCCCATGGCAAACGCTTCCCATCTGCGACCAGACTGGAGAACGGCACTCCCTGCGTCGCCTCAAAGGCGTCCCAAGCGCCTTCGGCGGACTCCACCTTCTGCAACCAGCGTTGACGTCCCGATCGCGCGACATTTCGTCGAGCAAGGGAGGGTCCCGATGAAGTTCGCCGCAGTAACCAGACCTGGCGGCGCAACACGGGATCGACAGCGATGATCCATTGTCCGGGTATCACCTCTCTTGTGATCTGGTACGGCCCAAGCCAATCCGCAGCCTCCTTGGGGATTTGCGGCGCAGATGAAGGCTCAATCGATGGCCGCTCGGTTCCCTTCGGCTTCACGATCACTCTTGTTCCGCTGGCGAGTTCCCAAACGGTGGCAAAACCGTTTTCTCGGTTCGCTCGCAGCGCCAACAGAACCGGAATCCAAGGACAGAGGCAGGCGACGAGCACATACATGGCAGTCTGAAGCCCGGTCCAGTCGGCGGTGGAGATCAACGCCATCATGAGGGGCATGCGGACGCCTTCACAACAGAGCACGGGGATGAGGATGCGGATTAGCGCCCTTCCGAGTCCGGGCGGGCGACCGTCTGCTCGGACCACACGCAACCCCTTGAGCCACTTGCCCAAGCCGGCGCCCCAGATCCCCTCGACGATCGTGAAGTAGAGGAAACCGAAGCAAAGGAGCAGGATGTAGTATCGCCACGAATACAGGGTGCGATCGACCAGGGGCCGAACCAGCAACGCCTCGCCACCGACCAGGAACATCAACGCCACATAGGGTGGCAAGAAGGCGATTAAGTAATCGATCCAGCCGGTAGACGCCCGGAGTAACATGGACGCCGGCTCCGGTTCTTTGGAACTGAAGGGCAACAGCGTGTTGCGCAGCGCCGTGTAGTCGGCGTAACGCCCTTCCGGCTCTTTCGCGAGACAGCGAGATACCACCCGCGCGAGTTCGGGCGGCACATCGTCACGCAACTCCGTCAAGGGTGTCGGATCTTGCTTCACGGCGTTCGCGACCACTTGGACCGCGTTGTCCCCCTCAAAGGGCGCACGGTCCGTCAGCAGGGTGAACAGCGTCGCCCCGACCGAGTAAATGTCGGCACGCAAGTCCAAGGTGTCACCACGCAACTGTTCGGGCGACGCGTAGGCCGGCGTGCCCATAATCTTCCCGTGGGCCGTGACAAGGCTGTCCGTCTTGGCCAGGGTGGAGACCGACAGGCCGAAGTCGCCCACCTTCACCGAACCGTCGGGGCAAACGAAGCAATTGGAAGGCTTGATGTCGCGGTGCAGCACCCCGCCCGCAAAGGCGGATTCGAGGCCTGAGATAACGTCGAGGATGGCGTCGACCGCCTCTGTCAACGGGAGCGGACCGCGCTGCTTGAGTTTGTCCTTGAGCGTGCCGCTGCCGGCGACCTCCATGGTGATCACCGGGAGGCCCTCGATTTCCTCGCTACCAAAGATGAAGAGACTGTTCGGATGGTTGACGCGCGCGGCCAGGCGCCCTTCGCGGAGAAACCGCTGCCGCATGTCCGGCGAATCGAGTTGCTGCCCGAGCATCTTCAACGCAACGCGGCGACCGGTGGTGCGATGTTCGGCCTCGTAGACCGTGCCCATGCCGCCGCGCCCGAGCAATCCAAGTAACTGATAGTCGCCGAAATCGCAGGGGAATTCTGAGGGTCCGAAAAGAGATAGCGGTCCGCCCGGTGCCATCGAGATGGTTTCGGTCGGGCCGCCGGGCGGGTCCAAGGCGCCCGACAGGAGGCAGGCAGGGCAAAGCCTATTTGTCGATTCTGCGGGAACCACCGCTCCACAGCGCTTGCAACGGTTCTCTTCGGAAGCGTTCATGAGTCCATCTCCATCTTGGGCTTCATTCACTTCTTCCTGAAAGAAACACGCCGGGAGGTTACAGGAAAAATCGCCACCTCCGCAGAATCGCAACCACATGGCGGTGGGTGGCACGGTCTGGCAAAGCCAGGCCGTGGGCATCCGAACCCAACATGGCCAAGCTATTGCTTGACCATGCCACCCATCGTATTAAGCGTGACAGCGTACTACCTCGCCCGCAAAACCGCGACCAGATAGCGCATTTCATCGTCGAGATCCGCCTCGTTACTGACCGTCTCTGCGATGGCGGTCCGCAGCAGCTTACGGTAACGCCGCCGCAGCCGGTGCACGGCAACTTTGACCGCACCTTCCGTCATATTCAGTCGCGCCGCGATTTCCTCTCGGAGTGACGCGTCCTCGCCGGTAAGACTGCCTTTGAGGGCGTCGAACTGTTTGCCCTTACCGGCCTTCACCATTTCGTCGCGCAGGGCTTGCAGAGCGCCGGCGGTCGTTTCGAGCGCCCATTCGCGATCGAAGAGGTGTTCAGGATTATCAGACGGCGTCGATGCGCCGGCGAATCGGGCCTCCGGATCAAGCGCATCCCACTCGATGATTTGCACCTCACCACCGCGCTTCTGCGTTTGCGCCCGATGCCATTCATTCGCGAGAAAGTGCTTCATCGCTCCCAGGAGGTAGGAGCGAAACCGGCCCCGCGCGGGGTCCGCGGACGCGAATCCGCGCGTCTCGATGATCCGGGCGAAGAACGACTGTGTCAGGTCCTGGGCGTCGTCTGGTGAATACCCGCGGTAGCGCACGAAGGCGTAGAGCGGATACCAGTAAGCCCGGCAAAGCTCCTCAAGCGCCTTTCGAGCACTGGTCCGACTTGCCTCGTCGAGTTTGGCCGCCGCCACCAGACTCCAATGCGTGGTGGCAAACTCTTGGGGACCGGGCGGATCATTCATGCGACTATGGTAACGGTGAGGCTCATGGGCACAATCGAGCCGATTTGCAGAAGGGCGGACGCAGCAGGGCTGGATGTGTTCCTCCACCTGCGGGATGGTGATTGAGTGCGGAGGGTTCGGCCATCTCCGTACTCCACCCGCCGAGGGTGCGACGGGTGATACCCACCCAAAGGGCTAGAGAACTAGACACTGGAAACTGGAAACTAGATCTCTTCGTGAGTGCATCTGTTAGACTTTCCGGTTTCTAGTTTCTAGTTTTCTGCTTCGTCGTCCCCCTTCCTCATTTTCTCTCAGGAATGACGAACGGCTCCTTGAACTTCCGATTCGGCTTCAGGAATAGCCGGTGGCGGGGATAGTCGAATATTATGTGGAAGCGTTGGAAGGTGCCCAGGCCGACCATGGTCTCGGCCACTTTGGCACCGCCGTCTTCGACAGTGGAATAGGTGGCGGTAACGTCGTGAAGGGTGAAGCCGATCTCCAGGCGTAGCACGCTTCCGTAGTAGCCGTAGACCCGACCCTGCGCGCCGAATCCCATGGGCGTTTTTTTCAGCCCTGGGGGAAGCTCGATATTGTGGGCTTCGCCGGTGTTGATGGCTACGGGATCGTCCCAACCCAGATCCATCGTCATGTCCAGTTCGAGGCGCCGGCCGTCGTGCAGCGTGAGCGCGCCGGGGATGGACCACCCTCCATCGCGACCGGGCTTGATGGGGACCTCGGTTCCCTTGCCCTTCGGGTCGAAAGACGTCGAACGGACGAGGGTCATGATCCCCTCGTCGAAGTCGAACCCCACGGCGAAGCCCTTGAAAAGAGCGGAGCTGACTTGCCCCTCCGTCAAGCCCCATGGATTGGGCTTCTCGGGATCGTAGGGCATGATGACACCGGGCTGACCCTCGAAGTTGATGCTCCGACCATCCTTGCCGTCGAAGCTGACGCTAATGCCGGAGGCCATGTCCGCGACGATCGGATCCCCCGAGCCTGCGCCTTGAACCAGAATCTCGCCATCCCGTTGCAGGTCCAGGGCATCTACCTTGGGACTACCGAAGAAGAGGAGCTGGTCCCAGAGGGCGCCGTTGTCGATCAGCATGCGCGCTTCGTGACCGTTGACCCGTCCGTGCAAGCGGATCTCCCCGTCGAACACTTCGAAGGGGATACGAATCGAGTCCGCGGCCGGCGTGATCGTGCAGGTGCCCGGTGGCGGACCGGGTAGCCCGTCCGACCGGGTGTCGCTGACATCGCCTCCCGGAGACGCGCGCAAGACCGCCGCGAAAATCACTACAAACGTGAGAGCGCGTAAGGGAACGTTCATGAGTCGATCCTCCAAGTTTCGCTGCAGATACTACGGCGATATTGATCCAGGTAGTGCCGGACGTATAGGTCAGGGTCGAGGTCGCTAAAGGAGTACGAGGACGAGAGAGCGCGGCCAAGTACAGCCCGATGCGCGTACAAGAACTGGCTGATGCAGGCGTCCACATGCAGGTCGGTCCGCAAGGACCCGTCCTCGATTCCATCCCGGAACATCTTCCTCAGCGCGGCCGCCAACTCATTATTGAGCTCTTCGAATTCAACGAAGATCCCCGCGCTGACCCGGTCCCGGTCAATGCCATGGAAGTCCCAGTATTGCTCCACCAGCATCGAGTGGGGGTTCTCCTTCCAGAACGCATACTGCGTTTCCGCAAACGTCGTGATCCGAGCCAGTCCGCCGTCGATCCCGGCCAGGGCTTGGCTTTGCACCTCCCAGCGACGCTTCATTTCCTCGAGGAGAATGCGGAGCCAGATGTCGTCGCGGCTATTGAAGTAGGCGTATAGAGTCCGGCGGGTGTACTCGGCGGCCGCCGCGATGTCATCCATGCTGATGTCGCTGATGCCCTTCTCCGCAAGGAGACCACGCGCTGCATCGACGATGTATCGCCGCCGCGCTTCACGCTCCGCCGTTTTCCGGGACGAGTTCTTCATATCTTGGACGGTCGTTCGTATCACACACTATGTGTAACATATTTCTCATTCTGTGTCAACAGAGGAAGTGACCACCGGACAACTACCGACACCTTCCGGCTTCCGCTTGTGAGGCGCTCGACGTCGCGTTGTCGCATAATGCGTTGGGACCGTGCATCCAAGGGCGGCGCGACCTCCCGACGTCAAGAGCGTCGTGGGACCGCCGAGCAATGTGCGATCCCGTTCACCCTGGAAGGAGCTGACATGTATCGGACAGGTTCGGTTCTTCGGTTGTTCCTGCTCGCACTCGTCCTTACGCCGGGCATGCCGCGGGAAGCCAGCGCGTGCGATACCTGGGTCGCACTGCGCGATGCCACCGAGAACGGGTTTGCGATCCTGGGTAAGAACAGCGACCGACCCGTTTTCGACTGCCAGCCACTCATGTTCCACGAGCGAAAGCATTGGCCGTCCGGGTCGTCGATCAACCTGGGACGCGTGACGATTCCCCAGGTCGAGACGACCTACGCGACGCTGGGTTCAAGCCCCTACTGGTGTTGGGGGTACGAGGAGGGCATCAACGAGCACGGTGTGGCCATCGGTAACGAAGGCATCTGGACCAAGGAGTTGACGGAAAACCTGAAAGCGCACGCTGAAAACCGGGGTCCGGACCTCGGTCCGACGGGCATGGATCTCTTGCGCCTGGGACTCGAACGCGGCAAGACGGCACGCGAAGCGTTGGAGGTAATCACCAGTCTGTTGGAACAGTACGGACAGTTCGGTTCCGGCATTCCGAGCGCGGCGGCGGCCGTCGGCGCGTACGAGAACTCCTACATCATCGCGGATGCCTCCGAGGCGTGGGTGCTGGAGACGGCCGGTACTCGCTGGATCGCAAGACGCTTCGGTGAGGGCATAACTTCGATATCGAACACGTTAAGTCTGACCACGAAGTGGGATCGAGCCTCGACGGACCTGGCGCAGTATGCCATCGATCAGGGATGGTGGCCAAAGGAAAAAATCGATTCGTTTAACTTTACCCGAGCTTACGTTGCCGTCGACGCGGAACGGGTTGCCGGGCGAGAACGGGCACTTGCGCGCGCGAGTTGCTCGTCACGAATGCTTCGTGAGCGGCAAGGGCGCGTTACGAAACGCTGGATGATGAACATCGCGCGGGACCGGTCGAGCACACCTAGCATCGACCTGGATCAAACGGCCAGTTCCTGTGTGGCCATCCTACCGGACAAGCCCGACCTGCTGCCCGTGTTCTGGTGGTGCCCTGCGACGCCGAGCAGCAGTTGCTACATACCGTTCTTCGTACACGGCAGCGGTCTTCCACCGATCGTTTCGACCGCCGGGACATCCGGTACGCGGGTCCAACCGCCGAGCCAGGCGGAGGTTGACACGTTCTCCGAGCAGTCATTCTGGTGGTTGTTTCGAGACCTCTGTGACAAGACGAACCGCGATTGGAAGAAACGGAACCAGATCGTCCGGACAGAGTTCGATGCCCTGGAGAACGAGTTCGCGGAGGGCGTCCCAGGCGCCGTCGAAAAGGCCGTGGCACTGAGGGCGAGCGGAGAACACAAAGAAGCAGCCCGCGTGCTCGACGCCTACAGTGCAGCCTGTGTGGACAAGGCACTGGAACGGGTGAACGATCTGCGCCGTCGATTCGATCGCGAGGTCATCGCCGCGACACCTGAACACGAGCCCTACCTCGGCCGGTACGTCGCGACATTCAAGGATCAGATCATCACGGTAGTCGAACAGAACGGGCATCTGTCGCTGGATGTACCTGGTCAGGGCGTACTGGAGCTGAAACCACCCGACGAGCAAGGCAAATGGCACCTCGCGGCGGCTCCGCACGTGGCCATGTCCTTCAAGCGAGATGCCGACGGGAAGATCAATGTCATGAAGTCCCATCAAGGCGGCTTCGAGTTCGACCTGCTGCGCGAGGGCTACACACCACCCGTGGAAATCGACCTGAAGCAAGCGGCGCGATACCTCGGAAAGTACCATTCGGAGGTTCGTGGGGTCGACTTCGAAATGCGCCTTCAGAACAACCGATTGGCGGTGTACATCCCGGGCCAAGTGACCTTTGAACTCGCTCCGCCGGACGACGACGGCAAACACAGTTTCCGCGCGATGTCGGTGATTTCCGTCGCCTTCGATGAGTCGCAGGACGGCCAGGTGACATCGATGACGCTGTACAAGCCCGGACAGGAGGAGAAGCTCCCCCGCCTCGAGGTCTTGCCGTAGGTACTTATCTGTTAAGGCGTTCTGAATAATAGGCACGTACAGAAATCAAGAGATTCATTCACCTTTTCCGGATCCACCGCATTCAGCCGGATGGGCGGTGCAAGCTCCCGGACTCAGCACCACGAAAAAACTGGTATCGGGCACCGATGTTGCCGCAAGAGGCAGACTACATGACAATGGTCCGGTGAGGCCGATGGCCACGGCCACAGGTTCCGCGAAGGAGCAGGTGATGAACCCCACACTTCTCGACGTAATTATCTACTGGGTCTTTCGAGTGATTTCCATCTTCCTCGGTTTCGATCTCGGGTATTGAGGCGCGCTAAACGATCATTCCCAATCTGCCGCCGTCGTGCGTCTGCAGTGCTGTCAGGAATCCGGGGCGCGGCCGGTTTCCGATCAACCAGACCGGAATCGAGCCGGGCACACCGCCCTCGATGGCATACACGCGGGATAGAGCGGCGTCATGATCAATGCCGCGTGAGAAGTCATGCATACGGAGTGGGGTGTAACGGTTCATGTCGCCGTCGCCCCAGGGGATTCCCGTCACCGCCTCCGCGAACTCGGCCACGAAGATTCGGTGCTGAAGATCTGACAGCAATGGGCGATATGTGCCGGTAAACGGTAATACGAATCTCGAAGTTGGCACACGAATGATCGGCGCTGCCTCCGGCATCAGCCGGTCCAGATGAGACAAGATGGCGACACCCACTGCATCGTGATTGGCAAGATGTGGGGAGGCGATGACCACCGGACCGTCGAGATTCGCCAACGTTCCAACGCTGGGTCCGGCGTCGAGGAAGGCCCCCTCGGCCAGTGTGATCGTGAGCCGCAGCCGGTCGCGAATATCGGGCAGGTGACTGATCTCGACATACCGTTCGTGCAGGGCCGCGGCATCGATGTGAAGATCATAACGACTGTCGTCGCGAAGCCACCCTACGGCACCTTTATGGCCTAACGAGTATCCGGTCAACCAGTGCGAACTGAGCCGCGGCAGGTAAACGATGTGGTCGACCTCGCGAACAACATTCGCAATCCACAGAGGCTCCGACCAGTGGGAGGCGTAGTCGCCCGGGTCGACGTCGTAGTAACCGTCGTCGAATCCGTGCTCGTCGAAGAAGTGAGGCTCCGCACTGCTCTCCACGATGGCGTCAATGAGGCCGTTGCTGTGCGCGAGCTCGCGCGTCGAACGGAAACGCCGGTCATCGGGCGCGAGCCTAACTTCTTCGATACCGCCTTGATCCCCGACCAGTACGCTGGAAGCGCCTCGATCGAGAAGTTCGGCCACGATCGCCCGTACAGCGTTGGGCGACGTGACGGCGGGATGTAAGAACGACGAATTGCACGCGATCTTGACGAACACGCGATCTCCAGGCGTCAGCCAGGACCAATCGAGGTGAGCACAAACCGTGCGCATGGTCTCGACAGGGTCAGTTTGCGCGGAGCCGAGACCGACAATCACGCCATCGGGCGATGCTTGAAACGGATCGTTCGGTAGCGGATCCTCGTCCGCGAGTCGCACCACGCCTACCGGCGCTCCGCAGCCTTGCCACAGACATCCCGCGGCGGCCAATCCCACACCGCGCTTGATGAACTCGCGCCGCGTGACTCCGCCATGACTAAAGAACGCTGGTGAGTGTCCTCTCATCTTGCGTCTCCGCCAGTTCCAACTTCACTTGCCGCTTAGCCCAAGGTGACTGAGCGGACGATCCCAAAGAAGCCGAAGTCTCGTATCAACGCATACCTTTGTCGGCTCGGGCCTTGGCGGGATGACGATGACCTCACATGAGCCGCTGGTCGGGCCCTGCGGTACACCCGTCCGGCCACCTGATTGCGAGCTTCCGCGTTGCGATTCTCCTGTTCGGCTCTGCGTAGCTTGAACAGACTCATTGACCGATGATGGCGTTTCCGTTGCGCCATGCCATCAACGTACACGGCTTATCAATAATCATCGTTTCATCGTAGGATCCACCGGCAATTCTGATGGTGCGCGGTGGTTCTGGAATCGCGGCCAATGCCTCACTCATCGTGTCAAATGGGTCAGCCTGCGATCCGCTTTGGGATCCCGTGTTGGACCCGTCAACGCAGATCGGAGGCATACGTATCTTGCACGTCATGACCGCGCCCGGTGCCGAAATATCGGTCACTTCCACGTAGCTCGGAGAACCGTTCGTCCAATTCGTGTTCCGCGGCGTGGACGTACGCGTGAAGTCATAGCCTTCGATCCCGTCCCAGAGGGCTTCATCGTCTCCGACGTGATGTCCGCCCCGTCTGATCAGGCGTTCCACATGACGATCGTTGAGGCCGACCGGCCACGTCGGTGCATTCTCGTTGATAAGCCAGATCGCGATCCCTGCGTCCTGATCCCAAGGGGGAAGATCGGTGATGTTGCGGTTTTCGAGAATGAAGTATTCCTTATCCGCATCGGCCCTGAGAGGATCATAGATAATAAGGGCCTCCGGTTGGGTGAGCTGATCAGAGAATTCTCGCGGGGCCTCGGCATTGTGCACGGCATAGACTCCGTCATGGCTGACCACTTGAGGGCGGACGAACCCCAGGTGGACCTTCGCCCAGGGATCGAGTTGATAGACGAATCCGGAAGTCGCCACGTTCGGACCCATCACGCTGTAGATGCCGGGATCGGGCGGATACCAGACTCCGTCACAAGTGTAGCCGTCCGGCTCCGACTGATACGTGGTGCAGGCGGTCGAGGCAATCGGATACAGATCGCCCAAGCCGAATATCTGGTGACCCAATTCGTGGACCACCACACCGACGCGAGCTACTTCCTTGACACCTGTCACTAGCTGGTGCACATGCTTAGGCCAGGGCGTATTCTGGTCCACGGGGACCTGAGCCGGGTAGGTGACGCGAGCCCTGCCGCCAGGCACCGCGATGCACGGACTGCACGGGTTCTGCAGGTGGCTGATGTGTTGGTCGCACGCACAGTTCGATGCGAGGTTTTCCGCAAAAACGACGAGCACCGTCAGTTCATCGACGGTAATCAGTCCATCGTTGTTGTTGTCGTAATGGTAATAATCGAATTGGGCATCGGCCACGATGATTCCCTCGGCGCGCCCTTTCTCCGCGCCGTATTCTTCCCACCAGGGATCTCTCGTATCCCTGGGCGAGGGGGTCCAGCCGATAATGCCGTCCTGATTGCCGTCGTATACATCCCCTGCAGTCGCGGGGACGAGTAACAGGCGACCGTTGCTGTTCTGCCGGTACGTTTGTGCGACGCTCGGTCGAACGTCCGGACGTGGCTCGGCAAAGACCAATTCCTCCCAATACTGCGTGGTGTGCACCGCTCGGTGGGTCACGTTCTGGAATTCCAACAGCACGACCAGTACGGGGCGCGTGATGACAATATCACTGGATCCCTGCAGAAGTTCCGGAACGGTGATCGGTATGTTCGGATTTTGAAAATTCAGGTGCGGGCTATCCGGATGCGCGAATTCAAGCCACGTTTGCGCATGAGATTCGGGAATGGCGAACCACAAGAAACCGGCGACAACAGCAAATCTAACGCTTTTTGAATGTTGGCATTTCATCAGGCAACCTCCTCGTTGAAGCTCCAGGTGCTTTTCTTGCTGAGCGCTATTGCAGTGTCACCAGAACGAGAACGAGCCCCTTTCCTTCGCGCAATCCGGTCATCGCCTTCCCCAGAATGGCGCCGTGAGCCCTCGTGTGATCGGTGACCTTCCTGGCATGGCCGGGCGTAGACGATGTCGTCAGCAGGTCACCGGGTTCGACGGCGCCATTCGTACTATCCACAAGGCAGTAAACGCGGCCGGAGAGAGCCACAGCCTTGGCACCATCGGCCATCGAGTCCTGCTGGCCCATCAGCATCCCGGGGGCAATGCCGCCCGCGCCGCTGACGATGCCCGCAACGGTTCGATCGTAGGGTTGCGTGCAGATGGCGAGGCCACCCGGGTTGTCCGGATCAATACAGACGACCATCCCCGGCACGACGACCCGGTCCTTGCCGGCAGTGATGTCAAACTTCTCGGACAGATCGCTGCCACCGGTGATCTCCACGACGTGGGTTCTAATCCAACCGTTGAACACAGCGGCGTAGCCGCCGGAGCCCGCCTCGGCCAAGAGACCCGCACCGGCGCCGTTGTTCTTTGCCCACACGGCCGCGATGTTCGGATCTGCACTGGAGGTGACACCGACGGTTCCGTAACGATTTTGGCTCCAGCCGTACACACCGTCGCCGGCGCCCTCGTTTCTCCCGTAGACGGCTGGTGACCACGCGTCAGTACTGTTGCTCTTGGTCAGCGCATCCACCGCTTTTCCGTAGGTGCTCTCCGCACGAAGCCCCACACCGTGGTTCGTGCCGTCAGTGCCGACCGCCACCGCGTAAACGCCCGCCCCTTGTGCCCCGCTTACGGCGCCGGCCACCCCTCGACCTTCCATGCTATAGGCTTCGAAATAACCGCCGTACGTGGTCCCGCTTCCCGATGCCGTGGCCACACCCCGCACCGCGATGTTCCCGGTGGTTTCCCCGTTGATGGCCGTGCCGGCTTGGTGTGCGACGTCAAGCTTGCTCGAAGGATTTGCCGTACCGATGCCCATATTGCCCGAGGCTTTGATGACAACGCTGGCGGTTTCCTCGCCCGCGGTAGCCCCCGCCGAGAGAACGATGTCTCCCCATTCGCGAAACTCGAGCATGTTGTCCTCGCGTCGAAACAGGATCCGATGATTGTCGTCGTGGCTGCGAATCTGGCCGTTGTCAGCGAATAGGAGTTCACGATCGGCGTCCAGATGGATATCGCCTCCTGCAATATCGAGCTTGGCATTCGGTGTCTTTCCGATCCCCAGGTTCCCGTGGACAACGGTCCCTTGATTGAAGTCATTTGCGAAGTTCAGGACCAAGCGCTCGTTGACGCCGTCGCCCTCGTGAACGAGCGCGCGACCTCCGTCCCCACGACTTGCGTCGGCTATAATGAGGTCGTGTCCCAGGTGTTTCAGAGCGCCGCCACGATGGATCATCTCACCGTTGAGATCCAACGTAGCTTCGGGGGTAGTCGTGCCAATGCCGACGCGACCGGACGATGCAAGGTGCATGACAGTCGCGTTTGCGGAGTAGTTGGCATCCGGACCGTAGGTGAAACGCAGCGCCGATCCGCCGGGCGCATTTGAAGCGCGCCGCGCGATCGTCCACTTGTCGACCAAGTTCCCACTGGCATCAACTTCTCCGAGGGAAAGCGCGGACCCCCAGTCGCCTCCAAGGTCGCTGTACAAGCCCAAAACGGCATCGGCATCTTCGATGGCAAGGTCCTCATTCAAAAAGGCCGCTGCGGAAAGCGACAGGTCTGCCCCCTCGATGTGCTGCCGCGCCAGAGGAGCCGTCGTACCGATGCCCATGTTGAGATTCTCGTCGACGACGATGCCCCGCGTATGCAGGGCGTAGGGCGTGGCCGTGATCTGCTGACGTGGGCTGAGCTTGGTCAAAGACTCGCCGGGAAGCCCCACGGCGACCTGTAGCCAGACGGCGTTACCGTTGAAAGGAGCTGCGCCGAAGTCGATCTGAGCCTTGAACGTGCCGCTGACGACATCAAGACTCGTGACCTGAACCGGTCCGGCGACCATGTTGCCGTCCGCTTCGGCATCCCAGAGCGTGAACGCAAAATCATGCGGCCCGTTAGCCGGAATCCCTGCATCCTTGAGCTGTCCTTGGAACGAAAACGCCGTGCCCATCGGCGCGGCCCGACTGGTCGCAACCGGGAAGACTAGTACAACAAGACCTATCAAACCCGGTCGAATGGTCGCTGACATTGTTGATCCTCCCTTGATGTGTAACGGGTTTCAATTCCTCCCGCACTTACGACCGGCGCGTACGCCCCGGTATGCAGACAAGGCCGGCACACAGATTACGATCCCGTGAAGGCCGCCTGAAGTTCTGTCACGTCACGCATGTCGATCGTGCCGCTGTGGTTGACGTCGTAGCACTCGCAGCCGCTGCCGACGCTGGTATCCGGGCCGGTCAGACAGGTCGCGAAGACCTCGTAATCCAGCAAACTCACGCGGCCGTCCTCGTTGCAGTCGGCCGGGGCAAGCGGGAACCAGAAGCCGCCGCTCAGATCGAACGATCCGCCGGTCATTGAGCCTGCGTCCGATTGGCCGATGGTGCCGGACAGTTCGAAGGTGTCGCCGGCGCTGCGCATAGCGCCGCCACCGTCAATGGTCGATCGGGTTATCTCGAAATCACCGGCCAGAGCGATCCCGGAGCACACTAATAGGCTCAACATCCACATCCACCGCAATGTTCGAGAATTCCACGTCATCGTCTTTCTCCAATCGTCGGTCTTCGGTACACGACGCCATCGCTGGCGCATCGCTCGAAAGGAGCTACTGATGTCTGCAATGGGTCCTCTCTTCGGTCAACGATACGAGCTAGTTGTAGACCCAGATTCGTACACGCATTTGATCATAAACACCATCTTCCCAGACGACGGTAATTTGAGTGGAACTCAACTCTCTCCATGCCCCACCGACGTTGCTATACCCAAACCAGAACCACTGTTGAAACTGCACATCGACCACATAGTTGTCAGGATTGCCACCGAGAGCGTGCTCAAGTGTGTGTGAACTACCTGTGACGTCTATCCAACCGCTGTCGAATGCCGGACGTGGAAAGGGCGCTCCATTGTTCGGTCCTATATCGCCCCGAACGGCGCCAGATACGACCAGATCACCTTTCACCTCAAGGTCGCCGGCGCTGGTCAGTTCCATCTTTGTCTCATCATTGCCGGCGTCGGTCTGGATGTTGAACTTGATGCCGCCGTGTCCGGCCCTGAGTGTCAGCTGCTGACCCCAGCCCGTGTTGAATTCCAGATTCCTACCCGCCGCTGTGATCACACCGGTGTCCGCGGCCGAATCGTAACCCAGTTCGAACATGCGCCCGTCCTCGGCGTCGAACTTGAGCCTCCTGTCCATGTCGACTTTGATATCGCCGTCGGCGATATCTAGCTTCGTGCCGGGCGCGCGCCCGATACCCAGGTTTCCATGGACGAAGGTTCCCTGGTTGAAGTCGTTCGCGAAGTTGATCTCGAGTCGTTCGTTCGTGCCGTCTCCCGTGTGGACCAAGGCCCGGCCACCATCGCCGCGGTTCGGATCGGCGATGATCAGATCGTGCCCCAGGTGTTTGAGCGCGCCGCCGCGATGAATTAACTCTCCGTTGAGGTCCAGCGCGGCTTCAGGATCTGTTGTGCCGATGCCTACGCGGCCGGATGGTGTGATGTGCATGACAGTCGTGTTTGCGGCGTAGTTGGCATCCGGTCCGTAGGTCAGGCGGAGCGCCGACCCGCCCGGCGCGTCTGATGCCCGTCGCGCGAAGCTCCATTTGTCGGTCAGATTTCCCTCGGCATCAACTTCTCCGAGCGAAAGTGCGGATCCCCAATCACCACCGACGTCGCTGTACAACCCGAGAACGGCATCCGCGTCTTCTATGGCCAAGTCCTCGTTCATGAATGCCGCGGCGGAAAGCGACAGGTCTGATCCCTCGATGTGTTGCTGTACGGTTGGATCCGCGGTTCCGATGCCAACGTTGCCTGAAGACTTGACCACCATGCTTCCTGTCTCATCTCCTGCCGTTGCCCCCGCTGACAAAACGATGTCGCCGTATTCACGCAGTTCCAGCTGATTCTCATCACGGCGGAAGAGAACGCTGTGTTTGTCGTCGTGGCTTCTGATTTGACCGTTGTCTAAGAAGACAACCTCGCGGCCTGCATCCAGGTGGATGTCGCCGGCGCCCACATCGAGTCTTGCCCCGGGTGTGTTCGTCCCAAGGCCGACGTTCATGTTGTCATCGACAAACATCCCTCGTGTTTGCAGGGCATACGGCGTGGCGGTGATCGGCTGACGTGGGCTGAGTGTCGTCAGAGCTTCGTCGGGCAGCCCAACGGCGATCTCCAGCCAGGAGGCGTTTCCGTTGAACGCGCCTGCACCGAAGTCGATTGGGACCGAAAACAACCCACTGACGACGTCGAGGTCGTTCACCTGAACCGGGCCTGCGACCATGTTGCCATCCACCTCGGCGTCCCACAGCGTGAACTGGAAGTCGTGGAGCCCGTCGGCCGGAACGCCCTGGTCCTTGAGCTGCCCATGATAGGTGAAGGCCGTACCAAGTGGCGTTTGCGCCCGCAGCCCTGGGGAAAACGCCAACGCCGTGGCAACCAAACACAACCATCGTCTCTTGCTCATCGCAATGCTCCCAGAATGGGACTCATTCCGCTCTTTCCGCCGTACCTGAGGCCGCCGTGGCCCGGGTTTGCGACAGTGAATTTCTGCTCCCAGGCCTTATGCGGTATACTGGCTCTCGTGGGATGGCGACCGGACCTGTCAGCTGCCACGAAGAGCCGCCCTCTTAGGATTCGCGACGAATCCACGGCCGCGCGATCATATTGGCGCTGCCAATCTGGAGACGGGAGCCCATGGGCGACCCCGAAGACCGGAAACGTGACCTCACCGAATCCCTCGATGCCCTCGTTCGCGGATCGGATTCGGCTGTCGACCAGCTTCTGCCGGCTGTTTACGCCGAGCTCCGCTCGCTGGCCGAAGGCCTCCTTCTTCGAGAGCGCCCCGGACACACCCTCTCCGCCACAGCCCTGGTTCATGAGGCTTATCTGAAGCTGGTTGACCAGAATCGGACCGAATGGAAGAGCCGAGCCCATTTTCTGGCTGTCGCAGCCCAGATGGCGCGTCGCGTGCTCGTCGATCACGCACGGGGTCGACTTCGCGCCAAGCGGGGGGGTTCATTCCAGCGACTGACATTATCCGGCATCGAGGCGCCAAATTCGGATCACGAAATCGACGTCTTGGCGCTTCATGAAGTGATGGAGGAACTGGCCATCGAGGAACCGACCGAGGTGCGTATTGTCGAGATGCGTTACTTCGGCGGGATGACGGACGAGGAGATAGCGGCCGTACTCGACATCTCCGCCCCCACGGTTCGTCGCCGCTGGCGTTTCGCCAAGACATGGCTTCGTCGCCGCCTCGCGTCAGGGGACACAGCCATGGATTGAGGGATCAGGCAGTGCCATCGGAACGCGCAAAGGTGTTGCGAGATATCTTCGACCACGCCGTCGAACTACCCCACGACCGGCGCGCGCCCTACCTCTCCGAGTCGTGCGGCGGCGATCAGATTCTACGTGCCGAGGTAGAGGCATTGTTGACCGAGCACGACGCGGATCCGGAGTTTCTCGATCCCCCGGTCGCCCCCGGCTTGCGTAGCAACCAGCGGGATTTGTCAACGGCGCAATCTGCCGAAGCCACGTTCCCGGAGATCGATCGTTACCGCATACTTCGCGCGATTGGCTCCGGCGGGATGGGTGCGGTCTACG
>Ga0055452_10000062_pt1 | contig 22405 bp, 14 predicted proteins | sample China_Galinas_PW_6_FD_57735 | JGI IMG/M metagenome (GOLD analysis project Ga0055452, IMG submission 57735) | Wetland microbial communities from San Francisco Bay, California, USA, that impact long-term carbon sequestration - China_Galinas_PWC_D2 | ecosystem: Environmental > Aquatic > Marine >... | reverse complement strand
CAGCGCCTCGCGGAGATACGGCATCGCCTCCTCAGGTCTCCCCATCGCATTTAGCAGGCCAGAGATATTCATCATGGTCACAAGCGTCTTCTCGTGCTCGTTTCCACGTGTGTCGCGGAAGGAATTGAGGGCTTCTAGATAGTACGGCATCGCTTCCTCGAGCCGTCCCAGCGCAAACAGCGTGTTGCCAAGATTCGCCAGGGAGGTCAGTGTTGACGGGTGCTTATCGCCTCGAAGCTGCCGGTTCTTATCGAGGGTGATGCGATAGTAGCGCAGCGCTTCCTCGAACCTCTGCATTTTGTGAAAGACGCTCGCCATGTTGTTGAGCGAAGTCAATGTATCGGGGTGTCCTTCTCCCAGCACTCGCCGCCGCGTCTCCAGCACTTCTTTCTGGTAGATGAGGGCATCATCCAACCGCCCCATCCGTTTCAGAAGTTGCGCCAGGTTATCAATGACAAAAAGCGTCTTGGGGTGTTCGCTACCGAGCAAGTGACGACGTCTTGCAAGTGCCTCCTCCAGCAGTGGCAAGGCTTCGTCGTATCGACCCATCTTGGCCAGCAGGTAACCGGTTCCCTGCATGACGCTGAGCGTTAATGAATCTTCGTCACCCAGGACGATGCGGCTGTTGTCCAAGGCTTCGAGCAGATAGGGCAGGGCCTCATCATAACGGCCCATCTGCACGAATATTTCCCCCACACCCGCGATCGCCGACAGCGTGTCTGGCTGATTGTTACCCTGCTGACGGCGATAACCGGTTAGTGCATCGCGGAAATACGGTAAGGCTTCTTCGTATTGTCCCTCAAAGTTCAGTTGCCTTCCTTTGACGGTCAAAGCCATCAGCGTGATGAGATGCTCGTCACCGAACACGAGACGGCTGGTGTTCAGCGCTTCCTCGACATAGGGCAGGGCCTCGTCGTAACGCCCGAGAGACTGCAGCAGTTTGCTCAACTCGCACGTGGAACGCAGCGTGTCAAGATCCTCATCGCCGAGAATTTCGCGTCGGATGGCAAGCGCCTCCGTCTGTGGGGCCAAGGCGCGCTCTGGCAGGCCCACCGCTGTGAGTGTCTCCGCCACCGTCTGGAGGAGCCGTGCTTGGAGCAGCGGCTGATCCTCAAACGCGTCGTCAATCGTGGACAGCGCTCGCTCGAAAACGTTCTGATCCAATGCGCTCAGCGCATAATCCGTGAAGTTGATTCCTGCAAGGGAGTCCTCGGCCTCTGCAATGAGCTGGGCTACGCTCGCCTCATCGAGCCCGTTCGATCTCGCAACCGCCTTCACCCGATCAAGTAGATCGCTCCGCAATCCGGCCCCCATCGCGGCGGCATCCACGTCGGAGAGCTGCGATGCCTGGAAGTCGGCGACTTGTGTGGTTTCGGCTGCACGGCGCTCCGCCAATTCTCGCAAACGTACCTGCTCGGCATACTGGAAGACCAACGTCACGATCGAAATGCTCAGCATACCCACGAATGCAATCCCCACCACGCCCGCCATCCGGTGGCGTTTGACGGCCATCTTCAGGACATACCAGGTACTGTCACGCTTGGCGCCGATGGGTTCCGCCGCCAGGTAGCGACGAACGTCTGCTGCAAGTCCACCTGCGGTCTGGTACCTTCTGGAGGGATCCTTGCTCAGGCACTTCAACACAATTGTCTCGAGATCGCCGCGAACGTCTTGGGCGAGCGCCGACGGTCGCTTCGGCTCCGTCAGTCTGATGGCATCAAAGATATCGGCGATCCGACCCGTCGTTTGATACGGCAGTTGTCCAGTCAGGACTTCGTAGAGAATCACACCGAGTGAATACACATCCGTCCGCACATCCAATTCCTCGGAAACGCCCTGCACCTGCTCTGGACTGGCATAGGCGAGCGTTCCGACGAACTGGCCTGTCATCGTCAGGCCGTCAGGGGCGCCGGAGTCGTCTCCGGCGGCTTCCGACTTCGCCAGGCCGAAGTCGAGAACGTGTGGTTCGCCGTCCGAAGAAATGCGAACGTTTCCCGGCTTCAGGTCCCGGTGGATGATGCCGCGCAAATGGGCCGCCTGGACGGCGTCGCAGATCTTGGTAAACAGCGTGAGGACGCGCCGCACAAAGCGTTTCCGATCCGCACCGGACGCAGAGGTGAGCTGCTCGCGAATCACCCGGACCTGTTCGTCCAGTGTCGGTCCATCGATGAAGTCCATGACGAAGTAGTAATGGCCCGCGATCTTATCGCTATCGTGAATGGCGACGATGTTGGGGTGCTTGAGCGAACCGAGAATCTCGGCCTCACGTTGAAAGCGCAGTTGCTCGCCCCTGCTCACGAACGGCCCTTCCCGTACCATCTTGATGGCCACGTGACGCCGCGTGCCCTCGTGCCAGGCGAGGTATACGATTCCCTGTCCACCACGATGCAGCTCTCGGATGAATCGGTACTTGGCCAGTGACGGGGGCGTGTCCTGGCGATCCGCCCAGGGCGACGTGGCCGCGGAGGAACCAGTCTTGGCCGCAGCGATGTCGCAGGCTTCCGCCTGGCGGAGAGCACTTTGGATGAGTGCTCGCTCACGGGCAGTTGTTGGATTGTCGTTCGTTACCACCAGGTACGTCTCGCAGCAGGACCCGCTCGGACAACCCTCCACCACCATCAGCGCATGAAAGTCGGTTCTGCTAACGCCTCGTTTCGAAAAACCCGCTCTCGTGTGTAACAATTCGACGAAGGTGGTCGATGGCCCGCGCCCGCAACATGTATACGGCGGCCTCAGATCGCCCCAGCGCACGGGCCACTACGTCGATAGGCTGGCACTCCAGTTCGTACATGCGAATGAGGGAGGCATAATCCGGTGGAAGCCGAGAGAGGGCGTCGCGTACGGTACGGTCAATATCCGCCGCGGCCATGTGGCGGCTTGGCGTTGTCGTCGTCAACAATTGCTGGTGAAAAAAGGCTTCGGTCGATTCGGTGCCGCCAAGCGAAACGACCTTGGCTTCCACGGGCGCACGCTTCGCGGCCCGCAGCCCTCGAATCGCATCGCGAAGATTGTTCTCCGCGGCTCGCAGGAGCCACTTGAAGAAGGCTTCCTCACCGCGTGGCTCAAACGTGTGAATCCGTAGAAAGACCTCGAGATAAGTGATTTGCAGTACGTCATCGGCGTCGATCCGACTGTTCCACTTGCTGCCGATCTGCTTTTCGATAACAGAGCGAACGCGCGTGCCGTGCGCCTCGAGCAGAGATGATAGCGCAGCCCGATCACCGGCGACGGCCGCATCGAGCAAATTGGGCTTGCGCGACGACATTGGATTTCCTTATTCGAGACGTGGCCCGAGGTACGGTATTCTAGATTGACGCCTGGCATTCCACAAATCCGGTGAGTCGTTGCGTCGGGATTCGCGTGGCCAGCGGCACACCCATTCTCAACGGCGATTTCTTGTCCCAAACGCCTCCTATCTCGATTGAACCCATTTCCTCGCCTTCAGGTCCTTCATTGTCGATTCGCACATCGTCACAAACGTGTTCCATTTTCGCTCACGGGCGGGCGTGTCGAGAAACTTTCTCGATTTGGGCGTTAGCAACCCGTTCGAAACTGCGCTGTGGAGATTGGACGGAGAACAAACTGGCCGGCAACCCCCGAGCAAGTACGAAGGAGAAACACAATGAATCGATTGTCCACTACCGTTGCTATCGAATCTTGCCGGTTTGTTGGACGTGACCTCGCTCATCGGCACGGCCGTCTCCGCGAACGAGGCGCCCAAAGATCGCCGTTGGTTGGAAACGGAGGAGTTGCCATGTTTCGAGCAAATAATCCGTATAGTATCGTTCACTCGCATCGCGTAGTCCTGCCTGGACTCCTCGGGTTTGCGGCGGCATGTCTGTTCACACAAGTGGCAGCGGCCGCACAGAGAGTCGAGCAAGATCTGACGATTCACACATCGCGGATGACGAACCTGACAACGCTTGTAACCGGGCGGAATCACAAAGGGATTCCCGTAAGTGCCACTAACGGACGAAGAATGCCTGTGCCGATGGACTTTCTTCGCCAGCGCGGCAGTGTTTTCGGCATCACCGACCCTGACAAGCAGCTCGTGTTAGGCAAGACCAGCGCTGATTGGGTGGGACACGCGCACACGACCTACAAGCAGGTGCACAAAGGGGTTCCCGTGTTTTCCGGGATGCTGAAGGTACATCAAAACGCCACAGGCGCGATCATTGCCGCCAATGGGGATTTCTATCCGATTCCCGCGAATTTCGACACGAAACCGGGTATCACCGCTAAGGTTGCCGGCCAGGTTGCGATCCAGGCATGCGAACAACCTGACCCGCAAGTAACCCAATCGCAGCTTGTCATCGTTGATCCGGGCTGGTATGGCGATCCGCCGCTCGGGCTGCATCTGGCCTACCATGTAGTCGTGGAACAAAGCTCGGCGGAACTCCGCGATGCGTTTTTCGTGGACGCGCTGACGGGTGTGATTCTCGACCGGTGGAGCCTGCTCAAAGACGCGCTAAGCCGTTCCATACACACCGCGCTGGGCAGTAACGTACTGCCTGGAGCGATTGCTCGAATCGAGGGCTCGCAGCCCCTGAATAATGCGGACATCGACGGTGCGTACGACTATGCCGGGGACACGTATCACTATTTCCTCCAGGCCTTTTCGCGGGACAGCATCGACGACGCGGGCATGGGGATCAATGTGACGGTGGATTATGACAATGGCAGCCCGAACGCCCAGTGGGACGGCTCGCGGATGATCTTTTGGGATGGAATGTTGGCCGACGACGTTTTGGCCCATGAATTTACGCACGGGATTACGGACCACACCGCAAACCTGATTTACCAGAACGAACCGGGGCAGCTGAACGAATCTTTCTCTGACGTTTTTGGCGAACTGCTCGACTTGTTTAACGGCAATGCGGCCTTCGCCGGCCCACCGGGGGGCCCCCCTGTTTGGCCTTATCATCATATCACCCCACCCGGTACGGACACGCCCAATAACCTTCGCACCACCTGCAGTCCGGCTCCGGGCTATGCAAATGGAGTTCGTTGGCTGCAAGGCGAGGATACCACACCGTACAACGGAGCCGTACGTGACATGTGGGATCCGACCTGCTTCGGCCACCCAGATCGCGCGACAAGTACGCTTCAGACCTGCAGCCCGGGCGACCACGGTGGAGTTCACAGCGGCAGCGGAATCCCGAATCATGCCTTTGCGATTCTCACGGACGGTAAAACATTCAACGGATATGCCGTCACTGGGATTGGTCCGATTAAGGCCGGTGCCGTCTGGTATCGGGCTTTGACAGTGTATCTGACTGCGGCTTCTGACTTTAACGATGCCTTTCTCCTGCTCAATCAGGCGGCCGACGATCTGATAGGCACGGTCCTCGACGACCCGCGCACCGGCGCCGCTGGCCCCACCTTTACGGCGGCCAACGCAGTCCAAGTCGAGAACGCCCTCCGCGCGGTAGAAATGGACATTCCGGGTAGTTCGTGCCTTCGCGGTGCCTGCTGCAACGCGTTCGAAAGCCAGTGTCAGGACAATGTCAGGCAGATCGATTGCCCGCCGAGTTCCCTGTTTCTTCAAGGGACGGCTTGCGCCGCCATCACGCCGCCATGTTCGGCCCCCGGTCCCAGCGCCAGAATGGTCGTGCTGTTGGATCGGACGGGTTCCATGAAGAAAGTCCGCACGACAGGGAATACCCGCTGTTTCGATGCGCTCGAACAGGCCAAGGCCGATGTGAGCACGTTCCTGGAAAACGATCCCGGTCGGAAGGTCGCCGTGTGGACGTTCCACAACACCAGCACGGAGAGCGGCCATCAGGACCTGACCGGCGGTTTCGTGAACGAAGCCACGGCTCTGGCGGCGCTCACTACGCTGAACGGCGTGCCGTGCAAGGGGGGGACGCCGCTGGCCGAAGCGATCTGTGACGCAGTGGACGCATTTCCTCCCGGGTTTCCGGCCGGCGACAAGGTTCTCGCGCTGAGTACAGATGGCGTGGAGAATGCCAGCATCGGACCGTGCTCCGGTCCCAACAGCCTCTCAGGCCCACCCTATGACATCGGCTCCTGGCAGCAGAAGGTGCTGGCGAAGATCGGGGGCAATGGGGTTTTGCGGGTGCGACACTGGGACGTCTTCGGGCTGGGCAATGACGAAGCCATCGATGTGGAATCCGGCGGATCCCTTGCCACGGGCGTCAGCGATGCCGTGACCTTTCTGAATGTGGCCGGAGCAACGGGCGGGACCTATGAAGAAATGGACGACTATGGGGTCTCCTCCGAGGCATGCTGCCTTCCCGACGGGAGCTGCGATGAACTCACGCTCGACGAGTGCGCCGGCGCCTCCGGCACTTCCCACGGGCCGGGTTCTTCGTGCACGGCTTCCAGGGCCTGTTGCCTGGGCCTCGACTGCTCCTTCCTAGACCCGCTCTGCTGCGCCGAAATGGGCGGCAGCGTCGACGACGCGCTGACGACATGTGATCTGCAGGCCTGCTGCCAAGGCGACTTGTGCGCCATCCTCGGCCGGTGCGAATGTGTTGTCGTCTTGGGAGGAACGCCTCAAGGCGAGGGCACAAGCTGTGCCCCCGAAGCGTGTTGCCTGCCCGATGATACCTGCATGATCGCCGAACGGTGTGAGTGCATCGAGTTGTGGGGAGGTGACCCGCAGGGTGCCGGAACGGGTTGCGAACTCGAAGCATGTTGTCTTCCGGATGGCACCTGCACGATGACGGACCGATGTGATTGCCTGGCCATCGGGGGGACGCCCCACGGGACCAACACGCTTTGCACGGTGCCAGAGGCCTGCTGTCTGCCGGACCGCACGTGCGCAATGCTCGACCCCCTCTGCTGCGATGATATGGGAGGAACCGCTCATGGTACGGGCACGATGTGCAGCGCGCCGGAGAAGTGCTGCCTGCCGGACGGCACGTGTGCGAATGTTGATCCCCTCTGCTGCGAGGGCATGGGTGGAATCGTCGGGGGGCCCGGAACGACGTGCGCAACCGAGGCGTGCTGCCTGCCGACCGGCACGTGCCTGGAAACCGATCCTGACTGCTGCACGGCCGCGGGCGGTACGCCCCAGGGCCCAGGAAGTGTTTGCGAGCTGGAGGCTTGCTGCCTGGCGGATGGCACATGCGCTATGTCCGATCCGATCTGTTGCGCGGCGGCGGGCGGAACCGCTCAGGGATTGGCCACCGAATGTGGAAGGCGCGAGGGCTGTTGCATGCCCGACGGTACATGTGCCATGCTCGATCCTTTGTGTTGCAGCCAGGAGGGCGGGATTCCTCAAGGACCGGGATCGGTTTGCCTGGGTATCGAGGCCTGTTGCCAGCCCAATGGCGATTGCCAGATGCTTGACGCCCTGTGTTGCGAGGAACAGGGCGGGAGCCCACAGGGGCTCGGCACGACCTGCGCATTTACCCACGAAGCTTGTTTTTTGGACGAACAAACCTGCGTCATATTGGACCCCAACTGTTGTGAGGAGCAGGGGGGCATTCCCCAGGGCTTTGGATCGGCGTGCGTGCCTGAGCCTAAGTTCGGGCTGGTGCCCGTTCGCGCCAGCGGCGTGCCGGGGATCGATTGGGTGCTAGGCCCTGCCGAGAATCAGATTACGCTGTTTGGCGGCGGGCAGTTGGTCGCACTTGAACTGACCCTATCGGGCTGGGGGCTCGAGGAGTTGGGGGTATACCAGAGCTATTTGGATTGCGCTACATTTGATTCCGCGGATGAGGGGGTCCTGGTGCCAGTTACTGAGCTGTGTGATCCGGCCCAGGGCGGCCCCGGTTATGACGGTACGTTTTGCATGGGCGTAGACGTAACGCGAGAGGACTACGCTCTGGCTGAAGCGTTCTCTTCACTTCCCGTATGCAATGAATCTGACCCCTGTCCCAACGGTGATCCCAGCCCCGTTGGATGCGCTTCCGTGGCGATTTCTGGAGGGGGGACGGATACCGGAAGTGTGGATTATGGCGCAGTTTTCGCAGTTGATGTGCCCGTAGGCGCCTCGGGAACATTCGTGTTGGGGTTGGATCCAGCTTCCACGTCTAGTTTCATGCGAAACAGCATGGACCAGCTTATTGAACCGCTTACGTTTAGTCCGGCGGTCATTATGATGGGTTCAGGGCTGCCGTTAATCGAGCCCAACGACCTCGTGTTCGGATTGTCGAACAGTTCCGGCAGTGACAGCATGGAACAGGTCCGGGGGCCTGCCGTGGCGAACGGCGGTACCGCCGTGCCTGATTTCTGGGATGGGCCGTTCATGCAGAGCGTTGAGTTTGACAACCTTGACGGCGTCCCGCACAACCCCTTCGGAAATCTCCTGGGCGTTGATTTCGGTACCGCAATGTCCGGCGGTTCCATTTATAGCTTTGCGACAACGATCCCCGAACCTTTAGGCCAGTTGATCGGCGATACGATCGGGATCGGTGGCGGAGGCCTGACCGTAAGCCGGCTCGGTGGTTTGTCGGTCAGCCCCGACAACTCGAAGATCGCGGCAACCGGCTTCGACTCGGGGCGGGTCGTCGTCTACGACTACACCGCCGGCGACAGCACCGGCTTCGGAGCTTCTCTGAGCGGTGCCCGCGAAACTGCAGCAATCCTATGTACGTCGAACGACACACAGGGAACGACTTGGGTCGACAACGACGTGCTCATCGCCTTTTCCAGCACTGGTGAGATCTTTGCAGTCGATGCGACCACGATGGCCACGGCCGTTGTCGCGTTCGTTGACGTCGGCTTAGCCGATCCCTGCGGATCCGGCTTTACCGACATCGAGTTTAACCCGCAAATCTCCCCTTACGTCTACGCCATGTACGGCGGCTTCGCGGGCGGCATCACCACCAACAAGCTGGCCGTGCTCGAGGGGACCGAGGAAGGCCTGGTCGTCGTCATCGTGATCACCTACAGCCAGTCCATGGACGCAGCGCGGGAGATCGCGTTGGATAGCCTCGGTAACCTCTTTGTAAGCCAAGTCGGCAGCGCCATCGATTTCATTCCCGACGCCCATCACGTTGAGTCGCTGGCGGACAACAGCTCGATCAATTGGTACGCGACTCCCACGCCCTCTTCGTTCTGCGGCATAGACGTGGCACTGGCAATTCCCGGTGAATTAGAGTCGCCGGTTCTTGCGGCGGCACCGCACGACATTCTGAAAAACCGTTACATCTCGATCGATCCGCGCGGCGCGGACCAGTTGAACTTCGGCAAGAGCCTCGACATCCGCCTGACACTTGCTAGCACGTTGGTCAACGGCGTGACGGCCGTCGGCAGTTCGTGGTGGGCTAATGTGCCCGACGCCGCCTGCATCTCCATAGTCGGCACGACACGCCCGGCCATACCACCCAACTGGGATGCCTGTCCCACGCTGCACCTCACCGGCTGTTCGATCATACCGACGTCGACGTATGACATCGTCGCCGTCGACGGTGCAGTGGAATCCGCGCCGCCCTTGGCCGCCCAGACACAGGCGTTGCCTGGCGGTAGCAAATGGTGGGGTGATGTCGTCGGGCAATTCGATCCGGTGGCCGACGCCTGGGGGCCGCCGAACGGCTTTGTGGCCATCGACGATGCGGTAGCGGCCATCAAGACGTTTCAGAATCCGAGTCTGGTGGGACCCGGTTGTGGAACCCCGCCCTGCAATGCCACGCACGTGTCCGTGACCGACGTGCAACCGCACGGTTTCACGGGCACCCCATTTGGTACGCCCAACCTGCAGGTGGACATCAACGATGTGTTTGGAATCATTCTGGGCTTCCAGGGCGTGGAGTTCCCCGGACCCGGCATCGAACAATGCCCGGCCCCGTAAAGACACGCCGCGCGTGGGCGGCGTGCGCAGATTCACGTGCGGTATTGCGAAGAGTGTCACGCAGACTGATGACGTGCCAAAATCCGCGCTACGGCCGGGTTGGTCGAGAGCCCCAGGGTGTTGACCTTGATCCCTACCCGGTTTCCAGGCTGGAAGACCGTTCGCCATGCAGCCTCAGGTTCGACTGCACCCGTGATCTGCTGCATCGCCCCATCGAGGAGCTTGGTTAGCAACTGTGCATGCTTGCCGCCCACTCCGTCCAGAAGGGCCTCGTCCCGAGCGATGGCGACAAGGGATGCCGGCAATGATTCATCGGCTAGTGCATGACGAATCAGCCGATGGTCGGCGAGGGCAAGGCCCGCCGCCATGGTGCCGGTCTCTGCAAGAAAGCGGCGGCGCGTGAGAAACTCTGACACCGGTAGTCCTTTCCAGCAATCCAACTAATGGGAACGGCGAGACTCGCCCAGGGGGCTCTCCGGCTCGCCGAACACCTCCGCCTCAAACGAGTATATCGTCGCCTCAGGCCGTTTCCACGCATCCAGCGGCAGTCCGGCCTTGCGGCACGTCTGCTGCAGGAACTCCTCTCGCGACCAGCCACGCTCGTAGGCCACCTGTGGGAGCAACACTCCCCGATACCTGCCCATGGAGATGAGCAAGCCGTGACGACCGACGATGATCTCACTGGGATCCTTGATCGCCTCCATAGGCGTGAGGTAGCTGATTTCGATGTGCAAGTCGGGTAGCTCTGCCGCGGTCACCGGGTTGTTCACGAATCGCCGATCTTGGCACGCCAAAACCGCGTTGCCGCGCACCGCCTCGTATAGCGGTCGATCGGCCGTCATGTTGCCGATACATCCGCGCAAACGGCCATGATTCTCCAAGGTCACGAAGCACGCTCCGGGGCGTGTGAGAATCTCTGGCGTATTATCCGGATGCACCTCCGGGAGTGCTTCACCTTGGAGTTTTGCCTCGACCGTTTCCCGAGCGAGACGCAGCATCTCACTGCGGATGTGCGAATCCAGCGTTCCTTGTCGTTCGGTGAACACGAAGGACTGGTACGTGACGCTGTTGGTCCAGTCACCTGTGATTCGGCCCGAGGTGTCGAACCCGGCCCGTACCGCCTGCGCGCCTCCGTGCATCGAGAGAATCCGCAGCAACAGAGCCACCGGCCCGCGCCCACAAATGGTGTCCCCGGTCTTGGCAAGGTGTTCCGCAAAACCGTCGAGGTCACAGTGCTGAATGGCCTCCGCGGCGTTCTTGCCGAGTTCCTCGAGGTTCTTGGGCACGTCGTCGCTGAACGGTACGTACCGGAAACGCGGCCCGTAGTGGGTGAAGTCCGAGCTCGCGACAAGCAGCACATCATCCCCCAGGAAAGGGAGAATCGCTTCGGCGGCTTCGTTGTATTGAGCGTTATCCATGCGTCCCACATAGAGCGGCACCAGCTTGAAGTCGCCGATCGCCTGCTGCAGGAAGGGAAGCTGCAGTTCCAACGAGTGCTCGCCCTTGTCGATGCCAGGCTGCGACAAGAAAACGGTGGTCTCGAGCAGCCGGTCGCACACCTCTCGATCGATCATGAGGCGACCGAGTGGCGTTTCGTAGGCCGTCAGGTTGCGCGGTATGTCCACGCCCTGATAGCGCGAAGCGCTGCGATGACTGAACGCCAGGACGAACACCCGCTTGTATTCCTTCCCCTGCACATAGCGGTAGCCCGCCGCCGCCACCTTACCGCTGTATGGGTAGCCGGCATGTGGAGAGATAATGGCCAGCGGCTTCTGCGAGATCTCAGGTTCGTGGGCCTCGGCCAACCAGGTGTCGACCGCTCCCGCGAGTGCCCCACGTTCACCCGGATACCAACTCCCCGCCATTTGGGCTTCGCGGACCAACTCATCCGCGCTGGCGGCTGGAATTGTCCAGCAGGTGGCTACCAGGCAACACAAAACGGGCTTCGCAATTGATCGCTTCATCACGGCACGTTCCTTACCCGGCCCGATCCGCCTCAGTATAACACGGTCGCGCGTTCGAGAACCAGGCTGTTTGCCGCGGGATGCATGGAAACTTACACGGATGAAGCGCGCTCACCGGCATCTGGCCTTCTCTTGAGCGTGCCGGCGAGCAGAACGCACCGCTCCAGCGCCGAATCGTGCGTTTTTCAATGCGCCGCAATCCTTCAAGCCCGCGCGTCCTCGTCCGAGCCTTCGGACCCTGCGCGATCGAGGAACCTCGCAAGGCGATCCATTCCCTCTTCGATTCTCGCAAGTGCATTGGCATACGAGAGCCGCAAGTAGCCCTCGCCGCCAGGACCGAAGTCAACACCGGGCGTGACGGCCACCCCCGCCTCCTCGAGGATGCGGAACGCGAAGTTGTATACATCCTCTGTGTACCGGCGCACGTTCACAAAAACATAAAAGGCGCCAAGCGGCTCTGTCAGCGGGCTTAGCCCCATGGCCTTGAGGCGCCCCAACATGAGTTGACGGCGCTCGTCGTACGCCCGTCGCATGCGTTCGACATCGGCGTCGGCTCGCTGCAGTGCGGCGATGGCCGCAAACTGGGGATAGTCCGGCGGTGAGATAAAGAGATTCTGTTGTAGCTTCTGCACAGGCCGTACCAGCCATGGCGGTAGGATCGCGTACCCTAGACGCCAGCCGGTCATCGCGAACAGTTTTGAAAAACCGTTGACGACCACGGCCTGAGGCGCGAACTCTCGAATGGAGTGGGCTCGATCTTCGTACACCAGGCCATGGTAGATCTCATCCGATACAATCGTCGCCCGATCAGAAACCAGACGCACGAGTTGCCGCATTCGTTCGGGATGGGTGACGGTGCCAGTCGGATTCGCCGGCGAGTTCAGCACCAGTGCCGCCGGTCGCGCGACGAGATGCTCCTCAACGTCATTAAGTCCAAACTGGAAGCCGTCCTCCTCGCGTACTGGAATGCGGACAGGCACGCCGTCGAATGCCGTGACGAAATTGGGGTAGCAGGCGTAGTGCGGATCGGTAAGAAGGACCCGCGCGCCAGGGTCCAGCAAGGCGGCGAACGTGAGGAGCATCGCACCGGAACTGCCCATTGTGACCACGATGCCGTCCGGTGAGGTCTCGACGCCGTAGCGTGATTGATGCCAGGCGGCAATCGCCTCCCTTAGCTCCGGATGCCCCATCGAATGCGTGTAGTGCGTCCTGCCATCTCGTAATGCGCGCTCGGCCTCCGCGACGATCACTTCCGGCGTGTCGAAGTCCGGTTCACCGACTTCTAGGTGGATGATGGATCGCCCTTGCCGCTCGAGCGCTGCCGCGCGCTCCAGGACTTCCATAACCAGAAACGGTGGCATTTCCCGCGCCCGCACGCTTGCGATCATCGGTCTGTGCTCCACGCCGGTCATCTGAGACTCCAGCCTCTCCCGGCCCTCCCTTGGCAACGCCTAGACTAGTCGAACCGCGCTTGGGTGCCCAGTGCCAAGCAGACTATGGGCCGCGTGGAGTAGAAGAACTCGATCGCGCCCCAAGACGAGGTCGGGAATGGAGCCCGGCCCGACTATGCGTGGGCCGCTGCACGCGCCACGGAAAACGTAGTCTGCTTCCCCCCTTCCCGGTACTCATAAACCCGCATGCGACGGCTATCCAACCCAATGCCAGTTGACGAATTCCGCGATGCAAATGGCCTGCCCGTAAAGAAACACCAACGCCGTCACCGGTAGGACCGTGAAGCGAATACGTACCGGCACCAGGAGCACCGGCGTGATAAACAGAGGCCAGGCCATCAGTGCGTAGCGTGAAAAAGACATCAGATCACCTTTGCCGGCCAGCGGTATCGCCAGAATGCAGAACGCGTATGCGGAATAGTGCGCGGGCAATCGTCGCAGGCCGAGTATCCACGTCAATGAAGCCAACGCCAGGACCAGAAAATCAATGCGCGATCGGTGAAACCCGTGCAAGGGAAGACTGAAGAAATCAAGGGCGGTACCTACAGTGTTGTGCCATAGATTGGAAATCGGCGCAAATTCGCCATAACCCCACCATTCTCGAACCTCGTTGAAAACCAGCGCATCGCCGACACGGACTTTGCAGAACCAAAGGAATGCTAGAAGCGGAATCGCAGCGATAGTCAAGCCTAGCGCGCCAGGGAACTGTCGCCGACACCATCCCCGTCGACGAACGGTTTCGACCACGCCATAAGCGATAGGTACAACGGCAAGTGCGACCCCGTTGGGTCGCGTGATGGACGCCAGACCGATGCATATACCTGCCAAGACCCAATTCTCGCGCTCCACGAAGAAGAACGTGGCCACGGCCAATAGAAAGAAGAGGCTTTCCGTATAGGGCACGTGCAAGAACATGGCAAACGGAGAGGCGGCAAACAGGACGACGACCCAGAATGCCGCAATCGTGTCCGTGCGTCGCGCCAGAAAAACGAAGAACATGGCGAGGGCCGCAAGGCTGATCAGATTGGCAGCGACAAATCCGGCGGCATCGACGTCGTCGATGAACGCCATCGTCATTCGGATGGTCATCGGCCAAAGCGGGAAAAAGGCATACTTCAGCCGAGTGTCTGTTGATGCGATGAGTTTCGGACGTTCGACTTGACCGCTGGAATCGAACTGCGCCTTCGATGGATAGCCATGCTCGGCGATCGCATTGTACCACTGAGCATCCGAAGTGACCCAGAGTTCAAAGAACCTGATCCGTGTCGGGTCATGCCAGCGGCTGATAATTCGGTGGTGATGGAAATTGTCCAGGTAATCGCGCCGACTGAGTTCGCCGGTTTTCGCAGCGTACACACCCCAAGCTATGACAATGATCTTCATCACGAAGATCAAGCCGATCGTGATGGCAATCATTCGCCAGGTGACACTCTGGCCAGCGTGCAGCCTGCAAAGCTCTCCAGACCCGTCGGGCACCTTGTGGCTGTGTGATTTCCCTTTCAGCCATTTCACGTGCTTGATGATACTAACAAGGCACCGGAATGCATCATGGCGAACGGCTACCGCGATCGCAAACCGCCCGGTGACCTGACAGTTACGACGGTACCCGGAGTCCACAATCGCCTTCCATCGGCAAGATCCGTCATAATAGTCTCAGGCGAAGCGTCGGTATTGCCGATAAATCGTCGCGCTTCTCGAATGCGCCGATTTCGGACACCGGAGATTAGACTACGATGAAGGTACACGAAACCAGCTACATCGAACGCCCGCCGCACACCGCGTCGGAAGCTCAGAAGGTACAACAGAAATCCAAAAAGGCCGCCGCCCCAGTCGATCACGAGAGCGAGGCCCCTGATGCGGCTGCACCGCAGACACCGGAGAAGACGCGCGGCGTGATCCGCCTGCTCGAGGAAGGTCATTTCAAGGGCGTGGCCGACGTGCGCCTGCGGATCAACTTCTTTGATGAGCTGTCAAGCCGGGCGCACCATGCCGCACAGCCGGTCGTGGATGAGCAAACCGCCAAGCTCTCCGATGCAGTCGCGACCAAGATCGAGGAGACCATTGCCGCTCTGGAGGTCGACGACGCCACCAAGGAGGCCATCGGAGAGGCGGTTGCCGCGTTTGACAGCGCTCTGCAAGATGGCGTAGCGACGTTCAAGTCTCAAAACGCCGGCGGAGCCGATGCACTCGTGGCATCGTTTCAGACGCAGATTGATACGCTGATTGCGAACCTGTCCGACTTGCTCATACCACAAGTAGATAAAACCCCCGCGTCTTCCGAACCGATCGCGGCATCCGAACCGACGACCGACGCGACCACCCCCGATACGACAACTCCGGAGAATGTGCCGGACGTGACAGCGCAGGACGCCTTGGCTGATACGACGTTGCCTGCATCCATACCAGATGCCACAGGCAGTACTGCGCCCGCCGCCGACCCGATCTCCACGATCCCTGAGATACCGGAAGGCCAGGATGGCATTGATGTGGCGCCCTTCGAAATCACCAACCCCGTGGAAGTCTACACGGATGCACTGACGGCCATCCGTGCATCCGCCGAAGGCGCGTTGGCCGAATTGAAGGCGTCCCTCACCGGGGCGTTGGACCTCGGCGAACCGAGCAAACCGGGCGGCAACGGCGGAGCGTATGACAAGTTCCTGGCGATCTACCAGGAACTGCTCGGCGTACGGCCATCGGTGGATGAGCGGGTGTAGGAGACGCCGACACGCCATTCGATCGCGGCCGGTCGTGCTTGAATAGGAGTCAACCGACGAGCCGGCGGCAGGGAGCGGTGGCGGTCAGCCTCTACACAACAGCACTGTACCGCGCAGTCCACAAGCGGATTGGTGCGACCAACGTCAGGCCGCGACGGACGACTGATCCTCCGTGGAGTCGAATCCGTCGTCCTCGTCGTCGATGTTTTCGTCTCGATCGCCAATCCAGTCGCAGATCATCTCGGCCACAGATTCACCGTCTTTGGGAAGGACCGTACATCGACCGTCATACTCAAGGAGAATGACGAGCTGTGATCGGCAATGCGGGCACCTTGCAAGACTGGATTCGTGCCCGCGCCACCGAAAGGTCTTGCGGCAGCCACAACAGTCGATGTCGAATGTGCGGCGATCACGAGGGGAATCGGCTTCTTCTCCATCGCGTACTCCACCGGCACAACTCCGCGCGTCGACCGGTAACTCCAACGGCACACGGTCCATTTTTCTGCCTCCAAACGGGTTCGGGGAATGGTGGTCGCTTCTTGAAGACCGTACGATGCACGCATGAGCACACGGTGAAACCCACATGAAATCCATCTTAACCAGACGGGTAGCTTCGGGCAGGACACCCTTGCGGCCAAGTTCACTCAGACAAGTACCCATGCGGCGGAGAACAGAATCGCCCACAGGCCTTTCTTCGTTTCGGCCTGCGGGCGGTGAACGAATACCCATGTGCTGATTCTTGGCGGCAAGGTCACGGAGACGCGACAGCCTTACAAATCGTCGCAGCCGGCGCGAATCGCCCGATGGTTAGCCGCCGATTGCACGATTCCCGCTAACCGCATTCGATATCTTCGCAGGCGACGCCTTCGTAGAATTCGCCACCCGATTCGTCGCAGGAGTCCTGGCTCGTGCGATGGCAACCGCCTTCCGAAAGGCAGCACGCGCCCATCCCCTCACCCTGGGGACGGTCGGGTATCTCGTCATCGGAATCCGAGGTCTCCATATCACGCCCGTTATCCGGATTTTCGCCCTCGATCCTATCGACCGGCTTGGCATCGGCAATGTCGAGATAACGAATGCCGTTCCGCTCGTGTACCGTGCCCTTGACCTCAATCTCCTGGAACGCCAGTTTGGCGAGCGTCTTCATCGGGCCTTTGGGACCTTGTCCCAAAATGAACAGACCGTCCTTTGTCTCGAGCGCCGCCGGTACGCCGGATCTTATGCACTCTCGCGTACAAGCGGCCTTGTCACTGGATTGATACTTCCCAGTCATGAAACTGTGGAGATCCACAACCGTTCCGGTCACCGTCAATTCCCGCGTCTTGGCGCGGTCGCGCTCTCCGGCGGCGACGGCCATCGCGGCGATACCTACACCCAAACATGCGAGGGCGGCCGCTGGTCTGAGCAGATCTTTGCTACGTGTCATTTCGAATACTCCGAATGGGGACGACCCGCGGGTCTATCCCGAAGAACCACAGGCCAGCTGTCGACCGATGGCCACGACGGCCGCTCAGGACCAACGACAGAAGGCCCAGGGAATGAATCAGAACCATTACTGCGCAAGCGGGTTCCGCCCGTTCGCGCTATGATCTCCTTGGGCACAAACCTCAATCTTGTAACCGCTCGGTTCGAAAACAAACGTCTGGAAGGCACCACCGAAAACACGCGGCTCGGTAGCGCGATAGCCCAATGCTCTCGCTTTCGCGTAGGTATCACGGACGTCCTGCTCAGTGGCGACACGCACCCCCACGTGATCGAGCCCGGCTAGTTCTGTTCCCGGCGGAAGTCCTTCTGAAAGCACAATTCCGAAAGATGCGCCTTCGGACGCTGGCATGCCTACGCAAACGCAGGTCTTGTCACAAGGCGGGACCACGTCTTGCCGACGAAGACCGAACACGTCACACAAGAACGCCGTGCTGTCGGCGAGATTCCGAACGCGCAATTCCACATGGTGTAATCCGAGCACGACCACAACGCCTCCCGCGTCTTTGTGCCCTTGGTGTTCGACTGCATTATTGTGATGGATGCTCGTAAGATCGGTCTTAAATCGCCATTAAATCCGACTCATAGTGGCGTCGTTTTGCAACCGTGCGACCATGCGCGACCAACCCTCATCTGGAGAGGGCATCGCTGAATCGTGAATCAGGGGCCGTAGGACGCTACACGGCGGACGTCGTCGAAGCCGGGGCCAGCGGCAGGCGCACGGTGAAGCAACATCCCCCCTCTACCTCGTTGACGACTTCCACTGAGCCGCCGTGCACCCGCGCCACTCCGCGCACGATCGTCAGACCCAACCCTATTCCCTTGACTGACGATTCCGCATTCGGCACGCGGAAAAACTGGTCGAACACGCGATCCAAAAACGCGGGCGGAATGCCTGGTCCATAATCTCGTACGGAAACCGTGCAAGATTCATCGAAGACGCCTACGGAGACATGCACGGCCTTCAAGGGCTGGGAGTAACGAATGGCGTTACGGACAAGATTGCCAACCAGGACGAGAAGCAAGCCCGCATCTCCCAATACCATGGGCACGTAACCGGTGGCACTTGGAACGGCCAGTGTGGCGGCGAGCCGGACTTCCCTTCGCGTCGCGGTGGGATTGCAACGTTCGATCGCCTCCATCACGATATCGTTTATGGATACGGCGGTCACAGCCGTGGGCGGCAATCCGGCATCTGCTCGGGCAAGGGTCAGGAGGCTGTCGACGGTCTGTGCGAGTTGCCGGACCTCGTCCTGTACGTTGGCCACAAAGCGCGCATGCTCCTCAGGCGTGCGCCCCTGTTGCATCAGAACCTGCGCCTCGCCGAGCAGGACGGCAAGCGGTGTCTTCAATTCGTGCGCTGCATCCACAATGAACCGTTCCTGAGATAGAAAGCTCTGCGAGAGCCTATCCAGCATCAAGTTGATTCTGACGACCATCTCGCCGATTTCGTCATTCGTCGCGGGAGCGTCGAATCGTGCCATGAGGTCGTGCGGCCGAAATTCATCAATTGCGCGCGCCACGCGCGCCACGGACGCAAGCGATCTGCCTACCAGCAACCAGGACACAAAACCGACCAACAAGAGCGCCACGAGAACGGCAATAACGACCACGCGGCGAAGGCTTCCAATCGAATGCTCCATTGAATCCATGAGGACGCCGATCTGAACATAAAAGGGGTCCGCCTCCAAAGCGTCGTTGAAAACCGTGAGGACTCGAATGGACCCGCGAGGGGGCGCCCCAGGGCCCATGGCCTCGGATGGAATCGTCTCAAACGTGGGACTGAAGGAGTCACGCGACAGCGACGCCGCGTCGGTGAAGGGAAGAGTCAAATCCCCGAGTGATTCGGAGCGTTGCAACACGGTTCCGTCCGCGGAGCGGAGTTGAAGAAAATAACCCGGAAAACGCGGCACGAAAGTCGGCGCGGGACTTTCGCAGCGTTCGCTGGCGTGCACATTCCCCGCCTTCACCACGGCGACGCGTTCCGCTGCATAGATCTCCGTTCGGTCTTCCAGGTGTTCATCGAGGCGGGCGCGCTGATCTTGCTCCGTCGCAACGAGAACCACCGTGCCAACCGATGCCAGGACAACACCCACAATGCCGGTGTGCAGTGCAGTCAGCCTGAACCTCAGCGATTGAAACCGTCGCCGTTTGGAGAGCACGTGATGGCCGATCCGTTAGATCTGCTGTTCGCCTTGTTCAGGCTCGCGCAGGCAATACCCGCTGCCGATGACAGTATGGATCAACGCGCAATCATGGCCGCGATCCACCTTGCGACGCAACATACTCACGTAGACGTCGATCACGTTGCTGTCGCTGTCAAAATTCATGTCCCACACATGTTCACCGATCAGCGTACGCGACAAGACCCTGTTGGGATTCCGAAGGAAGTACTCCAGGAGCGCGAACTCCTTGGAAGTCAACTTGATGTTTCGTCCGCCCCGAGTCGCCTGCCGTGTATGGAGGTCCAACGCCAGGTCCGCGAACTTCAACCGCGAAGACTCGCCCGATTCGCCACGCCGCATCAATGCACGGACCCGGGCCAGCAATTCGTCGAACTCGAAGGGCTTCGTTAGGTAGTCGTCAGCCCCGGCATCCAAGCCGCGTACCTTGTCAACCGTCGTCGACAGTGCCGTGAGCAGAAGAATGGGCGTCTTGACGCCGCGCCGCCTCAGGTTCTTGCAGGTCTGAATACCGTCCTGGTCCGGGAGCATGACATCAAGCACGGTCAAGTCATACGGTTGCGCGGACGCCAGATCCTCGCCGTCGTGTCCCGAGGGTGCCACATCCACGACGTACCCGTTTTCGGATAGGCCGCGCTGGAGCACGCTGGCCATTCTAGGATTGTCTTCCACCACCAGGATTCGCATGTCGCACAATCCGCACAGCCCACACGTTACACGCTCGATACAAGGTACTGAAGCAGTAACTGCCAGGCACCGGATTATCGATACGCGGAGGCCACTAGGCAAGCACCACGCCAGACGATTACCGGACCCGTGCCCGGCGAAACCGCATTCCCGCATAAGGAACCGGGCGGGCAATGCATGAAGAGAAACTCATCCGTGTTTCATGCGTCACTCATGCGGCTCATGGAAAATTTAATCATAGGCCGGGTCGGCTGACGCTTCCACCACGTAAACCCGGATGAGAGAGCCGCGCTGCGGTTGTCCGCCGATTCCGGACAGACGCTGGGCGGTGGAGGACTGGATTTGAAATACTCATGGGCCTGGCGATTCAATCGCCCTCATTACTTGGCGCGCCTCTGGTTCACCGCATTCGTTCTTGGCGCCGCCCAAATCGTCGGCGCGGAAGTCGGCCGCTCCTCGTTTCAGAATGACGCCAGTGTCATACCCGACACCTACGGTAGAATCGCTCACGTCGTGATCCAATACGATCCGGACGCCGGAGCGGCGTTGGAGCGTACGTATCGCGATCTATTCCGCGCCATGCCGACGGACGTGCAATTCACGATTCTTTGTCCGAGTGCCGCGGCGACCGAGGAATTCGAGTGCACATGGGAAGGCCTGCTCGAGGGGCGGACCGTCCGGCTGGTCAATGTGGGAATCCCGATTTCCATCTGGGCACGTGATCGTTGTGTGTTCCGGCAAACGCTGTCTCTCGCCGACCGAGCCGAAAGCTATGTGCCGGTGATCGATCCAACCTATGAAGAACAGAAAATCAATGACCTCATTGCCATGGAGATGCTCGGAAGGGTAAGCCTGATCCCGAGTGTCCTCGCAAGTCCTCTTCAAATTGAAGGTGGAAATGTGGTTTCCAATCGGCGGCATGTATTTCTGGGCGCCAACATCTACGAGGAGAATGAGTCCCTAACGCGGAGCGCGGTCAATTCCTCAGTCCACGAGATTTTCGGCAGGAGGCCGTTGATCCTCGGCGACTCGAATGATGCGGTTCCATGGTGTCACATCGACATGTACGTGACGCCCATCTCGGACGATACCGTGATGGTGGCAAGCCCCCGCATGGCCGAAATGATCCTCGAGACTTTGCTGGGCGAAGAGGGGTCTGAATCGATCGTTGCCGATACCGGTATCGGAGAGTGCGCGGCGGATTCCTTACAGGAGCGATTTGACAACGTGGCTTCCTCGCTTGAACGACAAGGCTACCGGGTGATTCGCCTGCCGTGCATCGTCAACGAAGCCGAGAATTACATGGTCACGTATAACAACGTCATCATGGATACGCGCAACGGACAACGAGCCGTCTTCATGCCGGTGTACGATCAGCCTTGCTTGGATCTTGCGGCGGAGGCAATCTACCACGGGTTAGGATTCGAGGTTCATACAATCAATGTCGCCGACGTGTACACCAACGGCGGCGCGGTTCGTTGCCTGTTCAATGTGGCCCAACGGCGAAGTGATGACGCCGACTGTCCCGATGTCGCCCGAAGAAGGCAAATCTACGAAGTAGACCTTCCACGGTGGAAGCAATTTGGCCACCTGCTTGAACAATCCAGCCGGCGGCTGGCTCAACGCAGGCACACACCACCCCTCGAACGCGCCGGATTCACGAGCGACTCGCCGGGCACTCCGTAGCAAGCCGTAGGGTGGGCATCGCCCAATGGCCCTAAGCTAAGCGTCGGCTAGCCTGGCGGGCTGTTGGACCTTTCCGTTTCCACGGTTCCGAGGCTTGTCGGATTTTCGTGGGTAGGATCGTCCGGGTCGCTTTCGGATGCGGGCGCGACGAATGTCTTGGAGCAAGTTCTGGTAGGTGGCATCGAGTCGACGAACATCGATTCGTATGATCCGGAGGATCGCGTTGTTTACATGGCTGAGGGCGGTCAAAAAACTCAGGTCGACGGGGTTGAGGTCGGTATGTTGCGTGGCGTCGGTCATGACCCAGCGCACGAGGTTGCTGAGCATTAAATGCGCATAGACTTCCTTGAGAATGCCGGCGGGCGTATGGGAACGGAGATTCTGGATGTCGAGGCCGTGCTTCCATTCTCGATAAATGGTCTCGATCTGCCAGCGGCGATGGTAAAGATCGACGAGTTCGGTGTAGGAAAAGGCC
>Ga0055452_10000061_pt1 | contig 22578 bp, 13 predicted proteins | sample China_Galinas_PW_6_FD_57735 | JGI IMG/M metagenome (GOLD analysis project Ga0055452, IMG submission 57735) | Wetland microbial communities from San Francisco Bay, California, USA, that impact long-term carbon sequestration - China_Galinas_PWC_D2 | ecosystem: Environmental > Aquatic > Marine >... | reverse complement strand
CAATGAATCGGAGATCGACTCCACACCTTTCGAGTGGATTCAATACTGCAGCAACTGCCACCCCGGTGGCGGTCCGGGCGAATTCGATCGTGAGGGTCGCAAGCTGTTCGATCCGGAGACCGGCCTGTTCGGCTATGAGCTGGACGGGCTGACATCTGAGGACGTACGCCTCGATGGCGACTATGCGTTCATGGATCGCAAGACCGGTGAGCTATCGCAGGCGCCTTGGGACGTCACGGGTGTCTCCGAGCCCGATTGCCTTACCTGCCATCGCACGGAGCGCACCTGGGACGGCAGCACCGACATGAACCGAACCTGGCGAAACTGGATTCTGAACGCCGGCGCCGCCCTCACCGACTTCGCGGGCCATTCAATCCCCGCGTTTCTGTCCGCCGCGACCGCAGGACAGGGTTGGTTCTCCGATATGGAGCACGGTACGGAAACGCCCAAGCTTCAGATCGACTACCTCGTCGGCTTGGCCGACGGCAGTCTGGTGACCCCCGATATGCAACACGTCAGTATCGCGACTAAGTCACTGCGTTCGCCGCCGCTCGATCGGGCTTGCTTCGGATGCCATCGCGACATGTCCGGGGTCGCCGGCATCGTGTGGTTCGACGAACGCGACGTTCACTATGCGAAGTTGAACAACCTGAGCGACGAGGATCCGACCAACGACATCTCCGCCGATCACAGCACCGCCTGCAACTACTGTCACCCGGGCAACCCGGAACACAACTTTGCGATGGGCAACAGCCTGCAGATTCAACAGCGGAAAGATCTAGCCTATGTCGGGCTCCGATCGTGCCGGGATTGTCACCTGGACACGAGCCCTGTGCGTCACCCCGATGCGCCGGTCGTACCGGGCAGCGTAACGGTGCATCTGGTCGAGCCGTTCGAGATCCTGTCCTGCCAGGCGTGCCACATGCCGTACCTTTACGGTCCGGCCGCCTTGTTCATCGACACCACACTCGGCGGTGCCGGGCGGACATCGCAGTATCTGTCCGCCGACCCGCTCGATCCGTCGAACTCGGACAAGAGCAGGTGGTACCCGCCGCTGAAGAAGAAGGTGGACAGCGACGGCGTCGAGCGTTGGTTCCCCACCAACTACTGGGTCAACATCTACTGGGCGGATTGGGATCAAAAGGGCACGCCAGAGGACATGACCGACGACACCCTGGAGCCGATTCTTCAATGGCGCATCAACCAGATCACGGGGGGTGAGGCACTACCCGGCATTACTGATGATAATGGCGACGGTAAGCTCGAGATCAACCGTCGCGCGGAAATCCTCACCTATATCCAGGCCCTGAAAGGAAACGACAACTACGGCCGGCAGGTGGCGGCGAATCCTGTGCTCATCAAGGGCAAATGGCTGTGGTACGAGGACGCACAGGCGACCGACGGCGTCGCGTCGCTGATGCACGTGGGCACGGCGTTGCCGGTGCGTTGGGAGGCCTATAGCTGGGACGTCAACCACAATATCCACATGAAGGAAGAGTCGTGGGGCGTAGGCGAACCGCCGGACAGCTGCGCAGTGTGCCATGATCGTGTCGCTTCACCCGTGCTCGATCGCAAGGTCCTGGTCGACCCCTACGGCCCGGACGGGCAACCCGTGTACGAAACGGTCAGAAGCATGACCGGGCTGAATCCTCCATAGCTGTGGCGTTGTGTGTGCAAAGATTATGGCGCCCGACTGTGACGGCGACGCCTCGATGTAACAGCTGAGAAGTAGGACGCGGCTCAGCCGCAAGGTTCAGCTTTGGCGGCGGTTCTGCCCTGTCGCTCGCGCTCCAGGCTGTGTTTTTCCACCGTCGCTTCGTGCTCCCTGTTCGGTCGCCCTCAGTCGCTTGTTGCTCCGTCGCTTGTATTGCAGGCAAGGATGCCTGCGGTACGGGGCAGGCAGGGATGCCTGCGTTACGAATCGTGCGACTGCGACGCCTGCGATACTACTCCTTCCGCCACACAGTGCCGTCTGGGCGATCTTCGAGGGTGATGCCTTCCGCCTTGAGCAGGTCGCGGATCATGTCGGCCGTTTCGAAGTCCTTCTTTTTGCGGACATGCTGGCGGATCTGGATCAGTACACCCATCGCAGACTCGGCCGTGCCGTCGCTGTCACCGGCCGCACGCTTGGGTGGATCGAGAAAGACGCCGATCAGCCGTGCCACGGAAATCAGCCTGCCGGTCGCCGCCAGCGCGTCGGCCTTGGCCGATTCGGATCCGCCGCTCTCCAGCTTCTCTTGCTCGATCGTGCGATTGATGGCGCTCGCGAACTCGAATAAGGCCGCAATGGCACCGGCGGTGTTGAAGTCGTCGTCCATGGCTCTTTTGAAGAGGGTGGATTGCTCGACGCAGGTCTTCGCCAACGATTCATGGCTGATCCCCGCGCCGGGGTCGTCTCCGGGCTCTCCCAGGGCGGTGGCTTTCTCGTATGGTGAGCCGCCGCATACCCGTTCCACGCGCTCGAAGAGCCTGTAGAAAGTGTCCAGTCCCTTGCGCTTGCTGGCCAGTTCCTCCTGGGAGTACTCGATCGGTGAACGATACTGCGTGCTGAGCACGAAAAACCGAATCAACTCGCCGGGATATTCGCGAAGAAGATTGTGCAGCGTCATCTGCTGCAGGGCGGCCACCATTTCCGGATCGGCGTCGGACTTGGAAATCTTCTTGGTGTTCACCTTGGTCAGCCCGTTGTGCATCCAGAAATTGGCGAACGGTTTGTCGCTAGCCGACTCAGACTGCGCAATCTCGTTCTCGTGATGGGGGAAGACCAGGTCCACGCCGCCGCCGTGGATGTCGAAGGTTTCGCCCAGGATCTTCATGGCCATCGCCGAGCACTCGATGTGCCACCCGGGGCGACCCTTGCCCCAGGGAGAATCGAACTTGACTTCATCCGGCTCTTCGGGCTTGGCTGCCTTCCAAAGAGCGAAATCGCCGGGATTGCGTTTCTGGCCGCTCTTCAATTCGCGTTGGCCGGTCTGATCTTCGATCCGGCGGTTCGAGAGCTTGCCGTAGTCGGCGTCTTTCGAGACGTCGAAGTAAACGTCGCCGTTTGATTCGTACGCGATGCCCTTAGTTTCCAAGCGCTTGACGATGTCGATGATGTCGCCGATGTGCTCCGACGCCTTGGGCATGACGTCTATACCCTCGACGCGCAGCTCGGCCATCGCGGCGAGGTAATCACCCGTGATACGTTCGGCGAGCTCAAGGGTCGTCGTGTTCTGATTCGCAGCCTCGACAATGAGTTTGTCGTCGACGTCGGTGATATTGACCACCCACGTCACGTCGTAGCCCGAGTGTACGAGATATCGCTTGATGGCGTCAAAGATGATCGGACCGACGGCGTGGCCGATGTGGCTCGGCTTGTACACGGTCGGCCCGCAAAGGTAGATGCCGACTTTGCCTGGATTCACCGGCTCAAACGGCTTTTTTTCTCTCGACAGCGTGTTGTAAATCGTGATGCCCATCTACCCAGTTCCTCGAATCGACGCGACCGCAGTGCAGGCCACGGCATCGCTGTATCCCAAGGGTCCCACGCCCTCGTTGGTCTTGGCCTTGACGCCCACGCGCTCCGGAGACAGCCCTGTCAGCGCGGCGATACTCTCCGCGATGCTGCGTTTGTACGGCGTCATCTTCGGGGCTTCGGCGTGGATGACGATATCGACGTTGTTTGGAACGAATCCCTTCTCGCGAACCCTGGACAGGGCTTCCTCCAGCAGATCGCGGCTGTCCGCGTCCTTGTACTTGGGGTCCGTATCCGGGAAAAGGTCGCCGATGTCGGGAAGCCCGGCCGCCCCCAGAAACGCATCCACGACCGCGTGAAGCACGACATCCGCATCGCTGTGGCCCAGGAGCCCGCGCGGGTGCTCGATTTCGATACCGCCGATAACCAGCCGCCGGCCTTCGACCAAGCGATGAATGTCGTATCCGATGCCGACAAGAAACTCCGTTGCCACTGTCCAAATCTCCATAAGACCAGTGGTTCGGAAACCTTGCGGATTCCGAACTCAAGAATCGCGTAACGTATGGGCCAGTTGACGGCTCTGCAACCCCTGGAATCGCATTCAGGACGGTCGCTCAGCAGCCGATAAGCGTCAATCCGTACATCTAAAGGGGTTGCCTGGCACCTTGAAACTGGCGTACAGTTGGCAACGGGTCGGCACTTGGACCGGTCCGCAGAACGGGGGCCGCGCCGTCAGGGCGACCCACCCTATCGGAGGATGTGGAATGCGTGGTACCAACCGTCGAGGTTTAGAGTGGTTCCTTTGTTCGCTGGCGATGATCGTAGCGGTCGTTGCCTTGCCCGGGTGTCCGCCGACACCGCCGAACGGCAATACCAATGTGAACGACAACGGTAACGCCAATGACAACGGCAATACGAATGTGAACAATAATTCGACCGACCCGGTCTGCGGGAACGGAGCGGTTGAGGCCGGCGAGCAGTGCGATCCGCCCGACGGCACGTCCTGCGATGATGCCTGCCAGACGATCCCGGTCGGCGGCGCGGTTTGCGGGAACAGTCTGGTGGAAGAAGGTGAGCAGTGCGATCCTCCGGACCAACAGACTTGCGATGACGCGTGTCAAACGATTGAACCAATGGCTGAGTGCGGCAACGGAATTATCGAGGCCGGCGAAGAATGCGACGGCGGTAGCAATTGCACTGCATGCGTGTGCGATGATGGATTCGATCCGACATCGCCGACTTCGGTTGACTGTCAAGTCAGTCTTTGCAGCAACCAGGCGGTTGATGCCGGCGAAGAGTGCGACGGTGGAGCCAACTGCACCGACTGTAGTTGCGATAACGGGTTTGGTTCGACAACGCCTGTTTCGATTGACTGCGAGAAGCTCTGTGGCAACGGTGTGGTTGATCAAGGCGAGCGATGCGATCCGCCGGACGATGTGACTTGCGACGCGAACTGCCAGACGATCACCGTGGCCGGTCCCGAATGCGGCAACAGCGAGGTCGAGTCCGGCGAGACGTGCGATCCGCCCAACGGCGATACGTGTGACGCCAACTGCCAGATCACGACCGGCGGTGGATTGGCCAATGATTCGTGCGAGAATCCGATCGCGGCGACTGACGGCACGCGGTCCTATACAAACGTCGGCGCGACAACCGACGGGCCGCCGGCATGCAACCTCTTTGGCAATCCGCAGATCGACTCCGACATCTGGTTTTGCTACACGGCGACTTGCGACGAGCTGGTGACCGTCAGTTTGTGCGGCAGTTTGTACGACACGAAACTGGCCGTCTATACCGGGTGCGCTTGCCCGACGGTGGACGATAACTCGATCGCCTGCAGTGATGACGACTGCGGCGCCGGGCAGGAGTCGCGCGCCACCTTCCTGGCGGTCACGGGCCAAGATTACATGATTCGCACCGGTGGCTTCCTGGGAAACAACAACGAGGAGGGCGAAGGCACGCTGTCGATCTTCTGCGAAGGTGACCCCGACCACGGTCTCAACACTTGCCGCGCGACGTCCGGCGACTGCTTCTCCGCCAACGGGTCACCCGGATGCAACAATGTGGACGTGTGTACCAAGACGTGTGCCGCCGATCCGTATTGTTGTGATGCCGAATGGGATGCGCTGTGTGCGCAGAAGGCGGACGGCATTGGCAACGGATTCGATAGCTGCGGTGCGGGCAACGGAAGTTGCTTTTTGCCCGACGGTACGGCCGGGTGCGAGGATAGCGATTGCTGCCAATCAGTCTGCGAAGTGGACCCGTTCTGCTGCCTGACGGAATGGGACCAGGTTTGTGCGGACGCCGTCCCCGAGCGGTGCGGTATCTTTGAGGCCTGCCTCGGCGCCCGAGGTGAGTGCTTCGGCCAACACGCAGCACCCGGTTGCAATGTTGCTACCTGTTGTACCGATGTCTGCAACATCGATCCGACGTGTTGCACGGCTGAGTGGGACGCCACCTGCGTAGATTTTGCGAACCAAAACTGTGCACCGTAGTTCGGCCCGTGGCAGCGGTGGGTCGTGGATTCGCCGCAGCGAGCTCATCGACGCGTACCGCACGGCGAGTCCGTTCCACACTCGATTTGCCAACAGATTCCGGTATCCTGCCGGCGGTCCCGAATCGTAATGGGGGGAGTTGGTAGGACATGACGGCAGTGAAACGCGTCTTATTCCTTTGTACGGGCAACAGTTGTCGATCGCAGATGGCTGAAGCGCTGCTTCGGCATATCGCCGGTGCGTCCTTTGAGGCGTGCAGCGCCGGTTCACACCCCGCGGGGTTTATTCACGCCACCGCGACCAAGGCCCTGGAATCGCTGGGCATCGCTTTCACCGGCCAAGAGTCAAAAAGTTGGGATGCGTTCGCCGACACGAAGATCGATGCCGTCATTACACTTTGCGACGCGGCGGCCGGTCAGGAATGTCCGAACTGGGTGGGGGCACCGGTCCGCGCGCATTGGCCCCTTCCGGATCCGGCGATGTTGCCCGGCACGGAAGCGGAACGGCTCGACCTGGCCATGCGCGTCGCCAACCGCCTGATGCTCAAGATTCACCGCATGATAGAACTCGACTGGTCGACCGCTCCGGACGAACTTGCCGTCGAACTGAACCGCCTCGGCGAGATTTGAGGTAATCCCGGTTCGTGCACGTACAGAATCGCGAGCGAATCACCACGCGTAAGCGGGCGCCGCGAAGATGGGGGGCGCTGTATGTGGAAGGCGTTCGCCCTTACCTGACTCGTTTGAAGCGAAATGACAAAAGTCACCGATACGGATCGACAAAGCGATGAGCGCTACATGCGAGCGGCAATTGCCGAGGCGGAGGTTGCCAAAGAATTCGGCGACGTGCCTGTCGGCGCTGTCGTGGTGCGTGCGGGGCGTGTCATCGGTCGAGGGCACAACCAGCGCGAACGCTTTCAGGATCCGACTGCGCATGCCGAGATGATCGCGCTGACCGCCGCCTCCGCCGACGTCGGCTCGTGGCGTCTTGACGACTGCACGATGTATGTCACGCTCGAGCCCTGTGCCATGTGTGCCGGGGCGCTGGTGCTCGCACGTATCGAACGACTGGTCTATGGAGCGGACGATCCGAAAGCCGGTGCCTGCCGGTCGTTGTATGCCATTCCCACCGACGAACGGCTCAACCACCGCATCGACGTTGTGTCCGGGGTGCTGGCCGCCGACGGCGCGTCCCTTCTACAGGATTTCTTTGCCGACCAACGATCGCAGGGAAAAAAATGAACTTCGCGCGGTCGTCGTTTGTCTGCTTGCCGGACGCGCTGTGATGGCGCAGGCTCGCGGCAGAGAAGCCTCGTCTGGGACGGCGCTACGTTCAGTCCTTCAAAAGAAAAAGGGCGGGCCGTTTCGGGCCCGCCCCATCGAATCGTCAAGAGTATTTCAGCCGCTTACGGGCAATTCATCGGATCGCTGAACGGGTATGGCACGCCGGTGAAGCCCAGAATCGTCATCAGGACGTCATTGATGTTGATGATGCGGTTCGGCACCTCCGGATGAAGGTCCAACCGGGTCGGGTGCGCCATCGACGGCAATTCCTGGAAGCCTTGAATGACGGCCACCGCGTCGTCAATATTCGCGGTGCCATTGGGGGGCAACCACGTGCTGCCGTCGAACCCGCCGACTACGTCGCCAAAGAACTTGGGCAAGGGCGCCGGTGTAGTATCCACCGCGAGCGGATCGGAATACACAATCTCGTCCATCGTCGCCCGGATGGCATAGCTCGCCGCCGGTACGACCTCACACCCGAATGCGTGAATGATCGGTTCCGTCCAGATGTGATAGAACGGCTCGTTCCCGACCAGTGCTTTCTTGTCCCGATCCGGTCCTTGAATCCAACCCACGACGCCCGGCGTGCCGGGACCGGAAACGAGTTCCAGTTGCAGCGCCACGGATTGATTGGTGTTGTTCGGCACGAACGAGATGTATCGGTCCTTCGTCACGTCATACGGCGCAAAGGCGGGCATCGGGGTCCGCGGACCACAGCCGCCGCTCGTCGAGAGGTCCGTATTCAGGAAGTCCGGACTGAGACCGTCACCCGCAGAGAGGCCCGCGATGCCATCCGACGCGTCCATCGACAAGTAGCTCACGCGAACGGTACCGCCCTCGAAGAACATCTCCACCTGAAAGGTGTTGCTGTCGGTTGTGTTGTACTCGGGGACGTTTTGGTAGGTGACGGCGACACGATCGGACAGCTGCTTCCACGACACCGTGCCAGCGGCCGAAGGATTGAGGTCGTCGTAGAGCATGGAAATGCGCTGCAGCGCAAAGTGCTCTGCCAACGTCTCATCGTAGTCGTCGTCGCCGACCACAAAGGTCACGTAACCGTTGCTGCCAACGAAGAAACTGGTAAACGTGTTTCCGTAAAAAGACACCGACTCGCCGCCGCCAATCGCGACGGAAGCGAAGTCGTCGTCACCTAGCGCGATCGTCGTGCCGCCCGACGGATCGGTCGGCAGGGTGGTGATCGGCTCGGAGCACGCGCCGTAGAAGTCGACGGTTCCGTTCGGCACGAACGTGATGGAAGTGCCGGCCAGATCGAAGGCGCTGCCGAACTCTTCCGTGAAGAAATTCGGTATATCCGGCGTCGTGAAGGTGTAGCAATTCCCGCCGTTGTCATCGGTCGTGGTGTTCCCCGCCACGTCCGCCGCGTCCACAGCATAGAAGTAGGTCGTTTCGTCCTGCAGCCCGGGCACGTCGACGGACACGCTCATGGCGGGAGTGGAGGACGATGCGGATCCACCGAGCGTCCCGCACGCCAACCCGTAACGGATAGTGCCGATGGATGGTTCATCGGCGAGGAATGTCACCGTGGCCGACCGCGGCTCGACGTTCGCCGTCTGTACGTTCGAGATCAACGGTGCCGTGCAGTCGATCGAGGCCACCGCCGTGACGACGATGCCGCTCCCGCCAGCCCCGTCGTCCGCATCCGTATACGAAGCCGTCACCGCGTCACCGGCGCCCACCTGCACGACGCCCGCGCTATCCGTTTCGCTGAAGGACACGGTGCCTTCGAATTTTGCCGAGTCTACGCGCGTTTCCGTGAGGGTGACGGTCTCTCCGCCCGGTTCGGTATCCGAGGAAACGGTCACCGCGATGGTATCAATCACCCCCGGGTCGGCGTCCAGGCCGCAGTCAATGACCTTGACCAGCGCCGTACCCTCGCAAGCGTAAAGATCGCTATTGAGGGAAATGGCTCCGGCATCGCGGCACAACGTGGCCTCAGAGATGAAGTCCACTTGCATCAAGCCCGTGCCCGTCGGATCGAGCCAGTTGCTCAGCCGTGTTGAGTTCGAGCCGCCGCCGATCCATGATCGGGCAAACTTGCCGTACCAGTCAGACGTTTGACTGGTACAGGATGCATAGCCGCCGTGCAGTTGGCCGATGACCCGATGGTCCTGGTTGAACAGCGGCGAGCCTGAGGAGCCGGGTTCGGTCGTGCCGACGTCCCAATCTTCGATGCGAACGTGTGTGCCGTCGCCGGGAACCGGGTTACCGAGATACGAGGTGGTGGTGGTCGGCTGAAACTCGAAGCTGATGCGTTTTTCATCAGTATTGGGATGGTGAATGCCGACGGCCGACGTCGCATCGACATTGTTGGCGTCCCAGCCGCAGAATCCGACGTCCCAAGCCGTGTCGGGCGGATCGTCGAGTTCCACTAGCGTGAAGTCGGATGTCGAATAGGTGGCACGGAAGAACGAGCCTGTGTTGAACTCGTTCAACGGGCCGTCGCCGGGGCCGCCGCTCGCGCCGCTGCCAGGTGGGCGGCACCACGAGTTTTCGTAGTTCCAATAGGTGACCAGCGACGCCGCGTTACTCGACGTGATGCCGCAGTGGTTGGCCGTCATGAAATAAGGCGTCAGATCTTCCGACGTGTTGTTGACCATAAAGCCGGTGCAGAACGTGCTGCCGCCGGTGCCGATGACGGCCACACATTTGATTTGCAGACGCCAGTCATCACCCTCCGGGCAGATGACGTCCACATTGCACGAGCCCGATCGCGCGCCGGCGGCGCCAGACTCAGCACCAAAACCGCGGTAGCCGATGTTGATCGACGTCAAGGAGAGCACCAGGTCATCCTGCTCGTCCTTCGGGATCGTTGCCTGCACGATGATGTCATCGGACGGCACGATCGGCGTCCACAATTCGCCGTGGTCCTCGTTGTCTTGCGCAGTGAAAGGACGTATCGAGGATCGCTGATCCGTGGAGAAGATGTCCAGCCTGCCGCCGACCGGCATCAGATAGCCCGTGAACCCGAGGTTGATCGAGGTCGCGCCGACCGACTGGATGCGTAGGCGCCACACACGACTGCCATCGGCGCCGTCCCGCCAGATCCCGTGATCGCCCGGTTTGATGGCCACTTCGTTAGGGATGGCAAACCTTGGCGGTAGCCCGGCAGCGTGTCGCTGCTCGTCCTCCAGGGCGATCGTGTCCAGGTCGAGCGAGTCGATCGTCACCACCGGGATGGCATCGATCTCCTCGGCGCTGAGACCCGACGGTCCGGTGGCGATGGCAATTCGCCCCGAGCAGAAGACCAGGAAGGCCATCGCAAAAAGACCCTCATGCATACAAGATTTGCGCACTTTTTCCACGGCTTTTGTCCTCAATGAAGAGAGTCGACAACGAATGGGGGACCGGACCACCGCCCTTCACCGTTTGATCCGGAAAACGCTTCCCTTTCCACCAGTCCAGTACGTGCGACGCAGACGCGGCAATCCCTGGTCACCCGGCTGGCGGGTCCGCCAAGGCGCGTCGCGGTCTGCGAGGTCGTAAACGCGCCCTTTAGTCTAACTGAACGCACCGCCAGATTCAACGATTTTCGGACGAATTGGCCTGCTTCGGTGCCATCTGCCATCACGCACGCAATCTCCAGACGATGTAGGCGCTTTACTGTATGAAGAGAGCGACTCGCGATTTTGGCCTCTCGAATTCACTAGGCAGGGCAGGTCGAACAGTCGCCGGGATGAAAGTCTACCAGCGGAATCGGCACGGGGGCGGGAATATTCGCCTTTTCGGACCGATTATCCTATCTGGTGGTGCCTCCGGAATGCACGATATGCGCCCGCTGGCGAATCAGAGATGCCAACTCACGTGGCCGTCTTTGGCGGAAACGGGCTAAAAGATAAAGCTTTATTTTTAAAAATAAAGCGATTGTGCTATGCTGGCGGGTTTCGGTGTCATCCGTCTGGGGGTTTTTGCGAAATCCTGTATCACGAGAATCGCGCAGCGGGATCCTAGCGTAGCATATCACACGGGGACCGGCAGGGGCCGATCGGCTCGATTTCGGAATGGGGGATCAGGGATGCGAAACGACAGGCACGGACTGGCTGGCATATCGACTGGGCATTGTTCTCCATTTTTACTTGCGATCTTGCTGATTCCCGTTGCCGTTTCCCGTGCTGAGACTCGGGCCTTGCGGGAATTGGTTGTGCGGCGATCGCCGGTAACCAACCGTGCGACCTTCATTACCGCGCAAGACGGTGGCCCGATCTGGACGCCGACGGGAGTGACGGCCGGTGCCGATGCGCCCACAGAGTTTCTTCGGGATATGGGCTACCTGTTCGGCCTGTCCGACGTAAATCGAGAAGTCACGCTTGATCGCATCACGGTTGATCGCCTCGGCAACACGCACACGAGCTATCAACAATACCACCGCAGTGTCCGGGTGTTTGGAGGCGTCATCAGGGTGCACCAGGACGATGCAGGTCGGGTCAGGGTCGCCAACGGCGACTTCTTTCCGCAGAAGCCGGATCTGAAGACGACGCCCACATTGCCGCCGGCTTCGGCGATTGACGCCGCGGCCGATGCCGTCGACTGCGGCGCATTCTCCGTTGATCGCGCGGAGCTGGTCATCGTCGATCCGGGATGGTACGGTGATCCGCCCATCGGTGAGCACCTCGCGTATTACATTGTCCTCGACGGGGAAGACGCGATCGTGCGGGAGGCGTTCTTCGTCGATGCCCACACGGGACGTATCCTAGATCAATGGGACCTGACCGAACGAGCCCTGTTTCGCCGCGTGGATGATGCCTTCTACCATGAAGTTTTCACTGCCGCCAATCCTCGCGTCGAGGGAGATCCACCGACGGGAATTCTCGCTCAAAACAGGGCATATGACTGGGCTGGGGACGTCTACCGCTTCTTCCTCAACGCTTTCGGCTACGACAGCATCGACGGCGAAGGGATGGACATGCTCCTCACCGTACAATACGTGCGGGCGGATGGTTCTTTTTGCCCGAACGCCTTCTGGAACGGGCAGCGGTCTGTCTTTTGTCCAGGTACTGTGACGGACGATGTCCTCGCCCATGAGGTCGGTCACGGCATCACGGAATTCTCCGCGGATCTGATTTACCAGAACCAAAGCGGTCAGCTTAATGAATCCTACTCCGACATCTGGGGCGAAATGGTCGACCTGTATAACGGAAACACGGCCTTCTACGGTCCGCCTGATGACGACATCAATCCATGGCCGGTCCATCCGAGCGGGCCCGGTACGGATGAACCGAATTCCAAGAGAACTGGGTGCACAAACTCCCTATCGAGCGTTCGGTGGCTCATCTCGGAGGATGCGGCGAGCTTCGGCGGCGCCATTCGCGACATGTGGGCCCCGACCTGCATGGGAGATCCGGATCGAGCATATAGCGGTTTCCAGTTGTGCAACCCGAACGACAACGGTGGCGTGCACAGCGGTAGCGGCGTCCCCAACCATGCCTTCGCCATACTGTGTGACGGCAAGTTTTTCAACAATGTTGAGTATCTGCCGATCGGCCCTGTGATGGCCTCTGCGGTCTGGTTTCGGGCCCTGACCGTCTATCTCACACCGATGTCGGATTTCAGCGATGCCTATTGGGCGCTGAACCAATCCGCCGCGGATTTGCTGGGGACGAAACCCAACGATCCGCGGACAGGCGATCCGTGGCCCGTCCCGTTCAACGAATGGCACCTCACGCAAATCGACCGCGCACTGCGAGCAGTCGAACTGAACACGGAGGGACGATGCGGGGCGACGGTGGACGTCCTGAGCCCGGTTGAACCGAACCGGTGCGATCCGAGTGCCCTCATCCACACTAGTCTCTTCGAGAACGGTCCGGGTGGCTGGACCGTCTCCCATGACGCACGGACGCCATATGATTGGGAGTTGGTGACCGATTTGCCCTTCGGTCGCGTGGGGACAGCGTTTTTCTGTGCAGATCTGGATAACGGATGCCTGGAGGGCAACGAATCCGGCACGCATACGTTGACCAGTCCCGTCATTCAGCTTCCTCCTCGGTTTGACCGGCCGGTGCTGGAATTCACGCATTACATGGCCAGCGAGTCGGGCTGGGATGGCGGCAATCTTCGTATTAGCGTCAACGGTGGTCCGTTTGAGGTCGTCCCGCCGGCCGCGATCCTTCACAATCGGTACAACACGACCCTGGTGACCGCAGGAAACGGTAGTACGAACCCATTGGCCGGTCAGCCTGCGTGGACCGGCTCGGGAGGGCAGTGGGGCGTCAGCCAGGTCGGTCTCGACCTCCTGGCGGAACCTGGCGATTCGATTCAATTCCAGTTCGTTTTCGGCAAAGATCGGTGCAACGGCGTGGATGGTTGGTGGGTCGACAACGTGTTGGTTTATACGTGTACTTGCGGCACCGACGCCGATTGCGGTGACGAGATCTTCTGCAATGGTGTGGAGACGTGTGTCGAGGGATTCTGTGAACGCGGTCAGCCGCCATGCCCTGGCCGATTCTGTGATGAGGAGGTCGACACGTGCGATCTGACCATTTTCCAGGAGACCTTCGAGCAGGTAGACAACACCAACAACGGATGGGTCTTTAACAGCCAGGGCAATACGGCCAGCGAAGGCCGCTGGCGAATCGGCCGACCGAACGGCACCACGAATGCCGGTGACCAGGCCCAGCCTGACGGTGCGTTCGAGGGTGGAGCGTGTTCGTTTACGGAGTTGAATACGACCCTAGGAGGCGGAGATGTTGACGGCGGTGTCGTGTATCTGGTGTCCCCGACCATCGACTTGACGGAAGCGCCTGCCGCCGAGCTGTCGTACGTACGCTGGTTCTACAATCGTGACATCGGCGAGGAGCCGGGCGACTGGTTCGTCGTGGAAGTGTCTGACGACGACGGCGCCACATGGACGGCGGTCGATTCAATAGCCTACGACGATCCCCCGGCCAACGAGTGGACGCCACGGACCGTATCGCTCGAAGGTATTGTGGACATGGACGATGGCTTCAAGATTCGAGTCGGCGCGAGCGACGGGGACTCGAACTCGAATGTCATAGAAGCTGCCATCGACAACATTCGAGTCGTTGCGGTTGGCCAATGCGTGACCGGCGCCGATTGCGACGACGGAGACGAATGTACGATCGATACGTGTGTGGCGCTCACGTGCGAGAATACGCCGATCTCGTGCGTCAACATTATCATGGGAATCCCGGCGAGCGGTTCCATCGATGCGCGCCAGCCGCACACGGTGAATGACGCCGGGCAGCGTCAGGGCTGGCAGGAAATTGTGTTGCTCTACGAAGGTGCAAGAAGCCCCGCGACGGGCGACTTCACGATCTCGGAGGTTGGCGGCGATGGCGTCGCGCCCGCACTAACCGTCTCACCCCTGGCATCCAATGCGGTGACCATGATCCTTTCGGAACCGATCGAACCTGGTGCGTGGACCGTCATCAATCACGATGAAACCGGTTGGAAGACATGCCTCGGCGCGCTTCCCGGCGATGTGAATGGCGATCGTCTCTCTTCGGTTGGGGATATCAACGCACTGATCGATGCCATCAACGGTGTGTTTCCGCGAGTCCTGCCGGACTCATCGACAGACATGGATCGCAGTACCGAAGCCAACGCGCAGGATGTGCTGCGGCTCATTGACCTGCTCAACGGAGCGTCGGCGTTCGATATATGGCTGTCGCGTACGTTGCCGCCCAACCCGTGCGATTGAAAGAGAGGATCGGAATCGGGGCTTGTCCGACCCGTACGCATATCTGTCTGTGACGCGGAAAACAAAACGGCGACGCACCGCCGAGACGGTACATCGCCGTGCATAGTCCATGTCGAGCGAAAACGAGTCGCACGTCGCCAAAGGATGGTTCTCTCACCCTTCGAGTTGCTTCAGTTCGGAATGCTCATGGACGCCCTTGTCCTTCATGGCTTCGAAGTCAAAGCTCTCAAAAGTCGGGCTCTTGTCGTTGTGGCAGCCCGTGCAGGTTTCCGCAGTCGGTTTGATCAGTCCCGCGGAGAGCATTTCATCCAGCTTGTATTTCCGCTTGGATTTCAAGATTTCCTTGTGCAGGTCCACATAGCTGCCGCCGGCACCGTGGCATGCCTCACAGCCCACGCCGGCGAGCTTTGCGGCTTTCTTGGCCGCCTTTGCGTCGCCGGCCTCCGCGAGGAAATAGCCGCCCTCCTTACCGTACCCGGTGGTATGGCAGGCGAGGCAGGTTTCGTCGTTGGTGTAGTCCTTTGCCGGATCGAGACCATGCTTGGTCTTGGCTTCCGCTTTCTTGCCCGGCATCAGCGTTTCCAGGGCGGTGGCATGAGCCAGTTCTTCCCAGCTCTTATACTCCGCGTTGTGGCACATCTTGCACTTTTTGGAGCCGACGTATTTCGCCTCGTCCCCCATGGGCAGCGTGACCGACACGGCGACGGCAGCGACTTCCGGACCGGCCATCGCACGGGGTACCAGCGATACCTGCCATGCGCCCATCACCATCATTACACACACGACACTCGCTACGATTCCAATTCGAATCTTCATGATGAATTCCCCATTTCTGTAACTGACAATCGCCACTACCGTTTTCGTGGACGCGGCCTGAACGCAATGGAACACCGCCCAATAGCGTGCAAGATAGAGGCCATTGGGCTGCGAAGCAACTGTTTTTGACGCGTTGGACCGACGTTTGGGCCTGACAAGGGCGCGAGTTGGGTGGTTAAGAAACCACTCCGTACAAGCCTCAAGGCGGCTTTCGCCCGTCTGGATATGGGCGTATGGTGGTTTCCTTGATTTATCATCAAAACTGGCACGAAAGTTGCTTGCCTGCGGTTCTTAAGGACGCGGCTCGGAGAGAACCCCTCCCGACATCGCCGCTTGTGTGTGCAAGCGAGGCGCGAGCTTCCTGCTGCCTCTCAAACCGGAGTTGCTGCACACGAATGCCTGTAACCAGGAAGGCTGGGCAAGCCGGGCAGGTTCATGATGGCTAGGGCACTTGCACGGCTCCGAGTGTGGTGATAGAGGTCTTGCCGTCTGCCGCACGGGCGGTAGGCTGAGGGGCATACGGTCGCGGTCCCATCCTTAGGATTGTATATGATGAATCAATCACGCAGGCGGCCGGCCTTGCCGGTACCTTGGCGTTGGAAGGAAAAGGCCTTTCTGGCCGGGGTTGCTGCAGGCGTCTTGGCTTCGGGCGCCGCCTTGGTGCGCGCGGACAGCGATGTCGCGTGCCAGGCGTGCCATAAGGACGAGTCCGAGCGGTTGGCGGGGTCCGTGCACCTGCATTTGAAATGCCAGGAGTGCCACGGCGGTGCGAAGGGCTATGAGGTGTCCGCAGACCGGCTGGCGGCATACGCCGCGCGCGGCGAGCAAGGCATGCCGTTCGATCATGGGGCGGATTTCCAGGGCAAGCCCTCTCGGTCGGAGGTGCCTGATAGGTGTGGTGGTTGTCATGCCGACGTGGTCCGTATGAATCCCTACGGAATACGAACCGATCAACTCGCACGATACTGGACCAGCGGCCACGGCAAGACGCTGAGGGAAAAAGGCGATGATCGGGTGGCCGTTTGCATCGACTGCCATGGCGTTCATGACATACGTCCCGGTCACGAACCGGGCAGCCGTACCCAGCCGCTTCGCGTGCCCGCGATGTGCGCCTCATGTCACAGTAATCCGGCGCTGATGGGCGAGTTCGGTCTTCCCGTCGAGGTGGTTGACGAGTACAGGCAAAGCGTGCACGGCAAGCTCCTATTGGAGCAGGGCGATACCGGCGCACCGACGTGTGCGACGTGCCACGGCAATCACTCAGCCATGCCGCCGGGTTTCGCGTCGGTGGGGGACGTGTGTGGCCGGTGCCACCGTCACGTAACCGAGTTCTTCAAAGAAAGCGTGCACGCGGAGCAAAGCGAGAATCACGGCTGCGTGCAATGTCACGGTGGCGGCGAGAACCACTACTTCCATCTGATCGAACGCATCAACCAGCAGCCGGGTGTCATGATCCAACGCTACGCCCATCTTCTCACGGAGGAGCCGACCCCTACGACGGCGCAGATCACGGAGGCCATCCATCCCGATCCCAAAAAGATCATGACGCGCGCGTTGCCGACCTGCACAGAGTGCCATGAGGACCTGGAAGACGACGAGAGCCTCCCCAAGCTCTTCGTCCTGCTCGATGAAATCAGCGAGGCAGAGCGGAAGTACGTGGAGACCGCCAATCGACTGGATGAGGTCGGTCAAGGCGTGCTGCTGGTGGATAAGCAGCGATTCCAATTCGAGGACGCCAAAACACATCTCATCGCACTTGCGCCTTTACAGCACACGCTTGACAATGATCGCGTGGCCAAAAAGGTCGAAGAGCTCAACGCGGTATGTGATCAAGTGAATGGGGAACTCGATGGGCTGGAGGCCGGCTTGAACCGCCGCTACGTGGCGCTGGTGCCTATCTGGATCTTTTGCGTCGTACTCGCCGCAGCGTTTTATGCGAAATACAAACAGCTAAAGGCGATTTTCGTAAAGCCCATGCCGAAAGGGCCGTGAATTGGTGGATGATGCAACCGTGAACGAACAGCCGACACGCAGAGGTTTTATCGACTTGATCATCGCCTTGGGGTCCGGCATTACCGCCTTGGCGCTGCTGGTGCCGAGTTTGATGTATCTCTGGCCCGCAGCGAAGGGCGGCGGGGCGGAAAAAGTCGAGGTCGAGGGCGCCCAGTCGTTGGCACCGGGCCGGGCGCGGACCATCCAAGTCGGCAGCCAGGCCGTCATTGTCTTGCGAAAACGGTCCGGATTTGAAGCATACTCCGCGTCCTGCACGCATTTGGGATGCCTCGTAAAATGGGACGCCGGCAAGAAGGAGTTTCTTTGTCCCTGTCACGCCGCGGTCTTTGACGAGAACGGCAAGGTAGTATCCGGTCCGCCTCCGGCGCCGCTACCGCAGTGGCAGGTGAAGGAAGTGGGCGAAAAAGTGTTTGTCGTGTCCGCATGATGGATTTCCGCAGCGTCAGAAGAGACCGTGGATTTCACACGATTTGTTGAATGTCAACGAAGGGAAAGCCGGAATGGGATTGCCTTTCAAGCGGTTCTTTGACGAGCGGTTCGACACCGAGGCGTACGGTGAGATCATCGATAAGCAAGTGCACAAGCGCCTCACGCCGCACACGGGGTGGCTTCACGTATTCGGCAGCCTGTCGCTTCTCCTCTTTATCAGTCAGACCATCACGGGCATTCTTCTGTTGATCTACTACCGCCCTACGCCGGAGGCGGCGCACAAATCCATCCAGTACATCACGGGTGAGGTCCATTTCGGCTGGCTGTATCGCCAGGTGCATGCCTGGGGGGCGTCGCTGATGATTCTCTTTGTCGTGCTCCACATGATCCGCACGTTTTTCATGGGTGCCTACAAAAAGCCGCGCGACCTGACCTGGGTGACAGGTGTCATCATCTTCATCCTGACGATCACGTTTGGATTCACGGGGTACCTGCTCCCCTGGAATCAAATCGCATTCTGGGCGACCACGGTCGGCACCGAATCTGCGGACAAGATTCCGTTTATCGGACCATGGCTACAGTACTTCCTGCGGGGCGGCGACGCGGTCACCGGCGAGACGTTGTCCCGCTTTTTCGTCGTTCACGTGATTCTCCTGCCGTGGGCGCTCACCGGGCTCATCGCGGTCCATTTGTTCCTCATGAGGCTGAACAATATTGCCACGTTGGAACGGGTAGGGGAGGAGAAGCCCATGGTGCCCGAACAGGGCATTCCCTTCTTCCCGGTACATGTCTCGAAGGAATGCGTGGTGGCGATCCTGCTGGTAGCCTGTCTCGTGACGCTGTCGGTACTTTCGCCGTGGGAGATTGGTGAGCCAGCTGACGCGCTATCCACGCCCGAGCACATCAAACCGGAGTGGTACTTCCTACCCAGCTATCAGTTGCTCAAGTATTTTGAGGGCCCGTACGGTGCGATTATCGGAATCCTTGTGTGTACCCTGCCGTTTGTCCTGCTCTTCGTCTGGCCGTTTATTGACCGAGGCAAAGAGCGCCACCCGAAGAAGCGTCCGATTGCCGTCGGGTTCGGACTGATCGGGCTGCTGACGGCCGTCTTCCTCGGGTATCTGGGGCACATCTCGGAAACGGAGCAAACCTTCTTCGGGAAGCGATACCACATCGACCTGAAAGGTTGGCCTCATTTGATCGTGGACGCGGGGCCAGACGCCGAATCATCGGACGGTCCGGCCCCCTGACGGCAGGCTTTGTGGCGAGAGTGTAACCAGCGACATGCGTTCTGGCATCATCCGCCATCACCGATATGATACATATCATTCGGCGGTCAGGCCTGAGCGGACCTGCCCGCGCATTTTGGGATTCCGGTTTGGCAACCGGCGGATGACGGCGCGTGACGGACCGCATCCGTTCGAGGGAGTTGGTATGTTTGTTCTTCGCATGGCTTTGAGTGTGACCGTGAGCATGATGGCGCTGAGCGGCGCTGGCTGTGAGACATCAAATGGAGAGAAAAACAGCGGTGGCGATACGCGTCCGACGAAGGCCCAGGCGGTCACCGCTTCCGACGAAAAGCCGACGAAGGCTGCTGTCGACGTAAAAGACAGCGGTCCCATGGCCGAATACCGCGACAGGAAGAAGACCTGGTGTGACGAGCGTCCCGTCCAGATCCAGGAGGAAAACTACCCTGACGGCAAGCCTATGTATCGGTACGAGGTCGTTATGAATGAACAAGGCGAGTTTGTGCGGCACGGCAAGTCTACGACCTGGTGGGAGACCGGCAACAAGAAACTCGAGCTGTACTACGTGTGCGGTGTAAAGCACGGCCCGAAGCAAACCTGGTGGCAAGATGGCAAAAAATGGTCGGTGGGTGGCTTCTACGAGGGCAAGGACAACGGCACTTGGATCGTCTGGGACAACACCGGTGCCAAGGCCAAGCAGTACCATGTCGTGAAGGGGGCTTGGCAGGGGCCTTTCACGACGTGGTATCCCAATGGACAGAAGAAGCTCGAAGTCGAATTCGTGGATGGCCGGCGGCAGGGCAACATGACCTTCTGGGACGAACACGGGAATGTGCTGAATACGATTGAGTATGCGGACGGCGTGGAACAACCTATGCCCGGCTCGTAGCACTTCGGTTTCCGCCGGTGTGTGGCCGCCGGGAATTTCTGTTTTCTCTGCGCGAGTCGAGTATGCCGGACGCCGCTGCGATCAACACGACGGTCTTTGGAGTCTCTTTCACCCTTTACACACTTCTTATCGTTGCCATCGGGCTTTACTCTGCGCGGTTCGCGCGTCGAAGTGACGAGGATTATTTTCTGGCCGGCCGGTCGTTGGGCGCCTGGGTTGCGGCGCTGTCCGCGTCCGCATCGAGCGAATCGGGCTGGGTGACCCTGGGGCTGGTCGGCATGGCCTATAATGTCGGCGTGTCAGCCTATTGGATCATCCCGGGCTGTCTGTTGGGATACGTCTTCAATTGGTTTGTCGTCGCCGGGCGGATGCGGGACCGCTCTGCGCAGCTCGGTGCGCTGACCCTGCCGGACTTCTTCGCGTTCCATTTCAAGGAACGCTACCCGCTTCTTCGCGTGCTTTGTGTTGTGGTGATTCTCGTCGCCATGACGCTTTACGTGGCCGCGCAGTTGGCGGCGGCAGGAAAGGCGTTTTCGGCGAGTTTCGGCAGCATCAGCTACACATATGGCGTCCTACTGGGTGCGGCGATCGTTTTGGTCTATACCGTGATCGGCGGCTTCCGGGCTGTGTGCTGGACGGACTTCCTGCAAGCGTTGTTGATGGTCGGAACATTGGTGATCTTTCCAGTCTACCTGCTTGCCAACGAAGGCGGCTTTGCGTTCATCTCAACGCAACTCCAAACGGTCGATCCGGGACTCCTCCGGTTCGTTCCGCAAAAGAGCGGTGCGGCGCTATTTGGGTTTCTACTCGGCTCCGGCGCGCTCGGCATCAACTTCGGCTATCCCGGACAACCCCACGTGCTGGTTCGCTTCATGGCGATGAAGGACCGCAAGGTGGCATGTATCGGTGGCGTGATCGCATTTTGCTGGGGACTCTTGGTCTACTGGGGTGCAGTGACCGTGGGGCTGATGGCACGAGCCATGACGGCGGCCGGTGCAGCGTGGGGCGATAAGATGGCCGATCCTGAAATGGGTCTTGTCGTTTCGGCCTTGCACATGCTTCCCGGGGTGCTCGCCGGCTGCGCGCTGGCCGCAGTGCTTGCGGCGATCTGCTCCACCGCAGACAGCCAACTGGTCGTGGCCGCCAGCTCCGCGGCCAACGATCTTTACGCCAGGCTATTCGCCAGGGACGAGAACTCGTCACACACGATCGTAAACCGCCTGGTCGTTCTCGTCATCGGCCTTGGGGCCGTCCTGCTCGTGATTGATCAGGATGTCAAGGTCTACGATTACGTGCTGACCTACGGGTGGGCCATTCTGGGCGCGGCGTTCGGCCCGCAGTTGATTCTTCTTTTGCTTTGGAAAAGAGCGTCTTACGTCGGCTGTGTGCTCGGCATGCTTGCCGGCTTTGCGATGGCTGTGTGGTGGAAATACAAGTTCAACAACCAGGTGGCTTTGGACGTGAGTGGTACGAAAGTTCTTATCGAGGTATACAACCTGCCGTTCGCGTTCCTTGTCGCCCTCGTTGTCAACGTGGTGTTCAGCATGATCGCTCCGTCTCGCCGCAGCGCCGCCGTGCACGGTGTATGACAGATTTCATTTCAATACGCTAACTTAATATATCGCAATTCGTGTGCTACTTTACGCTCGTCCCTTGTGGCGCCGGCGTCGCGATGTTGACTTTCGCGCAGCGGTCGGGCCTCAACTGGTACTTGATTGGAACGGCTTCATGGCGAAAGCGATAGATTGATCAATGTACTTTATCTTAATCTTATTGCGTTCGGCGAGTCTTTCGATTATAATGGGCCTTCAACAGAGGGCGGAAAGGGCCATGTCCGCGGCGAAGATCGGCTTCGCTGGCCTCGTACTCTAGGGAAGCATCTTGTCGCTTTTGTGCGGCGGGCCTGTTCCTGCTCTACGGATTCACGCAGCAGTTCTGTAGCGGTCGGATTCAAGCAAGGATCGCGACGTGGACGAGCATGCGGAATTCAAATCGGTAAGACAATGCGAACCATGGTCGCCGTGCAGCCGTTGCGGGGGCGACGTTTTCTTGTTGTTCGCAGTCGGTTTTCGGCATGCATCGGCTCGGCATCTCCCCACTGCCAGCATTGGCCGTGCTCTAACACATCGACGGAGGATTCGAACATGAACGTGCAGAAAAACAGTGCAGGGATTTATTGTGGCCGGAGCGGTCGTTCTCGCCCGGCCCTGGTCGTCTTTTCGTCGATCCTCGTGGCGGGATTGGTGCTCTCGGCGCACCAGCCGATTTGGGCCG
>Ga0055452_10000059_pt1 | contig 22858 bp, 14 predicted proteins | sample China_Galinas_PW_6_FD_57735 | JGI IMG/M metagenome (GOLD analysis project Ga0055452, IMG submission 57735) | Wetland microbial communities from San Francisco Bay, California, USA, that impact long-term carbon sequestration - China_Galinas_PWC_D2 | ecosystem: Environmental > Aquatic > Marine >... | reverse complement strand
GACCTGCCGATTTGGCAAGGCAGGTGAACCTCCCGGCATAGCCGGGAGAACCACCTGCCCGACACCAAGACCGCCGAAAGTGTTACGGAACCCGATGCAAACCGTACGAAGTTGACGTATACTGGAAGTTGCACGGGCCAGGATGCCGGCATGCTCATGTCTTTATCATGTCGGCGTGTAGAGGTGGTAAGATGCCGGAGTCTTCTTATGCCAAATGAGGATCTGCACCGCGATAAAGGTGATCGCAGTGCACCAGTCGATCGCCGCCCTGCACCCGGCGATGACACTGTCGCACCACCCACGGAGACGTTTGAGCACACGCCGGCGCCAAGCGGAGCCGGCGTGCCCAAGCGCATCGGGCAGTACCGCATCAAACGGGCGATCGCCTCGGGCGGGATGGGAACGGTCTACGAGGCGCTTCAAGAGAAGCCCCGGCGCACGGTGGCCGTCAAGCTCATGCGCGCGGGCATCGCTTCGCGCTTGGCGCTGCGGCGTGGCGGTGCAAGCCACACCTCAAACGAAAGATGGTAAGTGATGACTTGCAACGACGAGTAGATTTGCGGTGCTGGACCCCAGATTACAAACCATGACTGACCCCGAGCCCGGACCCGGCGACCCCACGCCCGACGATACGTCATCGCTCGAATCAGCGGCGACGATCACCTCACCACCGCGCGAGTAGGCGGGAGCGCAGATCGGCCGCTACAAGTTGCCGCCAAAAAACGGCGAGGGCGGCTTCGGCGCGGTCTGGATGGCCGAGCAACGCGAGCCGGTGTTTGACTGCGGGTCTACCTTTTTGTTCGGAGCGGAGTATCATTCACGTACTCATGCGCTCCGACGTAACTCAGATCCTGACAGCCATCGACCACGGCGATCCTGGCGCCTCGGAGGCATTGCTGCCGCTCGTGTATGACGAACTGCGCAAACTTGCAGCGCAGCGGCTGGCAAACGAATCCGCCGGACAGACGCTACAGGCGACGGCGCTGGTGCACGAGGCATACATGCGGCTGGTCGGCTCAGACGATAACCAGGTCGGTCGGTGGGACAGCCGGGGGCATTTCTTCGCCGCCGCGGCTGAGGCCATGCGGCGCATTCTGATCGATCGGGCCCGCGCCAAGGGCGCGCTGAAGCGCGGCGGAGACTTTCGCCGATTGCAACTCGATCAGGATCCTCTGGCACGCGACGATCTGTCGGCCGAGTTGCTCGACCTCGACGGTGCGCTTACGAAGCTAGCCGCAGAGGATCCGACCAAGGCCGAACTCGTCAAACTGCGTTTCTTTGCCGGGCTTACAATGGAGGAGGCGGCCCGAATCCTGGATATCTCTCCCGCAACCGCGGACCGCCACTGGTCGTACGCCAGGGCCTGGCTCTACCAAGAAATGTCTCGCGAATAAGCCTGCGTTCGACCAAGGCGCGTACCGATCGGTCGATCCTTCAGTGATAGCACAAGCGTGCTGGGCCCACGGAATTAGATAAGAAAAAAATTCGGACCCGCTGAGGCCGGCGGCGGGCGGATTCCGCATTGAGAATTGAAGTGGGCGGATCGACCGCCAGTTCCACGTTGATCCGGGCGTGAAGCGCGAGTGTGACGAGCAGGGCCGGCACGCTCAGATCGGTAACCAGCCAACATCGGGCCAGGGCCGTCAATCCGTAGGCCCTTCGGTGATAAGACGGAAGGAGTAATCGCGAAGGAATCTGTGGGCCATCCTAGCCGAGGTTCACTAGCATGCTTTGTTCCTTCCCCGCGTTTTGGGTAGTCAGTTTGCGGTCTTCGGGCTGGACCGCATTCCTCCAGAACGCGATTCAGTAGTGCGCCACGCGGTTCGGCGTGCGTCGCACCCAGCCTGATCTTTATTGACCGAAGTTCTTGGTCATGAATCGATGCGCGCTGCCGCGATCGCAATTCGTTTTTGTGGCAGCGCACAGGCGCGGAGTCTGCGCCAACAAGCGGCGTGCGATCGACGATCGCGAGTCTTCAACGCGGCATCTTACGATGCGCGCCTGCGTGATAAACGCTGTGTTCGGGTGATTCAGAGTCGGGCGAATCTCAAACGAGAGAAGGCCCATGGAATCTTGGAGCCGCAAGGAGCTTGGCACGCTGGAGGCCGGTGAGGTCTTAGCGTCAAGCATGGTCAATCGTGTGGGGAGCTAGAAATGAGAGTCCGAGCGAAAAGTCTGCGGTTCGCGGTCACAGTGCCGCTATTGGGGCTGCTTTGCAGCGGATGTGGGCAAGGTGTGCGAGAAAGCGGCGAGAATGCCGACGTTGCGGGCAATTCGGATACAACAGCCCGTCTGGTCCCGAAGGTGGACACCATCACGCCCAACCAGGGGCCCGCCGCCGGCGGCACACGCGTCACCATCACCGGTGGACCTTTTTATGACGACCAGAATGTAGACCAGATCGGCGTTCTTTTCGGCGCCCATGCGGCCGTGGACCCGATCGTGGTCAACTCGCGCATGATCACGGCATTCGCCCCACCGCAGGCTGCGGGCGTTGTGGACGTAACCGTGATCACCGACGCCGGCCAGGTCACCGTTCTGGGTGCGTTCACCTACATGGATGCGGAGCGGGTGGACAACCTCGCCGCTCGCACGGATCCGGCGCAGGTGGACATCATCGCCATCGCGCCGGCGCTGGGTGTGATCGACGGCGGCACGCTAGTCACGATCGACGGCGAGAATTTTTCGCCCGACACGGTGGTGAGGTTCGACGGCATCGTGGCGAACACGATCTCCGTCCTCAACTCGCAGGTCCTCACAGCTGTCACGCCGCCCCACGCAACCGGGGCGGTGGATGTCCAGGTGTTGTCCGAAGGTACCAAGGACACCCTGGTGGGCGGATTCCACTACGGCCCGATTTTCGACGACGGCACGGACTCCGACGGTGATGGCCTGACCGACCTGCAAGAGCTGACCGGCTGGGAGGTCTGGATCGATGTGTTCAGTCAGGCCTTCGGCGCGGACAATTACCTCACGACCTTTCACTACGCCGTGACGAGTGATCCGAACGACGATGACACCGACGACGACGGACTTACGGACGACGTCGAATTCCTCATCAAGAGCGATCCGCGCAAGGTTGACAGCGACGACGACGGCCTGTGGGATGAGGAGGAATGGAACCGGTGGCTGACCAGCCCCACCAGCGTCGACACCGACGGCGACGCCCGTGGTGACGCCGACGCTCAGCTCGCACCGAACCAGGCGCTCTTCGACGGCCTGGAATTGTTCGACCCGGACACGTTGCGGCTTCCGCCAGATGACCCGTCGCGTATCGTCAAGGCGCGGGCCACCTCGCCCACGTTGGATGACACCGATGGCGACGGCGTCAGCGATTTTGACGAGTTCGACAGCACCGTCCGCAACAGCGTTCTCGCCGACCTGCCGCGGCTGGATTACGAGCTGGTGGGTGACGTGGACGTGCGGCTGAACGTCGAGTACGCCGAAACCATCGGCGAGTCCAAGGAATATGGCGTCACCCTGACGAAGTCGGAAACGAACACGGTGGCCAGCAGCTTCAGCAACACGGTCGGCTGGAGTGTGGAGATTGGCGTATCGACAAGCGTGGGGGTCGAGGCGGGGGGTCTCTATCCTCAGCCATCTCTTGAAACAACACTCTCTTTTTCTGCCGGCGTTCACGGCGAATATACCTGGACCAACTCGACCGAATCCTCCGTGGAGTCCAGCAGGGAGTCGTCAAGGGTGCAAACCGACTCCCGCGAGTTTACGGAAACCGCCGCGGACGGCGAGATCGCCACGGCGATCCTGCTGCGGAATCGGGGAAACTCGACGTTTACCCTGACCGGCCTCGGCATTCTGGCACAGTTGCGCGCCACGCGCGAGATGGAGGATCCATCCGCACCACCGAACAGGGAACCCAAGACCATCGGGACCCTCAGTCTCCAATCGCCCCTCTTCGACTCGATCACGCTGGCCCCGGGTGAGGTCGCCGGTCCGTTTGAAGTGTCCGCAACTGAAGTGAACGCGCAGGTGATCAAGGAATTGCTCAATGACCCCAATTCGCTCCTGCTCGGAACCGCGTCCCTGAATTTCCAGGACGAAACGGGGCTCGACTTTGATTATGTCCGTCAGTTCACCGTCGCCCAGACGGCCAACATCACCATCGACTTCGGCGACGGCGAGGTGCGCAGCTACAACGTCGCCACGAACGTGGACCGCAACCCCGACGGCACGTATCGCGGGATCACGGTGGAACGCGTATTCAAGGATGTCCTCGGCCTGATACCCGATGACGCGCAAGAGGGCTGGACCACACGGCTTGCGAATGATGGGCATCAGAGGCTGGATTCACTACTCGGTCTCGGGTATGTCCAAAGCCCTGGAGGCGCACAATGCCCCGAAGGAGAGGTACTTCAATACTGGACCGTCGTGACCCCCAACCCGGACAACGTGGATTTCGATCTGAACGACATTGTGTTACGTGCCGGCGAGTTCCTGCACTTGATGTACCAGCGCGATGACGACTGCGACCGCGTGACCAATACGGTCGAGAAGTTCGCCGGCACCGATCAGCTGGCGCCGGGCCCGGACGCCGACGGCGATGGCCTGACCGACGAGTTCGAAATCAGCCAAGGCTGGATCGCGTTCGAAAATCCGGCCGATCCCGACGCCCCGCATCCGGACGGGTTTGCAAACTTCCGCGTCTATCCCTCCCCCACCCGGGCGGACAGCGACGGTGATGGGCTGGACGATTGGCACGAGTTCAATCACCGCAATTTCCGCGGTGACGACACGATCTATCGCAGCGATCCTTTTGACCCCGATACCGACGGCGACGGCCTGCTCGACGGCGTGGACCCGCTTCCGACCCGCCGGGCGGGGATTCGCTTCGTCAAGGCCGACGCGACACCCGGCGGCGACGGGCGCAATTGGTATATGGCCTACACGACGATTCAGCAGGCGCTTGCTGACGCAGCCGGAAATCCGCACGCAGATCCGTTTGACGATGTGTCGCAAATCTGGGTGGCCCAGGGCGAATATAAGCCGGACGCCCGGGACATGCCGATCGAGTTGGAGGGCAACGTCGCCATCTACGGCGGATTTAGCGGCCCCCCGAGCCCGGGGGTTGCCGGCGAAACGAAGCGCGGCCAGCGAAACGCCAACCCTTTCAGCAACGGCTGCGTCATTACCGGCGATCTAGGCAGCGACGACACCGGCGCCATTACTCTGATAAATCCGCCAACGACAATCAACGACAATTGCCCGGTGCTTGTGTCCGCCGACTTCTCAGTGGGCAGGTCGGCGGTGCTGGACGGTTTCATGATCACCGGCGCCTTTGCGAAGTCAACGGACGAATTCGGCGGTGCGCTCAACCTGGTCGGATCGCCGACGATTCAGAACTGCCTGATCACAAGGAACGCAAATCAGGGCAGCGGTGGCGGCGTGGTCACCAGAAATATCATTACACAGGATATTGCGCCGGCCAATGGGACCGGTACCCCGGTGTTCAAATACTGCATTATCGCCGGAAACTTGGCCAACAGGGGCGGGGGAGCCTTCATCAATTCGGCTCCGAGCAAAGTTCCATCGGACTACGACCGAGTCGTATTCGAGGATTGCGAGTTTTCGAACAACGAAGCCAAAACCATTGGGGCAAACGACTTGGTGTCCCGCGGGGGGGGCGTGGCCATTGTGAGCCCGATAGTTCCTGTCGTCGACGTCACGCTTGCCTCGAGCGTCGTGGACTTCTTTCGCTGCGTGTTCACCGGCAATCAGGCGTGGAGCCGGGGCGGGGGCATCTCCGCCAGCGGAGGCACATCCCAGCCGGGGGGGGCGTACGGGACACCCTATGTTCGCGTGGACTCGTGCCGCTTTTTCAGCAACTCGGCCACGGGCAACCTGTGCGATCGCTGTAATTGGCAATTTATCGGCGGTGGTATGGACCTGGACGCGGACGGCAGCGTATCTAACAGCGTATTCTGGGACAACCGCGCCTACATCGCTGGGGGCGGAATCGCGGTGGTCAACGGGGACGGAACAGGCCAAATTCCCCACCGTGTCGCCATCACCAACTGCACCCTGGCGTACAACAGGGTCACATATCCAAACACAGATTTCTTGGGCGGCGGTATCTTTGCGAGTTCAGTTTTGTCCAACGTTGCGATCGAGAACACAATCGCGGTCCAAAACTATGCGGGCACGGGCGAGATACCGGACTTCGACGCTGACAACCCACCGATTGAGACCCAGCAGATTTGGAACGATTGGTATGTCCCTGGGGCGATCGTAACCGTTCGAAACAGCTGCTTCAACGGAGGCGGGACAACAACCTTCAGCAACAGAAACAACAACATCAACGCCGACCCGTCGTTGAGCGATCTGGCGCTTGGTGATCTGAGCCTGGGCGATCAATCCCCGGTCGTCGATCGCGGCAACAAGGTCGTCGATCTTGAACCACTTGTTCCCGGATGGCAACAGTTGCCGGAGTTCGACCTTTTCGGCAACCCGCGCCTCGTGGACGGCAACGGCGACGGAGTCGTGGCCGTGGACATGGGCGCGTACGAGGCGCCGGCGTCGAAATAACGTGACTGGTCAGGCAATCGCAAGAGGAGGCGATGATGTTTATACATAACTCGAGTTCACGGAATCGGTTTGCGATTTCGGCCGTGCTCGTCAGCGCCTGCACCAGCGGACTGCTTGCGGGCGAAGTATCTCCGCGGATCGTTCGAGACGGGCACACCTACTTTGTCATCACGGATCGCGACTGGAATGCGGCGGAAGCCTTCGCGGTGTCGCTGGGCGGTCACCTGGCGACTATCAACGACGAGGCCGAGAACATCTTCCTGGTGTCGGCATTCGCCGGAGGCGAAACGTGGATCGGACTCAACGACCGCGACAGCGAGGGGACCTTCGTCTGGACCAGCGGTGAACCGGTGACGTACACCAACTGGGCGCCCGGCGAGCCGAGCGACTCTACAGGAGACGAAAACGCGGCTTACCTTCATTCAACGGGCCAATGGAATGATTCGAACGAATCAGAATCTCGCCCGGGGATCGTCGAGGTGCCCCTGGCTGACTGCAACGCCAACGGCATCGACGACGCGACCGACATCGCTGCCGGGACCAGCGACGACTGCAACGCCGACGGTAAGCCCGACGAGTGCCAGTTGAACGGGCCGACCAGTTATAGCATTCCCGTGAATCCTTCGCTGCCGGTGACCGACACCTCGCTCCCGGCCACCTACACCTTCATCGTGCCTGACGCCGGCGCCGTACTGGACGTGGATGTCGGTATCACCATGACGCACACCTGGGTGAGCGACCTGGTGATCACCATCTCCCACGGCGGCACCTCGGTGACGCTCTTTAGTCATCAGTGCGGAAGCGAGAACAACTTCGCCGGCACGGTCTGGGACGACGAGGGCGACGGGCCGATCGAATGCATCTCCGGCCACAAGGGCATTTTTGTTCCGCTTGCACCGCTGTCGGCCTTTGACGGCACGGAGGCGGCCGGTGATTGGACCATGACCGTTGTGGATACGGAGAGCGGCGACGACGGGAGCCTGAGCGCGTGGTCGCTGGACATCGAAATCCTGGGTGACTGCAACGCCAACGGCACGCCCGACGACTGCGACACCGCCGCCGGAGCCAGCAACGACTGCAACTTCAACGAAAGGCCGGACGAATGCGAGCCGGACTGCAATGGCAATGGTACGCCTGACGACTGCGACATCGCCGATGTGACCAGCGACGACTGCAACGCCAATGGCACGCCGGACGAGTGCGAGCCGGACTGCAACGACAACGGCACACCCGACGAATGCGACATCGCAGCCGGGACCAGTGACGACCAGAACGGCAACGGTACGCCCGACGAGTGCGATCTCGCGGACAACGACTGCAATGCCAACGGCACGCCCGACGAGCTCGAGCTGACCAGACTGATCAGTTACAGCATGCCGGTGAGTCCGTCACTGCCGGTTGCCAACACATTGCCACCTGCCATGGACACGTTCCTGATGGGTGAGACCGGCATCGTACAGGACGTGAACGTGGGCATGACCCTGGATCACTCCTGGGTGAGCGACGTGGTCATCACGGTCTCCCATGGTGACACCACGGTGACGCTCTTCAGTCATCAGTGCGGAGGCGAGAACAACTTCAGCGGCACGGTCTGGGATGACGAGGCCGGCGAAACGATCGCCTGCACGTCCGGGCACGTGGGCACGTTTCAGCCGTTTAGCCCGCTCTCGGCCTTCGACGGCATGGAGGCGTCGGGCGAGTGGACCATGACCGTGACTGATACGGAGAGCGGCGACAACGGCAGTTGGACTTCGTGGTCGCTGAGCCTCGAACTCTCCGGGACAGTCACCGGCGGAGATTACAATGCCGATGGGATCGTGGGGCTGGGCGACTACCTGGGCTTGGTGGCCTGCCTCGCTGGTCCTGGGGCGACGCCGAATCCACCGGTCGCGGCCTGCGCGAGCACCTGTCTCGCGGCGTTCGACTTCGATTTCGACGGCGACGTCGATCTCGCCGACTGCACCGCGTTTCTGGTCGCCTTCGCGCCTTGATTGGAGCTACAGAGCGTGTTGTCGCGGCCCTGATACAGAATGTGCTGTGTCCGAGGTCTCGCCGTAGACGCGGGATCGGGCGGACGGGGTACCCCTGCCAGTTAACAACAGCCCCAACAGGCGGTAACGTAGCGAAGGTGACTGGCAGGAAACGGGCCCGAGGCTGCAACGATGAACAATCGACTCACCGTCGAAGAGGTTTTCCATGCCGCGCGCGAGAAGTCCGATCCAGCGGAACGGGTCGGCTTTCTCGACGGTGCCTGTGGAAACGACTTGTCCCTCCGCGCCAAGGTCGAAGCGCTTCTGAAGGCCGACGCCGACGCGGGCAAGTTTCTCAAGGAAGTCACACAGGGTAGTGATACGGATGCCACGATTCCGCAATCGGGCCGTGGCGTCGCCTCCCCGGATCGCGCCGCGCCGTCCTCTCCCGAATCCGCCGCGACCATCACCTCCCGACCGCGCGAGCAGGCGGGGGCGCGCATCGGCCGCTACAAGCTGCTGCAACAAATCGGCGAGGGCGGTTTCGGCACGGTCTGGATGGCCGAGCAACGCGAGCCGGTCAAGCGGCGCGTGGCGCTCAAGGTCATCAAACTGGGTATGGACACGCGGCAGGTAATCGCGCGGTTCGAGGCCGAGCGGCAGGCGCTGGCGATGATGGACCATCCCAACATCGCCAAGGTGCTGGATGCGGGAGCGACGGAGGCCGGGCGGCCGTACTTCGTGATGGAGTACATCAAAGGCGTGCCGATCCTCGAGTACTGCGACACCGACAAGCTGGACACCAAGGCGCGCCTGGAATTGTTCAGCCAGGTCTGTAACGCGATTCAACATGCTCACCAGAAGGGGATCATCCACCGCGACATCAAGCCCAACAACGTGCTGGTCACGATGCACGACGGCGTGCCGGTCCCGAAGGTGATCGACTTCGGGATCGCCAAGGCGACCAGTGCGGAGCTTACAACCAGGACGCTGTTCACGGAGCACCGGCAGATGATCGGGACACCGGCGTACATGTCGCCGGAACAAGCGGAGATGAGCGGGCTGGACATCGACACGCGCAGCGACATCTACTCGCTGGGCGTGCTGCTCTATGAGTTGCTCACGGGCACGACGCCGTTTGACACCAGGGAACTCACCAGCAAGGGGTTCGCGGAGATGATGCGGATCATCCGCGAGGTGGAGCCGCACAAGCCATCGACTCGGCTCTCCAGTCTGGGCGCCACCGGCACACGCACCGCCCAGCAGCGGCGCGCGGTCGACCCGAAGAAGCTCAGCCAGACCCTCAAAGGCGACCTGGACTGGATCGTCATGAAGTGCCTGGAGAAGGATCGCACGCGTCGCTACGAGACGGCCAACGGCCTGGCCGCGGACATCAAGCGGCATCTCAATGACGAACCCGTCACGGCGGGTGCACCCAGCGCGGGTTACAAACTGCGGAAGTTCGTGAGGCGCAACCGTGCACAGGTGATCGCGGGCGGCCTCGTGGCCGCGGCGCTGGTGCTGGGGGTGATCGGCACCACCATGGGCATGATGTGGGCGCTGAAGGAGAAGACACTTGCCGATGCAGAGAGAGCCAAGGCCATCGTCGCTGCCGAGGCGGAAGCGAAGGCCAAGCTCGATGCCGACCGGGAACGCGACTCGGCGGTCGCGGCGCAGAAGGATGCGGAGACTCAGCGCGATAAGGCGGAGAAGGTGTCGCAGTTCCTGGGCATGATTTTCATTGGCGCGGCCCACGGGGCGCCCAAAGGGCTTACCACGCTCAAGGATATGTTGGACTTCGCCGCAACGAAGATCGAAGAGGGTGTCCTCAAGTCCGCTCCCGAAGGTGAGTTGACCCTGCGCATGATGATCGGAGGCACGTACCATGACCTGGCCGAGTTCGACGCGGCCCGAAAAATCCTGAAGCCTGCGCTGGCGCTTGCCCGCCAGATCAATCCCGGGGACGATCCGAAGACAGCGTGGATTCTCCAACCCCTGGCATCCCTCCTCCAGGCCACCGGCGACCTGGAAGGAGCCGAGCCCCTGTTCCGCCAATCACTGGAGACGACGAAACGCCTCAACCCGGGCGACTCTTATGCAGTGGTAGCCGGCCTCGACACCTTTTCGACCCTACTCATCGAACGCGGCGAATTGGCGGAGGCCGAGCGCCTCAAGCGCGAGGCCCTGGAGATGGCCAAACGCCTCAACTCACCACACGTGGCGATCAACCTCATGAACCTCGGATTTGTGCTCCATTGCCGCGGCAACCTGGCGGAGGCCGAACCGCTGTTCCGTGAAGCGCTGGAAAAGTGCAGGCTGGCCGGCCCTCTTTCCGTGCCGCTAGCATTTGCACTTTCCAATCAGGCGCGCCTCCTGCACGCCCGTGGTGATTTGACCGGCGCCGAGCCGCTCTACCGCGAATCGTTGGACATTTTTAAGCGCCTAACCCCAGGCGACCATCCCGACGTGGCGAGGGGGCTCGCCTTTCTGGCGAGCCTGCTGCAGGAGCGCGGCGACCTCGAGAGCGCAAAACCGCTCTTCCGCGAATCGTTGGAGATGAGGGAACGCCTGCTGGGCAAGGAGCACCCTGACACGCTGGTCTCGATCACCCGCATGGGCGGCTTTCGTGTCGCGCTGGGAAACTTTGAAGAGGCCCTAGCGCTTCTGGTTCCCATCGAGGGTAAGGCCCGCGAGGTGTTCACCGGCGGCAACGCGTATAAACTTGCGCGCTTACTAATGAACCTGGGCAAGGCCCGCGCGGGGCTGGCGAAGACGGATGCCGACTTCGCCTCCGCGGAGGCCAACTTGCTCGAAGCCCACGCCAACTTCGCCAAGGCTCCCGGACCGTTCCCCAAAGACACCCGCGACTCCTTGCATGCCCTTGTCGATCTCTACATTGTGTGGAACAAGGCCCAGGCGGACCAGGGCTACGACGCGAAAGCCGCTGAATGGCGCGCCAAGCTGCCGAAGGAAGGATCGAGCGAGTGAGTCTTCGCGAATTGACGAGATAAGAGGAGGAGCGAATCGTGACGGTACGTACATCGACAAGGCCTTCGACGGCAGAGTATGCCGAGTATTACGGACGGTATATTGATCGTGTCCCGAACGGCGACATTATCGATTTGCTGCAAAATCAAATTGATGAATTCACCTGTGTGCTGGGCGCAGCGTCCGAAGAGCAAGCCGGCGTGCTTCATGATCCGTACACGTGGACGATCAAACAAGTCGTCGGTCATATGATCGATGTGGAGAGGGTATTTGGGTATCGGGCGCACCGGTTTGCGTGCGATGATCTCCGGCCGATACTTGGCATGGAGCAAAACGACTTTGTGGACAGCCTCGATTACGAATCGCCATTGCTCGGCGACTTGGTCGTCGAGATGGAGCACGCACGGCGAAGCAACTGCTCTTTCTTGAGACGAATTCCGGAAACTGCCTGGAGTCGAACGGGCACCGCCGACGGTAATGTGATGTCAGTCCGCGCCATCGCCTATTGTCTGGTCGGGCATGCGATCCATCATCTGGAGATCATCAAGAAGCGGTTGGCGTAGGCGAGATTGCTGGTAGCGCCGTGTGCCACTGGCGGCTCGCCCGCCAGTGCCGCACAAGATGATGCATCAATAAGCATACTTGGTGGGCGATTTCCACCCGACAGCGTCGTGGCGATGGGCTCAATACACGTCTAGATCAGCGCCGCACCGCACCTCGCCGTCGTAATCGCGCCTGATTTCGGCGAGTAGCTCTGCCGGCGTCGAACCCCAGAGAAGCAGGTGCGTGAGCACAAGCAGCCTGGGCTTGACCTCATTGGCAATGGCGGCCAGTTCGGTGGACGATGTGTGGAAGCTGGCATGATAACGCTGCCATTCCGGCGGGCGCGTGGTAAAGCCGCGCTGCGAATACACCTCGTGAACGAGGACGTCACACCCCTTCGCCTGTCGGATCAGCTCTTCACTCGGCGCCGTATCGCCGGAGACGACGATCGTTCGATCGGCCGTCTCGAAGCGAAAGCCGAACGCATGCTTCCACGATCCGTGCTTCACGGGAAAGGCGATGACACGCACGTTGTCATCCTGGTATACGAGCCCCGCCGAAAACTCGTGTACGTTGACCAGGTATCCGTCCGCCAAGGCGGGCTCCAGACCGCCTGTGCGAATCTTAATATCTTCCCGATAGGCCTCGCTGATATGCCTCGTCATGTCCTTCAGTCCGGGCGGACCGTACGCCTCGAGCGGCACGTTTCGCCCTAGCGTCCACGGCGAAAAGATCAGATCCGGGTAGCCGAGCGTGTGATCCGAGTGCAGGTGGGTGATGAACACGTGCGTCAGCCGTTCCATGGCCAGCGCTTCAACGCCGTTCAAGTAGGCCGCAGCCGCGCGGCGGACTACGCCCGGACCGCAGTCCACCAGATACACGCGCCCCTTCACGACGATCGCCAGCGCCGGACCCGATCGTGTGGGATCGGCATTCGGGGTTCCCGTCCCCAGCAGCACGACCCGGGCGGTATCGTCGGAAATGGACTTCACCTGCGGCTTTGCCGACGGCGTGTCATCACCGATTGCCGGATTGAAGACGACCGCACAGGCCGCGGATACTACGAGGAAAAAGGCACGCCGAGGCATTTATCACTCCCTTGTATCGCGTTTCAAAAGTCGTATGACTATCACCCCCATTCCCGAGCCGCGAGCTTCAGCTTGCGCGGTGCTGCAAATGCCGGAGAGCTCTCTGAGTCCGGCGATGCCGCGCGGGCTGAAGCCCGCGGCTCAGGTAGTCGTGGTACCTTTTGAACACGGTGCCAGTGTTCCCTCAACCCTCTTCGCTCGGGTGGCACGTGCAATCGGTAGCTTGCCCCTGGCGGACGTGGAGAATACACGGGCAAACGAGTTTGCCCATGCCACCCAATGCCTGACCCGAGCACACGCTGTTTCTACTTCAATGTCGCGGCGCCGGCTTCGGCCACCTGGTGGTCGTGCTCGACGGTGCTGCCGGATACGCCGATTGCGCCGACGATCTCGCCAGCATCGTTTCTGAGCGGCACACCGCCCGGGAAGCTGATCAATCCGCCGTTGGAGTGTTCAATATTGAATAATGCACCGCCGGGTTGCGAGAGCTGCCCGATGTCGCCCGTATTCATGTCGAAGAAACGTGCCGTCTTCGCTTTCTTGATCGCGATGTCGATCGACCCGAGCCAGGCATCGTCCATTCTCACGAAGGCTTTCAGATTGGCCCCGACATCGACCACGGCGATATCCATCTTGACACCGATTTCCGTCGACTTCTCCACGGCCGCCGCCACGGCGGACTGTGCCTGGGCAAGCGAGATATCACTCATGCTCCGTCTCCTTATGCAAGTGTGGTTGCCCTCGAGCGAGAACGCAACTCTACCCGCACATTGTCGGCAGCGTCAATCGGCGATCTTGGACATACGCCGCGAGGAGTTTGCAGCGGGGATCGACGGCTACGTGATTCAACAGCCCACTGGAGCCCGCTCACCGATCGACCCAGGCCTCGTCGCGATTCTTGATGTGGAAAAAGCGATTATTGCCATCGAACAACACGCACTTTTTCTCGTCGAGCTTGTATCCCAGTGATTCAGCGGTTTGATCGGTGGCGTGACCATCCAGCCACAAGACGACGGCCTTCTTAGCGTGACGTTCGTGGACGGCCGCTCTGGACGGCTCGTCGCCGTCAAGATCCGCCATCTCGCCGGCCTCCGGATCCACCCGCGGCGGGTCGAGATTGAATCCCTCGTTACCCCACGCCCTGACGGTGCGACCACTTGCGCTGTCCCTCGGAAGGTTGTCCTCGTAGTCCAATCGCCGGTAGGAATCGAAGGAGGCGGCCGTACCGGCACTATCTCCGACCACCACACACTCCACCGGAGATTTGACCTTCGAGAAACGGATTGGCCAGTTTTTGTAGGATCTGATGTTACTGCTGTCCCCTAACCGCGCGTTGCCGAGGAACTGATAGTTGTAGCCGTACGCCCCGTTACGCTCATCCACCCAGTCTGCCCGTTCGGGACACACATACACCGGAGACGAATAATTCTGCCTGTCCCCGGGCTGGTCAAACCTGTCCACGTCGGACTTACGCCGTTGCGGATCCTCGAAAGGCCGCAGCCCGACCTGTGTTCCCAACATTGCCAGAAACGTCGGGCGGTATTTGACGCCGCCTTCTATTCCGATGGCCCACTCCTCGCTGTTCACCTTCGGCATGCGTCCGGGCACGAGGAGATCATCGTTCTCGTTGGCGTAGATAGCCAGACCGGCACCGATGTTGCGAAGCCTGGACTTGCATACCGTGGTCTTGCCCTGCGTACGGGCGCGCGACAGCGCCGGCACGACCAGGCTGATGAGTACCCCGATGATACCAATCACGACCAGCAGTTCGATGAGGGCGAAACCATGCCGATGGCTCGGCGTTCGCAGACCACGATGGAGCCGGCCACCGCACACACCACAACGGACCCCCTTACATGTACCCCGGTTTGGATTCACGCCATGTGACCCCTCACACGATGGCCCCTTCACTGTCCCCGGCCCGGTACTTGATCACTTGCACTTTTTCCAGCGTCACGAGCCCCTCTTGCACCATGTCATCGATGTGCGGCAACAACTCGTCGATCTTCTCTTTACTATCCACAATCTCGATGACGATCGGTAGATCTTCCGAGAGCCGCAGCACTCTGGTCGTGTGCAGGCGGCTGTTCGCACCGAATCCCATGGGCCCACGCAGCACGGTGGCGCCGGCGAGATGTAACTCCCGCGCTTTCATCACGATAGCCTCATACAACGGCTGCCCGTGCCAATGGTCGCCCTCGCCGATGAACATCCTAAGCAAGTAACCGTCCGTCGGAATCTTCATGGTCAAACTCCCAAGAGACGCTGGCCGGCGCGATACCCTAGCCAAACCGCGAAAAGCGCTACGGCATTGGTGACGAAAATGTTGAGAATCGCACGGCGCAGCAGGCCGTCATTGACCAGAGCCATCGTCTCCCAGCCGAATGTCGAGAAGGTAGTCAACCCGCCCAACAGCCCGACGAGCACCGCAGCACGGAATTCGTCACGGATGAAATAAGGTCCGGTAAACGCTGCGGTGAGTACGCCGATCAGCAGACAACCTAATACGTTGACCACCAGCGTGCCAATCGGGAAAGTCGTATCCGTGACCCGCTGGCACCATCCGGACAGCAGGTACCTGAAGACCGCCCCTACCGCCCCGCCCGCTGCGATGAATAGTAACTTCGTCATGCGGAAGACTCCAACCGCCGAGGTTCCTTCCTCCGAGTCGCAGCCTAGCGGCATACAAGCAGCCACACAACGGGCACGGCGTCGCGCCCTTTGACAAGATGGATGGTTTCGCAGTCGGCCTCCCCTGTAATGGATCGGTACGATGGCTCGTGATACGAGTGTACGATCTCATGGGAACCGCGAGTGCGCAGCCCCTTTGCACGGTGCTACGGCGCCCGGAGACGAGTAGATCAACCCCGCAACCAGGGCACGACGTCGGGCCAACTCAACCGCAAGCTCAAACAACTCGCCACGGGTCTCGGCGAATTTCGAAAGGCGATGGGCCAGGCATGGTTCGGCACCACGGTCGTGGTGATGACGGAGTTCGGCCGCACGGTCAGACCGAACGGCAGCGGCGGCACGGATCATGGAACGGCCGGTACGGGGTTCGTCCTGGGCGCCAGCCTGTCCAAGAGCACGATGCTTGCAGACTGGCCGGGGCTCAAGGAGAGAGACCTTTACGAGAAGCGCGATCTGCGCCCGACGCTCGATACGCGCGCCCTGCTGAAAGGAATCATCGCCGCCGTCTTTGACCTGACACGCGCCCAGGTGAACCGCATATTCCCGGGGTCCGAACACGTGACCGGCGTCGATTCCCTATTTCGGTGAATCGCCGCGATTCAAAAGGCCTGATACGTGTCACTTTTTCATCACGACGGATCCTCGCACTGCTGAATCTCAGGTCCGGGGTATACGTTACCCTGGAAGCCCAGAAGAATCTGGAACACGTCGTTGATATCCACAATCCGGTTCGGCGTACCCCACGGCTGTTGCGGGAAACCGGCTGGATGGACGTCCGTGACCGACACGTGCGTGGCATTACAGGGTGGCGTGCCACAGCCGGGACCCACCAAGCTCGGATTCTGGAACGTCTTGATGGCCGCCACGGCGTCGTCAATGCCCGCGTAGCCGTTCGGCGAACCCCACCGGTCGGCTCCCGGATCGAAGGTCCCGACGACGTCGCCATACCACTTGTTACCAAAGGGAAGCGCCTGCGTATCGGCGGACAGCACCGGTCCGAACTCCTGGCCGCCAATCACCGCGACGATTTCGTAGGTTGACGTCGGGATGATCGGACAGCCTGACAGGTGCAGCGTTAGGCAGGCACTCCAGTCTGGGGGCGAGACCGGCTGGGTGGACCCGACGAGTGAGATACAGTCGGCATCCGGCGTATTTGCCCACCAATGCAAACCCACGCCCGTCACACCGTTGACCAGGGTACTCACCAATTTCACCTTTATGTCAAAAGGCACACTACCGTCGTTGAAGGCACCCGCACCGCGCGGGTCGATGGAAATGTAGCGGTTCTTCAATATGTCATGCGGCGACGGTGCACGAACGGGCGATACGACGCTGCAGTCGCCCGGCGCGTTGTTGTCGCAGGAATCGCAGGCATCGGGCAAGCCGTCACCGTCACTGTCGAGTGTGTCGTCCGCGCCGGGGCAGCGGTCACAGGCGTCGGGCACGCCGTCACCGTCCGCGTCGAGTGTGTCGTCGCCACCGGGACATTGTTCGCACCCGTCGAAAACGCCGTCGCCGTCGCTGTCGACGGTGTCGCTGCCGTTCGGACATATGTCGCAATCGTCCGGTACGCCGTCGCCGTCCGCATCGAAATTGTCGTCACCGCCAGGGCAGATATCGCAGGCATCGGGGACGCCGTCGCCGTCTGCGTCGAGCGTGTCATCGCCGCCGGGACAGACATCGCAGCCGTCGCCGACACTGTCGCCGTCCGCATCGGCGGTGTCGCTGCCGCCGGGACACACGTCACACACGTCGGGCACGCCGTCACCGTCGGCGTCGGGGCCTAGGGGATCGCATACCGCAATGCAGGCCGGGATGAATTCCGTGATGGGCATGCGCGCGGCGGCGACGGTGATCATTAGCGTCCGATCGGGATCGCGATCAGGGGCGATCACGTACCTTCCCGCCGCGGACACGGGAACGTCGAGGATCAAACCGCCGAAGGTGCTGAACCCGCTGGGATCGGGGTCGATTGCCCCAGACGTTTCAAAGACCACGACGGCCGCAAACGTGTAGTTCGTGTTAATGGTCGTCAGGTAGGCCAGATCGGTTAGCTGAGAGAAAACCCAGTCTGGGTTCCGAACACAGGACCCGTCGGCAGAGCCGTCGCAGGTAAAATCGAACGGCAGTACGCAGGGATCGCCGCTGATTTCGCAGATACTGGTCGGAACATACGCTCCGTCCGCCGGGCTGCCAGGCCAACCCTTGGAATTGAGGGCGGTGCCGACACCGTTGTCGTAGCCGGCCGAATCCACGGTCGCCTGCACGCCGCTCAGCAGTGGGTTTCCCGCAACGTTGCCCCAGCCACCACCCTGCACGGCCATGTCGACCTCGATACCGCCGGCGTCAACGACATACTCCCAGCACCCGTTGCGAAACACAGGCGTGATCGGTTCGCCGACCGTACCCGGCGGGCTCCCCAGCGGCGCCGAGCGAATGGGAATGAACCTGATTCGTGGTCCGAGCACTCCGCCGCCGACTCTTTGCGTGGAGTGACCCGCATGCGACAGCGAATCGCCATCATTCGCCAGTTCAGGCGGGCCCACACTTCGCCGCGACTCTGATCGCGGGGGCGCGAGGCTGGGATCGGGGCACTGATGAACAGCGAAGCCGGGAAATTCCCTACCCTGGAAGCCGAGGATGACACCAAAATAGTCACCGGAGTCAATTAGCTGATTGGGAGTTCCCCAGGGCAGCTGTTCGCTGCCGAACGGATGGAAATCCGCCTGCGTCACGTGTACCGCAGTACACGGCGGAAAGGCGCAGTCGGGTCCGACATTTGCCGGATTCTGAGTCGTACGTAGGGATGCAAGGGTGTCCTCGATGGTGACAACGCCCTGCGGCGCCGTCCATACCGATCCATCATAGATACCGACGACGTCGCCGAACCACCGACCTTCATCGGGCTTGGTCTGCGTTTCACCAATCATCGGCGGGGTGGACTCGGTGGCGCCTGCGACGGCGACAATCTCGTAGGTCGACGTCGGGATGACCGGGCAACCACCTACGTGCAGCGTGGGGCAGGCGCTCCAGTCTGGCGGAGACGCCGGACGGGTCGGACCGACGAGGGATATGCAATCGGCGTCCGGCGGATTCGCCCACCACTGCATGCCCACGGCCGTCACGCCGTTGACGAGCGAATTCGTCAATTCCACGCGAATGTCGAACGGCAAGCCGCCGACGTTCAGCGCACCGGCGCCGCGCGGGTCGATGGAGATGTAGCGGTGCTTGCGAACATCATGGGGCGGCGCCGCCTGGATAGGCGATACCACCGTGCAGGTCTCGGGCATGGTGTTGTCGCAGGGATCACAGTCGTCCGTTACGCCGTCGCCGTCGGCGTCCGGTTCGCACTCGTCCGGAATGCCGTTGGTGTTGCAGTCGGGACTGGTCCCATCGGCGATGTCGGTGGCATCGTCGATGCCGTTGTTGTTACAGTCGATGACACCTGCCAGGGCAGTTGACGTGAAAAGACTGGCCCATATCACCACCATGCCGATTACTTTCATGATTCGCTCCCTTCGAGATGTGTCTTGCTTGTCCTTCTGCTATGCGAACTCTTCGGTCGACGAAGACCGATGGCATGTGCGACGATGCGCATCCGCTCACGGGCGGCTTACGGCGATTGCCCCCAAACGACGCGGAAAACGCGACGGTCGCGCTGTTGAACACTCGGATCGTACCTGATTCATGGCACCATAGTCAATGCCAAAAAGTGTATCGCCACACGTAAAAATACGCGTGGCATGGGCAAGGGATAGCTTGCCCATGGCCGGCCTGGATAGCACAGGCGGAACGTATCTGACCATGCCAGTCACGCTCATCTCGATATAGTTGCTCTGGCGAATCACGAGAGCTGTGGCTTTTTTCTCAACGATTGACGTACCGAACGGTCACCGCTCAGAACGTCTCGGACGCCCGAATCACGTGCAGATCCGAAACCCGTTCAATGGTATACGCAAAAAACCAAAGGACGCGCAAGTTTTTTCCGTTTACCACTCACCGTCGCTCCGTGAGAAACGACGGTCCAGCCGCCAAATGGTGGATTCCCTTTACACTTGCCGCCCGTGGCCTGGCGACATTTGAGCCAATTCTCGCTATAATCGGGCACGAATCCGGCTCCCTAGAGCCCAATTTCGATCAAAGAACAGCTTCCTGCTGGCGTCGCACGAAGGACAACCGCGTATGACCGACGACATGCCCTACGAGGTTAACGCGATGGCCGAGCTGGGCCTGGATATCCCTGCGAGAGAGGTGTTCCCGGCCATCTACGATGAACTGCGGGAACTGGCGCACGGATGGTTTTCCAGGCTCCCGGAGGGCCAAACACTACAACCTACGGCGGTGGTGCATGAGGCCTTTCTTCGTCTGGCCCGTACCGAAAGCTCAAACTGGGATAGCAGCGCGCATTTTCGTGCGGTGGCGGCCCGTGCCATGAGGCAAGTGCTGGCCGACTACGCACGACGTAAGCGGGCATTCAAACGCGGCGCGGAGCTTCAGAGAATTAGTCTTTGCGAAGCAGAGGCGGCCGGTGCTTGCTCGCTTGATGCCGCGCCTCTGGCATTCGACGAATCGCTGAGTGCCCTGGCCGGACTTAACGCGCGGCAGGCGGCCATTGTGGAGATGAAGTTTCTGGGTGGACTGGCCTGCGAGGACATCGCGCGCCTGATGGACGTGTCCAAGCGCACCGTCGAATTGGATTGGAAAATGGCTCGCGCCTGGCTCGCGAACGACCTGCGTATTCAAGAAAGAGAGCCATGACACCCCAGGAGTATGAGAACCTGCGACAATTGTTCTTCGAAGTGGCCGACCTTACGCCCGAGGCCCGCCGGAAAGTCCTCGATGCAAAGTGTGGTAATGACACGGATCTCAGATCCAGGATTGACGACCTCCTCAAGGACTCCGGCAATTCCGCCGCCATCTTGTGTAACGCCCTGGTGGCGAGAGGCGTTTCGACGGACAGCCTTCATTTCCTCGATCACACCGCGCCTGTGCCTGACGGCAAGCAGGTCGGCAAGTACACGATTGTAAAGCGGATCGGTCAGGGCGGGATGGGTACCGTGTACGAGGCCCGTCAAGACACGCCGAAGCGCACAGTGGCCCTTAAGATCATCCAAATGGGAATCGCCTCCGATGCCACCGGGAATCGGTTTCGTCGAGAGGCCGATGCGCTCGCCCGCCTGCAGCATCCCGGCATCGCCCAGATCTACGAGGCACAAGTGGCCGATTTCGGCAACGGCCCGCAAGCCTACCTCGCCATGGAATTCGTACACGGCAGCACGCTGGTGGCCTACGCCAACGCGCACGGGCTGTCTGTGCGCGATCGATTGCAGTTGTTTGTCCGCATCGTCGAGGCTGTCCAGCATGCGCATCAAAAGGGCGTCATTCATCGTGACCTGAAGCCGGACAACATTCTGATCGACGACGAGGGCAGGCCGCGGGTCGTCGACTTCGGCGTGGCTCGTTTGCTGGAAACAGATGCGCAACCGTCCACGCTTGACACGGAGATGGGGCAAGTCGTCGGCACCCTGGCATACATGAGTCCGGAACAGGCGACCGGCCGAATCCACGACGTGGATGTTCGCAGTGACGTGTATTCCCTCGGCGTCATTCTGTTCGAGCTTCTTGTGATTCGAGTACCGCACGACGTGAAAGGGCTGATGCTCCATGAGGCGGTGAGGAAAATTGCCGAGGATGAACCGCAGCGGCTGGGATCGATCGATACGACATTGAAAGGCGACGTTGAGGCCATTGTCAGCAAATCACTGGCCAGAGATCAGCAGGCGCGCTACCAATCTGCATCGGATCTCGCCCGCGACATCGGGCACTATCTCCGCGGTGAGCCCATCGACGCCAAACGCGCCAGCACCTGGTACGTGATCCGCAAGTCCATGCAGCGATACCGAATTGCAGCGGGTGTCTCTCTGGCCTTCGTGCTTCTGCTGGGTGTATCCACGATCGCGCTGTCGATTATGTACCAGAATCAGAGCCGTGCCCGTGAGGCTGCAGACAAGGCCCGTGCGTCGGAAGCCGGGCATCGCAAGCTGGCCGAGCAGCGCGAGAGCGAAGCGGTCGCAGCCCGTGCCTCCGAAGAGGAGCAACGAAAACTCGCTGAGAAGCGTGCAAGCGAGCTGCAGACGATCACCGAATTCCAGCAAGCGATGATCGGTGGCATCGACGCCCATCAGATGGGTCGTGGGATCATCGACGAACTTCGCGCGAGCATCCGCAATGGGCTGCAAAATCGAGACGTTTCACCCCAAGAGATCGAGGCGTCCATGGCGTCCTTTGATCGGCTCATCGGCGAGGTCAATGTGACCAACGTGGCGCTGAACGTAGTCGATAGGACCGTGTTGTCGCGCGCGGTGGAAGCCATTGACAGAGACTTTGCCGACGAGCCACTGCTCCGCGCCGCGCTGAAGCAGGCGGTCGCCGACAAGTATATTAAGATCGGTCTTTATGAGCCGGCGCTGACCTTGGAGGAGGAATCCCTGCAGGCTTACCGCCGCGCAAAGGGGGACGACCATCCGGACACGCTGGACGCGGTCGGCCGCATGGGTGCACTGCTCTCTACAATAGGCAAATACACGGAAGCCGAGCCCTATCTCCGCGAGGCGCTGCAGGGTCAGCGCCGCGTCCTGGGCGACGACCATCAAGAAACGTTGAAGTCGATCAGCAACATGGGTGGCCTGTTCGAGAGGATGGGTAGGTATGCAGAGGCCGAGCGCTATCACCTCGAAGCGCTGAAGGGCAGCCGCCGGGTGCTTGGCGACGATCACCCGGTGACGATGACCTCGATTAACCGTATGGGTTCCCTGCTTATCAGAATGGGCAAATACGCAGATGCCGAGCCGTACGTTCGCGAGGCGCTGCAGCGTCGACGTCGTGTGCTGGGCAACGACGACCGCAGAACGCTGATTTCGATCAGCAACATGGGACGTCTGCTCCAGCAAATCGGAGAGTACGACGAGGCCGAACGCTATCACCGAGAGGCGCTCGAGGGCAGCCGCCGAACGCTTGGCGACGACCACCCGGTGA
>Ga0055452_10000058_pt1 | contig 22902 bp, 19 predicted proteins | sample China_Galinas_PW_6_FD_57735 | JGI IMG/M metagenome (GOLD analysis project Ga0055452, IMG submission 57735) | Wetland microbial communities from San Francisco Bay, California, USA, that impact long-term carbon sequestration - China_Galinas_PWC_D2 | ecosystem: Environmental > Aquatic > Marine >... | reverse complement strand
GGTGGTTCTCCCGGCTATGCCGGGAGGTTCACCTGCCTTGCCAAACCGGCAGGTCAACGCCCCGTTGAGGCGGAGCAACGACCTGCCCTACGGCTTTTTGCGTCCGCCGATTCTGTCACGCACCCGGCAAAGCCAGGCCGTGGAGCATTCGAGACGAAGACGGTCAAGCTATCGCTTGACCATGCCACCCATCTTCTTAAGCATGGCAGAATACCACCAATGTCTGGAGTCGTTTTCGACTGTGAGTAAGACCATATCGCCAACTCCGGCATCGCGTTACCTGCGACTTTGCATCACTGTCGCCGTGGGCGTAGTGATCTGGCTGGTGCCCGCTCCCGAGGGCGTGAGGGCGGAAGCGTGGCATATGCTTGCGATCTTCATTGCCACTGTGGTCGGCATCATGCTCGAGCCGATGCCGATGGGTGCGGTGGCCATTCTGGGACTGGCCGCTACCACACTGACCGGCACGCTGAGCATCGGCGATGCGCTGAGCGGGTTCGGAAACCGGGTCATCTGGCTCGTCGTGATGGCCTTTTTCATATCGAGGGGTTTTATCAAGACCGGACTCGCCACGAGGATTGCCTACCTCTTCATGGCGCTGCTCGGGCGAAGAACGCTCGGCCTCGGGTACAGCATGGTGGCGAGCGACCTTGTTCTTGCACCCGCCATCCCCAGCATCACCGCGCGGGCGGGGGCGGTCATCTTCCCGATCGTCCGATCGGTGGCCGAGGCCTTCGGCAGCCGGCCCACGGACGGCACCGCGCGACGGATCGGTGCCTTTCTTATCCAGAATTCCTTTCAAGGGAACCTCATCACCAGCGCGATGTTTCTGACGGCGATGGCTGCCAACCCGCTGGCCGTGCAGATGGCCGCGGACCTCGGCATAGAGATCACGTGGACATGCTGGGCGACCGCCGCACTGGTCCCGGGGCTGATCAGCTTGCTCGTGGTCCCGTTTGTTCTCTACAAGCTCTACCCGCCCGACATCAAGGAGACACCGGAGGCAGCGAAGATCGCGAGGGACCGACTCGCGGAAATGGGCAGCGTGAAGCGCGCCGAATGGATCATGCTGGCGACCATGGCGTTGCTCCTGACCTTGTGGATCTTCGGCAGCCGTCTACAGGTCCATAGTACGGCGGCCGCCCTGGTCGGACTTAGCGTGCTCCTGGCGACACACGTCCTCACGTGGGAAGATATCCTGGATGAGAGAGGCGCGTGGAACACCTTCATCTGGCTTTCCACACTCGTCATGATGGCGTCATTCCTCAACCGCCTGGGTCTGGTCGAATGGTTTAGCGGGACCGTGAGCGGTCTCTTCGCGGGTATCGGCTGGCTTCCCGCTCTTGTGATGCTGAGCCTGATCTACTTCTACAGCCACTATTTCTTTGCGAGTAATACGGCGCACATCAGCGCGATGTATGCCGCGTTTTTGGCCGTCGCGCTAGGGATCGGTGCGCCGCCGTTGCTGGCCGCCCTCGTGCTGGCTTTCTTCAGCAATCTCTTCAGCAGCATGACACACTATGGCACGGGACCGGCGCCGGTGCTCTTTGGAGCCGGGTATGTGTGCCTCGGCGATTGGTGGAAGCTCGGTGCCATCATCAGCGTAGTGAACATCGTCATCTGGCTTGGGCTGGGTGGCGTATGGTGGAAAGTGCTGGGAATCTGGTGACCGTTGTGAGCGGGTCGGTGCGCCGAGAAGTCGGTACCGCGCGCGGAGTTGGCCAGTGGCTATGTGCTCGCATCCCTGGACGCTACACTTGCTCTGAGGCGTGCGGGTCGTCGCGCTTCTTACGGGTTCCAGTGTAGAGTTCGTATTTGAGGAGGCGGCATTCGATCTTGGCGTTGAAGAAGGGGATCTTGCGGCTGGTACGCAGGCCGATCTTCTTGGCGAGGTCGAGATTGCCCGTGAAGATGTAGCCTCCGTAGCCGGCGCACTTTTGTTTCAAGAAGTCGCCCATGCGCTCGTAGGTTTCTGCGAGCCTGGTCACGTCACCGAGTCGCTCTCCGTACTCCGGGTTGAAGATAATCGTGCCGCCATCAGGTGGGATTTCCGTGTCCGCAAAATCGCAGACGCGAAATTCGATGAGTCGATGGACGCCGGCCGTCTCGGCGTTTTTCTTGGCCGCGCGGATCGCTTGAGGGTCGATGTCGGTGGCGATGATTCGTGCGGGCGTGTCCTTCCTCCTTGTCTTACGCGCTTCCCTGCGTATCGCTTCCCAGGCGTCTTTGTCAAATCGCAGGTCGTGCATGAATCCGAAGTTCGCCCGCAGCAGCCCCGGGGCACGTCCGAGGGCGATCAGGGCCGCTTCAATCGCGAGCGTGCCGCTCCCGCACATCGGGTTGATCAGCGGGCCATCGCCGTGGTAGTCGGTCGCCAGCATGACACCGGCGGCCAGTGTTTCCTGCATCGGAGCCCGGTGCGGCATCCGCCGGTAGCTGCGATCCGAGAGTTTCCGACCGGACGTGTTGAGATACAACCAGCAGCGCTCCTCCTTCCAGAAAAGATTGACCACGACATTGTCACGATTCGGGCCGGCGTCGGGCCGTTGGCCCTTTTTTTTCGCGATGCGGTCCACGATTGCGTCCTTCACGCGAAGACCGGCGAACGTTGAGTTCTTGATCGTCGGGGTGTCGACGCGGGTGATCACGCTGACGTATTCGTCCGGGGAGATCATCTCTTCCCACGCGATCTTCTTGGCGTTGGCGTACAGTTCGTCCGGCGAGCGGCATTCAAATTCTTCGAGAAGAACCATGACCGAAAATGCCGTCCGCAACCAGAGGTTGAGCCGCATGACGTCCCGCATGGTCGCACGGATCTCGACGCCAGTTTCGTGCGCTACGCGAAGCTCATGCCCCAGCGCCTCGACTTCCTGCTGGAGGAATGGCGCAAGGCCACGGGCGCAGGTGATGCTGATGGTGTATGGAGTGCTAGCGTCATGCCGGATAGTTTTAGTGGTTCTTCTCGTCGTTGTCATGGATTTTCATCCGGGTCCGCCGCACTTGAGAATCCTCATCATAGCCCTCAAGCCTCATGAGCGACGGCCGCGGACAGACCGCCCGCGCCGTATCAACCCCGGGTCCGCGCCTTTCCAGAATGCTTACGAAAGGCCTTGATGACGCGATCCCGCGTACGGGTCCGATCGACGATGGCCATGGGGTATCCGGCTTCCCGGGCCTGTGCCTCATCCGGCTCATGAACGGCATCGCCGGTGAGTGATGCCAGTTCCGGCACATACCGTCGAATGAACTCGCCGTCCGGACCGTACCGGCGACTTTGGCTGTATGGATTGAAAACACGGAAGTAGGGGGCCGCATCCGTGCCCGTGGAGGCGGACCATTGCCACCCGCCGTTGTTGCTGGCGAAGTCGCCGTCCACAAGGTGGCGCATAAAGTGTGCCTCGCCCCAGCGCCAGTCGTTGAACAGGTCCTTGGTCAAGAACATCGCGACGATCATGCGCAGGCGATTGTGCATCCAGCCCGTCTTGGCGAGTTGGCGCATGGCCGCATCCACGATCGGGAATCCGGTCCTCCCTTCACACCAGGCGCGAAATAATTGCTCGTCTTGTCGCCATGGTATGCCGGCAGTGGATTCCAGAAATGGGCGATTCATACAGATGCGCGGGAACCCGATCAGAATGTGCCGGTAGAACTCGCGCCAAATGAGTTCACTGATCCAAGTCGCGACCCCTTCGCTGCCGCCGCTGGCTTTCCCTTCGTTCGCAACGATCGCCGCTTCCAGGCACGCTCTTGGCGACAGGACACCGGTCGCCAGGTAGGGCGAGAGTCCGCTCGTTCCCTCCATCGCCGGGAAATCTCGCGCCTCGTCATAGGAATCAATGCGCTTGGCCACAAAATTCTTGAGGCGGCGCCGCGCGGCCGCTTCGCCCGCATCCCAGAGGTCCGGACGGGTGTGGCCCTTAAAGCCTCTGATGGCGTTCGGGACCTCGTCAGACTCGATGGGGAGGCGCTTCTGACGGCGCGGTTTAGGACGAATCTCGGGCAGCCCGTCTTCCTCGAGCATGGAGAGCCATTTTCGTTTGAACGGCGTGAACTTCGAATACCAGCCACCGGCATTCGTTCGAATCATGCGAATGTCCAGGATTACCTGATCGGTATACGTTTTGACGGCAATATCGTCTTCTTCGAGAAGCCGGGTTACCTCTACGTCGCGCCTACGCTCATTCACTTCGTATTCTTCATTGAAGAAGAGTGCGTGGCATCCATGATGCTTCGCCAGGCGCAACATCGCGCGTGGGACGCCTTCAAAATGGTCGGTCTTGATCAACTTCAATGGAATATTCAGTGCGGCAAGCGACTCTTCGAGCGCTCGTACGTTGCGCAGCACAAAGTCAACTTTCATGCTTCCCCAGTCGTGGGCGGCCCACTGCTTCGGGCAAATAGCAAACACCGCGATCACGCCGTCATCCGACCGCGCGCATGCGTGGGAAAGCGCGGTGTTGTCACGCGTGCGCAGGTCACTACGGAACCAGACAAGGGAGCGCATCGGTCAAACAGCCTCCGACTTGGTATTATCGTTTGAAACAGTTGAAAGATCCGCGGCGCGTTCTCTTGGCGGACGTGCGTTCGGATCACCCGCTGTGATGTGCGAATCCTCGGCCGCCCGCCGGATGCCCTGCAGCATGCCATTGAACACGATGTGATGAAGCGGAACGACCGCATACCAATAGGCTAATCCGAAAAGCCCCCTGGGTTTGAATCGAGCTGTCTGGACTAGATCACAACTTCGGGCGTCGGGGGAAGGCTCGATCTCGAACGAGAGCATGGCCTCGCCCGGTAGTTTCATTTCCGCCCGCAGGTTCAAGCTCCTGCCGGGCTCTATTCCCGTCACGCGCCAGAAATCGAGGGCGTCACCGAATCCCAAGACCTGTGGATCGCGGCGACCGCGCCGGAGACCCGGTCCCCCAACCAATCGGTCCATCCAGCCGCGCAAACGCCACAATCCGTTGGCCGCGAAATATCCGTTGCGCCCGCCCAGGCCGCACACGGCTCGAAACACCTCATCGGCGGTCGCGTGGACGTGCGTGGTGCGCCGGTCTTCAAACGTCCTGCCTCCGGCCCAATCCGGATCACCGGGAATCGGTCCGGCATCAGCCCACGTACTGGCTACACCTTCTCCTCGTCGCTTTCCAAGTGCCGCGTCAATAGCCTCCCGCACCGTCAACAGGCGCTGGGGCATAAGGTCGATCGCGACGTTATCGCGACACACCACGCGGTTCTTCAGGCCATCCGCCAGGGGACGGGCGATTCGATGACTCAGTGGCGTGACCAAGTGAATCCACAGTGAGCTCAATCGTGGGGTCAGTACGGGAACCGGGACGATCCACCTGCGCCGGAGCCCGAGCGCCTCTGCGGTTACCTGCATGATATCTCGGTATGTCATGACATCCGCGCCGCCGATATCGATCGTCCTGCCAACTGTTCGCGGCTCCGCGAGGCAGGCAACCAGATAGTGAATGACGTTGCGGACGGCAATCGGCTGGGATTCGGTGCTCACCCATCGCGGCGTGATCATGATCGGTAGACGTTCCACAAGGTAGCGCAAGATCTCAAAGGACGCCGAACCCGAACCGATGATCATCGCGGCGCGGAGGACGGTGACGGGAACGGTGCCGGAAGCCAACGCCTCCTCCACCTCACGCCGTGATGCGAGATGCTCGCTTAATCCGTCGCCGGTCTCGCCCAGGCCACCAAGATAAATGATGCGTCGAACCCCGGCGCATTGGGCCGCTGCTGCAAACGTCCTTGCCAGGTCGCGATCCCGTTTCCGATACGCCGCCCCGGCGGCCTCCATGGAGTGAATCAGGTAGTAGGCCGCGTCGCAATCAGCCATGGCCGTTTCAAGGGCCGATTGATCCGCGGCGTCACCTTGAACGAGTTCGATGTCTGGGGACTGCGCCCACGAGCGTTGTGCGACCTTGCGCGGTTCTCGTGCGAAGCATACCACTTGATGATGTGCTTCCAGGAGGGCTGGGACCAATCGTCCACCAATATAGCCTGTAGCTCCGGTCACGAGGATCTTGTGGCCTGTTTTGCTTCCGGGCTCTTCGCCGTCGGTTGTGTGATGGGTCCTAGATTCTGCCACAGATCACTCCTCGCGCCGAATCAAAAGCCAGTTTTGCGGCGTCGACGTATTCAATTGTCCGGTGAGTCTGCAGGTGGCGACCGAATCGTGCACGACGCCGTGTTGACAGGATCGGCTACTCTTTCGCCGGGGAAGGCGGTTTCGCAACGGCCCGGATCCATTCCACGTCGAGTGAAAAGGGACCCGCCTGTTTATCGGATATCAGGAGTCCCAGCGATCGGATCTCTTTGGTATTCAGGGACGGCGCCCTGTCCAGCTTGACGCCGAATGACGTCGCCTGGAAATCACTGAACGGAAAGTAGAGCTCTACCCATTTGGCAGGTTCTGTCGCGAACTTGCAGCGATATGAGCCGGCGCGAATCTGAAAATCCGTCTCGAGGTTTAGCGCGTAACGCTTGCCATCGCCGCGCACGCGAATGAGGACGCCTGTGTAGCGCGACAGATCCATGACCGCCGGGCGCGAGCGAACGGAGGCGAATCCACCGTTGTTCTCCAGCGACACGACGCCGAAGAATCGAAGGGCGCCGTCCGCGGTATGTTCCAGGCGCCCATCGGACACACCACCCATCACGCCGTCGTTGATCGGATACCAGCGACTCACTTCGGCGTTTCGTTCGAACGAAAACAGCGTCATGGATTTGTCGCTCTCAGCGGAATCAGTCGTGCTTGCGAATGCCATGATCGGTGCCACCCAGTAGATAAACAGGTATGAGGTCATTTCAGGCTTTCTGATTACTGTGCGCAGCGTGGCACGACGTTGCCGGCCGTCAGGCCACGGCAGGCTCCGCGGTGCACACCTTATTGGAACTGCCAAATCGCTCGATCAGCGTTCGCCCACGATACTCGAAGATGCCTTTCAGGTCGCGTCCTATGAACAGCTTGTGCATCAGGCGTCCGCCGGGAACGGCGTATTCGACCCGATCCACAATATCCGTTTCGCCGTCGTGCTCCTCGAAACAATGTTCGTGGACCCAAAGCCGATACGGCCCGCGACGCTGTTCGTCCACGAATCGGTACGGCGGCTCCCAGGCCGTAATCTCGCTTTGCCACCGGATCGGAAGACCGCGTAGTCTCAGGCGGTAGTCGATCAGCGTGCCCACTTTCATGGCGATCGGCGCCGGCGTCAGTATTTGAAACCGCAGAAACGGCGGTGTCAGAGTGTCGAGATTGCTCGCGTCGGAAAAGAACGCAAACACGTCTTCAATGGATGCGTGTACGCGCGCCCTGGATACCAGCCGATAATGACGACCGCATCGCGTTATGGCGATCGATTGCGGATTCGGAGACATCTTTGCCTTTCCTGTCGTGATTCTGCACCACCGGCCGGCCCGTCGGCCTAGCCATTCGACGCGTCGGTGTTCTGCTCGACCATGATCAATCGCTCGGGATCGAATCCCTGGCTGGGCAGCCACTCGAGGATTCCATCGAGCGTATCCGCATCAAGCTCGGGCGTTCGGCTCAGAATCCAAAGGAACGTGCGTCCCGGATCTCCAACCACGGCGTAGGTGTAGTCTTCGGCAAGGTCCATGATCCAGTAGTCGCCCTCGAACGGCCAGAAAAACGTAACTTTAAGCTTTGCGTTCGATTCGTCCACGGACCGTGCCGTGCCTGCGATGGTTCGCGCACGACCGTCCAGATTGCCCTCGTAGCATGTATTGAGTACATCGATTCGTCCATCATTTCGAATCGTGTAGTCTGCAGTCACACCGACACAGTTTCGCTCGAAGGAATTCGGGTATCGAGCAATTTCGTACCACTTGCCCGCGTAGCGCTCGAGGTCAACTGAATCGACGACCTCAAGCGGGAGATTCACGCTGTTGCACCCCGCGCTCACCGCGGCTGCCGCGACGATTGCGAGAACGCCAAGAGGTCGGTGCTGTTGCTTTCTCATGTTGATTAGTTTGGTTGCCATCTCTTTCCAACCTTTCTACATCTGTAAGAGTTCAATTTCACGCCTTGCGGGTTTGTACAGTGACAAAAAATAGCGCCCGGCCCGACTCGCCAAAGGCGAGCCGAGCGCGGGTCGCCGTCCCCCCACAATTCGCTATGCAGGAACCATCACCGGTTCACCGGACCACCGTCGTTGGATCGCCTTCCATTGGGCCACCTGAAAACCGCCGGCGAGGCCGACGAGAATGTACACGAGCCGACTGAGCACCGAGGCATCCCCGAAGATTGTCGCCACCAGGTCGAATTGGAACAGGCCGACCAGCCCCCAGTTTAAAGCGCCTACGACTACGACCACAGCTGCAATCACATCAATCGATTTCATGTTTCAGTCCTTCCTTCTAACCAGTGTTTTGCGTACGTTGATGATCTTCTTACTACTGCTTTCGCAGGGAATTCGACGTTGGATTCAATACTTCGTGTCCCATTTTCTGTCGAATCGAAGGTATGCGCTTCGATTAGTCGGGAATCAGGACCGTATCGATCACGTGAATGACACCATTGGTCGCTTGCACGTCCGCCTTGACTACGCGTGCGTTATCGATCGCCACTCCGCTTGACGTGTCGATACGTACCTTCTGCCCCTGCAGTGTCTTGGCTTCCGTCAGCTTGACGACATCACGAGCCAGGACCTTCCCGGAGACCACGTGGTACTTCAGAATGGCTCCGAGCTGGTCGGGGTTGGCCAGAAGCTTGTTCAGCGTGTCCGATCCCAACTTCGCGAACGCCTCATCCGTCGGGGCAAATACCGTAAACGGACCTGGCGACGCGAGGGTGTCCGCCAATCCTGCGGCCTTCACCGCCTTGACCAGCGTATCGAATGACCCGGCCGATGCGGCTGTGTCCACAATGTTCTTCTTCGCTTCATGAGTTCCACACTTGCCGCAATGTGCAAGAGCCACGGAGCCGGCTCCTGCCGTAAGTGACGCCGCTACGAAAACCGCCATTCCCTTGAACATCTTCATCTCAGCACTTTCCTTTCAGTTTCGGGACAATCCTGCCCACCTGGATTCACCGTTGTCCAACGAGACAACGACATCTGACTCCGGTACCCGCCCGAGCGGGGCTGCCGTAAGAGTCAAAACACGAGCGACTTTCCATTCCATTGAAACCGCTCATACCGTGCAATTCAATGATGCGCCATCCGTGGCCGGTCGTCAAGAAAAAAACGCTCAAAACATTCCATTCATTCGGCACTGCTGTAACTCCTTTTTTGGCAAGTCTTTATGTAGTTCAAGCCATCTCATGCCGGAGAAAGAAAGGAGGGATGTGTTGGCCCCATCCTTGCCGATGAAGTATAATAGATCAAAACGTGCTTATTCGGAGTTTGAAATGGAAGATCTACTATCGCCAAAACAGGTCGCCAAAGCGATCGGATCGAGCGAGGCGTCTCTCAAAAGATGGTGCGACAAGGGGATAATCGAAGCCGTTCGGACGGCCGGCGGACATCGCAGGATTCCCGTCAGCAGCGTCATGCAGTTCCTTCGCGAGGCGGGACGACCGCTTGTGAATCCAAAGGTCCTCGGGCTACCGGCGACGATTGGCCAGGGGGCGAAGCCGGACGGTCGGGCTCTTGCACACGTCACCGAAACGCTCGAGTCGGGGGATGAGGACCGATTTCGAGCGACCTTGATGGAACTGTACCTCGCCGGAAAAAGCGCCTGCGAAATCTGCGATCATTTCATCGCACCCGCGTTCGACGAAATCGGATCCCGTTGGCAGCACGGCGATGTGGAGGTTTATCAGGAGCGGCGGGGGGTGGAAATCTGCACTCGCGCCGTCATCGAGCTGCGTGCAGCCTTTTCGCCACCGGCACACGATGCCTGTTACGCGTTCGGTGCGACGCTCGACGACGACCCCTATACCCTGCCCACCACAATGGCTGAAGTCGCGTTACGGGAGGCGGGCTGGCGCGCGGAGTCGTTCGGGGCGGGGCATCCGCTCTCGACACTTCGCGCGGCGCTAGTAGACCGGAGGCCTCGTTTGATTTGGGTCAGCTTCTCGGTGGAACCACGGAGCGACACGCGCCTGGCCGAGTGGACCGAATTCTACGAATTCGCTGCGCGAGAGAATGTCGCTGTGGCCGTCGGTGGCCGCGGCCTGTCCGAGAATGCCCGCAGTCGGATGTCGTACTCGGCGCACTGCGACAGGCTGTCGCACCTCGTGGCGTTCGCTTCCACGTTGTCTTCTCGCAACTCAGGACCCGGATAGGTAGTGGAGGAACCGATTTCGGCCTGTTGGTCAAGTGCCAAGCGATCGTCCCCGGTTTTCATAGTTTCTACCGGGATTCGAGTTCCAGAACGCCTGTTGCGACCGTACTGTACTCGTCGTTAGTCCGCCTGTATCTCCGGCTCTGGCCGCAAAGGAACATGCCATGCACAGCCACACTCCGGGCACACGGTCGCCCCATCCTTGAAGTCAGCCAATAGGCTTCGGATGTCGTAGCCACAGTGTGGACAGTGACAATGCGTCAACATTACCGATGCAACGCGACTGATGTACTTGGTTCTGGCCATGCGAAATGCAATCAGCGGACCCGAGAGAATGACTACCGCTTGGATGACGTAGATCGTCACGTTGACCGGATCGAAGCCCTTCCATGTGCTGAAGTAGCGGAAGTAGATTATCGTGCCCCCCAAAACCACGAAAAATCCAAGGGAGGCGCTGAGCAACTGAATCAACCTTTGCCGCCGGGCGCCCGGTAAAAGCTCATCCGCCATCGACCGAAGCGTCTCGGCGGGGATAATGGACGGCAAGTTGAGCAGATGCAGTTTGACCGGATCAATCTGCCTGACCAATCGCCCCCTGGCATCTCTGATGCGCCCGCTCAACGCTGTCTCGGATGATTGCATTTCGCCCATGACTTCCTCGCGTGATAAGTGTGGCGATCCCCGCAATGCTGGAATGTAAAATGGTTGACGATAAGATGCCAGTGGCGAACGGAGAAGCAAACGATGCGCACGATGAGTTGGCGCGCGACAACCCTAATGATCGGGTGCTGGATGACAACGGGATGCACCGCGCCGACTCAGAATGCTCAGGACTTTCTGTCCAGGGTCGATCACCTGGTGTACGGGACGCAAGACCTGGAGCGGACGATCGATGAGTGGGAAGACTTGCTGGGCGTTCGTGCCCGATACGGTGGCCAACACGTTGGACAGGGTACGCACAACGCCGTGCTCGCCCTCGCTCCGGCCACGTACCTGGAGATTCTCGCACCCGATCCGAATCAATCAGAGCCGGATCATCCGCGCTGGCTAGGGATCGACGGTATCGCGGCACCGCGCATGCTGACCTGGGCGGCGAAGGGCCGTCATCTCGAGTCAATCGTCAGTCAGGCCGAGAACGACGGCATCGCCCTCGGATGCGTTCTGTCTGGAAGCAGAAACCGGCCGGACGGATCGGTTCTCGCCTGGAAACTGACAGACCCGCATCGACTCTTGGCAGACGGCCTCATACCCTTCTTCATCGATTGGGGCGATAGCCCCCACCCGGCCACGTCGGCGCCGACCGGCTGCGCGTTAATCGCCCTTCGTGCTGAACACCCCAATGCGATACATGTTCGCAAGCAGTTGGAGCGGCTGGGTCTCGGCCTTCCTGTCGCCGAGGGTGCCGTCCCCGCACTGATCGCAACCATTCGCACACCGCAGGGCATCGTCGAGCTAAGGTAAGACTGAATCAAATAGGAAAACAAATTGGTCCGTCGAAAGCCAGGTGCCGTGCCGCTGCTCAGAAAAGCCAGTGTTACGATCGTGGCGAGCGAAGCGACTGTCGCCGGAGCACCACGGAACTGGTCGCCATCATCAGTAGCGCCATCAGCACGATGCCCCATTCGGACACCGTGGGGACCGGGGCGGAGAACTCCATTGTCTGATTGGTCGCATAAATGATATCGCCGGTGTTGTTGAAGTTGTTGTTGATCGCGTTGCCCACGGCCCAAATGGTAATGGGGCCAATATCGGATGCCGGTGCCTGCCAGCGCACGGGGTATTCCGCGGCGTTGCCCAGCCCGGCCCAATTCGATACCGCATTGTCCACGCCGGTGCTCGTGTGGTTGACGTAGTTGGAATCGAACGTATTGAGTTGCGTGTTGGTCGCGTCGGTCACACTCAACGTGCCGACGTGCGTCCCGGCGGCATCCTCTGCACTGATTTCGAAACCAGCGCCGGCTTGCACCGGATCGGAAATGCGAACGATGAGGTCGTAGATTGCATTGGCCTCATACTCCAACGGCAGCCCGATAAGCTCCACGGCGCCCGAGCCGGCGCCGCCGTCACTGTGACACTGCGTGCACGTTGCTCCACCGCTGGCGATGCTACCGGTCAGATCAGGCAGCGGCCCGGAGCGCCACGCCAGCGCCGTTGTCGGTACAGCCAACATGAATGCCAGGCCAAAGAGTGGAAGACGAGAGTTCTTATGTGTCATACCATTTCCCCCCTCAGAGCCGCCACGTAGATCATGCGAGTTTCCGGCGACTGAATTCTACCACCGCGCACAGCGCAGCGGCAAATCACAAATAATTAGGCAGTCTGACGGTCGCGAAAAGCGATTTTGCCGCCGATTAGCAGGACTAACGCCAGCACAATCAGACCCCACATCGATACGGTGGGAATCGCGCCCACGCATTCCGGGGCGAAGTCCGCATCGTCCACGCCCGGACATTGATCGACACAGTCGGGAACACCGTCACCGTCTGCATCCAGGATGTCGCTCACGCCACACCCACATATGCCGGGGTCGGTTTTGCCGGGATCGTTCGGACAGCCGTCGATACAATTCGGAGTTCCGTCGCTATCCGAATCGGTCTCTGATGTGCCGCATCCGCACTGTCCGGGATCGGTCTTGTTGGGGTCGGCGGGACATCCGTCGCAGTCGTCAATCAGGCCGTCGCCGTCGCCGTCAGGCTCGCAGGCATCCGCGAGATCGTTGCCGTTGCAGTCCTCGCTCGATGCATTGGTCATGCGATACACAATACCCTCCGTGCCGTGGGGACCAAGCGTGTCCGACGCCAAAACATAGATCTCGCCGTCCTCGTCCTCGCCAAAGCCCTTGACGAACTGGTCGAGCGGGGCGCCGTCCGGGGCGATGCAGAACTCTCGTCTTACGAAGGCGTCAGGCCCGTCGATGTCGAAGTGGTAGAGTCGTCCGCCGGGAATCACAAAGTTATTGCTGAAATCGCCGAATACATACTGCCCGACCAGTGCCGGATTCTGCGAACCACGATAGACGGACCCGCTGATGACCGAGATGCCCCCTTCGTTGTCGCACAGCCCGTTGCTCGCACAGGTGACGCCGAATGCCGCGCAGTCCGCATCGACCGTACACGGGAGCGGTTGCAGGTACTCCATCACAGGATCAATAAGCGGATCACCCAGCACCGGTCCCACCGCTGAACAGACAGCCGGAGGCACGAGGGTGTTGAACGGGTCGAAGCAGTGGAGACCCTCGCGGATGACCCATCCGTAGTTGCCTCCCTTTACCACAAGGTTCACTTCTTCAAAGAGGTCCTGGCCGACGTCATCCACGTAAAGCGAGCCGTCGCCGCCGGGACCGTCATCGAAGGAAAAACTGAAGGGGTTGCGGAAGCCCCAGGCGAATATTTCGTCGCGCCCGGTGACGCCGACAAACGGGTTGTCAGCGGGTATGGCGTACGTCAGACCCGGATCGGGCGGGCTGTCCACGTCGATGCGGATCATGCTACCCAGGAGGGTCTCAATGTTCTGACCGTTGCCGATGGGACCGTGCGTAGGCGGTACATCGGCGAGACCGTCGTTGGCTCCGCCACCATCCCCCAGCGTAAAATACAAGTACCCGTCCGGACCGAATGTCACACAACCGCTGTTGTGATTGAATTGGGGTTCATCCACGCTGATGTGGATAATCTCCGAACTTGGATCGGCAATGTTGGGGTCGCCCACGGACACGCTGTACTCCGCCAGAACCTCGGTGTGACAACCGACGATGAACCCACCCGGGTCGTTACAGACTTCGGCAGGGTCACCCGCTCGTGGCGTGCTGTAGCGAACGAAGAACCGTCCGTTGTTGGCGTAATCGGGATGGAACGCCAGGCCGAGCAGCCCGCGCTCGTCGTAGAATCCACCTAGTGTCGGGAGCTTCGATGTGATATCGAGGAACGGCGTCGGCAGCAGGACGCCGTTCTCCACGATACGAATCAACCCAGCTTGGTCGGCGATGAAGAGCCGCCCAGACCCGTCGCCTGCGTGTGTCAATCTGATCGGCGACGCAAGCCCGCTGGCGACCGTGTCCAATTCGATCGCAATCGGCGGCGCGGCGACAGTCGCCACCGCGGCAAACGAAAAAAGAAGACCGCCAACGCATGCACCGATAACTCTTTTTGCCATTTTTCTCCCTCCAGCACCGGACTTGTCACGCACCATGCGCAGGCGATCCGCCGGTGAGGCAAATGCACCTCATGGTGCGGCAAGGCTGATTCCCCAAAATCCGAAAGACGCGAGCGCAAACTCGCCACCCCTCGAATGTCTGAAGTTTGTCCAGCCCTTGCAGGTTCCGCCCGGCTTTTTGCCATTCTCTCAAGAACGCACGACAAACCCAATACGAGGTGGGGCGTAAAATATCACTTTATACGTAGTAATTTCATTCGCCGCGTTGCGACATCACTCGCGGGCAGGCAAAGTCAGAAATGATTCCTCCGGTGTGGACATGAGCGACGCCCTGTGGTTCTACTGGCAAGCCAAGCCGCGCAGCATAACAAGGCGAGAGACGTGGGCTCGGGCACGGTGGCAATCTTTATGGTGAAATCGCTGACCGCCGTGGATTGGGTGCCCGGAAAGCGTTGAGCGAACGCGCCGAGACTGCTATGCACCTCGACGAAGTAAATAGCGCCACCGTCCAGCACAACCGAATCGTCAAAAAGTAGCATCCCGGCTTCCAATCCGAAGGGGCTGCTCCAGTGACCTCGATAGATTTGATCCTGATTGCCATCGAAAATGTCCAGAACAAACGAAGACTCTGCTGCATAGTCTGGATCCGCGACGTCGAGGTCGAATGACATGTTGCCATGCAGTGAGACTTGAACATCCGCGTCGGTCGTGAACCAAAATCCGCTGCCTATCTCGGAGAAGAGTTCCGTTGGATATTCCTGAACCGTCTGTAACAGGGAATGTGAGGTGGTTCCATCAGTCATCAGGACGTCGGAGTCGACGAGAGTAGTGAACATGCCCTCGGCACTGAGCGACCTTTGGCTGGCGGAGACCGTCCAATCGAAAGGGACACCGGACACTGTGTTGCCGACATACATCCGTTCGCTGCCATCAGAATCTCCGACGTAGGCCCAATGCGAAGCGTTATGCGTCAACATTCCCGCTTGCGTGTCGGAATCCGGCAGGATGGCCGCCACGAATAATAGAATCAAGGACGCCAGCCGTGGAGTAGCCATGATGTTGTCTCGCATGGGGAGGCAAGCGTTGTGAGAGCACGTCACCCACCATGTGCCATTGTCAGATGTCATCTTATCAAAGACATGGCGAGATTTCCAGTGCTGTGCAAAGATCACATGCGTATGCCACTACGTGCTTGTTTGTACTATATACACCCGTTCTATCCGCCTTGGCTCGGTGTCAGTGCGGGTTAATGGTGCTCCTGCGAAAGCAGTCGCGGCCACGCAAAATCGGAAAAGATGCCGCCGGTGTGGATAAATATGACGGGCCGTTCACGACCCAAACGCCCCTCTCGGCAGCCCTCCAAGAGTGCACAGAACGCCTTGGCCGTGTAGACCGGGTCGAGAATGATGCCTTCGGACCGACCCAGGAGTCGGATTGCGTCGTTCGCCGCGGCGTGGGGAATGGCATAGCCGTCGCCCACGTAGCCATCGACGAACCGCAGGTGAGAGTCATCAAACCTTACTCGCAAGTTAAACCCGGCGATTGCGCGGCGGCAGAGTTCGCCGATCTCACGTGTATGGTACGCCACGTCATCACTGACCGGGACTCCCCACACATGGATCCGCTCCAGCCGATGCAACAGTTTGCCCAGTACGGCGCCGGCGTAGGTGCCGCCGGACGATGCGGCCATGATGACATCGCATTCGTCCAGTCCGTTTGCCGAGATCTGCTCGGCGAGTTCGCGCATTGCGCGGATATAGCCCCAGCAGCCGATCGGCTCTGATGCTCCCATGGGCACCCAGCGCGGTTTGCGACCGGCCTTTTCCAAATCCTCCAAGACGGTGGCCACAATTGTAGGCCGTTCGGCTTCGAATCGTTCGCGCGGATAGGCTCGCGTCTCAGCACCGAAGAGGACACTGAGCAAGTGATTGCCCTGCGGTTCGCCTATCGGCTCGGGACGAATCAGGAGCACGGCCTTCATCCCCAGTCTGGCGCAGACAGCGGCCGTCGCCCGGCAGTGGTTCGATTGCGAGGTGCCCTCAGTCACGAGCGTGTCGCACCCATGGGACTGAGCGTCGGCCACGACATATTCAAGCTTGCGGATCTTGTTGCCGGAGAACTCCAGGCCTGTCAGGTCGTCGCGTTTCATCCAGATTTGCACGTCGCCGAGGTGGCGTTCGAGTCGCGCCAGGCGCACAAGCGGCGTCGGCAGGTCGGCGAGCGTGATGCGTTTGGGTTCGTGCTCTGTCATGTCAAATCCGTCGGTAGAGCCTGCACTGTATCGCCGGTGATGGATCGGTAAAGCGTGCGGCTGTCCCGGCCAGGGATACAGACCCCAATGCGGTCGGCACCTGTCGGTCAAAACGCAACAGGAACGCGGCGTGCTTGCCAGGATCGATGGCGACCCTATGCTGCCCTGCGTTATCGTGACAGCGAAGGAGCAACGGTTCATGAAGTACGTGATTATCCTACCCGACGGTGCGGCGGACGAGCGTGTGCCGGAACTGGATGGCAAGACGCCGCTGGAGGTGGCGCACATCCCGAACATGGATTGGGTGTCACAGCACGGTCGGATCGGCCGGGTTTTGACGGTGCCCGATGGTTTCACGCCCGCGACGGACGTGGCGACGCTATCGCTATTCGGCTACGACCCGAAGAAGTACTACACCGGTCGGGCTCCGCTCGAAGCCGCGGCACAGGGCCTTACCGTGGGACCGGAAGCAATCGTATTTCGCTGCAATTTCGTCACGGTGATCGACGGGCGTATGGAGGATTTCACGGCCGGGCACATTCCGCAGGAAGAAACGGTGAGACTGATTGCCGAGGTCAACGCGCTGTTTGCTGGCGAGGGGCTGGCATTTCACGCCGGTGTCTCCTATCGCAACCTGATGATCACCGACGACTTCGGCGATCCCGGCCTGCGTTGCGCCCCGCCTCACGATATTCCCAATCAGGCTGTGGCCAATCACTTGCCGAAGGGGCCTGGCGCTGAAGGGGTGCTGGCGATCATGGAAAGGGCGTCCGCGATGATCGCGGCGCACGAAGTCAACAAGACGCGGCGCGCCGAAGGACGTGATCCCGTCACCGGCATCTGGCTGTGGGGTCAGGGTCGGCCGACAAGATTGCCCGCGCTGCGTGAGCGATTCGGCCTCAGTTGTGCGGTGATCACAGGCGTGGACATCATTCGCGGTATCGCCACGTGTATGGGCGCGGAGGTGATCGATGTGCCCGGTGCGACCGGATACATCGATACGGATTACGCGGCAAAAGGAGCGGCGGCCGTCCGTGCGCTCGAGGAATACGACGTCGTTGTCGCGCACATTGAAGCCCCGGATGAAGCGGGTCATCTCGGAAACGCCAAGGAGAAGATCCTGGCATTGGAACGGGTTGACGAGCATATCGTCGGACCCCTGCTGGAAGCAGTACATGGCCACGACGAATGGCGATTCATGGTGGCACCCGACCATCCTACGCCGGTGACGACGCGGGCCCACTCGTCCGTGCCTCCGCCGTGGTGCTACGCGGGCACCGGTGTGGAGAACGCCTCGCAGCGTCCGTTCTGCGAAAGAGAGGCCGAAGCCGCCGGCGTCATGGTCGACCCGGGTTTTACGTTGATGGAACAGTTTTTCAGTGCGATCTAGACCGAGAAAAGAGGATTTACCACAAAGGCACAAAGACACGAAGGCGCCATCGAATGAATTCATGGTCACCTGATGTGCGCAAGAAAAGGGACTCGCCATGCCTTTTTTAGAAACCAAAGCACTCCTTTCTTTGTGTCTTTGTGCCTTAGTGGTTACCTCTTTTTTTCACACCGAACCCATTCCGGTTGAGAGCAACGGGAGACATGATGTCTGAAGGCATACGGTTTTACAGCACAAATCGCGGAGTGCCGGAGGTGGCGCTCGATGTGGCGTTGCTGGATGGGCAGGCGCGGGACCGGGGGCTTTACATGCCCGTGCGGTTCCCGACGATCTCAACGGACGAGCTGGCGTCATGGCGCGATCTTCGCTACGCGGATGTCGCGTTCCAGGTGCTGCGCCGCTTTACGATCGGCGTGTTCGAGGACACGCACCTGCGGGCACTCTGCGACGACGCCTACGACTTCGACGTGCCGCTGGAGCCCGTCGACGGACGCCGACACATCATGCGTCTGGACCGCGGTCCGACGGCATCTTTCAAGGACTTCGCCGCGCGCATGATGGCGCGAATGATGGGTTCGCTCCATGATGGCTCGAAAGGCGATCTGGTGATTCTGACGGCCACCTCGGGCGATACCGGAAGCGCGGTGGCCCATGCCTACAAGGGCGTGGACCGCATCAAGGTGGTCGTACTGTTTCCGATCGACGAGGTCTCGGCGCGGCAGCGCAAGCAGATGACCACCATCGGCGACAACGTCACGACGATCGCCATCGACGGCAAGTTCGACGACTGCCAGGCGATGGTCAAGCAGGCATTCAGCGACCCGGCACTGGCGTCGATCCACCTGACGTCCGCCAACTCCATCAACATCGGACGGCTGCTGCCGCAGACCGTGTACTATTTCTACGCCTACGCGAAACTCGCCGATGCGGCGGCCGGTGAGCCGATCATCTTCTCCGTACCGTCAGGAAATTTCGGCGACATGATGGGGGCGGTCATCGCGCGCAAGATGGGTCTCCCGGTCGAGCGGATCGTCATCGCCACCAACGAAAACGACGAAGTCCCGCTCTTTCTGGCGACGGGCCGATATGAGAAGATCGCGCCGTCACGTGTGTGCATTTCCAATGCCATGAACGTCGGGCACCCCTCTAACCTGGCACGCCTCGTCGACGCCTACGGCGGCTGGATGGACGAAACAGGTGTCATGAAGGAGGCACCCGATCTGGATCGCATGCGCGCAGAATTCTATGCCGTCAGCATCACGGATGAGCTGACGAGGACGACGATCAAGGAGGTGTACGAGCGCCACCGCATACTGTTGGAACCACACGGCGCCACCGGCTGGGCCGGGCTGAGCAAATATCTTGCGGATCATCCCTCGGACGCCAACCAGCTTGCAGTATCCGTAGAGACAGCCCACCCGGCCAAGTTCCCCGACGAAATCAAGGCCCTCGTCGGCGTGAACCCTGAATTACCGCCAAGCGTCGCCGGCCTTGAAGAACAAAAGGAAGAATTCTCCCGCATGTCAACGGAGTACGAGGCGTTTCGCGATTGGTTGAAGAACCGGTACGCCTAGCGCACTGCTGAATGGAATTCGTATTCTTGCGGGAGCGTGGTCCCCACGAGAGTTCCATCGAAATGGTCCGACACCAGTTGAATCGTAATGGGTGACCGCCCCAATCCTCTCTTCGTTATCGGAATGGCCATCACTTGGCAGCAGAAATGTGAACCAGGCGGGCTCTGAGTCAGGCCCGATATTTCTATCGACTTGCCTGCCGACTCGAAGTGGTACTATGATCGTGGTATTCGACCGGGGCCACAGGGGGGAGGCGGCCGGCGCCCGGGAATCTCAATCTGATCGTGGAATCAAACTTCCCGTAAACGCGAGTTGTCCAGCGAGTCGTCCGTTAAAACTCATCGCGCCGTTCGCGGGACGACGTTTATGTCTTGAATGTTGGAACTGTTGACGGATTGGTCTACGTACGGAGGTGCAAGATGACTAAGCTCGAACCTGCTTCAAACAGCTCTATCGGCGACCCTCGAAATCGCGTGCGGTCGATCCTGGCCTGCCTGGGCGTCCTCTTTTTCATGTCTGCCCTGTCTGGCGTGGGACTGGCGGCGCCCAGGACGACCACCATTTGCCATCGTCCCCCCGGCAACCCCGCCAAGGGCCGTATCCTGACCGTCGGCAAGAGCAGTCTGCCGGCACACTTGGCCCACGGCGACAACGTCGTCGGCGAGGAGGAGTGTGATGGCGTGGACAACGACTGCGACGGCATGATCGACGAAGACGAAAACGGCGACCCGCTGACCAACCCGACCACCTGCGGCGTCGGCGACTGCGCGGGCAACACCGGGTTCGAAACCTGCGAGGACGGCATGTTCGTGAACGACACCTGCGACCCGCTTGACGGGGCCTCGCCCGAATCCTGTGACGGAAACGACAATGACTGCGACGGAGCCACAGACGAAGACGAATCCGGCAATCCGTTGACGCAGGCCTCCACCTGCGGCGTCGGCGACTGCGCCGGCAATACCGGCATCGAGACTTGCACGGACGGTACGTTCGGCGGCGACACCTGCGACCCGTTGGAAGGCGCCACGGATGAGTCCTGCGACGGGGACGATAATGACTGTGATTCGCTCGTCGATGAGGACGGCGATCTCTGCGGGTTGGGCGAGGTGCGCGACGGTGCTGCCGGGTGCATCGTCGACCCGAATCTGACGTGCCCATGTGATGCCGAGCTCGACGCCGCTGACTGGGACAACGGGAGCATTCCGTTTGGGGGATGTGTGGACGACGCAGGGAACGGATTCCCCCAATATGGCTTTATCAAGGAAATCGGTGGCGGCCCGGATACCGTAAGCTTCACCCTGATCGCCGGCGATGTGGAGCCGGACGGGATCCGCGACTACACCTGCAGGGTCATCACAGATGACGATGGAATTGGCGGTGACCCCCCGGATTCGACCGTGATCCACCCTGTGGCCGAAGAGGATCTCCTCGGTTGCGCGGCTCGCATGTCCAGCACGCCGCAGCCGGTGCTCGATTGCATCCTTCCGTAGTGCTGCACCCGCCGTGGCCTCGCGCGGGCTTAAGGCGATGCCGGGATGCGATCGAGTTTGTGTTGGCATCGCACGGTTCTGCTCGGCGACAATCCATGGAACGGCGGGCGGTCTCAGGACCGTCCGCCGTTCTTGTCATTCTACCTGAGACCGGTTGTTCCGACGAAGAGGAAGGGGGTAGGATGATTTTCTCGTAGTCACTCTGCGGGCTACAATCCACTCGGCATCGGACCGCTGCGCGCGGATAATCAAATCACCCTGAGCCCTTCTTTCGGGTCTATTGTGCGCAGGCTTCGGCCTTGCTCGCGACCTTCGCCAGCGCCTGCTCCAGGTCGGCGATGATGTCTTCGGCGTCCTCGATGCCGACGGAGAGACGGACCAGGCCGTCGGTCAAGCCCCTGGCGTGCCGATCGGCTTCGGGCACGTCCACGTGGGTCATGGTGGCCGGGTGAGTGATCATGGTCTCTACGGCACCAAGGCTTTCGGCCAGCCCGCATAGCTTCACGCTGTTCATGACGGTTTTGCCGGCCGGTATGCCGCCGACCAACTCGAACGAGATCATGCCGCTGAAGCCGCTCATCTGGGCCTTGGCGACCTCGTGTTGCGGGTGGGACGGCAAACCGGGATAGGTCACGCGGGCGACCTCCGGATGGGCTTCCAGGAATTCAGCGACAACCTGAGCGTTGGCCGCGTGTCTCGCCATTCGCAGGTGAAGCGTCTTGAGGCCCAGCATGGTCAGCCAGCAGTCGAACGGGCTGGGCACCGCGCCGATGGTCTTCTGGATGAACTTCATCTCGTCGAAGATGTCCTGCCGGTTGGTGATGACTACACCACCTATGAGCTGATTGTGCCCGCTGAGGTACTTCGTCGTGCTATGGACGACCATGTCCGCGCCGTATTCGAGGGGACGGAGAAACACGGGTGTGGCAAACGTCGAGTCCACGCCGAACAGGAGATTGTGCTTCTTGGCGATTTTCGACATGGCGGCGACGTCGGTCACCTTCAGCAGCGGATTCGTCGGCGTTTCCACCCAGAGCAGTTTGGTTTCAGGACGAATGGCCTTCTCCACGTTTTCCGGCGTGGAAGAGTCGACATAGGTGAAGCTCAAGTTGTACCGGGTGAGCACCTGGTTGAAGTGGCGCGAGACGCCGCCGTAGACGTCATCGGAGCAGACCACGTGATCGCCGGCCTTCAGCAGCTTCAGGCAGCTATCCACCGTGGCCATGCCGCTGGAAAAGCAGACACCGTACGTGCCACCCTCGATGCACGCCAATTGGGCCTCCAGCATTTGCCTAGTGGGGTTCGAGGATCGGGTATAGTCAAACCCTTTGTCTCTTCCGACCTCCTCGAGAACGTACGTCGCGGTTTGGTAGATAGGCGGAACGATGGCACCGGTGGTTGGATCGGGCGTGATGCCGGCCCGGACGACCCTTGTGTCAAACTTCACAATCGGCTCCCTTCACTCACTCACAGCACGAAGCAGGCCCGCCGACAATCGGCGAGCCGCGAGTACGATCACCCAGGGGCTCCCCCTGAGAACGGCGTCGTGTCACGTCCGATACCTCTACAGGGCAGCGACTGACCAATTGGTCGGAATCGCGACAACGCAAACGCCCCAGGCGTCCGCGACAATTTAGCAGACGGCACGTTTGCCAGCAATATCTGCAACAGGCACCTGGGTACACGGGGTCCGTGACACTTTCGGCGGGCTTCCTGTAGGGCAGATGGTTCTCCCGGCTATGCCGGGAGGTTCACCTGCCTTGCCAAATCGGCAGGTCAACGCTC
>Ga0055452_10000057_pt1 | contig 22907 bp, 15 predicted proteins | sample China_Galinas_PW_6_FD_57735 | JGI IMG/M metagenome (GOLD analysis project Ga0055452, IMG submission 57735) | Wetland microbial communities from San Francisco Bay, California, USA, that impact long-term carbon sequestration - China_Galinas_PWC_D2 | ecosystem: Environmental > Aquatic > Marine >... | reverse complement strand
AAGCCACTGCGTACGAGAACTCTGTAACGCCGGGCACACTGTCATCGTATTCGACAACCTGGCATTTGGCGGACATCGCGAGGCCGTGGATGACCGGGCCCAACTGGTGGTCGGCGATCTGGCTGATACCGCTCTCTTGCGCGACACGCTCTTCGCCGGCGGCTTCGATGCGGTCATGCACTTCGCCGCCCTTCTCGATGTCAACGAATCCGTCCGAGAACCGCTACGATATTATCATAACAACGTGGTCAACACGCTGTCACTACTGACGTTGATGCGCGAGTTCGGCGTTAAGAGAATGGTCTTCAGCTCCACATGTGCGACCTACGGCGTTCCGCAGAAGATGCCCATCACAGAAGACATGCCGCAGAACCCGATCAGTCCCTACGGCTGCACCAAGCTGGCAATCGAATGGGCCCTGCGCGACAGTTCGGCGGCCTGGGGCTTGGGTGCCACGGCGCTGCGCTACTTTAATGCGTCGGGGGCGGCCGCCGACGGCACGCTCGGCGAGGACCGCGACCCGGAATATCATCTCATCCCCGTCGTACTCCAGGTCGCCCTGGATCAGCGGGAAGAGGTGAAGATGTTCGGCCTCGACTACCCCACGCCCGACGGCACGTGCGTCCGCGACTACATACATGTCGAAGACTTAGCCTCCGTACACCGGCTGGCTATCGAGACCCAGAAGGAAAGCGAATTCCGCTTCTTCAACGTGGGCACCGGGAAGGGAGTGAGCGTGAAGGAACTCATCGAGACCGCCAGAGAAGTCACCGGCCACCCCATCCCCGCGTCACCCGCGCCGCGCCGCGAGGGCGACCCGCCCGAACTCTACGCCGACCCAACGAAGGTCATGACCGAACTCGGCTGGCAGCCGAAGTACACAGACATTCGCAGAACAATCGAAACGGCGTGGAACTGGCATCGCAAACATCCGCAAGGGTATGCAACAAAATGATGCGGCGGACTTTTCTGTGGTGAGCGATCAAGCATGTCGAAACGGCGCAAGAGCCTGATTCGATACTGGATGCCAACGATCTACCTGCTGGTGGCCATTTTCGTTTGCCTGCCTAACTCTGGGGCCGGACATGCGTGGGGGGCAGGTGCATTTTTTCTGATTTCCTTTCCGGCAATCTTGCTTTGGGAACCTCTCGATGCAGGGTTGGTCCTGGGCCTGCTTCTGTGTGCAACGCAGTGGTTCGTTATCGGGTATGCATGTGAGCGTGGCTGGTTTGCATTCAAACGGCGGCGCGATCGTCGGAAGTCTATCGAACGGCGGTGTATTAGGTGCGGATACGATCTGCTTGGCAACGAATCCGGTCGTTGTCCGGAATGCGGCGCAACAATTCACATTCAACAGAAGAAACACCTTTCTCTCCCGTGAAGCGCCGTTACGATACGGTTATCATTCGAGGTGGCGGAATGCAATCGTGCGGTGGAGGGTCTCGTGGCCGGAAGACTTCGCATCAAAGGCGTCGTGGCATTTGCGGATCGCGTGCGGAGGGAATTGTCGGCGCCGATTTCGGAAGCGCGCAAGACGGAGTTGGAGCGCGAACGCACGGAAGTCGTTCGTCAAGTCGACGGCATCCTGGCGCGGCACCAGACGCACATCGATCGGTTGCCGGAACCGACGCGACGCGCCTACCGCTTTCTTTCCCGGCTGAATGTCCAATCCACCACAACCGTTCCGGCGTCATCCGGCGCGGCGCCACCGCGCCGGCGCGGTGGCGTGACCCTTCCGGGCATGAAGGCCTATTGGGACGACCTGATCGCCGACATGGCGACCGCCGAATCCGACACGAAGCGAGACGAAATTCTCGCGTCGCTCGAAAGAGCTCGTGATCATATAGAACGAAACTTGAAGAAGTGCGGCTATACGGTCGCCGATCTCACCGAGCAATTCGCCAAAATCCGTGGCTGGTTCACGTTTTTTGCCCAACGAGAGGCTTTCGACACATACACGGCGGCGCTCGATCGCGCCCGACCGGCATTCGTTGCTGCGCTGCAGCAGGCGCATCAGTTCGAGCCCCCGGCGCTGATCGAGTTTCGCCCTATGCGCGGGGTGTACCGGGTGCGCGGCTATGCAGATGGCACACGTGTCGTCCTGCCTACGCCGATGATCATCTTCACGCCGGAACTCTTCCAACAACTGGCGGCCGGTGCCCTGCTCGGTGGCGACCGCCAGGGCGTGATGGAGGCTACCGCATCCGAGGCCTATGTGGAATTGCAGACCGAGCTGGATGTGCTCTGCGGCGCCGAGTCTGCGCCGGCGGGCGTATGCCGCGACCTGGGCGAGTCGTTCGATCGCGTGAATGCGAAGTACTTCGAGAAGGCATTGCCAATGCCTCGTCTGGTGTGGAGCCGCACCTTCACCGGTCGCAAGTTCGGCCACTACGAGTTCATCGGCGACACCATCATGGTCAGTTGCACCCTCGATCGAACGGACGTGCCTGAATTCGTCCTTGATTTCGTCATGTATCACGAGATGCTGCACAAGAGGCTCGGCCTCGAATGGCGCAACGGACGCGGTACCGCGCATACGCCTGAGTTCCGCCGACAGGAACGCCTGTTCGATCGATACGAGGACGCCGATGCTTTCCTCTCGCGCCTCGCCGGCGGCATGCTGCCGTGAGTGTCTGGAGATCGATCATGTCCACGATCAATTGGGTCCGACTCGTTCTCGGTGGGCTCGTCGCCGGGCTGATCATCAACGTTAGCGGTTTCATGATGGCCCATTTCGTACTCGGGCGGGAGTACGTCGAGGCATTCAAATCGAAAATGGTCCCGCAATCCGCCTCGGCCATTTTCGCGAAGCACCTAGCCTGCGGTTTCTCTTCGGTCTGCTGGCCGTGTTCATTTATGTCGGATTCCGTCCGCGCTTCGGCCCCGGGCCGGGGACATCGATCATCGCGGCGGTTGTGGTCTTTCTGACAGCCGGCCTTGTCATGCTGTTGACGACAAACGACCTGGGGCTGCTCACGGGACGAAAGCTGTGGCTGACCGCCGCCTGGGCGCTCGCTGAAGTCATAGTGGCGACCCTCATCGGGGCGTGGATCTATCGTGAGGCGGCCTGACATCGAACTCCGATCATCGAGCGCGCACGGGTGCCCATTCATTGCGGAGCAATGCGTGGGGGACAATCCATACACACAAACATCCAACGCTCAAGAGACGCTTCCGTCCCCCACCCTTCGCCTTCGCGAAGGATGGGGCACCCGACTGACGTCCGCCATGCGGCGTACATCGCTCTACGAGTGTTTACAACCCGTGACTCCTTCCGGGGTCACCGCAGGGCGCCGATTTCGTTACGAATCCCGATCAGCCAGCCGCATTCCATTGCAAGGCCTGGTGCAGCGGTTTCTTCGGGATGTCCGGTACGACGGCGTCCGTTGCGGGATACCCCACGGGAATCAGCAGATACGGTTTCTCGTTGGCGGGACGCCCGAGGATGTCGCACAAGAACTTCATCGGGTTGGGGGTGTGGGTCAGCGTCGCCAGCCCTACCTGGTGACAGGCCATCAGAAACATGCCCGAGGCGATACCGACCGACTCGGACGGGTAGTAGTTCTTGACGCGCTCGCCATCGACCATCTCCCAGTCGATACGGAAAATGACGACCAGCCACGGCACGATATCCAGAAACGGCTTGTTCGCGTCGGTGCCGATAGGCTCAAGGGCATCGAGCCACGCTTGCGGGAAGCGATGCTCGTAGCTTTCGCGTTCCTCGGCCTCCGCGGCCAGACGTATCTTGTGTTTGAGCTCCGGGTCGTCGACCGCGACGAATCGCCACGGCTTGCGATTCGCGCCGCTTGGTGCGCTGTGGGCGATGGCGATGAGGTTTTCGATCAGCTCGCGCGACACCGGCTCGTCACTGAAATGGCGACAACTGCGCCGGGTGTTCATTTCCGCCAGAATCGCCGACGATCGCGCGCGCATGTCATCTTCGTCGCGCCGTGCGATGGAATAGGGGATCATGTTTGCGGGCATACCCGTCCTCCGATTCAGCGGTTCCGTCGCGCGGCTACACTTCAGCTAGCGGGCGCAATTCTCCGGCGCCGGGATCAGGCAGATGAATTCGAGCGGATCGTCGCCGCCGTTTTGGAACTGATGCTTTTCGTTAGCGGGAACGAAAATGACATCGCCCGCCTTGAACGGACGGTCGCCCTGCTCGGACTTGGCGACGCCGTGGCCCTTGAGGATCAGTATCTCGTGCTCGTAGTCGTGCTGATGGTGCGGCGAGTGCCCGCCCGGCTCCACCTCGAAGTGGCGCATGTGGAAGTTGGGGGCGCCGTCCTGTGGGCCGACGAGCATGCGCATGCGAACGCCGGATGCGCCTTCCATATCGACGTCCGTTTGCTCGTGATGATCTATCGATTCGACTTTCATCGCATTCATCCTTCTTGAAGGCCAGCAAAACCCACGCCGATGCAACCCAGTCGCTCGAAAGCCGCATGCCTGTCGCCGCCCGCACTGAGCCGCATGCTTCAGCTTGCGCGGTGCTGCGACTGTCAAACGCGCCAGCCGACGTCGGTGAGCCGCGCGGTCTTAAGCCCGCGGCTCAGCTAGGTGTGCATCATGTTTCTAGTCATCGTTCTTGGGAAACACCCAATCCGAGCCGGCCGGTGCATAATCGAGTAGTTCATCCTTGCTGAAATAAAGCGCGATCTCGGTCTCGGCCGACTCCGGCGCGTCGCTGCCGTGAACCAGATTGAACGACCGGCTGGCACCGAAGTCGCCGCGAATCGTGCCGGGTACAGCTTCGTAGCCGAAAGTCTTACCCATGAGCGTGCGGGCGATGTCGATGCAGCGATTACCTTGCAGCACCATGACCACGACCGGCCCGCTGGTGATGTAGTCGATCAACCCAGGATAGAAGGGCTTGCCCTTGTGCGGCGCGTAGTGGCGTTCCGCCAGATCGCGCGAGATCTGCATGAGCTTCATGCCCGCCAGGACCAGACCTTTGTCCTCGAATCGTTGCAGCACTCGCCCCGTCAGGCGACGCTGAAGACAGTCCGGCTTGAGAATGATCAGTGTACGTTCCATGCCATATCCTTAGTGACAGTACCTCAAAACACTGGGGAACACCCGGTCCGGGTGGCATGCCCACGCTTGCGTGGGCATGATCCGAGGGCAATACCGCGTATGGCCACGCTTCGCGTGGGCCATGCCCCCCAGCCGCTTCAGCGCCAATACCTAAGGTTTGTGCCTCAAAAAATCAACCCCGAACGGCGTGAGCCAAGGCGTCCAGGTTTGCCTCGGGAACGGCGTTGGGATCGTAGGTACATCCGGGAGAAATCATGAAGGAATGTTCGCCTGCCTGGCGTACGGTATCCTGCACCTCGGCTGCGACTTGCTCTGGCGTGCCTTTGGGAAGCGTCGAGAGATTGTCCACGCCCGCACACACCACCGGATCGGTGCGATCGATGACGTCCGAGATGGCCGGACCGGCCGCGCGGTCCGCCCAATTGATGACGTGCGTCGGATAGGAGGCGAACATATCGAACTTCTGCGGCACGCCGCAGACGTGCAGCATGTTCATCGACCCCTCGCTCGCAACGGACAGAATCTGGCGGTCGCAGTCGCGCAGGATCTCTTCGTAGGTTTGCATGCCGTTAGCTTCGTTATTCACTCGGTCCTCGCGCACGCTGAGGAAAATGCCGTCGGCGCCGGCGTGCAGGCAGCGCCGCGTGAAGTTGGCCAGCGATTGGGCGATCGTCTCGAGTGCCTCCACGAAGACGGTCCGATCCTCGGCGAGCAATTCGTTCATGCGGAGATCTGCCTCGGCGGGCTGCGCGTCGAGCCGGGGCGGATGGTGTACGCCGGTAGCCGGTGGCGTGACGATCTTCCGCAGTACGGACCAGGGACTAAACACCGTCGTGACGAGCGGCACCTTGCCTTTCAACTCGGCGGCCAGCGCGGCGACCAGATCCAATTGATCTTGAAACCCCTCCTCGTTTCCGCCGAGTTGCGGTAGGTCACGCAAGTCCCACGCGCGTTCGACGGCGATTTCCACCGGGAAAGGGTTGTCATTCATGATCTTCAGAAAATCGAGTTCGTATCGCGCGAGGTGATTGAGGTGTGCATCGACAGCAGTCTGTCCGCAGACGCAGTCCGGTGGGAAGTGATACCAGAAGCTCAGCGGCGGGCGATCCGGCCGCTCGCCGTGAAGCACGGCGTACACGCGTTCCATCGAGGTCATCTGTGCCATTGCGGCAGGCTATTTTCTGTTTGCAGGGCGGTCAAGGGAGTGCGCAAACGCCGACTTGTCTTGCGAGAGGCAGGCAGGGATGCCTGCATTCCATTTCGGTGATCATGCCGTGCGGAAAAACAAGAGCCCCAGCGACCCATCACAGAGGTCGCCGGGGCTCATTTTCTCACCACGCAGCCGCGGCTAGCCTACGGATTCGCCGTCTTTCCGTTTGGCTCCTTGACCGTTGCGGCCGCCAACGTAGGGTATTCGTCCGCCAGCAGATGGAGACGCATGACGAGCAGTGCCGTGTCCATTTGCGGATCCACCATGGGGCGATCGTTTTCGTCCGGTTGTTTGATCGGCGGCAGCTTCTCCTTTTCGTCGCCATCCTTGGCCGTAGCGTCGTCCTCATCTGCCTTACCGTCCTTCGCATCGTCCGCGTCAGCGCCCTTGACTGATTCCGATCCCTCGGCGTCGTCCTTCTCTACGTCCTCATCTTTGCCCTCCGGTTTGGGCGGTCCGATACGCTCGGCTTCGCGGCGCATCTTCCAGATGTTAATCCGCTCCTTCTGGGCGAGCTCGACATCAATGTCGGGCTCGACGCCCCACGTTTCCGATGTGGGTTCGCGATGCAGCGACACGCCGCTCGGCAGATAGTACCGTGCCGTGGTCAGCTTCAGCTTGGCCTGTGAACGACTCAACGGAATCAGGTTTTGCACGCTGAATTTCCCGAACGTGCGGGTGCCGACGACGGCCCCGTGGTGGTTGTCTTTGATGGCGCCAGCGAGGATTTCCGAGGCACTTGCGCTGTTTTCGTTGGTCATGAGCACGACGGGAAGATCGGAAAACTGCCCGTCCCGTGGTGCGTCGAACCGCTGATTCTCGTTGGCGTGCCGCCCGCGCGTACTCACGACGTTCTCACCTCGCTTGAGGAACATTGACGAGACCCGCCACGCCGTATCCAGCAAGCCGCCGGGATCGTCACGAAGGTCGAGCAGCACGCCACGCATGCCCTCCTTCATCAAACCGTCGAGCGTGTTCTCGAGGTCCTCGACCGTATTGCGCTGAAAATTCGTAAGCCTGACGTACGCAATGCGCTCGTCATCGTCGATCCAGTATTGCCAGCGCTCGTCGTCACCCCGCTTGTACCCTTTGACCGATTGGATTTTCACGCGCTTGCGTGTCAGTTCGTAGTCGTGGCTTTTCTCATCGCGGCGTATGGTTAGCGTGACTTTCGTGTTTTCCGGTCCCGTAATGATGTCCACGCACTTGTTGATCGAAAGACCCTTGATCGGCGTCCCGTCGACGTGGGTGATGATGTCGCCCGCCTGAATACCGGCGCGATAGGCGGGTGTGTCCTCGAGCGGGGTGACGACTTCGATTTCGTCCGTCGTTCGATTGCTGACAATGGAAATACCCACACCAATGAAGTCGCCGCGGGTGTGCTTGATGAACTCTTCGGAGTCCTGCGGCCAGATGATTGTGGTGAACTCATCGAGTGGATCCAACGCCCCGCGCATCAATTCGCTGACGATCAGTTCTTCCTTCAGTCGAACCGTCTGGCGATTGATGTCGCGCACCACGCGGCGGAAGTGGCGGACGGCATCCTTCCAGTCAAGGCTCGGAGTCGCCCGTACCTGGTCCAGCTTGCGTTGGATACGAGAGACGAAATCGTGACGGTCGTCCTCGTTCTTCAGGCCTTCGAATCGCTCCCGGGCACTCCGCGATTCCGCCAGCAGCAGCATGTGTTCTAGACCGGCCTCGGTAATGGCCTTGAAGTCGGCGGGCTCGACGTAGTAGAAGCCGATGCACTCGAGCGCATATTCCGCATCATCCCAGCGCACCTTTTCGATGCGCTCCTCCCATTTGCTGTCCTTTTCGAACATGGATTCGAGGCGCAGATGGGTTAAGACGTCGCGCTCCAGCTTCTTGTAGCGCGGCTCACGATCAAACAACTCCGCCAGTTGCCAATAATATCCGTACGCATCACGCCATTTCGCGTCGTTGCGGTACTTCTCCGCCTCGGTGAGGCTCTTGTTCACCAGATCGTTAAGCCAAGCCTCCTTGAGAAACGCCTTGCGATCTTCGGCGAGGTCCGCCGCGGCGAGAGTCCAACCGAGTGCGCGATCGTACTCCTCACGTTCCATTCGCTCCTTGGCATAACGAACGTACTTGGCTTGATCCAACTGATTGAGTTGCTTCCGTTCCTTCTGGTTTGCTTCGTACTCGTCAAGCCAACCACGGACGCGATCGACTAACGGCAAACCGGCGGGAATCTCGGCGACCGTGTTCTTGGCGGCGCTGAAATCGCCCCGGCTGACCAGCTCCACGCTACGGCGCCAGAGCTCATCATTATTGGCCTGCTGTGACGAAGCCACAGCGTCGGAAGCATGGACGACCCCGCCGGAGACAAGAAATAGCCAAACGAATCCCTTGCCCCAAGCGAATCGACAGGCGCGCGTCATCTTCTGTGCCATGATGCCTCCGTCATTAGAGTGTTGCCACATACAAAACGCTCAACCAACCTGGCACCGCATCAACGGTGCCGTGGCGGTTCAGCAAGATCCAGCGACCCAACGTACTATCGGTTTCGACGACTTAAGCGTTGCTTTACGCAGCCGTCGTCCGATTAAGAGAGAAGGCCGATCTCATTCAGTTCTCGCGAGACTCAGCAACAGCCCTGATCAAGTATAAGAATCCAAAAGGGCAGGGTCCACCCCGCTTTGTCTCCATGCGAGCCCCTGAGACCAAAGCCACTCCTGTTTTTCGGTCCTCCGAGTCCTTATACGCTTATCCGGCATACCAGGGTTGAGAGACGCTGGTGCGGCAGACACTTCCGTGCAAATCGAGTCGGACGCGGGGGAAACCGACCATTTCACCCCAAAAACCTGCAAGCGGCACGTGAAAACGGCCACTTGTCGTTTAAAGGTGCAAAGCCCGCACCACATCGTGACGGACGCTTTTGCAGCGACCGAGGCGAAGTCGTGCGGGCTTGCGCATCGGGGCGTGTGGCGAATCGACGGAAATCGTCTGAAGGTGTCGGCGCTCATTTGCCGGCGACAACGGCCTTCCGCGTCGGTCGACTATCCGCGCTCGATCAGTTCCGCGACACCGAGATCGCCAGGGCAATGGCGCTGCCGTTTGCCGTTGACGCCGGCGAGGCCGCGAGTACTACAGTTTCGCCGAGCCTGGTCGCGATGGTCGTCTCCGATTCGAAGAGCGTCTGCGCCGCCGTCTCCCTGCCCGGTGGGAAGTACTCGCCGTGTACCTCGGCGTCGATGGTGATTTGGACGGTTCTATCATCTTCGGACAATTGCGCCGTACCCTTGACGCTGAATTGTAGCTGATCTTGAATCTCGTCTCCCGACGCCCCCTGCAACGCGGCACGGTGTTCGAAGTGGCGGCCTTGATCCACGGTGACGATCACGGGCGACAGCAGGCTGAGGTCGGAAATGCCGCCGGTGCGCAGGACACGCCCGACACCGGCGAGAGACTCGGGTAATCTGTCTTCGGCGACCCCGGCCGCTCCGACATGTCCGCGGATGAAGTACAGGCTAACGGTCAGCGAGGCCCGCGGTTCGTTCGACGAGGCAATGACCTGCTTGATTGCAGCAATGTCGTCCGGTGAGCCGCCCACGACGACGAGCCGGTTGCCCTGGTCGAAAGCGATGCGGGTCGACCGGCTAGGCGCGGCCGCGCGTAGCAGGTTGACGAATGCGGCATCAGGAGTCCGGTCCAGCGTGAAAGTCTGGGTTACCTTCTCCGTGCCGCTTGCCGGCGTGTCGATTTCCGGGATGAGTTCGCCCTGGATCTGGCGGATCGCATCCGGGTCGCCACGAAGAAGTACCTTGGTGTCGTCCACCATGGCAACGCGTACGGGATACCGCAACATATTGATGGCGGTTAATACGGCCTCCGCGCTGGCGTGATGGAGTGGTACCACCACGGTGATCTCGGCAATGCCGGTGGGCTTTGTCTGAGTCTCCTGCAACTCGCCCTTTTGGGCAAAACTGGTCGCGGCACACATGGCAGTGGCGAGGAATAACGCGAGTCCGATGATGGTCCGTTGAAAATCCATGGCATTTTCTCCTTTGAATCTGCTCGCCATAAGGCGCGAGCGGACAACACTATTCGACGTTCGTTTCCTGATCGAGAAGCGGGTATAGCCAGTACATCCGGATGTTTTTCTCATTTGTTTGCTGGGCAACAGCTAACATCGTCGTCGCGGACTTTCCCTGCAGCGTAATGCCCAGTCGCGGGTTGGCGTGTGTTGGCAAGTGCCCCTTTGCAGCGTCTGCCATCGACGGTATGGGGGAATTGGATTCAGCAGCCCTCCGCGATGCACGCCACCGCGGCACCACGTACAGCGATCCTGCCACCAGGAGTGCGATAGCTGCAGCGACTCGCACGGGTCTCAAAAGGCGACGGGCCGCGTGCCAGCCTCTTTCCATCTGATTCGCGCTGCTACCCCGTACTGCCGGCCGCGCAACGATCGATACTGTTTCGTCGTGCAATCCATCCAGGCCGGCGGCGATCCCGCGGATATCGGTCGCGTATTCTCGGCAGTCGGCGCAGCCGATCAGATGATCTTCGAGCACCGAATCGTGCCGTGCGTAATCGACACAGTCGTGCACGCGCTGCCTCGCCTCTTCACATGTCAACGCCGGGCTATCCATTCTGTTCATCCGTTCTCCGGGCGGCTGCGTGGTCGTGCGGCCAAGATCTCTCGCAGCGCTTCGCGTCCTGCCCGGGCATGCACCCTCGCCGTGCCGGGGGCCATTTCCAGCAGCTCGCCAACCTCTCCGAAGGGCAGCCCCTCGATATGCCGAAGGACGAGGACCTCGCGTTGCCGGCGCGGCAACGCGTGTAACGCGGATCGCAACAGGTCTCGGGCTTCTTCTGCGGCGAGTTCCTCGGATCCGTCCTTCCCGTCAGTTGCTCGCTGCGCACCGTATCGTTCCTCATGGCGGTTTCTTACGTTTCTTTTTCTGCCTCGTTCGTGGCACCGATTGATGAGGATTCGGCGAACCCACGACCACCAACTCTGGTTCTTGCATAGATGCTCTTCGCGCGAGCGTGCGAGAAGCAGTGCGTCCTGCACGGCATCTTCGGCTTCATCGTGATTCCACACGAAGCGATAGGCGAGTCGGACGAGCCGATCGCGATCCGATGCAGCGATGGCACGCGTGGGGCTCGTCGCACCGCCGTCCGCGTCTCGGTTGTGATCGCCAACCTGAGCTAGGGGCTTTCTTGCCATTCGCGTGTTCGCCGTCGGCGGCCTGATACCTACGCCTTCTGTCCTAATGGGATGCGCAGGCGGGTGCATTCGTGTAGCGGCGCCTGCGGAATAACTGAGATTCCTGGAGAAATACCGGTCCGGCACAGACCGCGCGCGTCTCACGTATCGTCCACGCCGCCTCGATTGGTACCGTCCGGCACGAATTTGGCCGCGGGAAGGGGAATCTCGTCACCCGTACGTCAGGCAGGCAGGCCCATGATCGACCCTGCAAAATGGCAAAGCCCCTGGAGAATCGCCCATGTATACAGCCCGGCGACGACATCATCCCCGACCACGCCCCAGCCGCCCGGCCAGGCACGCTCGATGATGTTGGCCGGAGGGACCTTGACGATATCGATGAGCCTTTCCAGCAGGAAGGCCCCTACCGCCGTTTGCCACGTGAAGGGAACCAACGTGACAGCGACCATGAAACCGACGAGCTCATCCCAGACCAGGCGACGGCTGTCCTTTTCCCCGAGGATGTGATCCCCCGCTTGATGCAAGGCGACGGATGCTAGCGTAAACAGACCCACCACCGTGAGGTAGGGGAGCGCACTCCATCTCTCCGTAAGCCAGAAGATTGGGATTCCCACGACCGCTACCGTGACCGTGCCGGAGGCAGGTAGATATCCAAGTGGGCCGATCGAACCGGCCAAAATCAACAGGCGGTGGGACAACGGCGTATTGGGCTTCATGGTGGGTATGGTGTCGAATCGGCCCGCGGCTGGCAAATGTCGTCGGGAAGTGGAGGACGGGCGACGCCATGGACGGATATGTCGGATCCGCGATCGGCACGCCATCGCTCAAGGGTCTGCATAGGCCAAGATAACCGTGAATTGCGCGAATTCTCGCAGGTTTTCGCCGCGCAACGCTGTAGTAACAAACGAGTTACGTCGTTGATTTGATTCGACGATATGGAGTATAAACACCGTCCGGGCATGAACATCGGGGGAATGTCCTCGTGGACCTGACGTATCCTGCGATAGCGCGTGTCCGTGCGGCACGGTGTTATCACCGGCGTTCGCCTTCGAATTGAATCGTTTGGTTATCAGTCAATCTACAAAGGGAATTCCACACATGAACGTGAGAATGAGCGTGACTCGATCGACGAGAGGAAAGGAATGCAGGGTCTGGCCTTGGTTGACGGCGAGCGTCCTGGTCGCGACGACAGCTTGGTCTTCGCAATGGGCACTTGGCAAGCCCACAATAAGGCAGAGACCCACCGAGACGAATGTGGCCGAAAAGACCGCCGACAAGACCGCCGACGGGGCGCCGGTCATCCACGCCGTGGAACCTGTGCACGATTTCAAGGAGCATTGGATTGGTGGGGACTTGGACTGGACGTTCATCATCGAGAACAACGGCAAGTCGCCGCTTAACATATCGAGTGTGCGCCCATCGTGTGGCTGCACGGTGGCCGGCAATTATCCCAAGACTATTGCACCCGGCACGAAAGGGGAATTTCCGTTCAAGATTGCGAGCAAGAAGCTCCGCGGCAAGTACGAGAAGTCGATCAAAGTATACTCGAACGATCCCGTGACACCCGAACTTCAGTTGAAGTTGCGCGGTGTGTGCAAGCGATACGTCGATGTCACGCCGACGAATGCCTATTTCGGCAAGATTACGACGGACGAACCTCGTGAGAACGTTCTCAAGATCACGAACAATACCGAAACGCCCTTGGTAGCCTCCCTTTCCAAGGCCGAGGACAACAAGTTTCAATTCGAGCTCGTCGAAACCGCCAAGGGCAAGGAATACGAACTCAAGGTCAAGGTTGAGCCGCCATACACCGCTGGCTCCCTTCGCGGTACAACCAACTTGTTGACGAACATCGAGGCGCAGAAGGAAATCCGCATTGGCGCAACGGCAAGAGTGCCCGAACGTCTAGAGGTTCAGCCTCCGTCCATCGTCCTCAGCCCCGCGCGCACCAAGGACCGCGGCTACTCCAGGCCCATTCGATTCACGAACTACGGAGACAAGCCGGTCAAGGTTCTCGAGGCGACGGCCAATGACGAGAAGATCAAACTGGCCGTGAAAGAGCGCACAGCGGGCAAGGCTTATACGATCAACGTGGATATGCCGGCCGGCTACGTTCCGCCGAGCGGCGGTCGCGTCATCACACTGAAAACGGATGACCCGGACAAGCCGACGATTGCCATTCACGTGACGTCGGTGCAGGCGCAAGCCAGGCCCAAGCGCACCACGCCCAGGAAGCGTCCTGCCGAGGAGATGGTCGGCCAATCGGCGCCGTCGATTCCCGTCATGACGACGAACGGAAAACGACTGACGGATACAGATTTCAAGAACAAAGTCACGGTGTTGGACTTCTTTGCCGTCAACTGTGGCTTCTGCAAGAAGCAGGTGCCTCGGCTGGAGACCGTTCGCAAGGAGTATGAACCGAAGGGTGTGCGGTTCGTAGCCGTCAGCCAGACGATGCGCAAGAAGTTCACGGATGACGACGTCAAAAACAAGATCAACGAACTTGGTTTTAAGGGTGAATTGGCGATTGACCATGCCAACAATGCCGGCCTGCTGTTCAAGGCTACGAGCTTCCCGACGATGGTGGTCATCGGCAAGGACGCCAAGGTCGCGGCGGTGAACGTCGGGAACGTAGGCGATCTCGAGTCACGGATGCACATCCAGCTTGATGCGTTGCTCGCCGGCAAGCCGATTCCGGTGATCGCTTCCGCCACGCCGTCCACCCCGCCCGCCAAGCCGCGCACACGCCCGGCGGATGCCCTGGTCGGCAAGCCGGCACCGAAGTTCGACCTGGCGACCATCGCCGGTAAGAAGCTGTCCAATGAAGCCGTGGCCGACACGGTGACGGTACTCGATTTCTTTGCCGTCAACTGCGGCTTCTGCAAGAAGCAAATTCCCCGGCTCGAGACCGTTCGCAAGCAGTACGAGTCCAAAGGCGTTCGCTTTGTGGCCGTCAGCCAGACGATGCGGAAGGCGTTTTCTGAGGAAGATACCAAGAACAAAATCAAGGAACTCGGCTTTGGCGGCGAGTTGGCGCTCGATCCCAAGAATACCACGGGGCCGAAGTTCAAAGCCACCGGCTTCCCCACGATGGTGATTCTCGACAAAAAGGGCAATGTCGGTGCGGTCAACGTCGGCAACGTCGGGGATCTGGAGTCGCGTCTGAAGACCCAGCTCGACGCGATGCTGGCCGGCAAGCCGGTACCACAGATTGCCGCCGCGACGCCGCCCAAGAAGACGCCGCCGCCCAAGAAGACAGCGCCTCGGCCCACACAGGGAGAGGTCGTCGGTAAGCCGGCGCCGAAGTTCGACCTGACGACGACGGCCGGCAAGAAACTGTCCAATGCGACCCTCGCCCAGAATGTCACCGTGCTTGACTTTTTCGCGGCGAACTGTGGCTTCTGCAAGAAGCAGATTCCTCGCCTGGAGACCATACGCAAGGAGTATGAGCCCAAGGGTGTTCGCTTTGTGGCCGTCGCCCAGACCATGCGGAAGGAGTTCCCGGAATCAGAGATTAAGGACAAGCTGAAGGAACTCGGGTTTAACGGCGAATTGGCGTTGGATCTCAAGAACACCACGGGGCCGAAAATGGGCGCGAGGGGCTTTCCGACCATGATCGTTCTGGACAAAAAGGGAAAGGTCGCGGCTGCAAACATCGGCAACCTCGGCGATCTCGAAACGAGAATGAAGGCACAGTTGGATGCCCTGCTGGCGGACAAGCCGGTGCCTACGCAATATGCCGGGACGACGGCACGCAAATCTCGGTCGAAAAGGCGTCCTGCGGAAGACTTGGTCGGCAAGCCCGCTCCGAAATTTACGGCCATGAAGACGCTTGCCGGCAAGGAGATTTCCAATGCCGACTTCGCCACGCGCCCGGCGACCGTCCTCAATTTTGTGGCGCCCAACTGTGGCTTCTGCAAGCGAGCGCTTCCCAAGGTTGAGGCCGTCCGCAAGGAATACGAGGCCAAGGGCATCCGCTTCGTGAACGTCGCCCAGACCATGCGGAAGGAATTCACTACGGACGAGGTCGTCGATATCTTCACCAAGGTGGGCTCGAATCTGGAACTGGCGCACGACGCGAAGAACGTCGTCGGCAAGCAGTTCAAGGCCGTCAGCTTCCCCACGATGGTGGTGGTGGGTCGGTCCGGAAAGGTTGAAGCCGTCAACATTGGCGCCAAGGCGAATCTGGATACGCTACTGAAGGGACAACTGGACAAGCTGATCGCCGGTGGATAATCTCGCCGCCCCTTGGTTTCCGAGGCGCGCGACACGCTGTGTTTGGTGATCACAATCCGCCCCTTTGCCTCGTGTGGCAAAGGGGCGGTTTTTTCTTTCGTCATCCCGAGCGATGGAGTCAAAGGGGCTTGGAGTCCGGACTCCATCCACGGCACTTGCCCTCGCGATTTGTGTGTGCAAGTATCGGCAGAAAGGTGTATTCCGTGAACGTCACCGCTCGACTATACTCACCGGTTCGACATGATGCGGCGGAATCCTGCGGGTGCTAGCAGAGCGCCCGTAAAATACCCCAGAGTAGCGTCTCAATATGGCTGAATTATCGCTAATCCGCAATTTCAGCATCGTGGCACATATCGATCACGGCAAGAGCACGCTGGCCGATCGAATCCTCGAACGGACGGGCGCGATCACCGGCCGGGAGATGCGCGCGCAGTTTCTGGACGACATGGACCTCGAACGCGAGATGGGCATCACCATCAAGGCAAATCGGGCTACCGTCCCGTACGAATTCGAGGGGCAGCGGTACATGTTCAACCTGATTGACACCCCCGGGCACGTGGATTTTCACTACGAAGTCTCACGCGCCCTGGCGGCCTGCGAGGGCGTTCTGGTGCTCGTGGATGCCACACAGGGGGTCCAGGCACAGACCGTGGCGAATGCGTACCTGGCGATAGAGTCGGATCGGGAGATCATCCTTGTCATCAACAAGATCGACCTACCGGCGGCGCATCCAGAGGACATTGCGCTCGAGGCGGAGCAGGTGCTCGGGCTCGAGGCGTCCGAGGCAGTGTTCGTCAGTGCAAAAACGGGAGCTGGCATTGACGATCTTCTCCAGGCCGTCGTGAAACGCATTCCGCCCCCCAAAGGCGTACGAGACGGCCGGTTGCGCGCGCTGATTTATGATGCGAAACCCGATCCGCACCGCGGTGTGATCTCGCATATCAGGGTGCTTGACGGCTCGTTCAAGAAGGGGGACCAGATTGAGCTGATGGCCGCCAAACGCCGCTATCTCGTGACAGAGGTCGGCAAGTTCACGCCGAAGCCCAAAGTCGTAGAAGAGCTGGGTCCCGGAGAAGTCGGTTATATGGTCGCCGGCATCAAGACGCTGGTGGACGTCAATATCGGGGACACCATTACCCACGCCACTCGACCGTCGGACGATCCTCTTCCGGGCTACCAGGCACCTCAGCAGATGGTCTTCTGCGACTTCTACCCCGGCGTAGGGACGTCCACGGAGCACCTTCGTGAGGCCATGGAAAAGCTGTGGCTGACGGACAGCTCGTTCACCTACACCACGGTCGGCTCGGACGCTTTGGGCATTGGGTTTAGGTGCGGATTCCTGGGGCTCTTGCACATGAAGATCATCCAGGAGCGACTCGAACGGGAGGGCGAATTGACCGTCGTCCAGACGGCGCCGACCGTGACGTACGAGGTGCTGACGAAGGACGGTAAGACGTTACGGATCGAATCGCCGAGCGATCTGCCCGACATGAGTGCCGTGGAAGAGGTACGCGAACCGATTGTCACGGCGCAGATGATCATCCCGGCGGACACTGTGGGAACCGTCATGCAACTCAGCATGGACCGGCGTGGCAAGCAGATGAAGTCGGAATATCTGTCTACCACGCGCGTCATGCTGACCTACGAGCTGCCGCTTTGTGAAATCATCTACGATTTTTACGACAAACTAAAGACGTGCACGAAAGGATACGGTACGGCCGACTATGAAGTCAGCCGTTTTCAGGCGGGTGATCTCGTCCGCATGGATGTGCTGGTCAACAGCGTCCTCGTGGACGCCTTGTCGGTCATCGTTCACCGGGACAAGGCGCAAGCGCGCGGCCGACGGCTCATTCAGCGGCTCCGCAAAGAAATCGACCGCCATATGTTCGAAATTCCGCTGCAAGCAGCGGTGGGGGCGAAGATTATCGCCCGGGAAACCATCAAAGGCTTCCGCAAGGACGTGACCGCCAAATGTTACGGTGGCGACGTGACGCGGAAGCGCAAGCTGCTGGAGAAGCAAAAAGAGGGCAAGAAACGCATGAAGATGGTCGGCAACGTGTCGATACCGCAGGAGGCTTTCATGTCCATTCTGGACCCGGACGATTGAGCGAGCCGTCGTCGGTACCACGAGATTGCGTTGGCCATGCGCCCGGGAGGACTCGAACCTCCAACCTACTGGTTCGAAGCCAGCCACTCTATCCAATTGAGCTACGGGCGCGTGAGAGGTTGTCTGCCATTGACTGAGTTTCCGCCGGGTGGTTGATCCACCGGGTGGCGATTATAGTATTTCACTCCTGGCGGTGCACCATGGTCGGCTCGCATTCAGGGCACGAGGTGGTAGGATGGCGCGACCAGCCTGTGTTTTTGTCAGAAGATGGCTGTTTTGTCAAGTGAGTTTTATGCGATCGTTGGGTCGCGTGGTTTGCGGTAGAAGCGTAAGGGAAATCCGGCGTGGGCAAGAGTAAGAAATCCGCGGAAAGCAAAACGAGCGTTACCGTCGGGGCGAATACCGAAGATGAGACTGCCGTTGCGGTTGACGAGAAGGCGGCGAACGACGTCGAACTCGGTGACTCTGAGGCGATCGAACAAGATACGCCCGCGGTTGAGGCGGACGCGACACCCGGTGCCGCCGTAGAGACGCAAAAAGAGCCTCCTCCTGCCAGGAAGACGCTCGGTACCAAAGAAGTGATTCCCTTTGAATGGAAGGTGATCGGGCGCTCCGGAGAGATGATTCTGACACTCTTCAAGTCCGTGGAACGTGCCGATGCAGATGCACATTACGCCCGGCTCGACAACGACGGCGCGTACAAGGACCTGCAAGTCGTGGCGATCAACCACAAGATCGTACAGTCAAAATCCGTAAAGGAGCAATTCGTGGCCAAGGCGTTCAGAGACAAGGAGGATGTCGGAGGCCGTGGTGGATCGGCGAAAAAGTCCGCGGGAAGGGTAAGAGCCAAGAAGACGCCCAAGAAAGAGACGAGAATTACTTCGAAAAAAACGCTGAAAAAGACAGCCGCAAAATCCACAAGGCCCACTTCGAAAAAAGCCGTGAAAAAGGCGGCGAAGAAGACCGCCAAAAGGTCCGAAACAACGGCCAAGAAAAAGGCGAGCACGAAGAAGGCGGCGACGAAGAAAACTGTCAAGAAAAAGACCGTCGTCAAATCAACCGCCAAGAAGAAGACCGCCAAAAAGAAGACCACCAAGAAGAAAAAATGAGGTCGGCGTTGGTCACCGACCTGCTGAGGTTCGTCGATCGCTCAGTCGTTCTTGAGCTTGGTGGTTTGTGCCAGGCCCGTGAACCGTTTGGAGCCGAGTGCCGCCTGCGAGAGCCCCTCAGGCCAGACACTGAATGACACACCGAAGTCGTCTTCCGCTTCATCCAATTCGAACGCTACCGCGCCGAACCATCGTGGGAACTTGCGGATGACTGCAATCGTGAAATCGAGCGTCTCGCCGCGGGAGAAATCGAACAGCTCGCGCATGGCCATGGTGTACTTGGTCGAAAGCGCATAGTTCATGTCGAACGCGAGCAGATTCGAATGGGTCTCCTCGATGAAGCGATAACCCAGCAGATAGCTGAGCCGGGGCGGTCGCTCGACCGCCACCGAGAGGTTCAACACATCGACTTCGCCGTCGTTCATGTCGTAGTTCATTTCGCTGAGAAGCGCCGTGCGGTCGTTAATCCGCCAGATCAGCGATGAATTGACATAATTGCGGGCGATGCTGTTTTCCGGGCGGGCGTATGACGTATAGCCGTTGGTAATCGACTGGCCGCTCGGGTCATCGAACGCGCCGACCTCCACGTCCAGCGTGACAAAATCGACCGTCCGCCGATTCTCGCCTTCGCCGCGCTTGGTCTGCCAGCGCTGGCGTAGGCCGATCGCGACGCCGCTGGCGTCTTCCGCGCCTTCGACCGTGTCGTCGAAGGGGAAGAGGCGGTCCGGTTCGACGTTGGCGGCGGCAGCCCACGCCACGATATCCGATTTGATGATGTGTCGCAGCCCATCGATGTCGAACATGGTGGATGTCATGCCTTTCGATTCCTTCGACAGGTACATACTGCCGCGGACGCCGCCAATGGCCATGCCGCGCGTCAAGCCCCCGTCACGCGGTGAATCGTCCCAGGAACTGCTGCGCACGGTGGCGAACGGTACGAAGCGGACGGGGCCGAGATCAAGTGGTAGGTCAATTTCCTGCCGGGAGTCGGTTCGTCCCACGGAACCTGAGCCGATCTTCTCGCCGTCGCGCAGCAGATCGCGAAACGTCTGCGTCGCCGGCCGATAGCGGACGATGCCCATGCGGCTCTCGCTATACCAGGTGAGGTGGTCACCGAGGGGTTCGCCGACGCGAAAATACGCCAGATCCGGGTAACGCTCGGTGACCGTCGTGAAGTCCATCAACCGCCCCTGGAGTATTGCGGCAAAAGCCCAGTTGTCTCGTTGTTTCTTGAGGTGGAGCAGCGTTTCCTGTTCCTTGCCGTTTTCGAACTCGTTTTCGAAGAACTCCTGAAGGAAATTCCGGTCCGAAATATACGAGAGCTCCAGTGTCACCTGCCAGTCATCTTCGAGATACTGCCGGTGTCGTAGGAGGACGCGCCCGCGAACGTCCTCGGTCGACACGTCGTCCCGTTCACGACCCAACGAATCTTCGCCGTCATCGGTCATGAGATAGCTTCGGATGAAACCGTAATAGCGGTCACGCTCGTAGTCGACGTCGACGCCGACCGCCGGACCGCGTTCGGAGAAATAGTCCAGGCTCAATGTGGCGTCGAAACCTTCAGGCGTTTCCAGGTCCAATACGTTAAACAGGTGCCAATCGGTTTCCAACTCCACGCCGAAGTCGCCGCTGTAACCCATGCGGAGACTGCGAATGGCCGTCTCGCTGGTGTCCACACGCCCGCGTACGGAGGGCCAGTACGCCACCGGCGTCCCGCCAAGGTTGAGCGTCGCATCCTGTATGCGAAAGCTGCCCGCACGAATGCCCTCGCGCGCGCCCCCCGGACCCGGTGGCGTGCGGTCGATAAATTCCACCTGTCGCGCTCCGATGTGGTAATGCGGCGTATGGAAGGCGCTGGTCGTGAGAATGGCGTCTTCGGCCACGAAGCGTCTGGCGGATACCTGTCGGATCTCCGCCGCTCGCAAGTAAAGGGGAACGTTGCGCTGGGCGAGTTTGGCGTGCACGCTCGCGTCCAGAATCAAAGCCTGTTCATCCGCGAAATCGTAGTACACGCTGGTCGCCTGAATCTTGTTGGCGCCCTGTGACATAACGACGTCGCCTTCCAGGTAGACCGCTTCGACGTCTACGGCGCCGAACACGCCCGAAAGTTGTTGCCTATCCCCGACTTTTCGGTGTTGGATCCCAGTGTCGCCCGCCGCCATCTTCATCGACCCGATGCCGCTTTGCGGTCCCATTCCGGGCTCGCCCGATGGTGTCCGCATCGGGATATCCTCGCCGGCAGGCAAAAAGACCGCGATCGCATCGGCGCGGATTTCGAGGTATTCCGTGGACCCCGCCTCTCCGCGCGACATGTAGGCGCCCCCGGTGACCGTGATGACGCGTTGTCCATTGGACGCCGCCATGTGAAACTCACCCGGAAACTGCAGGAGAATCGTGGGTCGAGGCTTGGTTCTTTCGGGTGCCTCGCCCAGTCCGGCAGCGTCAAACACGCGTAAGGACACCTTGCGGTCCAGCCGGGCGGCGGCACCGGGGGCAATCGCTTGGCGTATGGCGCGTCCTTCCAGATACACCGGGCTATCGGAGGGAGCCTCAAACGTAAGATCATCCGCGTCGGTTTGGACCTTACCGAATGTGTTGATCGTGACAAAGAGTGCCGGGCTCGAAGTGACTGTGCGTCCGATCTCGCGCACCTCGGCGTCGCGCCACAAGAAGATCTGCAAATCGAGATACGGCTTTCCGCCCTGTGTCCGGTGAACCAGCCAGACGACAGCCTCCCGGCTGTGCATCTCATGTCCGGTTGCCGGTCCTCCCAGTTTGAGGGAAAAATCGCCGACCAGATGCACCACATCGTGGCCGCCCTCATCCTTAAACATGTAGGCCAACTCGCCTGCCAGCCGTATGTTCTGATCGGTGATGCCGTACGGTAGAAGTGTCTGATCGACGGGGTCTGCAAGGGGAACGGGGCGTTGCGCATGGGCCCCGGCGCAGATTGTAGCACCCAGTACGCCCCAGCAGATCCGACGTACCATTGTCATTGATCGCGGGCCCGCCAGCAAAAAAATGCCAAAAAACACGGCTTGCGGGGCTCGCGCCAAAGCCCCTTTCCGTGACGATTCGTCTGGCCGCATAAGATAGAACCGCGTGCCGACGTGTCAAATCGGCCCCGCAACTGTTGATTTTTTTGTTTCCCAAATGGCCATCGCGCCGAGGGCGGGCGATCATCTCGCAAAAGCAGGGCGAGTGGACGGGACGCCCAAGCGGGAGGGCACCGAAATGGCTGGTGACCGGTTTGGGCATTCGATGGGGCTTGTGACCCTCGCTTGCACCAGAATCCGCCGGGCGTTCGTTCAAATGGCACGTGTCGCCGGTTTCTCGCCCAACATGCAGTGTAGATTTAATTCCGAATTCGCAGCCGGCTAAAGGGTCACAATAACTTTTCCAAAAAAGTGCTTAACTTTTCCCGAAATTGTGATATAATAGAGAAGGTGCGATAAGTACTAGCACGGCCGGGTCATATTCGGACCTGTATTATTCGTGGCTCGGAAGTGTATCGCGCCAGCATAGGAATAGCTCACTTGCCGTCCAATCCCCCATTGGACGGTTCCCCAAGGCCCGGTCAACCCCGCCGGGCCGTTCTTTTTTTTACAGCCTACACCTTCTTGCGAACGGCCATCAGCGTTGAAGCGACCGTAGCTGATGTGGTCGCCGATCTGGATACTACGGATTCCATGATGGTACTGGGATTGCTAATGACACTGGGTCGCCGCCGTTCGGCACACGACCTAGAATGATCGATCCTGCCCGACGTGGACAGCGGTGGTCGCTCTGTCGGGACTGCGGGGGGTGTTGCTGGACGACCGCCGCCGCCTCAATCTACAGCAAGGGGAGTTAACGGGGGAGCCAGGACAGCGACTCTCGATTGGTATGACGTCACCACCATCTACAAAACCGAGCACACTGCTTTCTCTCGCGTTGATCGTCCTCCTACTGGGTGGTGGCGGCGGTGTCGCATGGATTCTGTACGCCATGCGCGAGGATCCGCCAAAGAAA